>OLOQ01001880.1_pt1 | contig 18573 bp, 19 predicted proteins | sample 1673101 | NCBI WGS metagenome assembly OLOQ01 (sample SAMEA3136754, study PRJEB25190) | human gut metagenome | biome: human gut; feature: human-associated habitat; material: faeces | place: Austria | collected 2013 | reverse complement strand
CGCCGAGGTACAGCTCGACGAGCGCGGCGGACTTTTCGCCGTAGCGCGGGAAGTTGAGCTTGCGGCAGTCCACGCCCTCGCGCTCCAGCCGCTCAAAGAGGAGCCGGGACTGCGTGGCCTTGCCGGAGCCGTCCGTCCCCTCAAAGACAATGAGCCTTCCCTTGTTCATTTCCGCTTCTCCCCCGCCACATGGACCAGAAAGAGCGGCAGCTTCATCATGCGTCCCGCGCGGGACGGGTTTTTGATGAGCCGGTAGAACCACTCAAGATTGTGCTTGCAGTAGAATTCCGGCGCGCGCTGCGCCACGCCCGCGAACACATCCAGCGAGCCGCCGAGACCCAGCAGCAGCTTTGCGCCCGTGGCCGCGCCGTACTGCGCCATCCACTTCTCCTGCTTCGGCGCGCCGAGGCAGACGAGCGCCATGTCCGCGCCGCTCGTGCGGATCTCCGCAGCGATGGCATCGGATTCCGCGTCGGTAAAATAGCCGTCGTGCGTACCGGCGATCTGCAGCCCGGGCAGCTTCTCGCAAAGGTTCTTCGCCGCCTGCTCCGCCACGCCCGGCTTCGCGCCGAAGAGGAAAACCTTCTTCCCCGTCTCCGCGCAGTGCGCGAGCATCGCCGTGCCAAACTCAATGCCCGGCACACGGGACTTGAGCGGCGTGCCGAGGAGCTTCGCGCCGTAGATGACGCCGATGCCGTCGGGCAGCACGAGGTCCGCGCCGTTCACGGCCGCCATCGCCTCCGCGTCCGCGCGGCAGGTCTCCACGATCTCGGGATTCGGCGTCACCACATAGTGCGCGCCCTCACCCGCAAGCAGCTCGCAGCCGCGCGCGACCGCCTCGGTCATGGTGAGATTGTCAAAGCCAACGCCTAAAATATCAATACGCATCGTATCGCCTCATTGCCTCATTTGTGGTAATTCGCCTTAGTATACCACGCTTGTCCCGCCGCGTGCAACACAAAAGCAAAAAGTTTCCGAAATCTTCAAAAAGAAAGGCTTCCCGAAATCGGGAAACCTTCTTCTTTTTACCGGTCCATGATCTCCAGTCCCGCCGTATCGTAGAGCACGCGGGCATGGTTGCGCCGCAGCAGCTCGCGCGAGAGCACATTCCCGGTGGTCTTATCCACCATCGTCCGATACACCTCGCCGCAGCGGTAGACAACGCCGTCCTCGCGCACGAAGCGCTCGTTCTCCGCCGCGATGTGGTATTTGACCGCGAGCGGCGCATCCGTGCGCAGCTCGCCGCACAGGTGCGTGGGCGTCGTATGGATGAGAAGCTGGTACGTCTGCTCCGTGTCGTTGCGGAAGCGATAGTCGAGGTAGTTATAGAAGATGGACGTGCCCGTGCCAAACGGCACCTGACGGCCGAAGTCCGGAAAGAGGTCAAACTGGTCGTGGTGGTGCTGCTCCGTGATGGTCAGGGGCGCGTGGAGCACCATCCAATGGATCAGGTTGCTGAACTGGCACATCCCACCGCCGACGGCTTCGCCGGTCTGCGCGTTGGCAATGACCATGCCGGTGCGGTAGCCGTTCGCGGCGCTGGGCCGTCCGACGAGGTGCCAGAACGAAAACGTCTCGCCCGGGCGTATGAGGATGCCGTTGATCTTCGGCGCGGCCAGCGCGAGGTTGACGGCCTTGTTGTCCTGCAAAACCGGATCGACCCTGCCGAGCGTGCGGCGGATGAGCGAATTGTGCCGACAGACGAGCGCGGGAAGCGGCGCCTCCAGGCGCAGCTTCGGAAAGCGCTCCGCGGAAAATCCGTCGCGCAGCGTGCGGAGTGCACAGCTTTTTTCGACCGAGATGCGGTACGCGAGCGGTGAAAGCTCGCAGAACAGTCTTCGGTGCATGATGCTCTTACCTCTCTTTCTTACCACGAGCCGTTGCCGAGGATCTCGCCGTACCAGCCGCCGTCCGCCGCGATGAGCCTGCAGCGGTAGAACGTGGTGTAGGTCCCTGCGGGCAGACCGTCTCCCGCCTCCACCGACTGCATATCGTGTTCGTCGTAGCGCGCCGTCAGCTCCTCCGCGTGCGTGGGGACAAAGTACCCGTTCATATAAAAGCCGTATTCGCCCTCCCTCAGCTTGCCGAGCCGGCGCATCTGCTCGTTGTCGTCATCGCTCAGGAAGCTGTACGCCTTTGCCCTCACAAAGCCGCAATGGTAAACATTGTCCTCCGGCACGCGCGTCAGCGCGTTCCAGTAGGCGTCGGCCCAGCTCTGCGCGGCCTCCTGCCACGACTGCCCCTCGTCGGCGATGAAGATTACCGGCGCACGACGCACATCAGCAAGCTCCAGCATGTCGTACCATTCGCGCACCACGCCGTAAAGCGAGGTCCCCTCGACCGGCACAATTGAGCCGTCGCCAAGGCCCGCGCCGCTCGCCATATAGCGGCCGAGCAGCGAGCCGTCGCTCCGGCAGTAGGAAATGAGGTTGGAGTCCTCGTAGACCTCCAGATAGCAGCCGTCGGAAACGGTCAGGCGGATCGCCTTGTCTCCGCCCGCGTACACAGCATCCTCCCAAGGTGTGTAGGTATATTGGTCCAGCGGGCAGAGCCCGCCTGAGATGGCAAAGTCGTTTCGACAGCTCCCCAGCTCTCTTGCTCCGCTGAGCAGGGTCAGCTCCACGCCCGTGCCGTGCTCCAGACAGTCGATCTCATATTGGAACCTCTGCTCCGTCGTCCAGCGAAGGCTCTCGTCCGGCGTAAAGCTCGTGAGCGCGGCGCGCAGCAGCGCCTTGTCCTCTGCCGATGTAACGCCGTTCACCGAGTAACAGGAGAGCACATAGCAGTGATCGCCGTCGATCGGGACAAAATACAGCTCCTCATGCGCGTAGCCGTATGCGGCATCATAGCCGCCCCCAACATTATAGTAATAGTCCAGCGGCGCGCTCAGGTCGGTCTCAAAGCGCCACGCGCCGATGGAGGCGTAGTACGCCTTGATGTCCTCCATGCTGCCGTCCGCTCTTGTGACCTCAAAGTATGTGCTTCCATCCGTGTCCACGCCGGAGAGAGGCTTCCATTGCATCCATTGCGGCGTGAATAGCCAGTCGGTCGGCACATAGACGGACCAGCCGTCGCCCTCGTAGCGGTGGAACGCAGCCGTCTTCCTGACCGCGCTGCCGGTTCCGTCCGTATAGGTCAGCGTGACCCTGCGCAGATAGCGCGGATAGTCGGTCTCGTCAAGCGCAAGGTGGTCGGCGCACCAATCGTAGAGTGCCTCGCGGTAGTACGTCCTGCTGGAATCGTTTATGTAGTCCTTTACCATCCCCCGCGTTCCGGTGTACAGAATGCGATAGCCGTCCGCGTTCGCAAGCACAACGAGCACATCGTACTGCCTGTTGTCGTACCAGCCATCGCCTATGCTGTACCAATCTCCCTGATCTGCCAGCGAAAGGCTCTCCTCGTCCGCAAAGCGCACCGCGTAATCGTAGCACCACAGCTCGGGTCTGCCGTCCAGCTCCGGGAAAACGCCGTCCAGCATGGCAGCGCGCTCCAGCTCGGTCGCCCGCACGTCGCTCACCGCGGCGACAGCCGCGCCGCCGGGCGGCTGCGGGAACAGGGCAACGCCGCTCTCGCGGACCGCGTTGGCGCGGTCGAGGGCATAGTCCTCCATCGTGGGCCAGACGTCCGCGTCCTTCGTTTTCGCATCTGTGCCGCTCTGCCATGCGATCAGCAGCGCGGAAGCGGCCACGGCCGCGACGGCGAGCGCCGCGAGCCACAGCCCGCGCCTTTTCTTTCCGCCGAGCACATTCGCAAGCCGGCGCTTGAGCCGCTCAGCCGTGCTGCCGAAGCTCGTCGTCATCGGCACCGGCGCGATCTTCGCCTGCACCGCCGCGAGCAGCGTTTCGCCGTAGGCGCTTCTTTCCGCGTGCGTCATGCCCTCGGTCGCCCTGCTGTCGCAGGCAAGCTCCACATCCTCGTCCGCCTGCCGCAGCATCCAATAGACAAGCGGGTCGAACCAATGGACGGCATTCGCCGCCGTCAGCACGAGCTTATAGGCAAGGTCGTGCCGCTTGAGGTGGCAAAGCTCGTGGCGCAGGATAAAGCGCAGCGCGGCGGGCTCGTAGTCCTCGTGCGGCAGAAGCAGAACGGGATGAAAAAGTCCGGTCATCATCGGCGTTCCCACCGCCTCGCAGAGAAGGAGCCGCGGCTGCTTCACGCCAAGAGCGGCACTTTCGTCCGCGAGCAGCCGCGCGTAGTCGCTCCGTGTCGTCTCGTACCGCCAGCGGCGCACAAGGCGGCAGAATCGTTTGTATTTTACGATCTGTAAAGTGATATAGCCTGTCATACCAGACGCCCAAAGGAGGAACAGCAGCCCTGTGAGCGGAATGTTTTTCGCGCTGTTGTCCGGCGCAGTCCCATAGGCCTCCTCGAGCGTGACCGACGGATCGGCCGGCAGCGGGCTCGTATCCTCCGCGCCGCTAAGGACCGTTTTCTGCCGGCGCGGCAGCTCGTCGGTCCGCACCACGCTCGGCCCGCGCTGCGCGGAAAGGAGCAGTGTGCGCTCCGCCGGCGGCTCCACCCGCACCGGCGCGTTCGGCGCCGACCAGTCCACCGGCAGCAGCAGAAAGACCGCCAGCGCCAGCCACAGCGCGCAGCGTGACCGCGCGCCGTAGCGCTCCCGCCAAAGCGGCTTTGTGATCGCGGCCAATGCGAGAACGGCAGCCGCGAGCAGCGAATGCTTGCAAAGCGTCAGCAAAAAGGGTGTCATCTCACTCCCCCGCCTTTCCGCTCATTTCATCCAGATAGCGCCGCAGCTCGTCGATCTCGCTCTGCGCGAGCGGCTTTTCCGCCGTCAGCGCCGCCACAAAGCTGCCCAGCGAGCCGCCGTAGAGCCGCTGCAGGACGCTGCGGCTGTCGAACTCGCGGTACTTTTCCTGGGAAACGAGCGGCGTATAGAAGTTGCTGCGTCCCTCGCGGCGCGCGCTCAGATAGCCCTTGTCGCACAATCGCGTAAGATAGGTGTTGATGGTGTTGACGCTCCAGCCGTGGGACGCCAGCGCGCCCTCGATGTCGCCGCGGCTGACCTCCCCGCCGTGCGCCCAGACCGCCTGCATCACGCTCAGCTCGGCGTCCGGCAAACGTTTTCTGCCGTCCATGCAAAAGCCCTCCTGATTTTACTACAAAAGTCGTTCTCTTATTTATACTACGTTCGTCGTAATTTGTCAAGCACCCGATTTGACGGAAAATTGCCGCGGCTCTTATCCTCTCCGCCGCATTTTATCCGGTGCAAAAAAGTTGAAAAAAGGTCTTTTAAAATCCATCAAAGTAATATATAATAATTTAAATATCTCCCATGCCACAAGGCGGGATGAAAGGAGAGAAGGTATGAATAATGATATTTATGCCGAGTGGCTCGTAAAGCGCAAGAAGTCTCCGCTTACGGTTCCATTTTATATTGGTATCGTTTTGCTGTTTCTGATTGGGTTTTATGTTAGTGTGATTAGTCCGTTTGGATTTGTCGCTCTGTTAGCCGCTGCCGCAGCAGCTTACTTTGGAAGTGCGCGTCTGCATGTTGAGTATGAATATGTATTTGTCACAAATGAGCTGGCAATTGACCGTATTCTTTCACAGCGCACACGCAAGCGTATGAAGAAGCTGGACATCCAGAAAATCGAAAAAATGGCTTCCATGAAGTCCCATGAATTCGATTACATCAAAGGTAACAATCAGGTGAAGGTAGTAGACTTTTCATCAGGAAAGGCTGATGCCAACACCTACGGAATTGCTTACTCTGACGAGAATGGCAAGTTCGTATATGTTATCGAGCCAAATGATAATCTTCTCAAATGCATGAAGAGTGCCGCGCCGAGAAAGGTGATGATTGAGCAGAATATCACGGCAAAGAACTAATAACTTAAATACATTTTAAAGACAAAGAGAGAGGTATAGTAGACATGAGTCAGATTATTGGTGATGGCATCACGTTTGATGATGTCCTGTTGGTTCCTCAGTATTCTGAGGTAACTCCTAACATGATTGATTTAACAACGCATTTAACAAAAAAGATTCAGTTAAATATCCCGATGATGAGTGCTGGTATGGACACTGTTACAGAGCATCGTATGGCAATTGCCATTGCGCGTCAGGGTGGTATCGGTATTATCCACAAGAACATGTCTATTGAAGCACAGGCTGAGGAAGTTGATAAGGTAAAGCGTTCTGAGTATGGCGTTATTACAGATCCGTTCTACCTTTCCCCGGAGCATACTCTCGAGGATGCTAATGCACTGATGGCAAAGTTCCGTATCTCCGGTGTGCCGATCACTGAGGGCAGAAAGCTTGTCGGCATTATCACAAACCGTGATTTAAAGTTCGAAGAGGATTTCTCCCGTAAAATTCGTGAAGTCATGACAAGCAAGAATCTTGTAACTGCAAAAGAGGGTGTTACCCTTGCAGAAGCAAAGAAGATTCTGGCTAAGGCAAGAGTAGAGAAGCTTCCAATCGTTGATGATGATTTCAACTTAAAGGGTCTGATCACCATTAAGGATATTGAGAAGCAGATCAAGTATCCGCTGTCTGCAAAGGACGAGCAGGGACGTCTTCTGTGTGGTGCAGCTGTCGGTATCACAAAGAATGTTATGGATCGCGTAACAGCTCTCGTAAATGCAAAGGTAGATTGTATCGTAATCGATTCTGCACATGGTCATTCTAAGAATATCATCACTACCTTAAAGGAGATCAAGGCAGCTTATCCTGATCTGCAGGTTATCGTTGGTAACGTAGCAACAGGAGAGGCAACAAAGGCACTGATCGAGGCAGGAGCAGATGCTGTTAAGATTGGTATTGGACCAGGTTCTATTTGTACCACACGTGTGGTTGCTGGTATTGGTGTTCCGCAGGTTTCTGCTGTTATGGACTGCTATGAGGCTGCAAAGCCATATGGTGTGCCGATCATCGCAGATGGCGGTATCAAGTATTCTGGTGATATGACAAAGGCTTTAGCTGCAGGTGCAAGTGTCTGCATGATGGGAAGTATGTTTGCAGGCTGTGACGAGGCACCTGGTGAGTTTGAGCTGTATCAGGGAAGAAAGTATAAGGTTTACCGTGGAATGGGTTCCATTGCTGCTATGGAGAATGGTTCTAAGGATCGTTACTTCCAGACAGAGGCAAAGAAGCTTGTTCCGGAAGGTGTAGAAGGACGTGTTGCATACAAGGGAACAGTAGAAGATACCATCTTCCAGTTAGTTGGTGGTATTCGTTCCGGTATGGGCTACTGTGGTGCAAAGAATATCAAGACACTGCAGGAGACTGGCAAGTTCGTTAAGATCAGTGCCGCTTCCTTAAAGGAAAGTCATCCGCATGATATTCAGATCACCAAAGAGGCACCAAACTACAGCAGCGTAAGCTTATAAACTGAGTGATACTAGGGTCGAAAAGTCACAAGCTGATCATGCTTGCATGAAGAGGCTTGTGACCTTGAGACCTGTTAAAACATGAGGATGCAGCGATTTTCAAGGAAAATCAGCGAATCCGAATGTTTTTAGAATTGCGAGAGTTGCGTAGCAACGGAGCAATTCGTAAGTATCAATTCATAAAAAAAAGAAGAAAACATACACAAGGCTGCCGTGAAAACGGCGGCCTTGCTGCGTGTTTGGGGAATTAAATAATTATTTAATCATCGAATTATACTGATGATAAGTATATTAAGTATATATGGAAGGAAAACAAAATGCGAAAATTAACAGGTAAATGCAAATGGATATTGGCTGTTTTGCTTGTGACAGTATCTATGGCTGCTGGTTGTAATAAAGTAAAAGATATAAATGCAGATGTGTCTGATCCATCAGAAGCATCACACAAAATTTCAGTTGTCGCAACGGTATTTCCCTATTATGATTTTGCCAGAGCAATTGGAGGAGAATATTTGGATGTGACACTGCTGCTGCCGCCTGGACGCGACAGCCACAGTTTTGAACCTACAGCACAGGATCTTCTTACGCTTCAGTCGGCTGATATTTTTCTTTACAATGGCGGTGAGATGGAAACGTGGGTAGAAGAGGTGTTAGAAGCAGTTCCGCGCAGTCATGGAATCACCTTTCAGGGAATAGAGACAGTAGATCTGCTCGAAGAGGCGCATACAAAAAGTATGAAAACAACAGGTCATTCACATGACCACGATGAAGACGAAGACCATGACGAAGAAGAGGAGCATGATCATGATGAAGAAGATAAACATCATCATGATGAATATGATGAGCATATATGGACTTCACTTGAAAATGCGCAGCTTCTTGTATCAGCTATTGAGGAAATTTTTTGTGAGGCAGATCCTGAGCACGAGAAACAGTTTCGCGATAATGCAGTAGCCTACCGCGAACAGATTGCAGATGTGCAGTCTGAAATAGAGGAAATTGTAGACAATGCACGTGTGAAGAAAATTCTATTTGCTGATCGATTCCCATTTTTATATTTTACACAGGAATTTGGCTTGGATTATGATGCTGCATTTGCTGGTTGCGCCGGAGATACGGAGCCGTCAGCTAGAGTCATAGCATCTTTAATAGAAGAGATACAATCTGAAAATATAAAAGCAATTTATCATGTTGAGATGGGAAATACAAAGACAGCTCAGATGATACAGGAAGCAACAGGCGTTGAGATATTAGAACTTCATTCATGCCATACTGTGACTTCAAAGCAGCTGCAGGAAGGTGTGACTTATGTGGAGTTGATGAGACAAAATGCAGAAAATTTAAAGAAAGGATTACAGTAAAATGCTGTTTGAATGTAAAAAAGTATCATTTGGATACGAAAACCAGCAGGTCATTAAAGATCTGTCATTTCAGGTTCAGGAAGGTGAGTATGTTTGTGTGGTAGGAGAAAATGGCTCTGGAAAATCCACATTGATAAAAGGTTTACTAGGTCTGATTCCGGCAGGAAGCGGTCAGGTAAATTATGGAAAGGAAATTTCAAACCATGTAATTGGATATCTGCCGCAGCAGACAAGCTCACAAAAAGATTTCCCGGCAACTGTCTGGGAGGTGATTTTATCAGGCTGTCTAAGTACAAGAAAAGGCCGCTTTTTCTATTCAAAAGAAGATAAGGAAAAGGCAAGAAGACAGATGCGTCATCTTGAACTTGAAAATTTGGCATCAAGATCATTTGGTGAATTATCAGGAGGTCAGCAGCAGCGTGTGCTGATTGCAAGAGCGCTTTGTGCAACGGAAAGTCTTTTGATTTTAGATGAGCCAGTCACAGGACTTGATCCAGCAGTTACGCGTGAACTGTATGAGATTTTGGAAAAGCTTAACAAAAAAGAGCATACGGCTATTGTTATGGTAACACATGATATTGCAGGAGCACTTCCATATGCAGATAAAGTTCTTCATATTGGTCCGCAAGGCTACTTTTTTGGAACGCGCAGAGAGTACTGTGCAAGTGAAGAGGGAAAGCGTATGCTTGGAACGGCTTTCAGAGAGGAAGAAGAAAAATGAATCTGATTATTACGATGTTTCAATATCCATTTATTCAAAGAGCACTGATAGTAGGTGTGCTTGTGTCGCTTTGTGCGGCGCTTCTTGGTGTATGCCTTGTGCTTAAACATTATTCTATGATTGGAGATGGTCTGTCCCATGTGTCATTTGGGGCTTTATCAGTTGCAGTTGCATTAGGTGTATCTCCGCTTTGGATTTCTATTCCGATTGTTATTATTGCCTCCTTTTGTCTGCTTAGGATTCGTGAGAACGCGCATATGAAAAATGATGCGGCCATTGCCGTAGTATCTTCATCAGCACTTGCAATAGGCATCACGGTCACAGCTTTGACAACTGGTATCAACACAGATGTTTCAAGCTACATGTTTGGAAGTATTCTCGTTATGAATGAGCAGGATGTCATGATAAGTATAGTTTTATGTGTTATTGTTTTGGCACTGTTTATTTTATTTTACAGCCGTATTTTTTCTATTACATTTGATGAGAATTTTTCAAAGGCATCTGGCATTCCTGTTGGCCGTTTTAATGCACTTTTGTCTGTTCTTACAGCAGTGACGATCACCCTTGGCATGCGAATGATGGGAGCAATGCTGATTTCAAGCCTTATTATTTTTCCGGCACTTATAGCAATGCGTCTTCAAAGAAGCTTTAGCGGTGTTATTATTGCAGCAGCAATCACAGCAGTAATAGACTTCTTACTTGGCCTAGTGATTTCATTTTTACTTTCCACACCGACTGGTGCAAGCATTGTGCTTGTAAATCTTTGTGTACTATTGATTGTGACTGCAATCCAGAAAATTCGTGGAAAATAATAAAAGGCGCCGAGGCGCCTTTTTCATGTGCTTTTATAATTATCTGGCCTGAAACGTTGCACATTCTGTATGATTGCCTGATTGTGTATTCATTCCATTGATTGCCACTGATTCTGCCTGACATAAATGGTTTTCATTGTGGATACACTGAACAGCATTGCAGCCAATTTTTAAAGCAGGATTTGGTGTCTGTGTGCTGTTTTTAAAAGAATCGGAAGTTTTTTGGTCAAAGCTTGCACAGCATGTGCAGCCGCATGAGCAGTCATTCTTTGAGTCTGTATTAACAAGAATTTCTGATTTGCAGCAGCAGTGATCGTCGTTATGCTTACATTCTGTAACGGTACAGGTACAATTTGTCATAATAGAAATCTCCTTATAAATTTGTGTGAGACTTTCATCTGGATACTGATTACCGAAAAAATGGCATTTCAATTCATTCCAAATAAAAGCTTATGGACAGTATCTGCAAAAAAAGAAAAAACATGCGAAAAAAAGAAAAAACAGCTTGCTTTTTTGTGAGCAATATGATAAAGTATTTCTGTTGTGATTTTAGAGATGGTCCGCTGTTACTGCGTGTATTATGAACATCCGTATTAGTATAAGGAGGCACACTATGAGTGGCATTATTGAAAGCATTGAGAAGGCTCAGTTAAAGGAGCATGTTGATCAGTTTAACGTAGGCGATACCGTAAGAGTATACGCTAAGATCCGCGATGCAGGGTGATTCCCAGAAAATCAAAGTCCCGCACCGGATCCTGAGATTCCAAAGCAAAAAGCGGGAGAAGGAAAGAATCCAGATGTTCGAGGGTACTGTTTTAAAGAGACAGAACGGTGGAATCCGTGAGACCTTCACTGTAAGAAAGTCATCCAACGGTGTTGGTGTAGAGAAGACCTGGCCGGTACACTCTCCAGCAGTAGAGAGAATCGAAGTTGTACGCAAGGGTAAGGTACGCAGAGCAAAGCTGAACTACTTAAGACAGAGAGTAGGAAAGAGCGCTAAGGTTAAGGAAATCGTAAAGTAATAACGAACCTATACAAAGGAGGGGCCTATACAATATGTATGACCTCTCCTTTTTGACTTTACGAGAGACGGTCAGTTAGATTTTGTTTGGGATTAAATAGAGGTACAGATAGATGAAAGCAGTATCGTTGGGAAAACAAAAGAAAAAGAGCCTGCCGTGGCGTATTGTGAGCGGATTGGCAAATACAGCGCTTCTAATTATACTGGCGCTGTTTGTTTATCTGTTTTTGGCATTTCCAATGCAGATGAAGGGCCATTCTATGGAACCGGCAGTCGCAGAAAAAAGTCTGCTGTTACTAAATAAAATACAGTATCGTTTTGTTTCACCGAAGCAGTTTGATGTAATTGCATTTCAGATCAAAGACAGCGATGAGCTTCAAATCAAGCGTATCATTGCATGTCCGGGTGATCGCATAAGCATTAAAGAAGGAATGATTTATATAAATGGAACTTTGTGTGAGCAGGCGAATGAATATAGTAAGGATCTGATCTATGCAGGAACAGCTTCAGATGAACTGACAGTTGGAGAAAACGAATATTTTGTTTTGGGAGATAATGCAGTTTATAGTGAAGACAGCAGATCAGAAGATATTGGTATGGTATCAAAGGATCAGATTGTGGGAAAGGTTTGGTTTGTGGGAGAGTCATTTCTTTCATTCCATCTTTTATAGAGAATTGGATTGACCGCAAACAGCAAAATGAGTTATACTGAAAACAGCGAAGCTGTTCAGAAAGAAAAGAAAGGTTTGAGAAACTATGCAGATACAGTGGTATCCGGGACATATGACAAAGGCACGCCGTGCTATGCAGGAGGATCTGAAATTAGTTGATCTTGTTATGGAACTAACAGATGCGAGAGCACCTTTGGCAGGACGAAATCCCGATATTGATAAACTTGCAGCTGGAAAAGCAAGAATGATTTTTTTGAACAAGGCAGATTTGGCAGATGATCAGGCGACACTTGCCTGGATGGATTATTTTAGAAAGAAGGGCATCACACCAATTCGTCTTGATGCAAGAAAAACAAATTTCAAAAAAGCTGTCGTTGATGGTGTGAAAATTGCATGTCAGGAAAAGATTGAGCGTGATCGCCGCAAGGGAATTTTAAATCGTCCGATCCGCGCCATGGTTGTAGGTATTCCTAATGTAGGAAAATCTACATTTATTAATTCACTTGCAGGAAAGACAGCTGCAAAGACAGGAAATAAGCCAGGTGTTACGCGTGGAAACCAGTGGATCAAGATCGACAAACAGCTTGAGCTTCTTGATACGCCAGGTATTTTGTGGCCTAAGTTTGATGATGAGGCAATCGGAATGAAGCTTGCCTGTGTGGGTTCAATCAGCGATGAAGTACTTAATATGCAGGAAATTGCCTACCATTTGCTTTCATATGGAAAGGCGAATTACAATCAGCTGTTTGAAGCACGCTACGGGGCAGTGCCGCAGCCAGATGATGAGCGCGACAATGAAATAGTACTCTGGATGGAAAATATTGCCAGACAGAGAGGTTGTTTAAAGAGGGGTGCGGAGACTGATTTTGATAAGGTATCTGCGCAGATTACTGATGATTTTAGAAGCGGCCGCATTGGAAAGGTTTCGCTTGAGGTGCCTAAGCAGGCATAAGCAGTCAGAACAATGTTTTGCTGCAAAAAAACGAAGGATAAGACAGGATAAAGAACATGGATGGGAAACAAAAGTCAGTTGCTGCGATTACGCAGGAACTTCAAAATTGCAGCGAAGAGGCGCTGATTGCACTTTGCAGCAATCTGCGTACAGACCCAAGAAAAAGTGTGCAGCTTCTTGCAGAAAAGGCTATGAAACGCTTGGAAAAGGAAAAAAAGGAGCTTGAGCGTGTTCAGGGGATGATCGACTTTGAACGTGAGATTGCAGGCAGCACAATATACTGCGGAATTGACGAGGCCGGACGAGGACCGCTTGCGGGACCAGTTGTGGCGGCAGCTGTCATTATGCCGCGTGATGGAAAAATTCCGTATGTCAACGACTCAAAGCAGGTCTCAGAAAAGAAAAGAGAACAGCTTTACGAGCAAATTTTAAAGGAAGCAGTATCCTATGGAGTAGGAATTGTCGATGCAAAAAGAATTGATGAAATCAATATTTTGCAGGCAACATATGAGGCAATGCGTGAGGCGGTAAGCCAACTTACGTTGCCGCTTGGTCATGTGCTTGCAGATGCAGTGCGTATTCCTAAGCTTACCGTGACGCAGACACCGATTATAAAGGGAGATGCAAAATGTTATTCGATTGCAGCTGCCAGTATTATCGCAAAGGTAACGAGAGACCGTATCATGCGTGAGTATGATCGAATTTATCCGGGATATGGCTTTTCAGACAATAAGGGATATGGAAGTGCAGCTCATATTGAAACGTTAAAGAAAAAAGGACCTGTGCCGATCCACAGAAGAACCTTTATCAGTGCCTTTTGGCAGGGAGAACAGGATTGAATAAACGCCAGATAGGAAGCGTGTATGAATTAAAAGCTTCAGATTATCTGACAAAGAAAGGGTATCAGATAATAGAACGCAATTATCGGTGCAGAATCGGAGAGATTGACATAATTGCAATAGAACGAGATTGCCTGTGCTTTATTGAGGTGAAATACCGTAAAAATGAAAAGACAGGCGATCCGTTAGAGGCAGTCGATAAACGAAAGCAGCAAAAAATTATTCGGACAGCGCAGTATTATTTGCTTACACATTCAAAATATCAAAGTGTTAAATGCCGCTTTGATGCAGTGGGAATACTGGGAGAAGAAATTCGGCTTGTCAGGGATGCATTTCTTTGCTGATAGATCAGTACGTGTAAAAAGGAGATCAAAATATGATGCTCATTCGAAAAGGTACGGGAGAAGACCCGCGGTTAATTGAAAAAGATAAAGTTCCTTATTTGGAATTTGAAGCATTGAAAAAGCAGTCCTGGCTGACACATGCCTTCTCTACAAGACTTGGCGGTGTGAGCAGTGGCTGCTTTGCGTCTATGAACCTGGGTTTTGGACGCGGAGAAGAAGATAAAATTGTTGCAGAGAATTATAAAAGGCTTGGAGATGCAGTGGGTTTTGACTGGAAAAAAGTGGTCTTGTCCCATCAGACTCATACTACAAATGTACGCCTTGTGACAGAAAAAGATGCCGGAAAGGGAACGGTAAGAGAACGCGATTACACAGATGTGGATGGATTAATTACAAATGAGCCTGGGCTGCCGCTTGTAACATTTTATGCTGATTGTGTGCCGCTTTATTTCGCAGATCCTAAAAATAAGGCAATTGGATTATCACATTCCGGATGGCGCGGTACCGTGGGACGCATGGGTGAAAAAACACTAAAAGCGATGAATGAAGCGTTTGGCACACAGCCACAGGATGTGATAGCAGCCATCGGACCGAGTATATGTGGTGATTGCTTTGAGGTAGGACCAGAGGTAGTAGAAGAATTTGCAAAAACATTTTCAAAAAAACAGATGGAAGCAATATGTCATGCAGGACGAAATGACAGAAGCTATCTTGATTTGTGGCGGGCAAACCGCATAATTTTAGAGGAGGCTGGCGTGCAGCCGCAAAATATCAGTGTAACAAATATTTGTACCAGATGTAACCCAGATCTTTTGTACTCTCATAGAATTATGGGGGCGCAAAGAGGTAATTTGGCAGCAATTTTAATGATAAGGGAATAAAAGTGAAAAGTATAGTCGATTTCTTATGACAAAAAGAAAGGGGCAGCTATGAAAAGACAAATGAAATGGGCGGCAGCATCATTGATATGCAGTCTTATTATACAGTGTATGCCGGCAGCGGCAGATCAAAAGACACAGGAAGCATTTGATGCTTATTTAGACAGAATTTATGCACAATGGATCAGTGAAAATCCATTTCAAATTCACTTTTATCTTGAGCATCCAGAAAATTATGGCATTGAACTAAGTTCATATACATTGATGGATTACAGTGAGTATGATAAGGAAGCAATTGAAGCATATGAAAAGCAGCAGGAGGAAGACCTTAAGGAATTGAGGTCATTTGATAAGACACAACTGACAAGACAACAGCAGATCTTGTATGATAAGCTTATGGTACAGATTGACCTGAATGAGAAGTATACGGATATGTTTGACTTTTCTTCATTGATTGGCGGGTCAAATGGAATTGTTAATTCTCTTGCTAATGATTTTCAAAATTATTTGTTTATTGAGAAGAAGGATGTAGAAGAATATTTAAAATTTTTGCAGGATATTCCGAATTATATTGATTATGCAATTGATTATACAAATGAGTATGCAGAATATGATCTAGTCCCGTCAAAGTATATGCTGCAGGTTAATAGCGAGGCAATTGATGAGCTTGTCGGCAAAAACACAAATGTTTTTATTGAAGGTTTCGAAAAAAAGCTTGATGAGGCTGCATTTCTTTCTGATGAAGAACGTGCAGATTTTAAAACAAAAAACAAAGAACTTGTAGAGCAAATTGTAAATCCGGCATTTGCAAAGCTTAAACAGCAGCTTTCACAGTGGCAGGAAACATTTGACGAGTTGGAAGGCTTTGCTGAATATGCTGAGGGCGAGGATTATTATAATTATCTAATTGAAACATATGCAGGTGTTTCTATGGATGCCGAGGAATTGTTTGATTATATGTATGACAAGCTTGATGATTGTGAGGAACGATTCTCAGAGCTGTTAGAGGATGATGAAATATATGAAGGCTATATGAATTCAGAGTATGGCTTTGAAAAAAGAACACCATCTGAGATTTTAGATGCGCTTCGTGTTTATACAAAGGAAAATTTTGCACCGATTGCAGATCCTGGTTATCAGGTAGAGGAGCTTCCAACTGCTCTTCGAAGCGATGGCGTACTGGCATATTACCTGACACCTCAGGAAGATCATGACGATATTAATCAGATTTGTTTAAATCCAGATGCGCTTGGCACGGATCTTGGAGTTTTGTATGAAACGCTGGCGCATGAAGGTTATCCTGGTCATCTGTACTTTTTTAATTATGTAAAACAGCAGGGTTGGCATCCGATCAATTTCTTTGTGTCAAATATTGGCTTTGAGGAGGGATGGGCAGAATATGCAGCGCGTCTTTCACTAGATAGCTGGGGACTTGATCCAGATATGATGGAAGTTATTTTTCTGGATCAAGAGTTTAGTTATCTGTTAATGGGTTTGTCTGATATTGGAATCAATTATGGTGGATGGACAGTTGATGATGTATATGATCTGTGGGAAACTTACTTCTATCTTGACAGCGCAGAAGATGTGCGTGATGTATATGATGCGTGTATGGCAGAGCCAGGTACAATTCTTAGCTATTCAATCGGCTATTATCAGATATGCGATCTGGAAGAAGAGGTAAAGGAGATGCTTGGTGAATCATTTGATCATAATGAATTTGTGACAGAGCTTTTGTCAGTTGGCGGTGCATCATTTGATATTACAAGGTCATATATCATGGAGTGGGCTAATGAAAAGTTACACGGATAATCCAATATCTATAGCCAAGCCACCTTCGGGACTTGCCGCAAAAAAGCCTTGACAAACAGAAACGTAAGTGTTACACTTGCAATATACGAAAGAAAAAAGCAAAAATAAAATGAAAAGAGGAATACAAAAAATGGAAGAAAAAGAGACTCGCTTTGACCGTTCAACAGAGCGCAGTGAATGTTTGATTGCCGAGTATAAGAAACTTCGTAAGGATGAGGCAAAGATGAGCCAGAAATCACTTGAGGATATCACAGGTGTTCCGCGTCAGATGATTATCCGTTACGAAAAAGGAAAAATTATGCCGACCGTTCGTGCTATGAATCGTCTTCTTGAGCCGCTTGGCTATCAGCTTGGAATTGTTCCACTGAAAAAAGAAGACAGCGAGGACACACAGTAATTACAGGCATAGGAAATTTATATACATAAGATAAAAAGCATCTAGCAAAACTAACTGATCCGTATAAAAACGGTGGTTGTCTGCAGATGCTTTTTTGGTACATACAAAGGAGGGGAAAAAAGAAAAAGAAAAGGAGAATTTTATGGTACTAAAACAAAGAAAAACAGTATTGATTGTATCGGCACTGTTGACAGCACAAATGGTCATGCAGGAAGCAGTACAGGCATTTGAAGAAGTCTCGCAGCCTGAAGTGCAAATTACAGAAACAGCACAGGAAGGTGAACTTGTCAGTCAGTCAGATGGGGATGATATCTGGACGGAAACTTATACATATGTGTCTGATACAAACACGCCTCATGCTTTTGCCGAAACAGTTGAAAAACAAGGCGATTGGTATGCGATGAAGGATGTAGAATATCAGGTGACAGAGCTGACGACACAGCTGATACAAAAAAGCGAAGCAATGTGGGCATATGCATCGTATGAGCCGGAGCAGGAAATAGAAGAAGCAGGAATCCACTATACATTGACATCACTTTCCAAAGATGAATGGATGCAGACAGATCGTCTAAAAAATGTGACGAAATACTTAAGCTGTCAGGAAGGGCAGGAAGTTTCGGAAACGCTTGATGTAGAGACAGCAGATGAAGTGACAGGAGAAGCTCTTTATGGAACAATTGGAAGAATTGAGTTAAAAGAGGATGGCGCAGATTGGAAGGAAGGTGCTCTTGAGGAGTGGGATATTTACAGCTGGAATGGAGAGTCTTGGGTTTATCAAAGAAACGATGAATGTTTTTACGCGACAGAAGAAAGTCCATGGTTTGAAGGCTATGAGGCGGTATTTATGCAGGAGCATCATTTAGATGGTGCATTTAATCAGATCACGTCAATAGAATGGTATGGAGATGGCTGGCAGGACGAGGAAGGAAACTGGAAGAGAAGTGTAAGGATAACAGGAAACAAAATGGTACCGCGATATCAGGCAATTTATTCAGGAGATGTGGCACAGCCTGATCTGCCAATGGTGTGTTATAAAGCGCAGTATACGTCTGATCCGCAGGGCTATCTTATAACAGCAGATGTAATGTATGAAAAAATGCAAGAAGAAGCAGTGCAGGAAGAAGAAAATGCAGATGAGTCAACATTAAAGTCAATATCAGAAGAACTTATAAAAACATTGCAGCAGAATAAAACAAATGAAAAATTCTGGTATTTACTGTTAGCGGCACTTATGGCTGTCAGTGTGGGCTTACAGACAGCAGTGATTTTTGTGCTGGCATTTCGTGAGCGGTAACATAAAAATTAAAAAAAATAAAAAAGTGGTTGACAACAGCCTTGCAGTGTGATATTATAACTAGCGTTGCAAGGCTTGTTGGTCAAGGGGTTAAGACGTCGCCCTCTCACGGCGAAAAC
>OLOQ01001876.1_pt1 | contig 18625 bp, 15 predicted proteins | sample 1673101 | NCBI WGS metagenome assembly OLOQ01 (sample SAMEA3136754, study PRJEB25190) | human gut metagenome | biome: human gut; feature: human-associated habitat; material: faeces | place: Austria | collected 2013 | reverse complement strand
CGCCCTTGCCGCCGCCCATGGGCAGGGTGGTCAGGCTGTTCTTGAAGGTCTGCTCAAAGCCCAGGAACTTCAGGATGCCCTGGTTCACAGAGGGATGGAAGCGCAGGCCGCCCTTGTAGGGGCCGATGGCACTGTTGAACTGCACACGGTAGCCGCGGTTCACCTGGACCTTGCCCTGATCATCGACCCAGGGCACACGGAAGCTGATGATGCGCTCCGGCTCCACCAGACGCTCGATGAGGGCGGCCTTCTCGTACTCGGGGTGCTTTTCCACCACGGGCTGGATGCTCTCCAGCACCTCACGCACAGCCTGCAGGAATTCCGGCTCGTTGGCATTGCGCTTTGCCAGGCCGTCGTACACGCGCTTCAGGTATTCATTCGTCAGCATAGTAGAATACTCCTTTTTCCCAATTACTCTATAAATTTTGAAAAAGACGAGGCCGCTCTGCCCGCCACAATGCGTGCAGGGAACCGTCACCGGCTCCGGGCGGCCCCGGATTTCCACGCTTACACCGGCAGTCCGCAGTGCAGACTGCTTACGCTTTATTATTATAAAGCCTTGCCGGGAGATTTACAAGAGCGGAAAAGCAGAAAATGTTTCAAAAAAACAGACGAAAAGTTGAACCCGCTTCACAAAACGAAAAATAAAACCAAAAACCGGTGCAGAACCTTGTTTTTTAAAGCGGCAAAAGAATGTCTTTTGGCGGGGAAGTTTCTCACATCCCGGCCAGGATCTCCCGTACAGCATCCACAAAAGGGTCCAGATCGGAAAAGACGACTTCCACGATGATGGTCCAGTTGATACCGTCGTAATCATGCACAAGGCGGTGCCGCAGGCCGGCCACCATGTTCCACGGCTGGTCCGGGTAGGCGGCTTTGAACTCGCTGCTCAGCTGGTAAACCTGCTCCCCGATGTTGTACAGCGGGGTAGTGACAGCCCACTGGGCAAACTCGTCCTCCAGCAGAAGCTCCGGTGTGATGCCACGCTGCTGCATCTGGCGGGACAGGTTCTCCCAGGTGGAAACGATCTTTTTCAGACGCTCTTTGTCCGACTTTTTCACGCGATGCGCACCCCTTCCTGCATAACGGTGTTGTAAAACGGGGTGCCGGTGTTCAGCTCCCGCAGCTCAAAGACGTCGGCGTCCTTCCGCGTCAGCTGGCGCAGCTCTTCGCCCAGAGCAAAGATGTCCCGTGCACGGAAGCCGGGGCCGCCCACCACCACAAGGTCGATGTCGGAGTTGGGGGTGGCTTCGCCGCGGGCATAGGAGCCGAACAGCAGGGCGTATTCGGCGTGGTATTTTTTCAGCAGCAGCCGGATCGTAGCTTCCAGTTCCGGGTAAGAAAGGGTTCCCATAAACACACCTCCTGTGTCCTCTTCTGAGTCCATTGTACCATACTGCCTCCAAAAAGCAAGAAAAACCATCGGCCGGTTGTGCAAAAGATGGATTTGTCTGCTGCGATTTGGCCGTAGGCCAACAGCAGCCGATGCAGCTTCCCGGAACGCCCCCTCCCGTGAAAAAGCAAATCCGGCGGGGCCGCAGCCCTGCCGGATTTGCAAAATCTAAAATAATTTTTCTGCTATTGATGCCCAGAGCAACGCGGAGGGCATTCTAAATCGTTTGCCTTCCAGAGAACAGGCCACTTTCCTTAACGCCCATCCGTGAAAAAACAATCCCGGAAAATCCGCAGATTTTCCGGGATTGCATATCTTTAAAAATAATTTTCCGCTGATATTGCCAGAGCAAAGCGGAGGCAATTCCAAATCGTCCTGCTTACTCCGTGATCCGCCCTGCCGCGCTGGTCTCCAAGACCGGGTAACCGGTGCGGGTGCAGCGCACGGCGCAGCGGGCGCGGCCGCCGGTGGTGCAGGTGAACAGGGTCAGGTCCCAGGCGTCCTCGTCGCTGGCCGTGATCATCTTGTCGATGTCGGTGGGCTGGATGGTCTCCACGTTGGACACCTCATAGCTCCAGCGCTGGCCGTCCATGTCGGTAAAGTACACCTCGCTGCCCAGGGCCAGCCACTTGATGGGGCTGAAGTGCTTGGCGTAGTTGTGGGCGCAGACCACCATGTTGTCAGCGTAGGTGGAGCCGCTGTAACGGCCCGGGGCCACCTTGAGGCCCGCATAGCTCCACTCGCTCATCACGGGCAGTTCCAACCCGATGGACGGGATGGACAGGTAGCCGATGTAGCCCCAGCCGTCGATGTCGGTGACGGTCATCTCCTGCTCCGGGTCCAGCTCCGGCTGGACCACCGGCTCTTCGTCCTTCGTCTTGTCCTCAATGGTCTCGGTCAGGGTCTCTTCCAGCTTGCCCAGGGCGTCCTGCGAAGCCTTGTCGGCGCGGTTGGCGTCCCACTGGTTATAGCCCAGCAGGGCCAGTGCGCCCAGAATGAGCAGGATGCCCACGATCATGCAGGCGCGGCCGATCTTCTGCTTTGTGTTCATGCCAGCATCTCCTTCCGGTCCAGCACCCAGCCGACGGCAAACAGCAGCACGCCGCTGCAGGCCATGAACGGGATGGGCCAGTTCAGCTGGCCGCTCTGGGGCAGTGCATTGCCGTCCGGGCGGCCCGGCGCCACCGGGTTGTCCGGGTTGCCGGGGGCCACGGGGTTGTCCGGGTTGCCGGGGTTCACCGGGTTATCCGGCGTACCGGGCGACACCGGGCGGTTGGGGTCGTTGGGGTCCACCGGCATGTCCGGGTTGTCCGGCTCATCCGGGGTGCCGGGCTGGGTGGGCTTCTCCGGCTCCGAGGGCTTCTCCGGCTCGGACGGTTTGTCCGGTTCCGAAGGCTTGCTGGGAGTTTCCGGTTCGGGCGGGGTCACCTCCTGCGTGGGCGCGCCCACCTTGGGGGTGGCGTCCACGGTGTAGAGCCAGCCGCTTTCGTCCGCCATGGGCAGCGACACCAGGAAGGAATTGATGGCCTCGTAGCCCTTGGAGTTCTCGGTCTGCACCACGAGGTACAGGCCCAGCGGCAGCGCGTCAAAGGAGACGATGCCCTGCTCGCTGATCTTATGGGTGGTGCCGACGGCGCGGGCGGGCAGCTTGGCTTCCAGCCTGGAAGCCAGCGTGCTGTCCGTCAGGTCGCCCAGCGCGATGCCGCAGCCTGTAAAGTCGGCGGTGTACACAAAGTGCAGGTCGCCGTTGGTGCGGGCCACGTCCGCCACCTTGTACACGGTGAGTGCGCCGCCCCGCAGGGGGACGTCGTTCTGGTGGTCGTACAGGGTCACGTCCATGCTGCCGGTGCGGCTCAGGTCGATGTTGGCGCTGGCCGCGGGGGCTGCCAGCGCGGGCAGTGCACAGCACACGGCCATGCACAGCGCCAGCAGAAGAGCGGCAAACCGGTTGTTTTTATTTTGTTTCATGGCTGCTCACTCCTCCTCGTCCTGTTTCCGTTTGCGGACCAGCAGCAGGGCTGCTGCAGCGGCCAGTGCGCCGCCCAGCACCCCGAAGGGTGTCGTGCCCATGCCGCCAGTGGACGGCAGCTCGTAGCCGGTGTAAACACGGTTCTGGATGGTAATGTTGCCGGTCTGGACCCCATTGTTGTTGGCAATGTAAACATTCCAGTTTCCGGTGGTCACTTCCTCCACCAGGTAGTGGTACGCATTGCCGTTCTCGTCCGTCAGGGGCAGTTCCTCGCCGGACCAGGTCTTAGTCCAGTTGTTACCTGCGGTCAGGTCGGCTTCGGCAAACAACGTTCTGTCCTTGTCATTGTCGGTGTACCGCCACACTTTGATGTGGATGCTGTCCACCGCCGGTTCCACCGGCTGTTTGGTATCCTGGTCCAGCCAGAGCTTGCTGACGGTCAGCTTGCTGTACACGTTGCTGTACTCAGCAGTGGTGGTGCCGGCGTCGCTGCCCACCTGCACATTGCTGTTCAGGTCCACCGTCTCGTCATTCACGGTCAAGATGGTGGTGCCTTCAGCCACGCCTGTGGCATTTGCAAAGGCCTTCTGCTCATTCTCCGCGCTGGCGTTATTGCGGAACAGCAGGTAGTGCGGGGTGGCATCCAGCTGATAGTCCGTGGGTGCTTTGGTCTCCACGAGCTTATACAGCACGTCCGGTTTCAGGCAGCTTGCAGTCTTACTATCCAGCACAGCCAGACTGGCCTGACCGTTTTCGTCCGTGGTCAGGGTGCCCGTGCCGTTGCCGGTCCACGGGACGAACCGCCCGCTTACCGTATCGTACTGGGAAATGGTGAACTCCGCGCCCTTCAGCGACACGCCGGAGTAGCTGTCCTTCTTGCGCAGCACGAACTGTGCGGTGGTGGCCGTTGCATCCGCCTTGGCCTGGTAGGTGATGCCGCTGTCGCTGGATTTGCTGCCGTTGCTCAGGGTCACGGTGTTGCTCACCTGGTAGCTGGCGGCAGCGCTGCCATCCTTCACATTGCAGTCATACACAAGGATCATGGCCGCCATATTGGGGATCTCCATATGGAGCCAGCCGTTCTTGTCCGCTTCCAGGATGCGGTACATGTTGCGCGGCACCTCTTTGCCGGTGGTCACGCCGACTGTTTCGTCGTAATCGTAAAAATACAACTTGACCGAGTTGACATCGCCGGTGGCGATGGCACCATTGGTGGTGCTGATGTTATCCCACAGCTCGATCTTCTCCGCTCTGGTCTGCCCGGCCGACAGATCCTCGCCGGCCGGGTTGATGACCACCTGATAGTGCAGCTTCCGGTCGTTGCCGGGGTCCTGCCAGCCGGTCTTTTTCACCTGTTCCACATCGCGGGTGATGGTGGTGGTGGTGGTCTCGGTCAGCTCGCCCCAGGTGGCGGTGTTGGTGTAGATCAGCTTGCCCACCGAGGGGTTCTTCCAGCTGGGATCGTCGCTCACGCTCACTTTGTACTGGATGCGGATGCGGTGTTCCTCCTGCCCCGACTTGTTGTAGTTGCTGATTTTAATGGTGAGCCGCCGGGTAGTTTCGTCATACTCTGCCGTCGCCCAGTCTACTTTTTTATCCTTGATCTTTACAAAGTCGCCCTCATCCAGCGCGATCTTGACATTATCCACCTTGAAGCCGACGTTTTCCGGCAGGGTGTCGGTAACCGTGATTTCGTCCCTATCGTCGGCGGAGGTCTGCAGCACCAGCTGGTAGTGGAGGTTGTTGCCGCTGAGGTCGCTCAGCTCGAAGCTGTTGCTGCCGGTCAGATAACCGGTCTCGTCGCCGCTGCTCTTTGCGGCCACGCCCTTTTCAAACTTCTTGTAGCTGCGGTAGGTATCGGTGTCCGAGGCATCGCCGTTCACGCCTTGGATATGGATGGTGTTCTTATAGGTCCACACCTCACCGGTGGGCACGTCGTCGCGCTCCTCGTGGGTGGGGATGCCGGTCACCGAGATGCTGCGCACGGGGTTCTGGTCGTCCCCGGCTTTCACATGGATGCTGAAGCTGCGCACACGGGTGGACGAGTTATTTGCGTCCACCTCCTCGGTACCGTTTTTCTGTGCATAATAGGTCATCTTGATGGTGTTGCCCGCCGCGACAGCCTGCGCATAGGTCAGCCTCGTGTTGTCGTGCATGGTCAGGGTCAGATTGGCCTTGATGGCGTCATCCAGCTCTTTTGCAATGGCATAGTGGGTGTCCTTTTTTTCCTCTCCTTGGTCGTTCTCAGCGTCGGCCAGCACATCCCACAGGGTAAACTCCGCTTCACCGGCCTTGTTGGTGGCCGAGAGGTTCCAGGTGGGCGTCTCGCCCCTGGTGGCAATGGATTTGCTCAGGCTCCAATCGCCCTTCCCGATGTTCACAGTATCCGAGGCCTCAAAGGTATGGTTGCTCTTGGTCAGGATCTGTGCCGTGTTGGTCACCGAGCCGCCGCCGATGGGGGTGGTGGTCTCAAAGGTGATCTTCAGCTCTGTTCCATCATAACCCGCCGGGATGGTATAGCCGTTTTTCTGGAATTCCTCTGCCGATATCGTATCGTTGCCTACCTTTACATCCCCTACGATTTTCACACCGTCTGGCAAGTCATCTGTGATCTTGCAGCCCTGCAGGAGATAGGACCCCAGCAAAGAATGGGGTACTTTTACGGTGATGGTCCACTGGATGCGGCCTGTATTGGGGTCGTACTGGCCCTTCTTCTCAATGCGAGGGTTTTTACAGGTGTACCATGCGTCAGCCTGGGCCACCATGTTCCCTGCCTGGGCTTTTGCCGTGTTGTTGATGATACCGACGCCGCCGGGCATTTCGTCAAAGTCCGCATAGTTCCGCTGAACGTCGTAGTACCAGATGTACTTTTCTCCGATCTCCAATGGATCCAGCGGGCCAAGGACCACCTGGGGGTAGCCGTTGCTATCCGTTGTCCATTGATACACAGGGACCGGCATGATCTTCGTTTTTGTACCAGAAGCATCCACCTTGTAAAGTTCAAAGGAGCTTTCCAGGTATTTGCCGCCCTTCAGGTAGTCGCTACGGTTTTCGCCATTCCTATTCGTGTTCAGGGTGTCCGTAAGGAACACCTGCTCTTTGGTGCCGCTGGTGGTCTCCACCGTCACCTTATAATGGTTTATGAAGGTGCCATTTTCCGGATGATTCTCAAAGGCACTATCTCTGTCGGAGCTCCCTTTGCTGATCTTTATATCCGCTTTTTTCGGCTTGATGGTCAGGATGCAGTCGTCCTTGAATTTGATCTCCTTCTCGTCCTCAAAGTTGTCGGCGCTCGCCGTAACGGCGGCCTTGAAGGTACCGGTGAATGGCAGGCCGCCCTTCTCGTCGGTGCCGATGAACTTTTCGTCCGTAAAGGTCAGGGTCACAGTGCCGTCGGTGTCAACGGTGAAGCTGCCCACGACCTTTGCATTGCCGGCCTTGTCCTTGTCGGACTCATCCACGATGTTGCCCGTCACCACATCCGGCATAGGCAGGCCTTTGGGCAGCTGGTAGGTCAGGGTATTGTTGGTGGGCGTCAGCACACCGGCATTCACGGTATACTTCAGGTTCACGCGGACGCGGGTGCCGCTGTCCACGGTCACGCTGCCCGCGCCGATAGACGTCCATGTTTTTCCGTCGGTCGTCTTTTCATAATTGACATCCGTGATCCAGGTGTTCAGATCATGGTCGTCCCCGGCAGCCAGCAGGGCGATGCCGTAGGGGTCGGCGTCACCCACCCAGTCCACGGTGGCGCCAAAGCCATCCTCATCTTCCAGCAGCGCATAGCTGCCGTCCAGCTTCTCCTGGGAGCCTGCCGGGTCCTCCGGAGCCGCAGCGGTGGTCTCGGCGGCATAGGCGCCGGTCACCGAGATGACACTGGTCACGTCGGACATGGCAGCGGGCACCTCGGCCACCTTGCCGTCCACGTTGCCGGAGATCACGGTCAGGGTCCCGGCGTCGGGGTCCACGGCGGACACGACGCCCACCGTCTCGGTGGTCACGGTGCGGGTGTCCACCTGCGGCTCGGAAGCCGTGAGCTGGGCGGCGGTGTCGGGGTCCTCGTCCAGGTCCAGCAGGGCGATGCCATAGGAGCTCTCGTCCACGGCCACCTGCTCGGTGGTGAGGGTGTTGTAGATGACGATATCGCCGGGCCTTGCGGTGGAGCCGTCGGCGTCGGTGAGCCACTGGGAGCCGCGCAGGTCACTGTGCAGGGCCATCACGCCCGCACGCTGGGGCACCACCGTCTGGGGCACACCCGCAAAGTGCAGGCAGTAGGACAGGAACATCACGTCCCAGGCGCCGTAGGGGTTGCCGTACCAGGCACCATAGCGGGAGTAGCCGCGCAGCACCTGCTGGTCCTCCACATCCAGCTTGAAGTTCTTGTCGCTCTGCTGGTAGTCCAGCTGGGACTTTGCCACGGTGAGCAGGTCCTCGGCCCAGTTGCCGTTCAGGGCCACGTTGGCCGCGGCCTGCCATTCCTCGGCAGTCTCCACGTCGGCCTGGGTATCGGCCAGGCACTCCACGGTGTGGTGGTGCTCCGGGATGGTGCACACCAGCTCCTCGGTGTAGCAGGCGTCGGTGTGATGATGCAGCACCGGCTCGTCCGGGGTGGTCTCGACCGGCTCAGTGGGCAGGTCCACCACGGGGCGGCTGGCAGGCATTTCCTGATAGGCGGGGTTGGGCTCCTCCACCAGTTCGCCTTCGTCCAGGCCGCACACCAGCTCATACTCGGTGGTGTAGCAGCTGTCGTCGTGGATATGCTCGAACTCGCCGCAGATGAGCGCACCATACTCGTCAAAGCAGTCGTCGGTGTGCTCGTGCTCTTCCTGATAGCAGGTCAGCACCCGGTGCTCCTCGTAGCAGGCATCGGTGTGCTCATGGGGCACCCAGATGGTCTCCGGCTCGGTCTGCACCGGCTCTTCCGGCTCTTCCGGCTCTTCCGCGCTGTAGGCGGACACCGGATCGGCGCTGCTGTCCGAAGAGGTGACGGGCGTTTCCGGTTCGCCCTCCTCGTAACCGCAGGTGAGCACTTTTTCGTAGCAGGCCGCCGTGTGCTGGTGCTCCTCGTAGCCGCAGTGGTAGTCGGCAGTCATGGAGATGCCCACCCCATGGAGCTGCCAGTTGACGAACAGGGTGGTGAGCAGGGCCAGCACCAGCATCAGGGCCACATAGCGCCGGGCCTGTACATGCTGCCTGCGGAACCGCTCGATCAACCCGTTGATGATATCCTTCATAGTAAACACGTCCTCTTGGTTCGCTCTGTGCCCTGGCAGCCGCACACCGCTGCAGGCCCACAGAAGGGTCCGTTTATCATTTGTGCAACAAAAGCGTCACAAAATTTGTTCGATACATTGTCATTATACCATTTTAAGGCGTTCATTTCAACTCAGGGGGGCGTGCCTTTCCGGCAAAAGAATGCACACGATGCGCACCATGCAAGGGGTCAGGGGCAGCCACAGCACCGTGCAGCCCAGATTGAACAGGGTGTGGGCGTTGGCGATCTGCCGGGCCAGCACGGCGCTCTCCGGCCCGTGGGGCGAGACCAGCCGCACCAGCGCGGTGAACTGGGGCAGCAGCAGCCAGCACACCGCCGCCCCGGACAGGTTGAACAGGGTGTGGGCCGCCGCCAGACGCTTGGCGTCCCGGCTCTGCCCCACCGATGCCAGCACTGCCGTGACGGTGGTGCCGATGTTGTCCCCCAACAGCACCGGGATGGCTCCCGCAAGGCCCAGCAGGCACCCGCCGTCCGGCCCGGGGCGGGCGGCTACCTGCTGCAGCACCGCAATGGTGGCGGAGCTGCTCTGCACGGCAAGGGTCATGCCCAGCCCTGCCAGCAGGCCCAGGCCGGGGCGGTGCCGCACCTGGGCCATCCACTGCCGGAACACCGGCCCTGCTGCCAACGGCTCCATGGCCTCGGCCATGACCGCGATGCCCTCAAACAGCAGGCCGAACGCAAACAGCGCCTGCCCGGCTGCGTGCAGACGCCCGCGCCCCGCGAACCAGAGCAGCAGCCCCGCCACCAGCAGCAGATACCGGGCATCCTCCAGCCGGAAGGCCAGCAATTGCGCGGTGACCGTGGTGCCGATGTTGGCTCCGAACACCACCGGCACGGCCCGCTGCAGGGTCAGCAGCCCGGCCCCCACAAGGCCCAGCACCAGCACCGTGACCGCCGAGCTGCTCTGCACCACCGCCGTGACCGCCGCCCCCGTGAGCACCCCGGCCAGCGGGTGGGCCGTGAGCCGGGCAAGGGCCTGCCGCAGGGTGTCCCCCGCCGCCTGCTGCAAAGCGTCCGTGAGGGTGTCCATACTGTATAAGAAAAGTGCCGCCCCGCCGAACAATTGCAGGATCATCCACAAACGCTGTTCCATGCCCGATGCCCCCTTTGCTTTATGTGTATGCGGGACACAAACGTTTGTGAACTTTTGTGAAACAATCCCTGCAGGGGGTTGCAATCCGGCCTGCAAAAGCCTATTATTGTCAAGCGTTAACAGTTAACAGCTGTTAAGCAATTTTTGAGAGGAGGGATCGCGTGTCTGAGGAATCCACGTTGAGTTTCCGTGGGCTTTGCCGCTACATCCACCGGCTGAGCAAAGCATCCAAGGCCGGCATGAAGGCCGCTCTGGCCGACTGCCCCAAGTGCCACTTTCCCATGCTGGAAGGGCTGCTGGGCTGCATTCGGCTCCATGGACAGGACGGTGCCGTTTATATCTCCGATCTTGTTCAGGAGCTTCATCAACCGCTTCCTGCCATTTCCCGCACGGTGCGGCAGATGGAGCAGGACGGCCTTGTGGAACGCTTTGCCGACCCTGCCGACCGCCGCAAGACGCTGGTGCGTTTCACGCCCAAGGGATACGAGGCCTGCCGACAGTGCGAGGCTGCTCTTGGGGACTACTTTTCCAGTGTCATGGCCCGGCTGGAGCCGGAACAGCTGGCCCAGATGGAAGCGCTGCGCGGCGCGCTGATGGAAGCCATTCTTGCGGAAAATGCTGCGCGTACCACCAAACCGAAGGGAGAACCAAACCATGACAAAGATCTTTAAGCAGCTGGCCCGTCACTGGGCCGTCTGCCTCGTGGTGTTCGCACTGCTGTTCGTGCAGGCGTACTGCGATCTGTCGCTGCCGGACTACACCAGCAAGATCGTGGACACCGGCATCCAGCAGGGCGGCATCGAAAGCCCCCTGCCCGACACAGTGCGGCAGAGCACGCTGGATGCCCTCTCGCTGCTGATGCGTGAGGAGGACGCCGCTGCCTTCCAGAACGCCTACACCGCCGACGGCGATGTGCTGCGCCTGCGCACCGACCTGACCGCCGACGAGCGCACTGCGCTGGAAGATGCTGTGACCACGCCGGATATCGTGCTGTATCTGGCGGCCGCCCAGGCAGCCAACACCCCCGCCGGGCAGACCGGCATGGGCATGACCGGCCTTGCGGACCTGCAGGCCTCCGGTGCCGACCGCAATACCGACACGGAAACCGAGACTGTGGCCCCCACGGCGGAGGACCTGGACACCGTGTGCGGCCAGTTTGCCGCCATGAGCCAGATGCCCGGCTTCCGCCGCGACGCCGTGCAGCAGCAGCTGACCGGTGCCATCGGCCAGCTGGACGACACCGTAGTGGAGAACCTGAAGAGCCAGGCTCTGCTGCTGGTGGGGCTGGAATACGAGGCCCAGGGCATTGCCCACGATGTGCAGATGCACTATTTATATAAGGTAGGCGGCCAGATGCTGGCCCTGACCCTGCTGATGGTGGCCGTGTCCATCGCGGTGGGCTTCCTGGCCTCCCGGGTGTCCGCCGCCATCGGCCGCGACCTGCGCCGCGAGACCTTCTCCAGCGTCATCCACTTCTCCCATGCGGAGATCGAGAACTTCTCCACCGCGTCCCTCATCACCCGCACCACCAACGACATCCAGCAGGTGCAGTTTGTCTGCGTCATGCTGCTGCGCATGGTGGCCTATGCGCCCATTCTGGGCATCGGCGGTGTGCTGCACGTCATCGGCAGCTCTTCGGGGCTGTCCTGGATCGTGGTGCTGGACGTGGCTTTGCTGCTGCTGCTCATCCTCTTCCTGATGAGCGTGGCCATGCCCAAGTTCAAGATCATGCAGACGCTGGTGGACCGGCTGAACCTCGTCAGCCGCGAGATCCTGACCGGAATCATGCCGGTGCGTGCCTTCAGCCGCGAACAGTTTGAGGAACAGCGCTTCGACAAGGCCAACAAGGACCTGATGGGCACCCAGCTGTTCACCAACCGCGCCATGGTGGCCATGATGCCGTTTATGACCCTGATCATGAACGGCACCAGCCTGCTCATCGTGTGGTTCGGCGGCAAGGCCATGGACAACGGCACCATGCAGGTGGGCGAGATGATTGCCTTCATCACCTACACCATGCAGATCGTCATGTCCTTCCTGATGCTGGCCATGGTGGCCGTCATGCTGCCCCGTGCCGGTGTGGCCGCAGACCGCATCGACGAGGTCATCCGCACCAAGGCCACCATCCACGACCCGGACGAAGCCGACGCCAAGGCCGCAAAGGAGCACAAGAACTGGCAGGGCGTGGTGGAGTTCCACGACGTGAGCTTCCGCTTCCCCGGTGCCGACAGCGATGCACTGGAGCACATCAGCTTTACCGCAAAGCCCGGCGAGACCACTGCCATCATCGGCTCCACCGGCTGCGGCAAGAGCACCCTGCTCAACCTGATCCCCCGCTTCTACGACGTGACCGGCGGCAGCGTGACCGTGGACGGCATCGACGTGCGCCAGATGCCCCAGGCACAGCTGCACGACCTGCTGGGCTATGTGCCCCAGAAGGGCGTGCTGTTCAGCGGCACCATCGACAGCAACCTGAAGTTCGGCGGGGACCACATCACCGACGCCGCCGTGAAAAAGGCCGCTGCCATCGCACAGGCCACCGAGTTCATCGACGCAAAGCCCGAGGGCTACGCAAGCCCCATCGCACAGGGCGGTTCCAACGTGTCCGGCGGCCAGAAACAGCGCCTGTCCATCGCCCGTGCCATTGCCAAGGACCCCAAAATTTATCTGTTCGACGACAGTTTCTCGGCCCTGGACTACAAGACCGACGTGGCCCTGCGCCGCGCCCTGAAGGCCCAGACCGACAACGCCACCGTCCTCATCGTGGCACAGCGCATCTCCACCGTGCTGCACGCAAACCAGATCCTGGTGCTGGACGAGGGCCGTCTGGTGGGCAAGGGCACCCATGCCCAGCTCATGGCCAGCTGCCCGGAGTATCAGGAGATCGCCCGCAGCCAGCTGAGCCAGAAGGAACTGGACCTTGAACCACTGAATACGGAAAAGGAGGGTGTGTGATATGCCAAGACCCGGACGCATGACCACCGAGCGCGCCAAGGACTTCAAGGGCACGCTGCGGCAGCTCCTCCAGACCATGAGCCACTACAAACTGCCGCTCATCACGGCCATTGTCTTTGCCATTCTGTCCACCATTTTTAATATTGCCGGCCCCAAGGTGCTGGCCAAAGCCACCACGGCCCTTGCCACCGGCTGGATCGCCAAGCTGCGCGGCACCGGCAGCATCGACTTTGTTTACATTGGCCGGGTGCTGCTGTTTTTGCTGGGCATGTACCTGCTGAGCAGCGCCTTCAGCTTTATCCAGGGCTGGCTGATGACCGGCCTTTCCCAGAAAGTCTGCTACGACTTCCGCCGCCAGATCAGCCAGAAGATCAACCGCCTGCCCCTGGCCTACTTTGAAAAGCGCACCGTGGGCGAGGTGCTGTCCCGCATCACCAACGACGTGGACACCCTGGGCCAGAGCCTGAACCAGAGCATCACCCAGCTGATCACCAGCATCACCACCATGATCGGTGTGCTGATCATGATGCTGTCCATCAGCCCCCGCATGACCCTCATCGCCCTGCTGATTTTGCCGGTGTCGCTGGCACTGGTGCTGCTGGTGGTCAAGTTCAGCCAGAAGTACTTCAAGGCCCAGCAGGCCACCCTGGGCGTGGTGAACGGCCAGGTGGAAGAGATCTACTCCGGCCACAACGTGGTCAAGGCCTTCAACCGCGAGGCCGTGGTGCTGAACGACTTCAACGCCGCCAACGACAAGCTGTACGAATCCGCCTGGAAGAGCCAGTTCCTCTCCGGCCTGATGATGCCCATCATGAACTTTGTGGGCAACCTGGGCTATGTGGCGGTGGCCATCGTGGGCAGCATCTTTGCCGCCAACGGCACCATCACCATCGGCGACATCCAGGCCTTCATCCAGTACGTCAAGAACTTTACCCAGCCCATCCAGCAGCTGTCGCAGGTGTCCAACATGCTGCAGAGCATGGCCGCTGCCGCCGAGCGGGTGTTCGAGTTCCTGAACGAGCCGGAAGAGGACCAGACCGCCGACCCGGCCCGCCGGGCAGACCCGGCCTGCATCGACGGTCAGGTGACCTTCGACCACGTCAAATTCGGCTACACCCCGGACAAGACCATCATCCACGACTTCAGCTGTACGGTGAAGCCCGGCCAGAAGGTGGCCATCGTCGGCCCCACCGGCGCGGGCAAGACCACCATGGTCAAGCTGCTCATGCGCTTCTACGATGTGGACGCCGGTTCCATCACCCTGAACGGCCACGACGTGCGCGACTTTGACCGCAGCGCTCTGCGCGAGGGCTTCGGCATGGTGCTGCAGGACACCTGGCTGTTCAAGGGCACCATCATGGAGAACATCCGCTACGGCCGTCTGGACGCCACCGACGAGGAGGTCATTGCCGCCGCCAAGGCTGCCAACGCCGACCACTTCATCCGCACCCTGCCCGGCGGCTACCAGATGGAGCTGAACGAGGACGCCTCCAACGTGAGCCAGGGCCAGAAGCAGCTGCTGACCATCGCCCGCACCATCCTGGCCGACAACCGCATCCTGATCCTGGACGAGGCCACCAGCAGTGTGGACACCCGCACCGAGCAGCGCATCCAGACTGCTATGGACAACCTGATGCGGGGCCGTACCAGTTTCGTCATCGCCCACCGCCTGTCCACCATCAGGGATGCAGACCTCATCCTTGTCATGCGGGACGGCGACATTGTGGAGCAGGGCACCCACGACCAGCTCATTGAGGCCGACGGTTTCTACGCTGACCTGTACAACAGCCAGTTTGAGGATGTTGTGGATTAAGCCACGCTCCCTTCTTTGAAAAAGGCTCAGGTTTTTGATTGAAACCTGAGCCTTTTTCTTTTGTCAATTCCTACCGGATGTGCTATACTTATTTTTGTGTCTTGAAGTAGGAAAGGAGTAACCACTCATGGAAACCACTCAAAAGCCCTACGCATTCAGCCGCAAGGTATTCTGCGAGGGAATGCGGGATGGCGTGCCCATTGCGCTTGGCTATTTTGCTGTCTCGTTTTCATTGGGCATTGCAGCCCGCAATGCGGGGCTGACCCCCATTCAGGGCTTTTTTGCAAGCCTGTTCAACAATGCTTCTGCCGGTGAGTATGCAGCCTTTTCGCTGATCGCTGCCGGTGCCACCTATCTGGAAGTTGCCATCATCACCCTGATCGCCAACGCGCGCTACCTGCTGATGAGCTGCGCTCTGGCCCAGAAATTTGCCCCCGGCACGCCGTTCTTCCACCGGCTCATCATCGGCTACGATGTCACCGACGAGCTGTTTGGCATCACGATCGCACGGCCAGGCTATCTGAACCCGTTCTACACCTACGGTGCCATAGCACTGGCGGCCCCCGCCTGGGCCATGGGCACAGCGCTGGGCATCATTGCAGGCAATCTGCTGCCCGTGCGTGTGGTCAGCGCCCTGAGCGTGGCCCTGTACGGCATGTTCCTGGCCATCATCATTCCCCCCGCCCGGAAGAACAGGGTCGTTGCCGTGCTGGTGATGCTGAGCTTTGCCCTGAGCTTCGCCTGCGGCTGCCTGCCCGGCATCTCTTCCCTTTCGGACGGCACCCGCACCATCCTGCTGACGGTGCTGATCTCCTGCGGGGCAGCCGTTCTGTTCCCTGTTACACCCGAAGCACTGGAAACTGCCGGAACTGAGGAGGTGCAGGCATGACCTACAATAACTGGGTCTATATCGCCGTGATGGCCGCCGTTTCTTACGCCATCCGTGTGCTGCCGCTGACCCTTATCCGCAAACCCATCAAAAACCAGTTCATCCAGTCCTTCCTCTACTATGTGCCCTATGTGACGCTGGCCGTGATGACCTTCCCGGCCATCATCAACGCCACCCAGAGCCCCATTGCCGGTGCCGCCGCGCTGGTAGTGGGCATCGCCGCAGCATGGTTCGGAGCCAGTCTGTTTCAGGTGTCCGTCTCCTGCTGTGCCGTGGTGCTTGTGCTGGAACTGTTTTTGGTGCACTGAGCATGAAGATCTTAATTTCCGGATCCTCCGGCTTTGTGGGTTCCCGGGTACTGCACCAGTGGCAGGGCCGTGCAGAGCTTTTCACCTTCCCGCGCGGATCTCTGGCTGCTGCCGATGAAACTACCATTCGCCGTTTTGCGGAAACCGTGCAGCCGGATGTCATCCTGCATCTGGCGGCATTGTCCGATACCGGCTACTGCCAGCAACATCCGGAGGAATCCCAGCATGCCAACGTCGAACTGCCTGTCTGGATGGCAAAAGCTGCACGGGACACCGGGGCCAAACTGATCTCATTCAGCTCGGATCAGGTGTACGCAGGTGTGACCCAACCCGGCCCCCTGCCCGAAACGCTGCCGCTCTCCCCCACCAACACCTATGGCCGCCACAAACTGGAGGCCGAGGAGCGGGTCCTTGCGCTCTGCCCGGAGGCGGTGCTTCTGCGGGCCCCGTGGATGTACGATCTGCCCGGTGATGGCCTGCCCCTCCGGGGCAATCTGCCGCTGAACCTGCTGCAGGCCGCACAAAACGGTACTCCCGTTCGCTTTTCACCGAACGACCACCGGGGTGTCAGCTGGGTGCGGGAAGTGGTGGAACAGCTCTTCCCCGCCTTGCAGCTGCCCGGCGGTGTATACAATTTTGGCAGCGGGAACGATGCCGACATGGTCACAACGGCCCAGCAGTTTGCCGAAGCGCTGGGCGTGCAGGTGCAGATCGAGCCTGCTGATTTCTTCCGCAACCTTGTGATGGACAGCTCAAAGCTGGCCGCACAGGGGATTCGATTCCATGATACATTGAGCAGTTTTGAAGGCTGTTTGAAACGGATCAAACCTCTCAGTCACGCTTCGCGTGCCAGCTCCCCTAATAGGGGAGCCCTTGGCATGCCGGTGGGGCTGTGCTGGACGCACAAAGTGTTGTGTTGCGTAAACCAGCTGGGCCCTGCGACAGAGGCAAACAAAATCTCAAAAAAGTTTTCAAAAAAGGTTGACGAACGCATGAAAATGCGCTATACTGTCTACTGTTAGTTACCATGTAACAACGAAATTCCTGCCTCACGGTCCAAGGGAGGGAATAAGATGTCGGAAATTCGTGTTAAAGAGGGCGAGTCGCTGGAAAGCGCACTGCGTCGCTTCAAGCGCAGCACCGCTCGCAGCGGTGTGCTCGCAGAGGTTCGTAAGCGCGAGGCTTACGAGAAGCCGTCTGTTAAGCGCAAGAAGAAGTCCGAAGCAGCCCGCAAGCGCAAGTTCAAGTAATTAACTGCTTGAAATCGCACGTTGCTTTTGATTTCAAACGCGTTGCTAACGCCGATGTAGGAGAGCCTGTTCTGCAGGCTCTCCTATTTTCATTTCAGGGAGAACTACTATGCTCATCACCCCCGAATACGTTTTCAAGGACGTGACCCACATCACGCCGGAATGGCTGGCACAAAAGGGCATCCGGGCACTGGTGCTGGACATCGACAACACCCTCACCGCCGACCGCAGCCAGGAGCTGCCGGACGAGGTGGCCGGGTGGCTGGACACCATGCGCAAAGCCGGGGTCCGGCTGACCATCGTGTCCAACGGGGCCGAAAAGCGGGTGCGTCCCTTTGCGCAGAAGCTGGGCCTTGCCTATCTGTACCGCTCGGCCAAGCCCCTGCCCTTTGCGCTGATGGCGGCACAGCACCGCATGGGCGTGAAGCACAGCCAGATGGCCATGGTGGGCGACCAGCTCTATGCCGACCGGATGGCTGCCGCCCTGTACGGCATCCCCGGCCTGATGGTGATCCCCCGCGGCCCGGACCTGGGCGCGCAGGTCATCCTCAAGCGCAAGTGGGAGAAAAAACACTGGCAGGAATATTACGACCGGGGAGGGAAGACCCTGTGAGCGACGATTGGAAGATCCGGTTCGGCACGGCCGGCACCAGCGACAGCTTTGCCGCCCAGGGGTACAAGACCAGCCTGGAGGTGCCGGAGTACACCGCAAAGATGGGCCTGAACGCCTTTGAGTACCAGTGCGGGCGCGGGGTGCGCCTGGGGCTGGACAAGGCCGCGAAGATGGCCGCCCTTGCCGCCCCGAAGGACATCCTGTTCAGTGTGCACGCGCCCTATTACATCAGCATGTCCAGCCTGGAAGAGGACAAGCGGCTGAACAGCATCCAGTACCTGCTGCAGAGCGCGGCGGTGTGCCGGGCGCTGGGCGGAAAACGCATCATCTTCCATTCCGGCAGCTGCGGCAAGCAGAGCCGGGAAGCGGCCCTTGAAAAAGCGCTGGACACCATGCGCCGTGCCGTGGAAGCACTGGATGAGGCGGGCTTTGCCGACATGACCCTCTGCCCGGAGACGATGGGCAAGGTGGGCCAGCTGGGCACGCTGGACGAGGTGCTGGCCCTGTGCGGTGTGGATGAGCGCATCACGCCCTGCATCGACTTCGGGCACCTGAACGCCCGCACGCTGGGCGGCATCCAGTCCAAGGCCGATTATGCCGCAATCCTCGACCGCATGGCCGAGGCACTGGGGGATGAGCGTGCCCGGCGGTTCCATGTGCATTTTTCCCGCATCGAGTATTCCAAGGGCGGCGAAAAACGGCACTGGACCTTTGCCGAAACCCAGTTCGGCCCGGAGCCGCAGCCGCTGATGGAGCTGCTGGCAGAGCGCGGGCTGGCCCCGGTGGTTATTTGCGAGAGCGCGGGCACCCAGGCCGAGGACGCCTGCACCATGCAGCAGATGTACCGTGCAGCGCGGGATTTGAGAAAAATTTTGTGATTTCATCGTGTTTTTTGCCGAAACCCCTTGCCAAACGGCAGCGGATTGGGTAAAATAAATAAAGATATGCGATAAGCATTTGAGATTAAATTTATGGAGGAATTCCTATGATTTCTGCAGGCGAGTTTCGCAACGGCGTGACCTTTGAGCAGGACGGCCAGGTTCTTCAGGTCGTTGAGTTCCAGCACG
>OLOQ01001860.1_pt1 | contig 18726 bp, 14 predicted proteins | sample 1673101 | NCBI WGS metagenome assembly OLOQ01 (sample SAMEA3136754, study PRJEB25190) | human gut metagenome | biome: human gut; feature: human-associated habitat; material: faeces | place: Austria | collected 2013 | reverse complement strand
ACGGAAGACCGGGAAGAGGATATTCTGAAACATCCGGAATTGCAGATTCTGGCGAAATCGGATGAGGCTGGCGTATTTCTGGTGATGAACCAGGATGGAAGCCAGATTTTCGTTCAGGGGCATCCAGAGTATGATCGCATGACGTTAAACAACGAGTACCACCGCGATCTGAAAAAAGGCTTAAATCCGCAGGTACCGTGCAACTATTACCCGGACAACGATCCATTTTCCATGCCGGTGCTGAAATGGAGAAATATGTCCAACACGCTGTACTCGAACTGGCTGAATTACTATGTATACCAGATGACGCCGTATGTGCTGAAAGAGGATGAGCAGGAGTAGGAACAGAAATCTGCTATTTATGAGAGTATAAGATATAGAAATAGAGATTTCGATAAAATTGATCGGGGAAAATATCTTCTTCGAACTGGATGGTGGGAGCCGCCGTCGGAGTGGTGCTGCTGGCAGCTGGAATGTTTTTGATTTGGAAGAACCGCAAATAAGGCTGCAGATTAATAAAACGGTAAAAAGATAGATATAATACAGATATGAAAAAATACAGGCAGGGCTGTCGGAATTTTGCACAGTGTGGTTGAAACCATGTGTGGGAAAGATTCTGACAGCCCTGTTTATGCGGATTTTTGTTTTTATTAATTCCAGAAATCGGTTTCTTCTTTCAACTCAATATCAGCTGCTTTAAAGACCGGATTCTTCCCAGCCTGTTTCTGTGCCCGGTAGTCTTCCAGGCAGCGGAGCGCCGGCTTGGCAATCAGGAAGATAATTGGTACGTTGATGACTGCCATCAGTCCCATCAGAACATCGGCGGTATCCCACACGATGCCGAGACTTGCCACAGAACCGATGAGGACAATCACGATAGCGATCACTCTCTGGGTAATCCGGACGCCCTTGACCGGAGTTTTGCCGCAGAGATAAGCCATGCCGGTTTCAGCAAAATAGTAGTTTCCGAGTAGCGTGGTAAAGGCAAATAAAATCAGGGCAACTGTGATAAATACAACACCTGCGGTGCCGAATACGTTATTCATAGCTGCCTGCACATATGCCATGCCAGCCATGTCTGCACTCGGTGCAACGCCGGAGCAGAGCAGTAAAAATGCGGTTGCAGAGCAGATGACAACAGTATCGATAAATACGGATAATACCTGAACAAGACCCTGTTTGACCGGGTGGCTGACACCCGCGGAACCGGCTGCGGTAGCGGAAGCACCGACACCTGCCTCATTGGAGAAAAAGCCTCTCTTGATGCCGAGCATCACAACGGATCCCATGAAGCCGCCGAAGATAGCCTGAATATCAAAAGCCCCTTCAAAAATGCTTGCGAACATACCCGGAATCATGTTTCCGTGGAGAATAATCATCAGCAGGGCAGCTGCAATGTAAAGTCCGCCCATTACCGGAACAAGAATTCCTGTGATTTTAGCGATCTGTTTGCCGCCGCCGCTGATGCAGATGCCGAAGATAACAGCCTGGATGATACCGATGAGAATCGGAGTCAGGCTTGGATTGTAGAAACTGTATACTTTAAAAGAATCTGCCACATTGAAGGATGCAACGAGGTTAAATCCAACCATGTAAGTCAAAATCATGAAAATAGCATAGAGAACACCCAGCCATCTTTTTTTCAGAACGGCTTCAATATAGTAGGAAGGACCGCCGTAGCAACTTCCGTCCTCGGCACGGCGTTTGTAGATCTGTGCCAGCGTACTTTCTACAAATGCGGTTGCACTTCCGAGGATCGCGGTCATCCACATCCAGAAGATAGCGCCCGGACCGCCGAAACAGATGGCGGTAGAAATGCCGGCGATATTTCCGGTGCCGACGCGCGAAGCAGTGGAAACCATCAATGCCTGAAAGGCGGAAATAGACTCATCTTCCTTGTCGGATGGCTCCAGGATAACCCGGATGGATTCAAGTAAGTAACGAAGCTGTACCCCTTTGGTGCGGATGGTAAAATAGATGCCGCCGCCTACCAGCAGGATGATTAACACGTAGCTGTAAAGATAGTTGCTTGCTGTGCCGATTATCTTTGCGTATAAATCTGCCATTTTAAAATACCCCTCTCATACAATTTACATATTGTTTTTGCTATAAAGTGTGCCGCTGCGGATCAAACATATGGAGATGCAGTTCATGTGACATATATTCAAGCACGCATTCTCCAGCGACGCTGTTCCCCTTTTTATCTAACGCCGGTCCGAAGATGCCGATTCCCATCTCGCCGTCTACCACTGATAAGATACCGCCGCCGACGCCGCTTTTGGATGGGATGCCGACCCGGACGGCAAATTCGCCGGAACCATCGTACATACCGCAGGTAAACATGAGTGTTTTGACGATTTTAACCGCCTGGCTGCTTAAAAGCCGTTTCCCCGTGTCTGGATGAATGCCATCGTTGGCGAGAATCAGTCCCAGTCCGGCGAGGCTTTCTGCCGTCACGCTGAGAGAGCACATTTTGACATAAAAATGCAGGCTGTTTTCCACATCTTTATTCTTTTCGATGTACCCCTTGCTCTCCAGCAGATAGGCGATTGCCCGGTTGCGGGAAATATGAGACATTTCCGAGTGATAAACCTTTTTGTCGAGGTTGATGTCCGGATCCATGCAGAGAGCCCGGATGGTATCAAGCATGGTATCGAAACTGATTTCGGAAGCAAGGCAGCTTGCCACTACGATAGCGCCTGCATTGATCATCGGGTTGTAGGGGGAACTGTCCGTATTTTCCAGTTTCATCAGCGAGTTAAATGGATCGCCGGTCGGCTCCATGCCTACTTTTTTAAATACCTGGTCGAAGCCGCAGATTTCCAGCGCGACTGCAAGGGTGATGATTTTGGAGATACTCTGAATACTGAATCGGACTTTCGTATCCCCGACGGAAATCCGTTTGCCGTTCCGGCAAAAAACACTGACTCCGAGCTGACTGCCATCTACCTTTCCAAGTTCTGGTATGTAGGTGGCAACTGCACCCTCATGGGTATGTGTTTTTCCCAGTGCAACGGCCTGTTCAAGTACATCTCTCATACTTAAACGCCTCCTGTTTTTTATTCGGTGTTGCTTTCTGATAGTATGGTAGCATGGGGAAGACAGTTTGTATAATGCGTGTCAGCTTTAAGGGATATGACAAAAAGGTATAACGGGATATATATGTCAGATATGAATAAATATTTATGATGAACGGGGAAGAGGTGCTGAAAAGGATCAAAAAAAACTGCCGGGACGGCTGTGAATGTCCGGCAGCTTTGATGGTGTTTTTTTAGAGAAGTTTTTTCTTTAAGTCATAAATAAATTCTTGTACGATCGCCGTCATTGGCGTGTCTTTCCGCATTGCATATCCAAATTCCAGCATAAAACCACAGTTTGGAATCGGAATAGAAGTGGAGTGGTAGGAGGCTTCTTGTTTGGCGAAATCGTGGATGCCGATGCTGTAGCAGTCACTGATCGAGATCATGTACATCAGGGTGGCGCGGCTGGAAAGATAGGTGATTTTCGAGCGCATTTTTTCTGCATCCTGATCCCCTTCGGAGAGAAGCTGGTAAATATAATCATCGCATTGTCCAAGATACCAAAGAAAGCCGTACTCTGCCAGTGTGTGCAGGTTGACCGGTTTCTGTTGCAGCAGAAGCGGATGTTTGCGGGAAATGATAATGTGTGGTTCGATGTTGGCAAGAAAATGGTATTCCAGCCCTTTTGATTCGAGCAAGGCCTCCATTTCACGCCGTTTGCGGCTGTCAAAATGAAACACGCCTACATCGACACGCCCGGATACCACATCCTCGATGACTTCGTCTGAATTGCCTTCATACAGTCGATGGGAGAAGGATGGCTGATCGCGGTGACGCAGGATTATTTCACTGAAACTTTCCATGATATGAGAAAAACGTGTCATGGAGACAGCCAGCGGATCAGAAATTTTGATTTGTTCCTTCTTTTTCTGAAACCAGAGCTGTTCCATTTCGTCAATGATTTTTTCGGAATGTGTCAGAAATTCCATTCCTTCAGGCGTTAATGTTACGCCTGAGCGGCTGCGGTTAAAGAGACTGGCGCCGAGATTTTCTTCCAGATCGTGCATGATTTTCCCAAGATACGGCTGGGAAATATAGAGCGCCTGGGCGGCTTTATTGATGGATCCGAGGCGCGCTACCTTGATAAAATATTCTAAATGCCGAAAATTGATATCGTATTTCAAAAAAGTTCCCCCTTTGTAAATCCCCCTGAATGTAATAAGTATAAAATAAAAAAATGTAAATTGCCAGAAAATACCTAAACATATTGCATTTAAGGGATATAGCAAAATAGCATATAATTTATTGTTTGACTGTACCTGTATGTAAGAGAAGCAGTCCTCCTATATACAGCAGGCAAAGGATACCGGACTGGATGAGGACAGGCGGAAACAGGTGAGGCAGGTAAGACGCGTTTGGAATAACTTCTAACATCCCAATCGAAACCAGCAGGCAGAATGCCGGTTTTACAATGCCCTGGCTGACTGGCAGGCGGATCGGGACTTCGCAGGCGAGGGCGTGGATGTGGAGAAAGGCGAGCACCAGTTCGCTGATGAGAAGCGCCGCCAGATAGGCGAAAATTCCCCATCGCGGGATGGCGAAAAGGACGAGCGACAGGGTGAGAAGCATGGAAACCGTATGGTGGACGAAGACGGTTCCCGTTTTCCCAAGTCCGTTTAAAATACTTCCCATGGTAGTGGAGAGGTAGAGAAACGGGCAGAGCCAGGATAAAATCTGGATGAAACGTCCGGCATCGGCGTTGTGGTAAAAGGTTTCGCCCAGTGCTGGACCGAAGCGGGTGAAGAGCCCGACGCAGAGAATTCCCATGTACAGGCTGTATCGGAGCGCCATGGAGATGGTGTGTTCGATTTTGTCCGGCTGATTCTGCGCCTGCGCCTCCGAGACTGCCGGGAGCAGGACGACGGCGAGGGAGTTGGTGATGGCGGATGGAAAGAGGACAAAGGGGAGTGCCATGCCTGTGAGGACTCCGTAAATACTGACCGATTCAACCCGCGAGAGCCCGGAGAGGAGAAGCTGGTTCGGTACAAAGATGGCTTCGAGACTCTGGAGAAAGCTGAGCGTGAGGCGATTCGCCATGAGGGGGAGTGCCATGGTGAGGAGGGGGAGGAGCAGGGGAGTAATAGGTGTGTTTGCATTTGGCAGTATGGCAACGGACTTCGAGCATCCATAAACTAACAGACAGAACACCGCCGAAGCCGCTTCCCCGATCAACAGCCCCCAGACAGCCAGCAGCACCGTGATCGGAATCCTGTTCGTGCGGCAGACATGGACGATCAGCAGGACGGAGAAAATGCGGATGCACTGCTCGACCACCTGAGAAAATGCCGGGACTGCCGTTTTTTTGAGCCCATAATAATACCCGCAGCAGCAGGCATGGATCGCGCAGAAGGGGATCGAGAGGGCGAGTGCGGGCAGAAGCGGCGCACATTCGGGCGCAAGAAGGACGCGCGCGGCGAGAAAATCGGCGAAGGTGTAGATCAAAGAGGTCAGCGGCAGGGCGATCGATAGTGAGAGTGCGAGGCTGACCCGCAAAAAGGCGCGTCCCTTTTCCGGGGAGGCGGCGGTCAGGCGGGAGAGCGAAGTCTGGATTGGACCGGCGCAGAGAGCAAATGCGATGCCATGTATGGGAAAAATCATCTGATATAAACCCAGACCTTCGGCGCCGATCGTCCGGGAGAGAAAGATGCGGTAGAAAAAGCCGAGAATCCGGCAGAAAAATCCGACTGCCGTCAGGAGCAGGGTTCCGGTAATCAAAGGATGAAATCTTCGCATGGCAGATCTCCGGGGAGGGTATGTCAGAAAAGTATATGAGGAGGAAGATGAAAGTAGAAGAAAACCAAGATGTTTATAAAACACTGGGGACACATTTTTTTGGAAACTGAAAGAAGATCCGAGTTGGCAGAAGGGCAGAAATAGCTTAAATTAAAGGATACAAAAATAAACTGTATTTAATACATAAATTAACAGATGGACATTGAGTTAGAACAGGAATATACTAAAAACATCCAAAAATAAAAAATTACTGCGAAAAATAACTGGTTGGTAGGGAAAAGAGTGTGAAGCTATGTTAGAAGGAATTGTATTACTTGCATTTATCGCGGCGCTGGCAGGCTGCGTGTTTACCGGCGTATCGGTGCTCTGGGCGCTGGCGGGCGGCTATCTGATCTTCTGTGTGTACGGTTTGATTCGGAAGCACAGCCTTGCGGAACTCGGAAAAATGTCGCTTTCCGGCGTTAAAACCGTCCGCAATATCCTGATGATTTTCGGACTGATCGGCTTTATCACAGCACTGTGGCGGGCATCCGGCACGATCGCCGTGATCGTGTGCTGGTCGTCGAAGCTGGTGTCGCCGTCGGCATTTCTGGTGATCGCGTTCCTTCTTAACTGTATGGTGTCGATCCTGACCGGAACCTCCTTTGGAACCGGCGCGACGATGGGTGTTATCTGTATGGCGATGGGACGTGCGATGGAGCTTGACCCGTTCTGGATCGGCGGCGCGATTCTTTCTGGCATCTATTTTGGCGACCGCTGTTCACCGGTATCGTCCAGCGCGAATCTTGTCTGTGTGCTGACGAAGACGGATATTTATGAAAATATCCGCGAAATGGTAAAGACATCGCTGGTGCCATTTGTGGCTACATGTATTCTCTATTATATAGTGGGACGTTCCATGAGTGCCGGAAACGGACGGATGGATGTGGAAGGGCTGTTTTCCAATCGTTTTGTACTTCATTGGAGCGCGGTGATCCCGGCGGCGATTATCCTGGTGCTGTCTGTGTTCCGGGTGGAGGTCAAGAAAACGATGCTGATCAGCATTGTGTTGGCGGCGTTTCTGAGCGTGGTGCTGCAGGGGCGGACAATCGAAGAAATTTTACAGATGTGCCTGACCGGTTATCAGGCAAACGATCCGGCGCTCAATGCTATGATGAACGGCGGCGGACTGAAATCAATGATTAAGGTGGCTGCGATTGTGAGCCTGTCCTCCTGTTATGCAGGAATTTTCGAGGGAACTGGGCTCTTGAAGCCGATTCAGGGGAAAATAGAGGCGTTGAGCCGGAAAATTACTCCGTTTGGTGCGACCTTTGCGGTGGCGGCAGTTGCTTCCATGATCGCTTGTAACCAGACGCTTTCGATCATGCTGACCCATCAGCTCTGCAAGGAAGGAAATCCAGATAATAAGCGATTTGCAATTGATCTGGAAAATACGGCGGTTGTGCTGGCACCGCTGGTTCCGTGGTCGATCGCCGGAGCCGTTCCTCTGGCAGCCGTCGGTGCTCCGATTGAGAGTGTGGTGGTGGCGTCGTATCTGTACATACTGCCGATCTGGAGTTTTTTGGTTCGTCTCATAAGAAGGTCGTAGGAAAAGGAGGAAGAGCCATATGAATTTACTCGAACTTTGCAACCTACAGGGTTCCTTATTCCTGATGATACTGGCGGGTGCGGTACTGAAACGTCGAGGGATCATCAGCAAGGAAGGCGAAAAATGCCTGACGGATCTCTGCGTGAATATCGTGATTCCCTGCAATATTGTGAAATCGTGCCTGATTTCATTTGATGCTTCGATTTTTAAAACGTGCGGGTTGCTGCTGGCGATCGGATTTGTCTTGCAGCTTGTCTGTGTGGCCCTCAACAAAGTGCTGTTTAAGGAATATTCAGAGCAGCACCGGAAGGTGCTTCAATACTGTACGATCGTTTCCAACGGCGGATTCCTCGGAAACCCGGTTGCGGAAGGCGTATATGGAAGTATGGGACTTCTCTACGCATCCATTTTTCTGATTCCGATGCGCGTTGTCATGTGGTCGGCGGGTACATCCTATTTTGTTGGAGGCGGTTCTGACCGGAAAAAGGTATTGAAAAATGTCCTGACGCACCCGTGTCTGGTCGGTGTCTACATCGGTATGTTCCTGATGGCAACACAGCTGCAGCTTCCGGGCGTGCTGAAATCGACGGTTACCTACATTGGAAACTGTAACTCGGCGCTGACGATGTTTATTATCGGTACGATTCTGACCGATGTGAAACTGCGTGAGATTATTAATCCGACGGCCCTCAAATTCAGTGTGATCCGTCTGTTCCTTCTTCCACTTCTGGCATATGGAATCAGCCTGGCGGCCGGATTGGATTCGGTGGCAGCAGGTGTGGCAGTCATCATGACGGGAATGCCAGCCGGTGCAACTGCAGCGATCTTTGCGGCGCGCTATGACAGCGATGCACCGTTTGCAGCGAAAACGGTAGTGCTCACGACGCTGATTTCGATGATTACGATTCCGGCGTGGTGTCTGTTTATAGGATAAAAAGAATAGGTAAGAAGCAACAATAATAGAAAGAATACTAGAAAAATTGAGAAAATAATGTAAATATGGTAAATGAATATAAAAAGACCTGAAAGGTGCGGTAAATGGCTGCTCTTCAGGTCTTTTATATTTTAAAATGAATCAAAGGTTAAGCAAACAGAGGTTGAAAGAATTAGTTTATGATTCTTATTCATTCGTTTCACTCTTTCGTGAAATCCGCGCTTCTTCCAGATAATTATACAGTGTATACTTGGAAATCTGCATCGCGTCGCACAGGAGCAGGCTGGTTTTTGTGATCTTGAAGACGCCTTTCTGGTCAAGATAGTCGAGTGCACGAATTTTTTCTTCCTTGTTCATCAGCATCATCGGTTTTCCGATCATGGACTCTGCCTGATAAATATAGTGCTGTAAAATATCATCGACATTCTTTTTGAGAATAAAGTCGCGGTCAGACATGGCTGCCTGATTTGCGCCATTCGTGCCGTCCGTGCTGCCAGTTCCTGAAAAGGTGCCATCAGAAGCCATTCCGGATGGTGTGCAGCCAGACATGCCGTCGATCTGTGCGCCCACAGCTGCCGATACGCCGATGGTGCCTGGGCGTCCGATCAGATTTTGCAGGGCGCTCTGTGCCAGATAGAGATCGCGAACATCCATATTTAAGCAGACAGATCCGATAATTTTGTGATGTTCGTCCTCGATGAGCGTTGTGCAGGACTTAAAAAGCCGGTCTTTCTGGCTGGTATCGAGGGAAATGATCGAATGCTTGAGCGGCTCGATATCATTGCCGAGCTGTGTGATCATGCCGCCGCGCGGGGAACCGCCGACGTCGCGCCCGCTTAGCTGTGAGTTGAATGCGTAGACGATCGTGTGATCGTAGCCTTTGCGGTAATCGTGGACGATGATCTCACAGTTATCTCCGAGAAACTTTTGAAGTCCTTCGAGAAAACGGATGAGAAACTGAAAGTCCATGTAGTTGGAAATTTCCATGAATACCTCCTTTGGGGTGCTCTGTGCCCCGAGTGTGTATCGCAAAATTTTGCGTCTTAAAATAATTCGGAAAATGAAATGCACAGGGATTGTCTTTCTTTTGTCAAAGTTCCTGAAAAAAATTTTATCGCGTTCATTTTGCTGCGTCAATCCTGTTTCTATAGAAAAAAGTTAGTAGATAGGGAACATAAATAAGAGAATGTTCTCCTTTTTTGTTTAAAAATCAAAAATTCAGGTACAAGATAACGGGAAATGAGAGCAAACCTGTTTCTTTCATCATACTCTCAGACAAACTGTTTGTCAATTAACAAACCAAACTGTAAGTTTTTCTTGACAATTTGTCAGTGCATCCCTATAATTGAGAAAAAAATCAAACAGACAGTTAGTCAAACAAAAAATAAGTCTGGAAAAATACAAACTGAAAGTGAGGGAGCAGGATGGACAGGGACAGTTATGTATATAAGACACCGGCTTCAAAGCTGGTACAGGTGGCTGCGATTGCGGCGGAATATAAGGGCAGACCGGATATGCTGATGACGGTCATTATCCGGGCGCAGAAGGTTGTGTCGGCATTTTCCAAGGAGGTGGCGTCAGTCATCGCCAGGGAGATGGATATTCCGATGAACAAGGTGTACAGTTTCATCACCTTTTATGCGATGCTGTCGGTAAAACCGAGGGGGCGCTACATTGTCCGGATGTGCAAGAGCGCGCCATGCCACGTACATGGGGCGCAGGCAGTCGTTCAGGCGCTGGAGGATCAGCTCGGCATCAGCATCGGGGAGACGACCGAGGACGGACGTTTCACCCTGGAATACTGTCCCTGCCTGGGACTCTGTGAAATATCCCCGGCGATCATGATCAATGAGCACGTGTACGGCAACCTGACGCCGGAATCGGTGCGGGATATTATCAAACAATATATACGGGAGGATGTGGAATAGTATGGAGGAAATGCACGTATTGCTGAAAAACCGCGGCAAGATTAATCCGAGAAGTTCACAGGAGTATGCGGACCGCGGCGGATTTGAAGCGCTGAAAAAAGCACTTTCGATGGACAGTGAAGCGATTATCGATGTGATCCGCGCCTCCGGACTTCGTGGACGCGGCGGTGCGGGATTCCCGACCTATCGCAAGATGGAGTTTACCGCCCACACATCTGACCCAACGAGATACATCGTCTGTAACGCCGATGAGGGAGAGCCGGGAACGAATAAAGACCGGATTCTTCTCTCGACCGACCCGTGTGCGGTCTTCGAGGGCATGGCGATTGCTGGAAAAGCAGTCGGCGCCCATACCGGATATATCTATCTGAGAGCCGAGTATACATATTTGTTCCCGGTATTAAAAGATGCGCTGGAGGATGCGGAAAAACGCGGATTTTTAGGAAAAAATATGATGGAGAGCGGTTTTGACTTTGAAATCAAGTTCCGCTCCGGTGCGGGTGCTTACGTCTGCGGCGAGGAGACGGCATTGTTTGAGTCCATTGAGGGAAAACGAGGCGAGCCACGTTTCCGTCCGCCGTTTCCGAGCATTCACGGACTCTTTGGAAAACCGACCATGTTAAATAACGTAGAGACGCTGGCGAATATTGCACCGATCCTCTTAAACGGAGCGGAATGGTACCGCAGCATCGGCACAGCGAACAGCCCTGGCACAAAGCTTTTTACGGTCTGTGGAAATGTGGTCCGCAGGGGCGTATTTGAATTTCCGATGGGCGTGAACCTCAAAGATATCATTTATGAAGTGTGCGGCGGCATCGCGGATGGAAAAGGGCTTCTGGGCGTGCAGACCGGTGGTACCTCCGGTGCGATCATCAATGCCGATCAGATCGATATGACACTGGATATTGATACAGTTTCGGCATCCGGCGGACGTCTTGGCTGCGGTACGATTCTGGTCATCGACGACAGCAACTGTATTGTAGATATTGTGCGAAACAATTTGGACTTCTTCCGCGGCGAGTCATGCGGGAAATGTACACCGTGCCGCGAGGGCGGCCAGCAGCTGTACAATCTGGTTACCCGCATCAGCCGGGGGCTGGCGACTCTGCCGGATCTGGAAAAAATCGATGAGCTGACGGAGACGATGCGTCTGACCGCACTTTGTGGTCTGGGACATTCGACCGCAGTTCCGGTGCAGACGAGTATCCAGAACTTCCGAAAGGAATATCTGGCGCACATTGATCGGGATTACTGTCCGGTCTGTACACAGGCAGCTGTGGCGGAAGGCATTTATGAAGCAGAAGAAGATTATAGAAACGATGGGAACAGTCGGATAGGAATACGGCGTGCAGCAGTCGGTGAACGTGATGTCATGTATGATTCGTATGACGCGTATGCGAGACACCGCAGCCGGGGAGCATCCTACGCGGGACGATTTGAGCGGAGAGGGGGAAGAGAAGCATGATGGTACATCTGACAATCGACGGACAGCCGGTAGAGGTGGAGGAAGGAACGACGATCCTCCAGGCGGCGAAGAAAGCCTGTATCCACATTCCGACTCTCTGCTATCATGAGGATTTGAGCATCAAGGCGGTCTGTCGTATCTGTGTGGTTGAGGTAGAAGGACAGAGACTGCTTCCGACGGCGTGCAGCACACCGGTTTCGGAGGGAATGGTCGTGCAGACGGCATCCCCGAAGGTACTGAAAGCGAGAAGAAATATTCTGGAACTGATTTTTGCGAGACATCCGCAGGAATGCCTCGTATGTCCGAAGGACGGAAAATGCGATCTGCAGAAGGTAGCGCAGGATGTCGGAATGCACCTCGATATCCGCTATGACAAGCAGCTCCGCCATCAGAAGGAGGACTGGAGTTCTCCGGCCATCATGCGGAATCCGCAGAAATGTATTCTGTGCGGGCGTTGTATGGAGGTCTGCAATGAGATTCAGGGAATCAATGTCCTTTCGAAGGAAAACCGTGGATTCCATACGCTGATTGCCCCGGCCTATGGGGAAAAACTGGCTGATACCAATTGTATTAACTGCGGCCAGTGCGTGCAGGTGTGTCCGACCGGAGCATTGACGGTGCATTATCATACCTACGGGTTATATCGCCAGAAAGAATTAGGCAAAAAACTGATTATCCAGGTGGCTCCGTCCGTCCGCATTACGCTGGCGGAGGCACTGGGCGAACAGCCGGGCGTTGTCAGCACAGGACGTCTGGTGTCGGCTCTCAAGCGCCTGGGATTTTACAAGGTATTCGATTCCGATTTCTCTGCCGATCTGACGATCATGGAGGAAGGAACCGAGCTTTTGAACCGCCTGCAGAACGGCGGAACCCTGCCGATGATCACCTCCTGCTGTCCGGCGTGGGTCAAATATTGTGAAACCTATGCACCGGAGTATACAAAGCATTTATCGACGGCGAAATCTCCGCAGCAGATGTTCGGCGCGCTGATTAAAACCTGGTTTGCAAAGCGCGAGGGAATCGATCCGGGTGATATCTGCAGCGTTTCGGTTATGCCATGTACAGCAAAGAAATTTGAGTGTACCCGTCCGGAAATGAAGGACAGCGGCTACCAGGATGTGGATATTTCCATCACGGTTCAGGAACTGGCTGCCTTGATCCGTGCCGGTGGAATCGATTTTGCCGAGCTTCCGGATACACCGTTTGACGATCCATTTGGCGAAGGAAGCGGCGCGGGACTTATTTTCGGTGCGACTGGCGGCGTCATGGAGGCGGCACTCCGCACCGTCTACGCGGTGGTAACCGGCAAAGAGATGGAACATCTCGACTATACACCGGTCCGCGGCTTCGAGGGAATCAAGGAATCACAGGTTGATTTGAACGGCAGAGTCATCAAGGTAGCGGTGGCACATGGCATTAAAAATGCGAAAGTTTTGCTGGAAAAGGTAAAAAACGGAACCGCCGATTATCAGTTTATCGAGATCATGGCATGTCCGGGCGGCTGCATCGGCGGCGGTGGAAATCCGCCTAAGACATGGTCGATCATGGAGAAGCGGAAGAAAGCCATCTATGAGGCAGAGGCAGAGCTTCCGGTCAGACAGTCGCACAAGAACCCGGCGATCCAGAAAATTTATGAGACGTATCTGGGAGAACCGTGCGGGGAGCTGTCACATAAGCTGCTGCATACAGAGTACTGCAACCGGCAGGATCTGTTGCAATAAATTATTTTATTCCAACCATCATTTTCTTAAAAACAAGGTGAAAACCTGAGAACGGCTTCCAGTGCTGCCGCTCTCAGGTTTTTCACGTCCCACTACGGCTCCTCCCAGGTTTCAATCCTCGCCTTACGGTTCAAAATTCCTTTCTCCCATATCATTAAATGCATCTTAAATTCAATCGAATCCTGCGCTGTCGTAAAGGGTTCTTCACGCAGCAGTTCGGAGTGGATGCCGCGCTTTTCAAGCTCTTTCTGTCTTTTTTTGGCAAGAAGTTCGAGAGCTAGGTGACGGGTCTGCTGGGCTTTTCCGAAGGTGCGGGACGGGTAGGCGGAAGAGGCTTTTTGAAGCTTCCGGGTCAGGAGATCGACTGTCTTGGCATGGGCGTTCCGGTGCAGGAGGCGGGCAATCTGACGGGCGCGGCGCTTGGTGGGGTGCTGCTCATAGTCTTTCAGGCGATGTAGCAGTTTTGGATCACCGGCTTCGACGGCGATGGACTGGAAGACTCGCGAAGCGTCTTCGGAGAGATGCCAGGGATTTTCACGGATGACGCGGTATTTTTCCGGGACCGCCGGGTAGCAGCAGACGTTCAGTGGGGGAAATTCCGCGAGGGAGGCAAGCTCCCGCTCGTTTGCGTTGCAGGAGTTTTCCCCCAGATAGTCGAGTTTGTCGCGCAGGATGGCGATGCGGTATTCGAGCTGGCGGAGGTATTCGTAGCCTTTCATCCAGAAGTGCCCGAGCTGACTGTAGTCATAGTAGTGATTTTCGAGAGTCAGATCTTCGAAAAAGAGTGTGACAACCGAGTCTCCCTGATGGATGATCAGGGCGTAGCGTTCGTTTTCATCCTGGGTTAAGAGGGCATCGAGTTCGCCCTCGTATGCCGGATCGTAGGTACCGGTCAGGCGGGCGTTGTGGAAGAGAAGGAAACTTTCGACTGCATCATTCATCAGGTAAACCAGGCGGATCGTGTCGGGAGCAGAAGTGACGGTTTCCGGGAGAATAAGTTCGAACTGGTTTTCGGATAATAGTAATTCTAACATGGAAAAGGGATCCATTTTATAAAACTCCTTAATGTATAAAAATCAAAATGTTTTCCGACACAGGCAGAAAAACGGAGCCAGTGACTATCGTATTCTCAATACAGGAAAACATAGAACAATCATGGTAATTATAAGAGAAATAAGAAGAGGATGCAAGAGAAGAGCAATGCTGCTGCCGGATTGTACAAAATTTTCAGCTCAGAAAAATTTTTCCAGTGAATCGTAACATTTTCTATGTTTCACAAAAAAAGATAGTAAAACCGCGCGATTCGTGTTAATATAAGAAAGCATAAGAATAATCGCGGTGTTTTTGCAGCGGCGGTGAAAACCGCAAAGCTGCGTAAGAGACTGCAAGTATGAATAGAAAGGAAAATTTATCATGGAAATCACAAAAGCAACCACGATGGGCGAGATGCTTCAGTATGATATGGGTATTGCATATGTTCTGATGGAGGCAGGCATGCACTGTGTTGGCTGTCCGTCTTCGATCGGTGAGTCTCTGGAGGAGGCCTGCATGGTACATGGTCTGAACGCAGACGAGGTTATGGCAAACATCCAGGAGTACCTGAACGCAAAGAAAGAGTCTGAGCAGGCTGAATAATTCAAATTTTAGATTTTAATAAAATTCTGGATAAAAAGACGCTGTGTACGAAGTAATGAGGCTTCAGCATAGCGTCTTTTTCGTTGTTTTATAGGAAAGAACGCCTCATAAAGCAAGAGTGAAAAATGCTCGGATTGTTGTTTAGAGACTGAAAATTGTGTAAAAATAGTATACATTACAGAATTGACGTGATAAAAAGAACTCGTTATAATGACATAAAAAATATTTTTACTTTTCTTCGGAGAGTGGCTTAAACATATAACCGGACAAAAGATAAAGTAGTACGTAAAGATACAATGGAGGGATGGGAGTATGTTCAGTAAGCGTGAGTATGAATACGTGATGGAAATTGCGAAGGAAGGAAGTTTTTCAAAAGCAGCCCAGAAACTCTATATTTCCCAGCCGGCGCTCAGCGGTGCGATTAAAAAGATTGAGAAAGAGTTATATGGGATCTCGCTTTTTGACCGGAATGTGAACCCGGTGGCACTGACCCCGGCGGGGCAGTATTATCTGGAAAAAACGCGGAAGATATACGAGCTCAGCAATGAGATGGAGCAGCATTTTGCAGAGCTGGCGGGTATCCGTTCCGGTGTGATTAACATCGGAAGCTCCGGATATTTCTGTGCGTATTTTCTTCCGGAGGTGATCCGGGGCTATTGCAGACTGAATCCAAAGTGCCGGATCAACGTGACGGAGACGGATATTTCAGGGATGGATGCGGGGCTTAGAACCGGGCAGTTTGATATCACGATGGATGTCGAGGCACTCGACCCGGAGATGTTTGAGAGTGTGACGCTGGGGTATGAGTATATGATTATGGCGGTTCCTGCTTCCTTTGCTGTGAATGAGAAGCTGAAAGAGTTTCAGATCTCCAGGGAATCAATCCTGGAGCGGAGTTTTCTGGATGAAGCGGTGCGTGCGGTGGACCTTTCCAAAGTCTCGAAAGAACCATTTCTGATGCTGAAAAAGAATCAGGATTCTTATAAAAGGAGTATGGATATCTGCGCCCACGCTGGTTTCGAGCCGAAGGTGATTATGTATTTTGATCAGCTTCAGACTGCCTATAATGTGGCGCGGAGCGGACAGTCCGGTATCATCTTTTTTAGGGATGCACTGCTGAAATACACAGAGAAAACGGAAAAACTCTGTTATTACAAGATTGGCGATCCGCTGGCAAAGCGTGCAATCCTTTTGTCGATGAAGCGCTATCCGGGCGTGGGGGCAACAGTGGATGATTTTATCAAATACATTCTACTGGCTAAAAAATAGTTTAAAATTTCATAAAATATTGATAGGAATCTGCTTATAGAGTCATATTTAAAAGTGACTTGGATTTTTATCAGATAAAATGCTAGAGTATATCCCGTAGCTGAAAAAATAGAAACTCGGATGCAGAGCCTGGGCGGCGGCTATTCCCATGACTGTGCGAAAGCGATTGCACTGGTGCCGTTTTTCAAGGCTGCATATTAAAATAAGTGTTCAAATTCTCAGTGTCATGGACAGGCATAAGGATTCTCCTATGGACATCAAACATACTACTAGAATGATTAACTTATAAAAGCCATAATAAAACGATTATATATATTTAAAATCATACGTCTGGAACAGGCATTTCCACTTCCTCCAACCACAAGGAAAGCCTGTATCCAGGCGTATTTTCGCTTATTAGGGAAGGTCAAGTATCATTTTAGACACGTTATGGTCCATAACCATTTACCTATACGTCCATATTCGAAAGAGAGTTGGAACATTTTTGGTGGGAATGGTAAAGTAATGTCAGAAAGAAACAGAGAGCTTCAAGAGGTTGGGTTTCAGACGCTGAAACAAAATGAAAAGAAACAGACAAATAGAACTTCTGAAGAAGCAATCTCTGACAGATAAAGGAGGAAACCATATGAGATTTGCAACTATCAAAGTGAACGGAACAGAAAAAGCCGGTATCGTCTTAAAGAATGGAGTGCTTCCGATTGAGGCACTGAATGCAGCAAAGGGAACTGCATGGGCCGAGGATGTCATGAGTCTCATCCAGAAGCAGCAGATTCCGGGACTGACAAAATGGTATAACGCAGGCGGCAAGGAAGAGCTGGAAAGTATTCCGGGACTGGTTCCGAGCGAGAAAGTTGTATACGGACCGCTCTACCGCAACCCGAAACGTATCTTTGGTATCGGCCTTAACTATGTAGACCATGCCGGAGACATCGGTTCTGCAGCTCCGAAGGGATTTCCGGGAAGCTTCTTCAAGCAGGCAGACACCCTGATTGGTCCGGGCGATGAAATCCTGCTTCCGAAGTTAAAAGAAGCACAGAAAACCACCGCAGAGGCTGAGCTTGGAATCATCATGGGCAAGGATTGCAGAGATGTATCCGAAGAAAACTGGCAGGATGCCATCGTCGGTTACACCACCATCCTTGATATGACCGAGGAATCCATCTTAAAGGGAAATGATTATGTAAGCGGCAATCCGAGATATTTAACTATCGTAAAGAACTTCCCGACCTTCTTCTCCTTCGGTCCGGAGCTTGTAACCCCGGATGAGGTACCGGATGTCAATGAACTTCTGGTTCAGAGTGTTCACAACGGTGAAGTTCATGCAGAAAACGTAGTAGCAAACATGACCCACAGACCGCCGCGTCTGGTATCCCTGCACAGCAGCATCCAGGGCTGGTACGCCGGAGACATCCTTTCCACCGGAACACCGAGAGCGTTCCATATCCAGGATGGCGATGTAGCAGAGTGCCGCATCACCGGACCGGACGGATTCGAGATGACACCACTTGTAAACCCGGTTGTTGATTTAAAGAAACATCCGGAGAAAGAAGCGTAAAAAATGAGATTTCATCCGTGATGGATGGAGATAAAAATGGGCTGCATGGTGATTTCCCCCAAATAGAATCGCCTTGTAATATGTACCGGGGATGGCGTGAAAGCGCCATCCCAATTCCAAGAAACTGACACATATCAGATACATTTGGGAAATAAGATACTTCAAAAAAACGAAAAATTCAAAAAGAACATTCAAATCATTTTATATATTCATTTTAAGCAGGAGGTAGCAACATGGATTTAGGATTAAAAGACAAAGTAGTTCTCTGTATGGCATCAGCAGCCGGACTTGGCAAGGGAATTGCAACCGAGATGGCAAGAGAAGGTGCAAAGGTTATGATTTGTACCGCAGAACCGTTTAAAGATCAGCTTCTGGAAGCACAGGCTGAGATTGAGAAAGAAACCGGAAACCGTCCGGAGACCTTCCTCTGCGATGTTAACAAGGCGGAGGACATCGAGGCACTTGTAAAACACACCGTTGAAACACTGGGCGATATCTACGCACTCGTAAATATGTGTCCGGGTCCGAAGCCGGGACCGTTCGTAAGCTTTGATGATGCGGCATGGGAGGGTGCTTTTGAGATGTGCCTGCTCTCCTACGTAAGAACCATCCGTGCGGTACTCCCGTCCATGAAACGTCTCGGCGGCGGCCGTATCGTAAACTCAACTTCTTCTTCCGTTAAGGACTGCCTGGACAACCTGATTCTTTCCAATACCATGAGAATGGGCGTTGTCGGCATGAGCAAGACCCTGGCGAGTGAGGTCGACTTTGACTGAGAATAAGAATATAACCCCGAACTCCGAGGCCGTTCCCGATTG
>OLOQ01001859.1_pt1 | contig 18733 bp, 15 predicted proteins | sample 1673101 | NCBI WGS metagenome assembly OLOQ01 (sample SAMEA3136754, study PRJEB25190) | human gut metagenome | biome: human gut; feature: human-associated habitat; material: faeces | place: Austria | collected 2013 | reverse complement strand
GGACAGGTGGCTCTCGCCACACCGGACTGGCGGCTCTGCCGCACCGTAATATTCATCTTCAGAGGCATAGTAGGGGTGTGCGTACTGCTGACACCAAGAAATGATATCATCGGCAGCAGTGTAGTCATCTTTTCCACGGATACTCTGGTACAGGTTATTCAGAGAAAGCCAGAGCTCATTTCCGTCCAAGCCGTATCCACGGTTGAGTTTCGGAACATCGCCCTTGCCCAGACAGGCGGTGATTACGATTTTTCCATTCTGTTCTGTCTTTTCATAGTATTTGAAAGTTGCGGTCAGCCGTGCATCCGCACTCATTTTCCCCAAACTGAAATCTTCGTTCATATTCTACCTCCATTCTTACCGATAGAACTTGCTTTCGGTACGAGTTCTTACCAATAGAAAATAGTCTTTGGTAACATTATAAAGTATACTGTGATAGAAAACAAGAGCAATTCATGTTTGGAATGCAGAGAGGAGGATGGCTATGGATAAAGTCACGATGAGCGTACAGGAAATGGCAATGCAGATGGGAATCAGCCTGAGCAAAGCGTATGCACTGACCAGAGAAGCGGATTTTCCAATCGTCCGTGTAGGCAAGCGGGTATTGGTTCCTGTTTCCGAATTTAAGGTGTGGTTATCGGCAAGAGCCACGGAGAAATGATACGTCAGAAAATAAGCGGGGAAGGAGGAGCACAGAATGTATGAGAAACTTCCGGAACAGTTGAAAAAAGACGGACGGTTCTGTCTGTGGAAATATGAAGAAAGAAACGGACGCATGACAAAAGTGCCGTATCAGACAAATGGCAGAAAAGCGAGCAGTGCCGATAAAAATACCTTTTCGGATTTTCGATTGGCAGTCAATGCAATGGATGGTTATGACGGAATCGGTATGGGTGCATTTGATGATTTCTGCATGGTAGATATCGACCACTGCGTGTTTGGTGGAAAGCTGACACAGATGGCAGAAGACATCGTGGAGAGAATGGACTCCTATACAGAATTCAGCCCCTCCGGCACGGGAGTCCGCATAGTATGTAAGGCATCTTCCCTGTCTTATGATACGGGCAGATATTACATCAATAATCAGAAACTTGGTCTGGAAATCTATGCAGCAGGTGTAACAAAGAAATTCTGTACTCTGACAGGAAATGTGATCCGCAACCGTGGTGTTGAGGAGCGAAGCACTGAAATTGGGGAAATACTGGAAACTTATATGCTCCGTCCGATTTCTAAGAAAAAGAACGATGTACAGGATATTCCCGGCAGTTATCTGTCTGATGATTCCGTAGTCTGCTTGGCATCGGATTCCAGACAGGGCGAAAAGTTCAAAGCCTTGTGGAATGGAGAAATACTGGAAGGAAAATCCCACAGCGATGCGGATATGTCGCTTGCAAGTATCCTTGCATTCTGGTGTGGCGGTGACACAGGGCAGATGGACAGACTGTTCCGAAAATCGGGATTGATGCGGAGCAAGTGGGACCGTGTGCAGAGTGGCTCAACCTACGGCGCATTGACGATGGAAAAGGCAGTGGCACAGGCATTGGATTTCTACAGACCTTATGCAAGGACATCAGCAGAGAGTGATTTTGATGATATGCTGCAGAAGCTGATAGAACTGAATGTGTCGGATAACAGCAGATACCCGTGGAATGACAACGGCTCAGGCAGATTGTTTGCGGATGTGTATAAAGATATCGCAAGGTATGTGCCGGAAAGGAAAAAGTGGTATGTGTATGACGGAACCCGGTGGATTCCGGACATTGGCGGATTGAAAACAATGGAGCTTGCAAAATCCCTTGCGGACAGTCTGGTCAGATATGCCCTGACAATTACCGATGAGCGCAGAAGAAAGGACTATCTGGAATTTTCTGCGAAATGGCAGAGTCGGAATTACCGCAACACGTATATCAGTGATGCCCAGAGTGTGTATCCGATTGCAATGTCTGAGTTTGACCGCAATGTTTATTACCTGAACTGTCAGAACGGAACACTGGATCTGCAGACGGGAGAGTTCCATCCGCATACACCACAGGACAAGCTGACCAAGATTGCAGGGGCGGCCTATGATCCGAATGCAAAGAATCCACGTTTTACCAGATTTGTTTCAGAGGTGATGAGTGGGGATACGGAGAAAGCAAGGTTCATGCAGAAAAGCCTTGGTTATGGTCTGACAGGTGATACCCGCTATGAATGTATGTTTTTCTACTACGGTGCAACCACCAGAAATGGGAAAGGGACTCTGATGGAAAGCACACTTCATGTGATGGGAGATTACGGTTTGACTGTCCGACCGGAAACGATTGCTGCAAAACCGTCTGCCAACAGCCAGAACCCGACAGAGGATATTGCACGTCTTGCCGGAGTGCGGTTCGCCAATATCTCAGAGCCAAGGCGGGGACTGGTGCTGAATGAAGCACAGATCAAAAGCATGACGGGAAATGATACGCTGAATGCGCGATTCCTGCATGAAAACAGTTTTGATTTCAAGCCACAGTTCAAGTTGTATGTGAATACGAATTATCTTCCGGCTATTACAGATATGACACTGTTTTCGAGCGGACGTATCGTGATCATTCCCTTTGACAGGCATTTTGAGGAATGGGAGCAGGAACAGAATCTGAAAGCAGAATTTTCCAGGCCGGAGGCAGCAAGTGCCATCTTAAACTGGCTGATTGAAGGATATACCCTTTTACAAGAGGAAGGATTTGCCCAGCCAAAAGCAGTAAAAGATGCCACCATGTCCTATCAGCATGACAGCGATAAAATGGAACTTTTTGTGGAGGAATTTCTGGAACAGGAGAAGGATGCGGAATGCCGGACATCGGCAGTGTATCAGGCATACCGCAACTGGTGCAATGACAATGGATATTTTGCGGAGAACAGCCGGAATTTTAACCAGGCACTTCGTACAATCGGTATGGTAGTCCGCAAGCGTCCGAGGGATGGTGGAGAAAAAACCACACTTTTAACAGGATATCGGCTCTTGTGCAGAGATTTCCTCTGCTGAGAAAAAAGGAGGTATACATGGGAAAACAGAAAGCAGCACCACCGATGCGGTTTGAACCATCGGACTTTTCAACAGATAAGTACAGATGTGTGAATGTCATCAATTTAAGGGACAGATGCCCGGTCATTATCATGGCAAGCGAATCCTGTGACCCGCCCTATTACCGTGTGGTTGACGGCTCATTGGAGATGTTTTATCTGTCCTATTCTGAAGCAGTGGATTATTGCAGACAGAGTGGTTATATGACACAAAAATAATTTTTCAGGAGGTTTATTATGATTAACAGTACAGCTTATTATAACGATTTTTGGAACGAAATGAGAGGAAAACAGGCAGTTACGGACAGCCTTTATAACAACCGTGAAAGCAAGACAAATGCGTACCATCTGCCCGGAGAATCAAATAAAAAATATACGGCAGTACTACGGAAAGAAAGTGCAGTCCGTCAGCTGGCAACCGTTGTGAATGCGACCAGAAGTGACAGCCGTCTTTGGACATTTGACTGTGAAGGTCAGGCTGAATGGGGCGATATGGTCAATCTGGAGGGCATGGATAACGAGGACGATTTTCAGAGATTTGAAGTACAGGCATACCGATTGTCCGAGCTTGTCAGACTTGGATTGGAGTTCGCTTCTGACCAGTCCTTTGCCATAGAGGATTATGTAATCGGGAAAATGGCACGTTGTTTTGGCACAAGCGAGGAACAGGCGTTTATCAACGGAACAGGGGAAAATCAGCCGACAGGTATTCTGCACGCCACTGACGGAGCAGAAACGGGCGTGACGGCAGAGAGTGATTCTGCTATCAGCTATGATGAAATCATCAAACTGTATCTGTCCGTGGATAAGAAATACCGTAAACATGGTACATGGCTTATGAATGACGAAACGGCTCTGGCACTCCGTACCCTCAAAGATTCAGCCGGAAACTATCTGTGGAAGGAAAGTGATGAAACGATTTTCTCAAAACCTGTGCAGATTGTTGATGCCATGCCGTCTATCGGAAAGGGGCAGAAAGTAATCGCATTTGGAGATTTCAGCAATTACTGGCTCGTTCAGCGTTTCCCACTGACTATCCGCACACTGAAAGAAAAGTTTGCCATGCGTGGACAGGTAGGGTATCTGGGATGTGAGTATCTGGACGGAAAACTGATCCGTAAGGATGCAGTCAAGATACTTCAGATGGCAGCAGACTAAGCAGTTGGGGCTGTGGAAATACTGCAGCCCGTATGGAAGGAGGATTGCACATGGCAATAGAAAAACATGATACTACGGAAAATACACTTATCCCTGTGAGTGAAAAGTACACACTGACAATCAAAGAAGCAGCGTCGTATTTTAATATCGGGACAAAGAAAATGCGTAGACTGGCAGAAGATAACAGAGGAAGATTTGCGGTATTCAGCGGAAACAGGTATCTGATTATCCGCCCGCAGTTTGAAAAATTTATCAGTGCTTCTTCGGAGATATAATTCCGTTTGTCTGCCGAAAGTAGTTGATATTATCAGCGTTCAGAGTGATATATAGTATGACCTCGAAAACCTGTGAAAACAGCCACTTTTGGCAGAAAGGAAGTACTTTTATGGCAAGACCAAGTTTAGGAGAAAAGGATATTTTAAATCCTTCTGAGGCAATTGAATATTTTGTTTTGAGCCGGAGAAAATTTTATGATTTATTGAGTAATACGGATGGAGAAGATTTTCTGGCATACTACGGAGAACGCAAGCTGATTCTTCGTGTAGCCTTTGAAAGGTATCTGCGTAACCATCCAGAACTAAGGAGGCGGGTATAATGGCAAAGGCAGGAAGAGGTCAGACAAGGCGGGATTCCAAACGCAGAGTATTAAGACCGGGAGAAAGCGTAAGGGCAGACGGAAAATATCAATATAAATATCATATTGATGGAAAACCACATTTTGTATACAGTTGGAAATTGGAGCCTACGGACAAACTTCCAAAGGGCAAGAAACCATGCCTTTCCCTTCGAGAGTTGGAAAAACAAGTAAACACAGATTTAGATTTGCTTGTGAATATCGTAGACGGACAGATGACAGTCTGTGAACTGGTAGACCGATATTTGAAAACAAAGACTGGAGTAAGGCAAAGCACGAAACAGGGATATGTTACAGTACAGAGATTACTTGCAAAGGAAGCATTCGGTAAAAAGACGATACGAAGTGTGAAAACTTCCGATGCAAAGCTGTTTCTTATCAAATTGCAGCAGGAAGATGGCAAAAGCTACAGTTCCATTCATACCATCCGTGGAGTGTTGCGACCAGCCTTTCAGATGGCGGTGGATGATGACATTCTGGTAAAGAATCCATTCGGATTTCAGCTTGCCGGAGTATTGGTAAATGACGCAGTCACAAGAGAGGCAATCACAAAAGGCCAGATGAGAAAGTTCCTGAAGTTTGTGCATGACGATGTGGTGTACTGTAAATATTATGAGGTAGTGTACATACTCTTTCATACAGGAATGCGAATATCAGAATTTTGTGGACTGACGATGAAGGACATTGAACTTGAGAACAGAACTGCACCGAAAGTGGAGAAAGCTATAGACGGATATAGTGGATTCCGGTTTTACGATGATAATGGAATGCCACTTGTGGCAATGCACTGGCAGCATCGATTCAATCATATGGTCGGCAGATACAATGATATCTACCGGGTGTAGATGCCAAATATCACGCCTCACGTATGCCGACATACATATTGCTCGAATATGGCAAAATCGGGAATGAATCCCAAGACACTGCAGTACCTCATGGGACATTCAGATATATCGGTCACCATGAATGTGTACACGCATATCGGATTCGATGACGCTGAGGAAGAATTGAAGCGGATGGAAGAGTTTAGAAAGGCACAGGCGGAGGTTGAGCAGAAGAAAGAGAAACCGATGTCGCAGAAAATGTTTAAGGCAATTTAAATTAGCTATTCATTGTAATAAAGGCATGGCCGATATAAGATTTAGGAAGTCATAAAAACTTAACAATTTTTATGTATCACTAAGAATTTTTTGTGATATAATATAGAAAAGTAGATGACAGATAGAGAATATTGTGATATACTCAATTTGTTTGTTTTAGAAAAAAGTAGGAGGTGTGCTTATGCAATATATCGGTAGTGAACTGCAAGATAGAATGAATTTGTTAGGCATTGATGTTTCTGCTTTGTCTGAAATTACTTTTATGGATAAGGAAACGATTTGTGATATTATCGAAAATAGAATTTCTTACGAAGATGTAGATGAATTTGATATGTCATTGATTTGTAGTGCTCTTCATTGTGATGCTCAGTATTTTATTGATGGTAAAGTAAGAAATAAAGATTTGCTTATTTCGACAATGAACAGAGGGAAGGATTCTGTTAAATCAAAGAACGTTAAGGCAAAAATTCAAGATTTTATAAGTGATTTTGCTTTTGTTAATGAAGTGTTGTTGGAAGAAGCATAGTATTTTGTAAAGAAAAGAGGTATTCTTTTGACAAGAAACATTCTTGAAGCAGTAAATAACGCCAGGGAATTCTTTGAAATAGAAGATTACCCTGGTGATTTTTTTTCTCGCTTAGATAAAGTAGATTATACAAATAAGTATGGAATATTGCTATTTAAGGAAGATATAGATAAACTGTCAGGATTCATAGGTTATGGTGTGAATGATTTAGCGGTTATTTGTATTAATTATAAGAGAACCTATGGACATCAAAACTTTACATTGGCGCATGAATTAGGACATTGGTTCTTGCACAAAGGTGTTAGTAGCTCTGATGATGATCGTGTATTAGGATATTCTAGTGATAAAGTTGAACAGGAGGCAAACGATTTTGCAAGTGAATTACTTTATCCTGAAGAATTATTAGTTAAAGACTATTTTTTTGCAATACAGCATGATCTGTTTTTGATAAGCAATAGGAAGGAGTTAGGTGAATTTATAGATAGACTTTGTCGTAAGTATTGCTTGAGCTATGAAATGGTTTTGAGAAAACTGCTTTACAAGAATAGACAGGTTAAGCAGTATAGTTCAATTAGAGAAGAAATTGAAAAAGCAATCGGAGGTAAAGTTTCTGAGGTTTTTGAAAAAGATTTTTATTCCGTTAATGAGGAATTGCCACGATATCAAAGATTTATGAAACCATATATAGAATTAGAAAATAAAGTTGATAAACTAGTAACAGAAGGAAAGATTGGTAGAGCAACAGGAGAATCTATAAAGTTAAGAAGTGGGGTGGAAAACAGTTAATGTATTATTTAGTTGATACGAATGTTTTCCTTCACGCTATTTGTGATGAAATTTATACGGTTGCAAATCTTTGCAAGGAAAACAATCAAGAGGTGACAATCACAGAAACAATATTAAATGAACTTGAACCAGGGTATTATTTGGAAATAAAAGATGAAACTGCTAAAGAGGCATATAATGTAGTACATAATCTTACCTTTGGAACAATGGGAATAAAGACAATTCGTTTGGTGAAATTGGAAGAAATACCAGGAGCAAAGGAAGAATTAAAGAAAATCCGTAGACGATTCTATGATTGGATGAAAGATCCTAACTACTTAAAAAGTCTTATTGCTAAGGGAAAAATATCAGAGGATGATATTAAAAAGAAGAGTTTTAGAAATAAGGATATGGGTGAATGTGAATTGATAGCCATTGCAAAAGTTTCGTCAGATGAACATCAAATCGTGACAAACGATAAAGGTAGAGTCTTTTTACATCCTGAACAAAATTTGTTTGATGAATATGCGTCTGAAATTGGACTGACAGTATTAAGTAGTGATGAGTGGCTTCGCCAAATTGGTCATATAAAATAATTAGAGGTCGTCTATAGGACGGCCTTTTGGTATATAGAAAATCCCTTAGTAGTAACCCTTTCCCTTTTACTACTAATTTTACTACTAACAGGTAGTAGCAACTTGCAGGGTTCTGCTCTGATTTGCCATAATCTGTAATTTAAGAGCATTTCACAAAATCCCCAGAAACCCTTGCAAAATACGCGAAGCGTCCCGATATCCTTACATAATCGGGCATTTTGCGACTGTCGCGACCGAGACAATAGTCGAGGTAGGGCATTCCGGGGCAAAACAAGGAGAATCAAAACTATGATAAAAGTACTTTTCATCTGCCACGGCACTCCAGTTTTACTATAATGCAGGACTTTGCAAAGATGGGCAGAGTACGGCATAATATGTAGGAAAACCGCATAAATACTACGGTTTGGACTACTAAGGCACATAAGCAGAATCGGGATAAAGGCAAATGTGTGGGGAGGATTCCTTAGTAGTAAAAGACTACTTAAAGGTAAATTTTGATGAATAAAAGCCACAATCATTAGTAGCAGTGAGTGCTTCCGGGATTGTGGCTTTTGATTAAATAATATTTTGTTATATTAATTCTTGGTTAATTAGATTGTTTTGTGAAGACAATAAGGTTGTTATTTTGTTTTGTAATTCATAAATTTTTCTGTCGTTATCTTCAAAAAGCTTAACTATTTTTTCTTGTTCATCAAGAGGAATTAGTGGTACTTCGTATGAAGAAATTGTTTCCTTTTTTCCACGGGGCATTTTCATTCCTTTAACATCGGACATGGCCCATTCAAAAAAGGAGTCTGTTCTCATTAAATAATATAAATATTTAGGAAGTACCTTTTTTTTATCATTAACTCTGAATACAAGAACATCAGGAGAACAACCACCATCTTGAGTAGAAAAGTAAATCTTTTTTAAATATGGTCTTATATTAGATACTAAAATGTCACCAATCTTATATTCTATTACCTTATCAACATTTGGAATATTTGTATTTTCAGTTATTCCCCCAAAGCTTTGTAACATATTATCAGTGGTAATATATTTATTAGCTTGAATACTTGAAAAATTGATTCGTGCAGTGATATAACTTGTTATTGAACTGATTTTTACCTTGTCACCAGATATGGTATTCAAAATAGCATATTGATTGGCTATCAAGGAGTTGATAGTAGCCTTATGAGATGAGATCTGGTTTTCTATGTCATTTAACTGATTAACTAGTGAGGTCTGGATGCTCTTAGGTGGAACCGGTATCTTTATAGAGGACATCCTTGAAATGTTAAGGTTTTTAACAACTCCTCCGCGAGCACTGTCAAAAAGCTGTTTTTGTGCAATTTCAGATGATAACACATAATAAAAATACTCAGTATCAATATCTGAAGAAATTTCTGATAGTAATAACCATCCGTCATGAATACAACCATCAATTTTCGAAATATACGGACGACCAACACTCATTGAATTAGATACAATAAAATCTCCAGGTTTTACACGTCTTGATTTTTCGGCACCTTCATTTGTTATTTTTTCAGCAGTATGTGTTATGTATTTTTCACCAACAGCAACATCACCTATTTTAATCCAATTGATACCGTTTACATCTTCTGTTAAAAACTTTTCTATCGGTCTAGGTGAGGCACCTCTTGATATTTTAGCTAATTTATCAACTGAAACAATTGGGTATTTGCTTTCTATTGGCGTGATTTTTGATTCAATGCCGCTTGTACGAATAGCTTTATCAAAATCAACACGTGAAAAATCAAGCATATCCCATAAATTATATGTATTGACGTATGGCGCTAGGTCAGAAGGGATTACCGGACTGCCTGTTGTAAAGTTTTCCCTAATAATATGGTTGATTTTATTCGGATTATTAATGTTTATAGGGTCAAACAAAGGTGTATTTATACTTTTTATTCCTTTATTTGCTACAATAAGCTCATCTTCATCAGATTCGGCATTGTTAACACCTAAATACTTAATGCCTTCACTTCCTTTGGCACCACTCCATTCATAGCCTAAGAATGCTTTGGTAAGGTTTTTATCTTCTTTTCCGGCCTTTTTGGGGCTTTGAACGACAACAACAGGACAAGAATTGTTCTTGCAAAGAAGAAAATAATATAGCTTTTCTTTTTCACAGTCTTTTATAAAAGTATCAATAAATGTTTTTAATTCAGTTTCTTTATCAGTATCGGTATATTTCTTTGTTATTTTTTTCTTTTTAATAGCTTTGTATTTTGCGTTGTCCTGAGCTCGATTTTCGTATTCGGCGAATATGTCTGCGGTTGGATGGTCAGAACCCTTGAGCCAGTTAGTGTATTCTTTAAAATCTATGCCGCAATGTTCACAGTATTCTAAAACATAATCTGTGTCATCAAAAACAATATCTTTTGTTGAATCGCCATTGAACCATGAATTTACACGATTTAAATAATGTTCGGATATATCAGGATTGGTATTTCTCCTTTTTAGAAACAATGTAGCTGTGCTGGTTCCTGTTTTACCAAAAGTACCACTTCCTAATTCTACAATAGAAACGATTTCAAAGTACTTTAGAAGTATTTCGCGGCATGCTATGTAAATTTTTCCGTTTGACAACACACTTGCTGGGAGAATTATAGCAGCAACGCCGTCGCTAGCTAAAAGCTGTTTTGCTCGTTCTATAAAAAATGTTTCTATGCTATTGTTTTTTGAAATGTCTGAAACATAAGCTGAAAGTTCATAGTTTGAACGTTCATTATCGGTTAATGTTTCTAGAAATCCTTTTACACTATACGGAGGATTTGCAATCAATACTTTAAAATGTGAATCAAAAATACGAGCATTATTTGCAAGCGCATCAGCATATATGATTTGAATATCGTCTTGACCATACATAAATGCTGAAACTTTTGATACCTTAGATAGGCGGTATTCTTTTTCTATACCATATATTTCTTTATAATACTCAGATACGGGTGTTTTTTTGTATTTTTCAATGTACTCCTTGATTGCAGATGCATATTCAGTTAAAAAATGACCAGCACCACAAGCATAGTCAATGGCCTTTGGTATTTCTGAATTATCACGTATTATTTCCTCGAGTGGAAGGGATGATACTAAAAATTTAACAATAGGTAGTGGAGTGAAGAATTGTCCTTCACTTTGTTTGACACCATCGTCAAGAAAACCTTCGAATAAATCGCCTAGGAATTGATTTTGCTCTTCTGTCTTCAACTTAATATCCTCAAGCATCTTAACTATTTTCTTTAAGATAACTGCATTCTGATAGAATAGTTCTTCATTATGTACATCTAGAAATGCAAAGTCACTATTGGTGTAGAACTTTAATTGCTTGAAATAATTTAGTACAGTACGTTTTGTAGCATCAGGATCATTTTTGAATAAGCGAAATGCATCGCTTACTTGTTTCTGGTCAATATATGTAACTTGTTCGCCTAAGAATTTTTCCATTCCTTCTTTATATAATTTTTGAAGTCGGTCTTGTAAACTATAATAGTCGTCATAAGCAGCACCTTTCCAATAAAATTGTAATTCAGAAGGGTTTATAGTTTCATCTACGATTTTGGCCAAAAAAAGATTTATTAATTTATCAAAAGCATTTTCGTGACTTCCGACATTATGCTGTCTTAATATGGTAGCAAATTCATGATATTTCTTTTGAATTGAGTCATTATCGACCTCTTCAAGATCATCTACAGTAAACTTATTTTTTCCAACAGTATAGGCGTCAATATCACTTTCAAAAATACCACTAGTTGCATAATCTTGTTGGTAAGTTTCTTTCCATACTTTAAAATAATCTTCCTTATCACCATTTTCCGATTGAACATCTTTAAAACTTTTTAATGATTTGTCAGTTTGCAAATACTCTTCGTTATCAACCATAGAGATAATATTTGTATATCGCTTAAGTTTATTATCGTCAGTAAAATCTGACATATATAAACAAAGAGCTTGTGCCGAACGATATGAATTATAGTATCTGAATAGTTGATCGCCGTCAGCTAATGTCTTTTTCCAGAACTTTTCAAACTCATTTTCTTTTTTACACTCAATTAGCAAGAAGGTTTTTCCAGTATTATCTTTTACCTGGATATCACAGAATCCACCGGTATCATCATGTCCTCCAGGCATAGGTTTTTCGAGCTCAATATGCTCTGGTTTGTATCCTTTATCTAGAAGGCTTGTTATACATTCAAGTACGACAAAATTTTCTGGTTCACTAAAATTACAAGTTGTTTTACGATGTATAATCATACCCTTGTCTTTTGGATATATAATTTTTTCATTTTTAAAATCTACTGTAATACAACAGTCAAAACTAATCCATTCTTTAACATATTCTTCCTTATGAGCCTTTTTTATATAATCTAATGCAAGAAGAACTTGTTTAAGATTTTCTTTTTTTATCATTGGAAGATACCTCCGTTTACCTATCCCATGGGGAGTATTATCTCTGTGACTTTTCATATTAAAGACCGATGCCCCCTCACACACGTTTTTTAGCGAAATTGCATAGGGGGGATTCCGGTGTCTTTTAACATATTTTATGTAATATCATAGCACATAATTGCATGTAGCTGGCTGGCATTAGATACAATAATCTATTTGCCTTTCCACTAAATCATATAAATTAATGTGCTTTTTTCTTGATTTTTTGAGCCTTTTCAATGGCTTTTCGCTCACGATAGGCTTTTTGCTTTCGGGCATTTCGAACCTTCTGGCATTCTTCGGCATCACAAAATTCCTGTCGGTTACTTTTTCGGATTATGAATTTACCACAGTTTCGACAACGAATCATAATGCCTTCTGGACGATTATCCGATTTGCCTTTATCTTCTGGTGCAGGGTATTCGGAAAGCATTCTTGCAAGTGTCAGCCATGCAATATCAAATACAGAATTAATATCGGTAGAAAATTCTAATCGGTTAGTGCGGGGATCTATCTTTAATTTCATGGTAAATTCCGGAATGATGTCAATAAGCACATTCCGCAATTCATCGTAATCGTCATATGGTGTGGTTGCAAATTCTCCGGTTGGTGGTTTTTCTGCCGGATGATTTTTAATGTACTCATTATCAATTCGCATTTCTTCTATGAGATTTCCTTTTGCCTCCCCATAATCTAAGTCATCCGGTGTTGCAACGATAGGATGCTTATATTTATCAAAGAAAGAGTAGCTCTCAAAGTATTTTTCTCCTTTTGATAAATCATATGCAGCTTCGTCATCGGCAATACAGACACCTTCGAGAGCAACATAAAATATGACTGCATTATATAATTTTCCAAGGTCATATAAGAAGGTGTTAATCTCAAATGTTCCGTCTTTTTCTACCATTTCTGCATCGAAGCTATTTATATCAAACGATTCATTCAATTCAGAATAGATGAAATCAATATTATATGGATGCATATTATTTGTACACCATTCCATGATGAGCTGCATATATGGAATTTTATTATCAAAGCTGTTTATCTGCATTGCCAGATTGCAAAGGCTGGCAAGCAGTCCCTGTCCCGAAAGAAAATCTTCTTTAGGAAAGATGGGTTCATATCCGGGGCGACAAAATGGTGTTGCACAATAATCATTGCTTTTATCAATATCAAGTTCATATTTCTTGAATCGGAAAGGGTGGTAAATCAGTTGTCCGATACCACTGATTTCTTTATATCCTAATATATCTGTTGTTTTATCTGCTTTTGATGGAATCGTTTCATTATTCCAGTTTAATGGCATATCATACCTCATTCCAATCGTTAATTTGTAACCGTTAGCGTTACCATTGGCTTTTGAACTTCGGTTACATTATAGCTTAAAATATTCATGAAAACAATAAAAAGTTACACAAAATGACGTAACGGATTTGTACCTTGACAATTTCATCACGTTCTAAATGAACAAGCCTTTGTTACTGCAGGGACTGGTAGCCGCCAAGAGCGGTAGCAGAGAAACAATTATTGAAGATGCGGACGCAACAAAATCTACGAAAGGAGCAACATATTATGGAAAAAACAACCATGAGTGTACAGGAATTATCTGCACAGATGGGAATCAGCCTGCCAAAGGCATATGAACTTGTTAAGACACCAGGATTTCCAACAATACGAATCGGAGCCAAAATTTTGATTCCAATTGAAGCCTATAAAGAATGGCTTGTAAGAACGTCTATTAACCATTAAATAGAATTGCAGAAAAGGAGGAGGTGAGCAGTATGGGAGATATGACAGTGGATGAATTAAAGAATAAAAATCTGTGGTTTTTATGGTCAGCAAAACCCGTCAGGAATGGGAAAGTTACCAAAGTTCCATTCGCAGCAAATGGAGGAGCTACAGGAACAGATGATGCACATAAGGGTACATGGGTATCTTTTGATGATGCAGAATCAGCCAGAAATCAGTTTCGGGCATCGGGGCTTGGCTTGAAGATTCCGAAAGGCTTCTTCTTATTAGATATAGATCATAAGGATATTTCAGATCCATTTGCACAGCTTATGTTATCTCGGTTTTCTTCCTATGCAGAAGTATATCCAAGTGGCAAAGGGATTCATATTATTGGTCAGTGTGATATTACAAAACTTCCGGTACATTTTGATGACAGAAGGAAGAGACTTGTGCTGGACAGTGAATATTATCAGAAACGCTCTGATATTGGATTGGAACTTTATATCGGTGATATTACAAACCGATATGGCACTTTTACAGGAAATACGATTAACAGTCTGCCGATAGCTGACTGTACATAGGCGGTTCTTACCACATTGGATAAGGAAATGAGGAAAAAGCCGAAAGCGAAGTACAGTGTAAAGCGTGAGGGTGATAGGGCCGTATTTGATATTGTCTGTGATCTTCGTAAGCAGAAGAACGGAGATAAGTTCATCCGGCTTTATGATAAAGGTGATTTAAGTGAATATGGTTCCCAGTCTGAGGCAGATGCTGCCCTTTGTGCTTTGATAGCATTTAGGACAGGAGCAGACCTGGATGCGATTGATGAAGTGTTTCGCAGCTCTGCTTTATACCGAAGCAAATGGGAAAGGGACGATTACAGGGAAAACACAATCAATGCAGGAATTTCAGCCTGTAATGGTGTGTTTCACAGGTCAAAAATGGAACATCCTGATTTCATAAAGTTTAATGAACAGACAGGAGAACCATATGTGAGTGTACCGCTTATTGCGAAATATGTAAGAGAACATCTGCAATATATTTTAGTCCGGGACAATGGTAAACAGGGACTTTTGAAATATGTATATGAAGGTGGTATGTAAGTCAGGATGCATTGAATGCAGATGAGGATATCATAAATTTCCAGAATGGAATTTTGAAGATTACAGTGAAAACAGTCCGGGGCGTATTAAGGCCGGCTTTTCAAATGGCGGTGGATGACGATGTGCTCCATAAAAATCCGTTTGGATTTGAGCTTGCAGGAGTAGTTGTAAATGACAGTGTTACCAGGAAAGCATTAACGCGGGACCAAATGCGAAAGTTTCTTAAATTTGTTCATGATGATAATGTATACTGTAAGTATTATGAAGTTGTGTATATACTTTTTCATACAGGTATGAGTATTTCAGAATTTTGCGGCCTTACAATTAAAGATGTTGATTTAGAAAATCGAATTGTAAATATCAAGCACCAGCTTCAGAGATTATCCGATATGACGTTGGTTATTGAGCCAACAAAAACTTCCGCAGGAACAAGAAAGATTCCGGTAACAGAGGATGTTGCAAAATGCTTTCAAGCCATCATCGAAGACCGGGAGAAACCAAAGGTAGAAAAAGTGGTGGATGGATATACCGGGTTTCTGTTTTTGGATGACAAAGGACTGCCGTTAGTGGCAATGCATTTGGAACATCGCTTTAACCACATGGTGAAGCGGTACAACGATATCTATCGGGTGCAGATGCCGAATATCACGCTGTATGTTTGCCGGCACACGTATTGTAGCAATATGGCGAAATCCGGCATGAATCCAAAGACACTGCAGTACCTTATGGGGCATAGCGATATAGGAGTTACGCTTAACACCTATACGCATTTAGGCCTTGAGGATGCAGAGGATGAATTAAAAAGGCTGGAAGACTTGAAAAACGCTAGAAAGGAACTGGAACGGACACAGGGGGAGAAGCCGGTGTCACAGAAGATATTTAAGGCGATATAAGTAAGATTTGATAATAGAAATTTGGGCTGAGCGGAATGCTCAGCTTTTCTTGTGTACTTATGTTATAATAAAATATAGATATTTACTAATGTACAGTGAAAATAAGAAGATTAAGTATATGAATGGAGAAAATATAGATGGGAAAAAAACAAAAATATGATGATTATTATTCTAATGGGAAGGTGGAAATTGGAAGATTTGGAAATTCTGTATTCTCAAAAAATCATTATACAAAAGAAGAAATTCAAAGGAGAAATAAGCAATTTGCATCTCATTATGATGATATAAAAACAGACATAGATAATACTATAGTAGAAATAGTTGATAAAGTAAAAAAATGCAATCCATTAATATTATTACAAAATGCAACTGATTTATTTATGATGTCATTTTTGCAGGCTGTCTCTGAAATTCAAGTAGAAAATAATGCGCGATACATAGAGTACATACAAAGTATTTTGGTTTCAATAAAACTTGGCAATGAGATTGTTGATGACAAATTGCAGAGCAAAATTATGCAAGAGTTATTTAATGATATAGATAAGCTATATACTAAATGCCAGTACTTTTATATTGTATGGGCGGCGAAAGCTCAAGAGAATGATGGTTATAGAAGAGAAGATATTGAATATATTATTGAAGCTCAGTTGATGAGCAATGTTCGCGGAAAACGGTATCAGTGTCAACAATTAGATGACCTTGAAAAACTAATTTTACCACATACTAAAAAAATGGAAGAAGTTTATAATGTAACAGCAGTTGATTTTATTGAAGGACTAAGAAAATTAGAATATTCATTGTCTTCTGCTAAATTAGATGCAGCTAAAGGACTGGCCGATGAGTACAAAATCTTTCAGCAAGAGGTACAGAGCAAAAGCAATCATGAGGTTGATAGTATTTTTGATAGAATGCAGAATGACGGAAAAATTGAATCTCTTATGTCTAAGTGCTTTGGTACAGAATTATATGATGTGAAAAAAGTAACAGGTTGGAGTGAAGAATTGGTGAAGAGCCTTTCGTGGGAACTTGGCGAAAACGATAGCTTTTTTACAAAGACGGAGTTTCCGGGGTGGCCGGTTCAAAATTTGCCAGTGCAGAGAAGACCATTTATAGTAATAGATGGTGTTAGCTATTGTTTTGATTACTATAATCTTTTTGATAATATATATCGAATTTTGCAAAAAAGTATTATTGCAAAAGATAATAAATATGCTAATACATGGTCAGACATTCAAAAAGAAGCAAGTGAGAGCTTGGTGGCGGAAAAATTATCTATGTTAATGCCAAACGCAGAAATATATATAGGAAATTATTATCCAATAGGAAGTTCTTTAAAACAGATGGATGAAAATGACATTATAGCTGTTTGCGATGATATTATAATTATTGCAGAAGTAAAGGCAGGATCGTTTGCATATACCCCAGCGCTAACTGATCTTACAGCACATAAGAAATCGTTTAAAGAGCATATTGGGAAAGCCGATTACCAGTGTGCTAGAACTCTGGAATACATAAATAAATGTGTAGATAATGTTTGCTTTTATACAGAAGAAAAAAATAAGAAATTTGAATTTGCACGTAACAAAATTAGAAAAATATACACGATGTGTGTTACTGTTGATAATTTTAATGTTTTTGAGGCAAAAATTGAAAAAACAAATATTTTCGAAATGAACAAAGGAACAATAACTATAAGTATTGACGATTTAGATGCATATGTAAAATATTTCAATTCGGAATTATGTTTTCTTCATTATTTGAAGCATAGACAGGCAGCAACAAGGATTAAGTGTTTAATGTTTAATGATGAATTAGACCATTTAGGAATGTATATTTCTCAAAATATATATGAGGAATATGTGAATGATTATAAAGAATGTGATTCATTTACCGCTATTGGTTTTAGAGAAGATTTGGATGCATATTTTACTGGCCTATACAATAAACAACTTCAAGTGAAAAAACCAGAACAAAATATTCCAGGGTATATGCATGACATATTGGAATATCTTGAAAAAAATAATGTGAAAGGTCGTGTGAAGTTTGCGGAATTTTTGCTTGATTTATGTGAAGACACAAGAATTGAATTTGATGAAGCTATAAAAAATCGTATAAAAAGGGAAAAGGAATTAGGGTATATTACTCCAATTTGGGTTGAGGGTGATTTTGCGTATTGCGAATTTATATGTATTCCAGGATTGGAAAAGTTTCCGGATGAGATAAGAAGAAAGTATACTTATGCGAATATGCTTGATCGTAAATTTACTAAATGTTGGTTCATTAACATTGAATTGGATATTTTCGGAAAAATAGTAGAAATTAGGGCTGAGGAATTAGATTATATTAAACATTCTGATGAGGGATTTTCAGAGATAGATATATCTAATTATCTTTTGACAATAAAGGAACGTAGAAGGCATGGAAATGCATCAAACTTACCTATAGCACATAGAAAAAAGATATATCCTAATAATTTGTGCCCGTGTGGAAGCGGTTTAAAATATAAAAAGTGCTGTGGTGCTCCGAATAAAAAGATAAATGAATGATGCGGTGTAAAAATATATATGATAAAATCTAAGACAAGTAGTAACCCTGCCCACTTTTTACTCCGTTTCTACTACGATTGCTGTACACATCTTGCAATATTTTGCTAAGTTTTGCATTTTATGTACAGAAATAACCGATACATAAAGAAGAATTAACACCGCGCAAAACGCTGCAAATGGCAGCAGAAAAGCGCCTTTTGAAAGG
>OLOQ01001853.1_pt1 | contig 18764 bp, 9 predicted proteins | sample 1673101 | NCBI WGS metagenome assembly OLOQ01 (sample SAMEA3136754, study PRJEB25190) | human gut metagenome | biome: human gut; feature: human-associated habitat; material: faeces | place: Austria | collected 2013 | reverse complement strand
TGCCGTCCGGGGCGATGTCCAGATAGTCGCCCACCTTCACGCCGCCCAGCTGGTCTGCCGTAGCGGGCGGCAGGCTGTAAGGCGTGCCGAACTTGGCGTCGGCCTCTTTCTGGTTGTACACCTCCGTTTTCGGGTAGGTCTCCGCGCGGTTGTACACCTCCGTCTTTGCGTAGGTCTCGTTCTTGCCGTAGGCTCCCACATCCTCCGCCGTCAGGGCTGTGTCCTTTCCGGTTCCTCCGTGTTCCACGCCCAGCACGCCGGTCATCACATCCAGTGCCGTGGTGTCCTTGGTCTGCAGCGTCCGTGTGCTGCCGTCGCCCATGGTCAGGGTCATCACCTGCCCGTTCAGCTCGATGCGCTCCACATAGTCCGCACTGCCCGCTTCCAGCGCACCCACGTCCGCCGCCGTCAGGGTCACCACGCCGCCCTGGCCGTTCACGCTCTTCACCGGTCCGTCCGCCGGTGCCGTTTTATCCGCCCGCTCGGCTGCCTCCTCGGCCCGGGCTGCGCCGCTTTCTGCCGCTTTCTGTGCCGCCCCGGCCTGTCCGGCCGCCGTCACCGCTTCTGTCCGTGCTGCCTCGGCTCTCTTCGCATCCTTCGCGGCCGCACCTGCGCTGTTCCGCGCTTCCTGCGCGCTGGTCGCCGCACTGTTCGAGTACGCCAGCACCCGCGCCACAAAGGTCTCGTACTGCGTCGGGCTGATCTCCGCGTTGCCATCGGTTGCAAGCGTCTCGTAGCAGTCGTATTTTGCCGGCCGTGTCAGCGCCCGGAAGCCGTCCTCGCCCAGGGCCAGCAGCATCCAGCTGCCGCAGCTCGACGCGGTAAACTCCTTGCCCACCGCGCAGCTGTGCACTTCGTCCAGCAAAATGGGGGCAGGCAGGGTGCCGTCCTGCCGCTGGATGTGCAGCGTCACGCTCTTGCCCTGCCAGCTCTCCGGCAGGGTAAATTCCAGCCGCTCTACGTTCGCGCTGCTCTGCCCGCCCAGGTGCAGCACCTTCATCTCCGGGGCAAACTCCACCCCGCCGAATCGCTTTTCCACGATCCTTACCTGCATGGTCTTTTCCTCCTTCCGTTTTTCTCCCAGTCTACCGTCCCGCTGCCCCGCAAAAAACCGTGTACTTTTACAAAAGCACCCCGGCAGGTCTTGCCCGCCGGGGTGCTTTCTATTGGTGACAAAGCGTCACCGGATGGCTGCTGGTTGGCACTTGGTTGGCATCTGGTCGTCACCGCAGCAGTGCATACGGGTCCTCTTCCGGTTCCGCCTGTGCCGCCTTCTCCGCTGCTTTTTCCCACTGCGCAAAGGTCTTTTCCGTGTACAGGGCGTTTCCGTCCGTGTCTGTTAGGGCCAGCAGCACGTCGGCCAGCTGCTGCTTGTCCGCATCGCTGCCCGCCAGATACTCCGGCTTTGCCAGCTCGGTCAGCTTGCTCTTCACGCTGCTCGGCGTCCGTCCGGCCTTCATCAGCCGGTCGTACTCGGCCTGCACGTCCTGCGCCTTCCGGCTGTCCACCGCCTCGCTCAGGTCCGCGTACATGTCGCCCGCGTCGCCCTTCAGCATCTCGGTCTCCAGTGCATTCACGGCCCCGGTCACGCAGTCGATCACGGCTTCCCGCTTCGGCGCGTCCTCCTTCACATTCTTCCGGATGCCCAGCACGTCGTACAGCGCTTCGATGGTCTCCGTCTCCAGCCGGTACCGTTCGGCTTCGTTCCCTTCCATCTGTGCCTTTGCCGCCGCCCGGGTGTCGGCGTCGTACTTCTTCAGCCGGGTCTTCAGCTGCTTGTAGATCTCGCCCTCCTTGCCCATGGCCACCAGTTTCTCCACCGCCGCCTGTGCCTCGTCCGCGTCGCCGCTGGCATAGGCGTTGTACAGCCGGTCATACTGCCCGGTCGCGCTCTCCGGCAGGCTGTTGAAGCTAAATTTTCCGCCCTGCGCCACGTTCTGCGCATCGTCCCAGTACCCGCGCACTGCGTCCACCATCTTCCGGCCGTTGCCGTAGGGCACCCCCACGATCTCAAAGCCGTTTTCGATCAGGGCCATGCCCTTCTCCATCAGCTTCTTGTGGTGCTTTTCCAGCTCCGCCTCGTCCATCTCGCTGGTGTCCTTCTTCAGCTCCGCCGTAAACTTCACCACATCCGACGCCATGTCGTTTACTGCGCTGATGTTCGTGGCGCTGATCACGTCGTAATCCTTGCCCTGGATAGTATTGTCGATCAGGCTGTACAGCTCGCTGCCAAACAGGAAGTTGCCCATTGTGCTCTCGGTGGACAGCGAGAAAAAGCGGCTCACCATGCTCTTCAGGGTCACGTCGCCGTTCTCGTCCTGCTCCCGGTCCCACCGGTGCAGCAGGAAGTCCGCGCCGATCTTCATCATGGCAAACACCGCCACCTGCGCCGCCTGGCTCAGGATGGCCCGGTCCCGCTGCTTTGTCGCCCGCTGCAGCTCTGCCTTGTTCGCGTCGCTGGCGTCCGCCTTGTACCGCGCCGCCTGCGCTTTCCAGTCGCCCACCGCGTCGATCAGGATGCCCGCATTCTGGAAGCGCTGGGTCGTGAACATCGTAAATGTCTTTACCATCTCGTCCGGGTTGCGCTGGATGCCTGCCCGCTGCATCACGGTGTAGTTCGGCTGGGTCTGCTCGATCACCTTCTGGTAGGTGCGGTTCACGGCCTCCCAGTATGCCGGGCTGCCGGTCTCGCCCGCTCCCTCGAATTCCGCCGCGTGGTTTTTGACATAGGCCTTGCTGCCCTCCCACAGGGCCGCCACCGTGATCTCGTCCATGCCGTTGATCCACCCGGTCAGCCATCCGGGCACCTTGTCCATGCCCTTCTGCACCAGCGTCTCCCGCTTGCCGATGCTCTGCAGCTCGCCTTTTCCGGTCCCACGCTGCCGCCACTGCAAAAGCACGTCCCCGTGCTCTGCAATTTCCGCTTCCAGCGCCGCCTTCTGCTTCGGCGACAGGTTTTTCACAAATGGCATCACCGACGCCATGGTGTCCCCGCCCAGCACGGCCGCCGCCGTCGGCAGGCTCGCCGCCTGTGCAATGGCCACGCCGGGGTTCAGGGTCAGCACCGCCCCCGCGTAGTTGCCCCGCAGCTTGCTCAGCATCCGGCTCACGCCGTTGGAGCGGTGCCGCTGGGTGGTCTGCAGGTCGGTCAGCAGATCGTCCAGGTAGCTCACGGCCTTCGTGCCCCACTGCTCCTTGATCACGCCGTTTTTCAGGGTCTTCACGCCGTCCCGGGTCTCCACCCCTGCGTTCAGGATCTTCTGCACGTCCCGGATGGGCGCGGCCAGTCCCGCATAGGCTGCCGTGTCCCGCAGGCTGCGCTGCACCACGCTCGAACACTCTTCCAAAAGGATGGGCTTGCTGCTCTTCACACGGTTCTTTAAAAAGCCCCGGCCCTCAATGGTCGCGTCCAGCTTCACGCCGTCGATCTCGGTCGCCAGTGCAGCCTTGTCCACCGCAATGGGGTAGTAGTTCTGCACGGTGGCCCGCTTGTAGCCCACCAGCTGCAGGCTCGTCTCGTTGATCAGCTTCGTGGTGTAGTTTCCAAAAAACTCCTTCATGTCCGCGCACCACGCCCGGTCGTAGTCGGTCATGGCCGCTTCCAGCGTGTTCAGGATGGTGTCCGCCATGGCTTCCCCGTTTCCGTCGCTCAGCATGCCCAGCTGCACCAGCTGTCCCTTCTGGTAGGCCTGCTCCACGTCGCCCTTGCTGTACAGCTGCGCATCCGGCACCACCATGCCGCCGGTCATCAGGTGCTCCCGGCTGTCCTTGTTCTGCAGGTGCATGTACAAACTGCACAGCTGCGCATGGGTCAGCGGCACCGCGTTGTGGTCCGTGTCTCTCAGGCCCACGTCCACAAGGTCCGCACCCGGCCCGGCAAAGGCCTGCGCTTCCTTGGCGTGCTTTGCGCCCGTCACGTCCGCAAACAGCTTCTCACCCTCGATGGTGATCTTCGTCTGCCGGTACTGGCCGTCGTTCAGCATCTGCCCGATCTTCTCCATCTGGCCGCCGTTCTTGTAGCCGCCCAGCATCCGCAGCACCCGCTCGGCCCCCAGCATGTCCAGGTTGTACTTGGTCAGCAGGTTCTGCAGCCCGTCCAGCGCCCCGCCGGGGTGGTTGCCCTTGCTCAGTGTCACCTCATAGGCTGCCTCGTCCGCGATCTTGCTCACCTCTTCGGCCTTCGCAAGGCTCACGGTCTTGTTCTCGTTCCGGATCACATGCAGCGTCGCGCTGGTGATGGCCTTCAGCATCCGCATCTGGTCCACCGTCATGGGCAGGTAGGTGCGGCTCTCGGTCTCCCGGATCCGCTTGCGCAGCCGCTCCTGCAAGGCCAGTGCCTTCTCGCTGTAGGGCAGCGCCTCGGCTTCCGCCAGCTTTGCCTGTAAGTCGGCCAGCTTTGCATCCTTCCACGCCGTCAGGTCGGTCTGCAGCGCCGTGATCAGCTTCGGCACCCCGGTCTGCTCCCACTCGGTGGTCATGGCCGTGGGGCTGCCCTCGCTGCCCATGCTCGCCTGGATGCTGTTCTGCAGCCGCGTCAGCTGGTTCACAGCCCGGTCGTTCAGCACGGTCATGTCGGCGATCTTTGCCACCTCCGCCGCCTGCACGATCAGCCGCTGGCTCACATACTTGCCCTTGCTCGGCCGCAGCACCATCTGGTTCAGCGCCGCCGCATCCTGCCGGATGCCCCGCTTCAGCTCGTCCATCTTCCGGCCGTCCCGCGCTTTCTGCACCCGCTTCTCGGCCACCCGCTTCGCAATGGCGATCTCCTCATCCCGCTGCTGGCGTGCCACCTCGGCGGCCAGTGCGTTCCGCTGCGCCTGCTTCTGCTGCCAGGCCTCGGCCTTCCGCTGGTTCTCTTCCTCCCATTCCATGATCTCGTTTTCCTGCACGATCAGGCTGTACTCGGCCTTGTCCGCACGCCGCTGCTCGTCCCGCACCTGCCGGGCAAGGTCGGCGTTCTCGCCCCGCAGCTGCCGCACCTCCAGCCTTGCCTCGTCCCGCATCTGCTGCAGTTCGGTCCGCATCCGCTTGCGTTCGGCTTTCCATTCCCGCTCGTAGGTCTCCCGCAGCACGGTCAGCTTCTCGTTCAGGTCGCCCACGTTGCTCACGTCCACGCCCAGCAGTTCCAGGTTCGCGTCCAGCTGCTTTTCCGCTTTCGCGTTCCGCTTCTGCAGCTCGCTCACCTGCTGCACCTCGGCGTTCCGGCCCGCCGTGCGCTGGTTCTCGGCCAGCCGCCGGTTGAATTCCCGGCTCTGCACCTTCTGCACGCCCCGCAGGCTCTTTTCCACCTCGGCCGCCCGCGCCGCGTCTCCGGCAGCCGCCTTCGCCGCTTCCAGGTTGTGCCGCTGGATGCCCTCAAAAATGGCCTCGGCATCGGTCAGCTGGGGCAGCTGCATGATGTCCCCGATGATCCTGCCCGCCAGCTCCATTCTGACGTCCTCATACTCGGCCTTGTCCGCAAAGCGGCTCATGGTCTTCGGCTTGATGGCGTCGTGCAGGTTCATCAGCACGTCCAGCCACTCGGTGCTCTCGAAGCTCTGACTGCCCGCCACACCGGCCTGCTCTGCGGCCTGCTTCCACAGCGCCTTGGCTCCATTGGTCACGCCGCCCACGGCGCGGTCATCGTTCACAAGGCTCTCATACTGCTCCGCCGGGTTGCCGTCCCGCACGCCTTCGGCCTGCCGCAGGGTCACGCCGTGGCGCCGTGCCTCGGCCACCGCCTCGCTCCAGCTGCCGTACCGCTTCACAAGCTCGGCCTTCGCCTGCCCGCTCTTGTTCACGGTGTACTCCAGCTTGTGCAGCTCCGGGTACTCGTCCCACAGTTCGCTGTTGCGGTAGGTCGCCCCGTCCTGGATCTCCCCTGCCAGCGTCTCGGCCAGCGCTTCGGCCTTGTTCATGTCCGCGCCGTCCGCCTTCAGGTAGTTCACCAGCACTTCGGTCTCCTGCGCCAGCTTTGCCCGGTCCGCCTTGCTGCCGTTGGCCTTCAGCCAGCGCCCGGCCAGCTCGTCCACCGCGCTCCGGCTCACGTTCACGCCCTTTGTCAGCCCAAAAAACTGGCTCAGTGTGTCCAGCGCCGCCGCCTTCTCCGCGATCACCCGGCTGGCCTGCTGCTGCTCGTTCCGCTTCGCGTCCCGGCTCGCCTGCTCCGCGATCTGGAAACGCACATCCGGCACACGGTTCAGCACCGCGGTACGCTGGGCATCGTCTCCGGCCTTGTACAGCTCCACCTTCACGCCCTTCTGCTGCAGCTCGTCGATCAGGCTCCGGCTTGCGTTGTCCGGCAAAATCGCCGCCCGCACCTCGTCAAAGCCCACGGCACGCTGCGGCTTTGCCTCAAAGTACCCGGTCGGGATCTTCGCCACGTCCTTGTACAGCTTCAGGATCCGCTGCGCCGCGTCCTTGCTGATGATGTAATCCTCTTTGGCAAATGCCTTGCCGATGGCCGCCGCCGTCCGCTTGCCCTGCGCCGCCTGCATCAGGATGCCGCCCAGGATCTCCTGTTCCTCAAAGCTGTTGTCGCTGTGCGGCGTCGTTTCCTGCCGCAGCATCCGGATCACCTGTTCGATCTGTCCGTCCGCATCCTCCAGCAGCTTCTTGTACTCTGCCTCCGGCATCTGCCGCAGCCGTCCCTTGTCCGCCCGCGCCTCGTCCAGTGTTTTGTACTCCGCCGTTGTCGTGCTCATCAAGGTGCTTGCCGATACGCCCCAAACATCCTGTCCGCGTGCATTCTGGCTGTTCATGGCCTTCACCAGATTCTCCAGCGTGTAGGGGTTGTGCAGCTGCGCAAAGCTCCGCTTCTTACCGCTCGGGGTAAACGGTTCTTTTTCATTCCGGATACCCTTTTCTCCCAGCACACCTTCCAGCTTGTCGTACACCCACTGCTCCACCTTTTGCTCCGGTGCCTTTTCCCGGATCGCATTCCGGGTCGCCTCCACATCCAGCGTCTGTTTTCCGGCACTTGTGTCCGTCAGCATTTTGTATGCGTGTTCCAGCAGTTGGTACAGTCGCCCTCTGTTTTCATTCCGCAGCTTATTGATTCGCAGCATCCACCTTCTGTTTTGCCCCTCCAGTGCTCCATGGGTGTACTTTTCCTCCAAGGCATCCGCAGCCGCATCCGCCAGCTTGTCCAGTCGGTCAATATCTCCGCCTTCAAACGCCTCCTTGATCTCTGCCTCGCCCGTGCGCCGGATCACAGCCTCCAGCGCATCGTTTCCAATGCTGTCAAATTGTTCCTGTTCCATCCGGTACACCGGTTCCACCGTTATTCCTTTGTCCTTCAGGTATGCCAGTTGCACCCCGGTGTCTCGCTGCATCTTCTGTGCCAGTTCCTCCCGGCTCAGGCTGCTGGCCTCGTCCACACCTGCACGCTGCACCGCAGCGCTGTTCACAAACTTTCCTTCAAAGGCTTCCCCGCTTGCCTCGTACACCCGGTTTTCAAAGTCCCTCATGGCCTCGTAGTTCACTTCATACTCCACCCCCGGCCTTGTCGGGGTCCACGCATCCGCACCGTACACCCGGTTTGCCTTGTCCACCATGGGGTCAATGGTATCACTGCCAAACACCAAAGAGATCGGCCCGTACTTCGTGTGCCCCTCCTGTGCCTTTACCACCGCGATAGACGGCGACGGCATCCCGCCCAGTTCCAGCGCTTCCTGCAGGTTCTGTTCGGTTAGGTTGTGCACCGCCACAAGGTCTTTCTGGCTGTCCACCTCTACCGGTGCCGCCAGCTGGAAGCGGATATTTTTCTTTACAGGTGCGTCATTCTGTGCTATACTTTCTTTAGAGCCATCCGGCAATCTACTCCTTGAACCATCTGGTTCTTCGTGGGTACCACCGGATGGTTCTATTTTTGTTTTAGCGAGATTTACCAGGTCGTAAAAAATCTCTCTGGTGTCCGGTCTGATAGCAGTCAGCACATCCGCTTTATATGCGTTTTCTCCTACCTGAATTTTGATTTTTCCACGGTTGAACGCCTCTGCATTTTTGTGCCTTGCCGGTTCACGGTATACTTCATCTGCTGTCTGAATGATTTCATCCAGATTTGCAGCCATCCGCATTTTATCTGCATAGGCAGTAGGATTCTCCCATTGGAGTGCCTTGGAAGATTTCGACCATACAAATTCATTCCGCCCATCTTTACTGTTCAAAATCGTCCATCCGTTCCGCACGAATCCATTCGGGAATTTTTCTTTAATGGCCTGCTTGACTACCGACTTCCAGTTTTCCTGTGGCACACCTTCCAGAATATCTTCGTCGATTTTAACATAGCTTTCTCCGTTTTCATCTCGAAGAATTTCATACCTTCTTTCCTTCGCCGCACCCTTATTCTCAAGGGCCGCGGCGTTTTCTTTTGCCGCGCGCAGGGCGTCCATGGCCTTTTCCGCGTGGGCAAAGTATTCCTCCTGCAGCGCCCGTTTCTCGGCCTCGGCCAACCGCTGCGCTTTCAGGGCTGCCCGGTTCTCCGGGTCCTTCGCCAGCACTTCCTTTGCCCGGCTCACGATGTCGCTCAAAAGGTCCTTCACCGCGTTCATCACCTTGCGGATGGTCCCCGCCCGGCCTGCGTTCTTCTCCGCCTGCCCGCGCTGGAACTCCACCCAGCGCTTGAAGCTCTCCTCGCTGTCAAAGATGCCGCGCCACGCATCCGCCACCAGCTCTTCCGCCGCTTCGCCGTAGGTCAGACCCTGCTGTGCGTAGTCGGAAAGTTTATTTCGGATCAGCTCGTCAACGTTCTCAAAGCCCTCGCTCTTGGCCAGATACTCCATCACATGCTGCTGCACCGCCTTTGCGCCCTCGGTGTCCAAAGCGTTATACCAGTGCCAGTCCTCGTGCAGCGCGGTGCCGAACACGTCTCCCGCGCTGTCTGCAAAAAAGATCTGTCCGGCAGCCGTGTCCACATAGGCCTTCACCCGCTCGTCGCCTTCCAGCACCGCCTTCAGCACCGCATCGGTGTCGGTCGCCCGCGCGTTCAGCTCGATCAGCTTCGTGGCCACCTCGCCTGCCGTGCGCATGGTGCCTTTGTACAGCACCCGTCCGCTGCCGCTTACGCTCTTTTCGCTCAGCGCACCGCCCGGTGTCCCGGTCTGCACGGCCCCGGCTTCCGCTTCGCCCTTGCCCTGCAGCCACGCGATCTTCAGCGCCTCCGCGCCGCCGGGCTGTGCCAGCACATAGTTCGTGTTCACCGCAAGGCCGTTCATGCCCTTCGCCAGCTCCATAGCCTTGTCAAAGGTGGTCACGTCCTCCATCTGTCCCAGCCGGTACAGACTGGAGGCCGCCGCCGCATACCGGCTCTCGTCCGCAATGCCCGTCGGCATGTTCCGGCTCAGCGTCTGTGCCGCGCCCTCGCTCACCTTCCAGCGCAGCAGCTCCCGCTGTACGCTGCTCTTCTGCGCGCCCTCGCTGCGCACTTCCAGCCCGGCCGTCTCCCGCAGGGCTGTCGGTTCCGCCTGCTGTGCAAAGGCTCCCTCACCGAGGGAGCTGTCGAGCGAATGCGAGACCGTGGGAGTTTCCACCGTTTCCCCGGTGTTTTCCACGGTCCGCTTCTGTGCCGCCTGCGCCTGCCGCTCGGCCTGTGCCCGCGCAGCCATCTCCGGATCCAGCACCTGCGTCTCCACGGTCCCGTCCGGGTTCCATGTGGTCATCACGCCGTCCCGGATCTCCCGGCCGCTGCCCTGCAGCTCCCCGGTCTGTTCCTGCTTCACGGCTTCCGGTGCCTGCTGTTCCTCCTGCGCCGACTGCGCCGTGCTCCGCTCGGCTTCCATCTGCCGCAGCACCTGCCGGGTCTGTGCCGCCGTTTCGGGCAGCTCCATCCCGTATGCCTCGGCAAAGGCCGCGCGGTTCGCTTCGTTGGCCGCGTTCGGGGTAAACAGCTTGATGGTCCTGCTTGTCAGGGTCCCGCTGTCCATCGCTTCGGCCAGCTGCTGCACCGCCGGGTTGCTGCTCTGCATTGTCTGCGCTTCCGTCTGCCGTTCCAGCCCCAAGCTCGCCCTCTCGGGAGAGCTGTCGCCCGTAGGCGACTGAGGGAGTTTGCCCCCCAAGGCTTCCCCCTCGGGAGAGCTGTCAGCGCCCTTCGCTGGCTGAGAGGGTTCGTTCCGCTGCACCGTCTGACCGTCCGCTGTCTCCAGCGCCGCGCTCATCCTGCCCAGCTGGGTGCCCACAGCGCCGCCCAGCGCGCCGGAAGCGCCGCCGGAAAGGCCGCTTTCCAGCGCCTGCAAAAAGGTGTCTCGACTGAACATCTCCTCGGCCGCCTGCGCGTCGCCCAGGGCCGCGTCAATGGCCTTGTCCGCATAGGTCTCCACAAAGGCCTGCATGGCGTTGTCGATGCCGCCGGACACCGCATTCGCCACCGTCGGGTACTGCTGCGCCAGCACACCATTGTCCGCCACGCTGCGCACCACGTCCGCCAGCTTCCCCGCCAGCGTGTCCTTGGCGTAGTCGCTTCCCATGGTCCGGGCAAGGTCTGCCGCGCCCACGCTGTTGATGGCCCACCCCGCACCGAACTTTGCAAGGCCGCCCACCAGCGTCTTGCCCGCACTCTCGCCCTTGTCAACGCTCTGGCCCATGGCTTCCGCGCCGCCCTGGGCACTCAGCACCGGCAGCACCAGCGCCGGGCTGATGCCCGCCACCGCAAGGTTCTCCGCCGCACTGGTGGTCACCCCATCAGCTGGCGCGCAATGGGGCTCATGCCCGCCTGCGCCGCTTCGTTCAGCTGCTGGCCGCGCTTGTACATCTGGTAGCCCAGGCTCTTCTCCGGGTCGATGCCCTCGCTCACCTTTGCCCCGCTGATCCGCGCCCGCATCCGGTCGATCTCGCTCTGGCTGTAGCCCTTGGCCTTCAGCTCTTCGTCCGTGTAGGCCATGCCGGTGCTCTGGGCCGGGGCCGCCATCACCCCGCTGCTGTTCAGCTGCATGGCGTTGTCCCGCCCTGCATACTGGGTCTTTCCGCCGGTCATCAGGCGCAGCAGTTTCCACTGCCGGTCGTCACTCTTCACGCTCTCTTGCAGCTCGTTCCAGTTCTTTCCGGTCTCCACTGCGTTCTGCACGCTCCGCACGGCCGTCTCGCCCGCCATCAGCGGGGCCGACGCCACCGTGTCCACAATGCCGCCGATCGTGTTGGAGATGCGCCGCGCCGCCCGCTGCCAGTCCGGCAGGGTATCAAAGTCGGCAATGTACTGCCGCGCCTCTCGGATCTGCTTGCGGCTGTAGCCCTTGGCCAGCAGCTCCGCGTCGGTGTACTCCCGCTTTTCCGTGCTCGTTTCCGCCGTCGGCGCACTGGCCATTGCCCCGCTCACGCTTATCGGCTGCATGGCGTTGTTTCGTTCAGCATAGGTCTTGTTCCCCTTGCCGGTGCGCAGCAGCCGCACCAGCTGCCGGTGCTGCGGGTCTGCATCCATCCACTGGTTCAGCCGGTCGAAATCGCTGAACTTGTCGGTTGCCTTCAGCTCTTCAGTCTCCTGCTTCAGCTGCTGTGCATCCCGCGCATACCAGCTTTCCACCCGCTTTGCGTCCGCATCCTTGATCTGCTTTTTTACGCTCTCCGCGTTCGGTGCACTGGCCATTGCCCCGCTCGCGCTCTGCATCGGCATGGCGTTGTTTCGCTCGGCATAGGTCTTTCCGCTCTTGGTCCCGGTCCCCAGCACCTTGTCCGCCGGGGCGCTGTTCTTGCCCGTTCCCAGCCACTCCGGCTGTCCGGTGCGTTCCACCGTCGGCAACTTTGATCCCGCCTTTTTCGTGGTCTGCACGCTTTGGGTCCCGGTCATCTGCCCCAGCACCTGCGCGCTCAGGCTTCCGCTCGTGGGGTTCTGGTTGCTCTTTCCCGCGCTCTGCGTCCCGGCTTTCTGTGCCGTGCTGCGCACGCTGGTGCCAGCGCTCCGGTTCACCCAGGCGTCGGTGCTTTTGGCCGCCGGCTTGGTCCCGCTGCCCGTCCGCAGCGCGTCGATCTTCTCCGCGCTCCAGCCGGTGCTTCCGCTGCTCCGCGCCGGGGCCGGGGCCGTCGTGCTTTTCGGTGCCGCGCTCTGGCCGGTGCCCTGCGTGCTCTTCTGCCCATTATTCTGTTTGCGCAGCTTTTCAATGTTCTGTGCGTTCCATCCCATACGCTCACCTCATCACTTCGTTCCGCGCCACTCGTAGTCGATCTGGTTCATAATGGCCGAGATCTGGTCGCTGCTCAGGCTCGTGTTGTTGGCCAGCTCGCTTGCGATCTGGTTCTGGCTGTACCCGCTGTTGGCCATCTTCCGCGCGTTGTACATGCCCTGCTCCCAGGCTGTGCCGTTTGCCTTGCCGGGGTTGCCTGTGCCAGTCAGCCGCTGGATGCGCCCTGCATCAGCCAGTGTGTCCTCGTAGTAGCTTCGCCGCTGGTCGTCCGGCTTCATGGTGCTGTACTCTTTAAACATCGTGTTCAGCTGCGGCTGGGTGTACCCGTCCACCTTGCTGCTCGCGCTGCCGCTCTTCGTGCTGCGGCTCGTACCGCTGCTCCGTCTCCCACTTCCTGTCCCGGTCGTGGTCCTGTACCGGTTCTGCAGTGCCAGCTGGCCGCTCAGATAGTTCAGGTTGCTCTGGTTCACCCGGTTTGCAATGGTGCTGAAGTTGTCCATGCTGTCCGTTCCATACCCCACCGCCTTCGCAATGGTCTGCCCCAGTTTGTCGTTGCCCGATGCCGTAATGTCGCCCGCCTTGATCAGGTAATCCAGATTGTCCTTGTCCGTCTGCGACAGGCCGGACCAGTTCTTGAGCACATCGTAGCTCAGCCCGTAAGGCTGCAGATACTGTGTGATCATCTCCTCCGGTGCACCCTGCTGCAGCATGTTGAATCCCTCAAGCAATGCCGCATTTTGCTGCACCGTCAGGTCGCTCACTCCCTGCAGGTTGTCAAACATGTTTTCGTCCATTCGGTACATTCGCAGGATTGCTTTTGCACCGTCCACGTTACCGTTCCGGTACTCCTCCTTCGCCTGTGTAATGGCATTTGCCTTCTGCTGGCTGTAACCCATGTAGGCATCATAGGCCTTGCCCACATCGCTGCCTACATTCTTGATCACGTTCCACACGTTGCTCAAAAAGTCGCTGTTCTCCTGCCGGGCCTGCTGGGTGCGTCCGTACCGGTAGTTCCGCCAATTTGCTGCGTCCGCCACGCTGCCGTCGTACTCGCCGCGTGCAAGCTGGTCCTGGTTCAGCAGGTTATTCAGCTGGGTTCCCTGCCCGGCCAGTTCCTGCTGCCACTGGCTCAGGGCATCCGCCCGCGCCTGGGCGTATACGTTCGCGGTCTGGCCCGTCTCCCCGGCCGCCGCCTGCTGTGCTGCGCTCTTGGCCCAGTTTGCGCCGTACCCGGCCGAAAGGCCGTTTGCCACCTCTTCTGCCGCGCTGGCCCCGGCGCCTGCATTGCCAAAAAGGCGGCTCAGGGCGCCCCGGTAGGTGCCGTTCTGGCTGTCGTAGCCAAGGCCCGCGCTGTTGGCACTGTCCATTCCCGCCAGCGCGTTCTGGATCCCTTCGTCGTAGCGGTTCTCATACGCCCCCGGCATGGCCGCTTCCGCCTGTGCCTGCTGTTTCTGCTGGTCGTTCAGTCTCTTGATGGTCCCCATGCTCTACCTCCATTCTCAGATAAAGAAAAACGGCAGGATCTGCGCCGCAATGCCCAGCACGCTGAACAGCCCGTTCAGGGTGCTGCTCACGTTCTGCTGCCGCTGTGCATAGGCGTTGTTGTACTCGTTCTGCCTGTAGCTCAGGTCGTTGTACCAGTTCGACAGGTCTTTCTGGTACTTGTTGTAGTCATTCTGCTCGGCCTCCTGCAGGCCGTTCAGCTCCTGCTGCAGCCCGCTCTTCCGGGTGTTGTATTCGCTGCGGCTCTGGCTCGTCAGGCTGTCCAGCACGTTGTCCAGGTCGCTCATGGTCGCCGCATAGGCCTTCTGGCCCGCCTGGGTGCCGTAGCTGGAGCCGTACCCGCCGGTCAGTGCGCTGGCATTGGCCTGCGCGTTCTGGTTCGCCAGCTTCGCCTTCTGGGTGTACTCGCTCTTGTACTGCTGGTATGCCGTATCGGCCGCCGGGTCATAGTCGTAACCGCCCAGATCATCCAGCTTTCCCATCACGTTGTCGATCTGGCCCTTGTACTTGCTCTGGTAGTCGGCCGGTTTCGTCTGTTCAAAGCGCTCCAGCTCGCTCCGCGCGTTGCTCAGTCTGCTCATCTTCAGCTCTCCTTTCCGCTCAGATAATCCTCGCTCATGTTCTCGCTGCTAAGGTTGGTCAGCACATAGGTCAGCTGCTCGTTCAGCTGGTACAGGTAGTTCGTCAGCGCCCGCGCGTCCGCCTCCGGCATCTGGTCGCTGAAGCTCGGCAGGCCGATGCCCGCCAGTCCCGCAATGCTTGCCATTGTCTTCTCCTTTCATCGTCTCGGCACCGCGCCGCTCACCCTTGCCCCTGCTGCATCCGCAAACGTAAAGGCCATGCTCCGCAGCACCATCTGTCCGGTGCCTGCAAATCTCAGCCGCATGGTGTCGTGCCGCCGGGGCACGAAGGGCAGGTTCACCCGCTGGTGGTCCCTCGTCACCGCACAGCTGCTCACCGTCTCCCAGTCCCCGCCGTCGTAGCTCACCGCCACGGTCAGCACCGTGTGGGCCAGTGCATCCATGCGCAGCGTGACCCGGCTGATGTACTTGTCGTCCGGCACGGCAAGGCCGATGTCTCCGGTCACGGCCTCAAATTTCAGCCCCGTCTCGTCCTCGCCGCTCACTTCCCGCTCCGGGTCGGCCGCCCACAGGGCATTGCCGTCCCACAGGTACAGCTGCTGGCCGGTACTCACCATCCCGGTGCCCGCCGCGCTCTCCTCCTGCCACAGGCCCCGCTCGGTGTCGTACACCAGCAGCCGCCCGCTGCCCGTGTCCGTTTTCCGGTGCAGGTACAGGTAGTACCGCGCATCCAGCTGCCCGCCCACGGCCCGTTCCACCGCCGTCAGCTTCCCGGTGTCCAGCGCGCCGCTCACCTTGGCAGGCAGGCTTCCGCTCCACGCCATCACCCCGTCCGGCGACAGATAATACAGTGTCTCCGCGATCACGCACAGGCTCTTTGCCGCATTTGCCGCCACGCCCCGGCACCGCACACTGCTCATCTGGTAGTCGCTTGGCTTCGAGCCGTACAGCTTGTGGATGCAGTTTTCCTTAAAAAACAGCAGGTACCCCAGGCAGCTGGCCGCCCCGGTAAACGCGCCGTCGCTGCCCACGCTCACCGCGTAGCTGTCCGACGCAATGCCCCGGTAGCTGTACCAGTTGGTGGGGTCGCCCAGGGCACAGGCATAAATGCTGTTTTCCTCCCGGCTGCATCCCCACACCCGGTTGCCCTGCTCGGTCACAAAGTCCAGATCCGGCACCCGCCGTTCCAGCTTCACCGGCGCTGCGGCCGCTTCGTTCTCGGTCACCTTGCCGTCGGCGCTTCGCCAGCTGGTGCCGGTGGCCGTCACGGTCCAGCTGCCATAGTACCGGGTGCTGTCCTCCGGCACGGCCAGCGTCGTGATCACGTCGTCCCCGTCCAGTGTGCTGATGCTCACCTCGCCGTTCAGCCCAGCCGCCGCCGCACTGCATACGGTGCCCGGCATCCCGCTCACCGTCACGGTGTCGCCTTCCTTCAGCACGCTGCCAAGGCCCGGGCAGTGCAGCCGCAGGCTCGTCAGCAGGATCTCGCTCCACTTCTTGTTCTTCGCGCTGTACTTCAGCAGTACGCTGCCCGCGCCGTAAGGGCTCTCGGCGTCCCCCTTCAAAAACAGCCGCCCGTCCGCCGGGCTCTCCGGCTCGGTCGTGCCCACCCCGTCCGGCGTGTAGGTCCTGCCCTCGCCGTCGCAGGGGGTCACGGTCATGGTCCCTCCGCCCAGCGTCCACGCCGCCGCAAGGTCCGTCAGCTCCCCGCTCACCGTGTCAAAGGCCTTCTTGTCCGGCCAGATCAGCACCTTCGTGCCCATGCCGGTCATGGCCTTCTCGTTGTCGGTCAGCGCGTTTTCCAGCACCACCGCCCCAGCCCGGCTCTCGTCGGCGTCCGGGGTGTACTCCAGCGTGGTTCCCCGGCAGATCACCAGCCCGTTCAGGTGGTACATGCCGTTCACGTCCTGTACCTCCCGCACTTTTTTGCGGGTCGCCCGCGTCTGCAAAGCCGGGTACCCCCGGCCGGAAAAATTCAGGCTGCTGCTCAGCTCCGCCTCGCTGCACCCGTAGGTCTCGTTCATCCCGCCAAAGGCCCGCAGCATCTGCCGCCCGCTCTGCAAGATGTTCAGGTTTCGCCCGTCCGTCATCTCAGTACCTCCACTGCACACCGCCCGCCGGGGCATAGCGCCTGCGCATCCATGCGGCAAACTCCTGCACATAGTCGCTGTACAGCTGCATCTCGTTGGCCGCCCGTGCCACCTCGCCCAGAGCAAGGTCCATCTGCGCACACAGCCAATGCACATACAGGGGTGCAAACTGCTCCGGGCCCAGCAGCTCGGTGTCGTAGGCAAGGCCTTCGGCCCATGCCGTGTCCGCGCCCACGTCGTCAAAGTCCACCGTCTCGCTGCGCTCCACCACGCTCCCGCGCAGGCGGCTGTCGCACTGCCGCAGCCAGCTCTGTTTCAGACTGTCCGAAAATTCATTGTTCGGCCGCATCTCGTCGGCCTGCTCCATGGCCTGTCCCGCCGTCATCTCGTCATCTTCTCCTTCCAAATCAAAAGGCCCCGGCACAGCCATGTGCCGCTGTACCGGGGTCCTCTGTCTCTTTTGTTACACGCGCTGTGCCTGCTGCACGGCTGCCGCCTCTGCTTCGGCAATGCGGGCCATGGCCGCGTTGTCCATCTCTTCGCTGTGGCGCAGCACCTCGGCCACCGCCTTCGGCACCTCCACGTCCACGCCGCGCTGAATCAGGTAGGTCTCGCCGTTCACGCCCACAAACACAGGCGCCTTATAGCGCTGGCTGTCTTTAAACAGGTGGATCACCTCGGTGTCCTTCTCCAGAGTGTCCATGGTGTCCTTCTTTGCGGCCTCGGTGTCCTGCACGGCCGTCTCAGTCTTTTTTACTGCCATCGTCGTACCTCCTTGATTTTCTTAGTTTGCCAGTGCCTTGGCGCTGTAGCGTGCGCTGCAGCTCTCAATGCGCACCATGTACTGCTCGCTCAGGCGCTCGGCGGTCTTCACAGCCTTCCAGCCCACGGACGCGCGCTGGTTCAGCGGGTCATCGCCGTAGCCCAGCTGCTTCACGATGTGCTGCATGCCGCCGCCCTCCAGTTCGGTGGTGGCGTAGGCGTGGGCACCCAGCACCAGGGTGCTGAACACCGCCAGGCCGCTCGGGCAGCCGGTGCCCTTCCAGATCTTTGCCTCGCTGGACACCACAAAGCGCACGTTGTTGATCTTGCCGATCTCGCCGTTGAAGATCTCTTCCGGGGCCGCGTACTTGTGCGCCTCGATCCAGTTCGGGTCCTTGCGGATGTCATAGCTGGTGTACGGGTGCACGATGGCCACATAGCTGTCGCCGATGGGGTCTGCGTTCTGGGCCTGCAGCATGGCCACCGCCTGGTCGATCAGGTCCACGGTCAGCTGTGCGGTGGCGTCCAGCGTTGCGCGGCTGGTCACGGCAGTCTCCACGCCGTCCGCCACCTTGGGCGCGTAAATCACGTTCGTGCCGCCGTTCAGGATGTCGCGCACCACGGTGTCCATGGTGCGGCCGCCCTGGCTGGCCAGAATGTTGGTGGCCTGCACCACGTTGTTGTCAATGGCGGTCAGGTCCAGCATGTCGGTCAGGGCCACCCAGCCGCCGTACTGGTGCACCTCGGCGGTGATGGTGGTCACGTTCAGGGTCTGGCCGGTCGGGGTCACGCCTTCGGTCAGCGGGGTGGTGGCCTTCGGCAGGCTGTCGTACCGGCGGAACTCAATGGTCTTGCCGTTGTTCGCCGGGATCGGGTAGCTGTCGCCGAACTGGTCATGCACCAGCGCAGGCTCTGCCAGATCCAGCAGGGTCTTTTCGTAGTAGGTCTTCATCTCGGCGGTCATGCCGCCGGTTGCGGTGGTATTCTGCAGCTGTGCGCTTGCATCCGCAAACATCTGCAGATCCAGTCTCTTTTTGCTCATCTGTTTGTCCTCCTTCAAGGTTTTTATCTTCTCACGCCCTCTGCGTGGGAAATCTCTCACAGCACGATGCGCTCTCCGCGCCGTGCCCGCTTTGCCAGCTCGGCCCGCTGCTTGGCGGTCATGTGCGCCACGTCCACCTTCATCTCGGCCGCGCCGCCGGGGTGCGCCCCGTTCTCGGCCGGCCGCTGTGCCCTCTGCTGGATCCGCGCCGTCACGCCCTGCTCCACCTGCTGGGCCGTGCGTGCCGTGCTTGCCTCCATCAGCTGGTCAAAGTAGGCGGCCCGGTACGCCGCTTCCAGCCCGATGCCGCGCCGGATCATGTCCGCCACGCTGGGGTTGTTCAGCACCTTGTCCAGCTCAAACGCCGGGTACTTTACCTTCAGCCGGGCCGCTTCCGCTTCCCACTGGGCCCGCACGGCCGCCGCACGCTGCTGGTGCTCGGCCGCCTGCCGGACCTGTTCGGCCCGCTGCTTCTCGGCGTTCGCCCGCTGCAGCTCGCTTTCCATCCGGTCCATTTCCCGCGCGGTCTTTACGCTGATGCCGCGCTCCGCTGCCAGCGTCTCATAGTACTCGTCGTTCTTCACCTTCCCGTTCTTCACGGCCTCGGTCAGGGCAGCCAGGTTGTCCGCGCTCTGCACGTCGATGCCATACGCCTCGCCCAGCGCGTCCATCAGCCCCTTCACCGCCGGGTTGTCCA
>OLOQ01001850.1_pt1 | contig 18834 bp, 19 predicted proteins | sample 1673101 | NCBI WGS metagenome assembly OLOQ01 (sample SAMEA3136754, study PRJEB25190) | human gut metagenome | biome: human gut; feature: human-associated habitat; material: faeces | place: Austria | collected 2013 | reverse complement strand
TATCCAGATACCCATAGCTGCGCATATCGTCCACCGTCAGCGTGGGGTCAGGCATAGGTGTGGCCTGTTCCAGCTCTGGCGAAGTTGGAAGTGTGCCTGCGGCATGAGAACCGGCCTCCTCGTGAACAACCTGATTGTCGTCCGATGACAATTCGAGTGAGTACAAAATCCCTGCAAACTCATTTGACAAAACTTCAAACGGTACGGTCTTATCATACCCATGTGTTTCACAGATACGAATCGCAGCCGCCAAAAGAAAGTTTACATCATCGTCATGTACTGTTCCGCTTTCCAGAAGGTGTAGAGTGTCCTTGTCGTAAAGTTCATAGGCATATTTTGCACCATCTTCTGTTATGCGAAGATGCTTGCTCCCACCATCAACCGCATACCAACGCTCATTAGCGTCGAGTTCTTTTAAGGAAGTGTGACTTTCCTGAAATGCCTCAACTTCCAACAGCAGCTCATTCGCTCTGTGCGCGTATTCATCGCTCTGCTCAAGTGTTTCGGACAGGAAGCCTTTTATCTCATCTGCTCCTGTCAACAGATCTTCGTAGAAATGCTGGAGGCAATCTTCCTGACTTGCAAATTCGCTGAGAAAGGCAAGGCCATTCGCATCGAGATACAGCTCTGAAATGCTTTTTGCCAAGTCAGCCGCAGACATATTGCTGTTCTCTTTTAATTGGCTTTCCGCTTGCTCGGATTTCTCCACAGAAATGCCGCGCTCCCTGCAAATCTCCGCAAAATGCCGGTCAATGTCCGTAATCAGCTCGGAAGCCGTCTTGTTGATGGTTTCCAGACTGGCGCGAAGCTCTTTCAGCTCCTTGCCCTTTGACCATGTGGCGATATAGCCGAAGCTGTTTTCGCCCGTTTCAATGCCGTAATACTGGCAGACCGCATAGGAGATGCTTTCGGCCTCGACCTCCTCGGTGTTGCGGCTCTTTTCGCCGGGGACAAGGATCGTCTCACCATCGTCCGCAAGCTCCGTCATGTGTTCGTAGTCGTGGAGCTTGGCGTGGGCAATCTCATGGACGGCGGCGCATACCGTCTGCACCTCACTCATACCGGCGCGGATGGTGATGCTCTGCGCCTTAATGCTGAAAAAGCCGTCCGTATCCCGCGCAACGGGCTTTATCTCCATCGGAACGGGAGAAGCACGGCGCAGCGCCTCCATGAAAACCTCATACTGCTGCACATTGCCGCTCAGATCGGCGGCAAGCTGGGGCAAGGGCTTTCCAGAAGTCTGCGACACGTCAAAGACGGATACCACCTTGAACATAGGGATACGGATTTCCTTTTCCTCAATGATGGCCTTGCCGTCCGCATCCAGCACCGGCGCATTGGTTTCCGGGTCGGTCTTGATTTCCTCGACCTTTTTCTTATAGGGAGTAGGAGCGATGATGCGGATACCTTTTTCGCCTTTCAGGACGTTCCTGCCGAACTGATCGCGCCACTTGTTGAAGCCCGCCACATGGGTGGCGTCGGGGCGCTGCATATAGATGAGCATGGTATTATTGACCGAGTAGCGGTGAAAGCGGCTCATGGTGGCAAGGTACTTCCGGTACTTATCGCTCTCGAACAGCTCCTTGATGCCATTTTCGATGCTGTCAACGATCTCCCGCATCCGGTCTTTGCTGGTTTGTTTTTCAGCCATGATGATCTCCTTTCAGAAAAAATAGCGCCCCTGCGCAGAAGAAAACACATTCTGCACAGGGGCAATTCTCCGCAGATAGACGTTGTTTCCGGGCTTGCGGATAGAATGACTCAGCCCCTTGCGATTCCGCGTGGAAAAAGCCTTGCAGCATGGGGCTTTCACACCCTCTATCTGCGGAGGTTCCAGTATTGTTCACGCTTTCGTTTGGCGTCCTGCTTTCGGCGCTCCTGCTTGGCGCAGGCGGGGCAATATTTGGCGCGATTGGAGGAAGAATAGACCGGCTTACCGCAGACGGCGCAGCGCTTCCCCGGCCTTTCCCGCATCACGTCGGCCAGCAGCTCATGGTCGGCGGGAAGCACCGCGTTTCGGAACCAGTTGCACAGCAGCGAGTAGGAAATACCCTGTACGCAGGCGCAAGGCTCTCCATCATCCAGAGCAAGGCAGTTGCCGTGATCGTAATTACAGCAGAGCTTCCGAATGAGCTTCTTGGCGCGGCGGAGCTGCTTGTGATCCATACGCGGCGCATCAGCCATTGTCGAACACCAGCTTATAGCCCGTGCGCTGCCCATCGTCCTCCAGAAGAACAATGGCATCATAGGTTTTCCCGGTCTTTTCCGAGTAGCAGCCTTTCAGCGGGGCGCGGCCATTTTTCAAAAGCGCAGCGGCAAGGGATTTTGTCAGCACCTTTTTCTTGGCAGTGAAGAATCGGCTGTTTTTCCAGAGAACAAAGGAACAGGCACGGTTCTCACAGAAAAAGCCTTTCGGTGATTCCGTCACCTCGGCTCCGCAGCGGGGACACCTGCCGACTACCTCACGCCCGGAGGGGAACAGGACTTCCGTACCGGGGATGGGTTTGTAGGTCTGCACCAGCTCATGTAGCATGGCGGCGATCCCATCCATGAAGCTGTCCGGGGCGATTTCGCCGCGCTCGATCTCTTTCAGGCGGTGTTCCCATTCAGCGGTGAGCTGCGGAGACTGGAGCTGTTCGGGCAGAACGGTGATAAGCGCCGTGCCGGTGGAGGTGGGCAGCAGATTTGTGATCTTTTTGGACTTCCTGCGCTCCACAAAACCGGAGGACACCAGCTTTTCAATGATACCGGAACGGGTCGCCGGGGTGCCAATGCCCTTGCGCTCGGCATCATCTGGCATATCCTCCTTGCCCGCGTTCTCCATTGCAGCCAGCAGCGTATCCTCGGTGAAGTGCTTGGGCGGCGTGGTTTTTCCGGTCTTGACCGATGCGGCAGATACGGAAAGCGTCTGATTCTCCGTTACCACCGGCAGCGCAGGCGCTGCCTCTACCTGCTCCTGCTCATAGCGCTTCCAGCCGGGAGTAAGAACGGTTTTGCCCTTGGCGGTGAAGCTCTGACCGGCACCGTCCACCGTAATGACCGTTTCTGCATAGCGGTGGGGTTCATCCACGGCACGAAGCAAGCCTTTCGCCGCCAGCTTCAGCACCTCGCGTTCACCCAGCGGCAGAGAGGCCATATCTACCTTTTCCGCGCTGATGGTTGGGACGATAGCGTGGTGATCGGTGACTTTTTGGCTGCTGCACACCTGCTTGGCGCAGATGGTCGGCGGCTTCTCCATGCCGCAGACAGCGGCAGCGGCGGAGACAAGACCGGGGACGCTGCCCTCCATATCGTCAGTCAGATAGCGGCTGTCGGTGCGCGGGTAGGTACAGAGCTTCTTTTCATAGAGCGCTTGGAGATAGTCGAGGGTCTGCTGAGAGGTGTAGCCGAGAATGCGGTTGGCGTCGCGCTGGAGGGAGGTCAAATCGTAGAGCGCGGGCGCTTTCTCAGACTTTTCCTTGCGCTCCACGCTTTTGACCACCGCCGTCTTGCCCTTGCAGGCATTGGCGATAGCGTCGGCGTCCTTTCTGTCCTTCATTCTGTCTGTCGCGGCGGGAAAGCCGCAATCGAGCTGGACGGTGTAGAACGGTTCTGCCACAAATGCGGAGATCTCCGCCTCACGCTGTACCAGCAGTGCCAGCGTGGGTGACATGACGCGCCCAATGTTCAATGTGCGGCCATACGTCAGGGAGAAATACCGCGTGGCGTTGATACCAACCAGCCAATCAGCCTTGGCGCGGCAGAGGGCGGATTGATGCAGGCCGTCATAGTCGCGCCCAGACTTAAGCTGCTGGAAGCCGCTGCGGATGGCATCATCCTCCATTGAAGAAATCCAAAGCCGCAGAATTGGCTTGGAGCATCCCGCAAGGCAGTAAACCGTGCGGAAGATCAGCTCACCCTCGCGCCCAGCGTCGCAGGCGTTGACCACCTCTGCCACATCCTCCCGGCGCATCAGCTCCCGCAGAATGTCAAACTGCTTCTGCTTTTCAGAGCGGACGATGAAGCGGAACGAGGTAGGAATGATGGGCAGCGCCGCCAGCGTCCATTTGGCATCATCGGCATTGTAAACGGCGGCGTCGGCCAGCTCTGCCAGATGCCCGAAACACCACGACACGATGTACCCGCCGCCCTCCAGATACCCGTCATGCCGTGATTTAGCACCCAGCACGGCGGCGATGCTCTGCGCCACGGAGGGTTTTTCGGCGATCACAAGGCGCATGGTGCAGCCTCCATTCTCTTTACGTCACGGTAGCAGGGACGAACGCAGCTCTGTCCGAAGCGCTTGCAGCCGTAGCAGAAGTGTTCCTTGGCAGCGTCGGGAGGGCTGTCCTCCCGCGCTGCTTTCGGCTTCTGCATCATCAGGCGTTCCAGCGGATTATTGGTGAAATATCTCATGCGTCCGTATCCTCCGTAGTATCCTGTTCCGGTTCGTCCTCATACGGCTCAAACTCATATTCGTCCTCGCCGTAGTCATAATCGTCCAGATCGGCGCTGCCCTTGGTCTGCGGCTTGGCCTTTTTCTGCTTGAAGAAGTAGAACGCGGCACCGCCGCCCAGCGCGACGATCAGCAGAACGACAAGGATGCCGCCCACGCCGCTCTTTTTCTCCGGTTCCTCGGCGGCGGGTTCTGTCGGCTCGGTGGGGACTTCGGGCTTTGCCTCCTTGCCCACGCACTCGGTCATGTTGACCGCGCAGACGGGGCAGGATGTATTGACCGTACCGGCCACGCATTTTGTGGTGCAGGAGCAAGTGGCGGGCGTTTCTTCCTCGCCGGTCAGCGCCATCAGGTCAGCCTCATCCACCTGATTCAAGAAGTGGACGGTTTCTTCGCCCTCATCGTCGCGGTCAATAATCATGTAAAACACATTGCCGTTCTTGCTTTCCAACGTAATGAACTGTTTTCCTGCCTTGGTGCTGGAGCCAATATCGTCGATCAGCGTCAGATTGCCGTCCGGTGTCAGCGCGTCGCTGCCGCCTGTCATGCTGCCAACAAGGAGCTGCCAGAGGTCGGCCAGCTCTTTTTCATCAAACGGAAGCGTAATGCCGCCGATGCTCACGGTGCTGTCGGCGGCGTCGGTGACGGTCAGATAGCTGCCGTACACATAGCCCACACGGGCAGGCAGCAGGATTTTTACCCAATCGCCGTCCCTGCCAATCACATCGACCACCGTGCCGTTGGGGAGCTGCGCAAACGCGGTGTTGTCCAGTCCCGCGCCGGTGCGGACGTTCAGGCTGCCGCCGTTGGTCGTGACCGTGCCGATCTGTTTTGTTTCCTGTGCGTCTGCGGCGCTGCTTTCGGCGGTGGGCAGCGCATCATCAGGATAATCACCGTCGCTGGCAAAGGCGGAAACGGGGAGAATCCCGATGCACAGGAGCATCAGCAGCAGGCTGATAAAAATGCGTGGTGTGTTCTTAGTCATGGTTCAACGCCTCCTTTTCCGAAGTGGCCGGTGCAGGCGCGGCCTGCATACGGCGGAACAGCTCGGCAAACTGCTCCATCGTCATGCCGTTCTCACGCACCATGCCGATGATGTCGGTGTCCTCCAGCTCACGAATCTGCTTTTCCAGCTCGCGGTTGCGGCCTTGCAGATCAGAGATTTTGCCTTTGTTCTTCTCCAGCTCTCCACGGAGCTTCATAATTTTCGGGTTCATATCGTTCACTCTCCTTTACGGCAAGCGCCCATAACGGTAGAAATGGGACTGCCAATAGCTTGAATTTAAGTTCGCATAAGAGATCGGGTCGCCACAGTGGATCATCATATTGTTGCCAACATAGATACCCACATGGCTGACACCGGGGGTATCATACGTTCCGGTGAAAAACACCAGATCGCCCGGCTTGACGTTAGCAGAGGATACGGGCGTACAGATATTGCAAAGTCCCTGCGCGCCCAGTCTGCCCACATCCCAACCGGAATGATTGATGACCCAACTGACGAAGCCCGAACAGTCAAACGAGGTGGAGGGACTGCTGCCGCCCCAAACGTAGGGGTAGCCGAGATACTTTTCCGCTTCCTTGATGATGGCGGCAAATACCTCATCGTCCAGCGCCTCCGGGGGAATGTCGTAGTCGGTATAGCTGCCCTCCACATACTTGCCGATGTAGCCTGAACCGGGGAACAGGTCGGGACGGTTGCCGAGGGTGGCCATATAGGTGGCGTACATTCCGAGCTGTTCTTCGCTCATAATGTAAACGGGAACATGGGAGAGATTGAAGTTTTCCAGCGTGACCGTGCAGATGTAGTAGTCATACGGCACCTGATAGGTTTCCGTATGGGTGTTGCCGTCCGCGTCCGTCCATGTGTCGGTTTCTGTGCGGTAGCGGGTTTCCACCACCACATCCTCGGTCAAAATGTACTGGCGGTCAAAGAGCATCTGGAGCGTACCCTGCACCTCATCCAGCGTCCATTCCCCTTGATGCAGCGCCGTAATCATGGAAATGAGCACATAGGGGTCATGCTCGATGGTGTCCAGATCAAAGTGGTACTCATCGTAGTCATGGGTGCTTTCGTAGGTGTCGAGGTAGCGCTGAAGCTCTGCCTCCATTTCGCAATACTGCGCTTCCGCGCCCAGCATATCGGCGTCCTGCGATGGATAGGTACTGGCCGCGATCCCGGAGCCGACGCCATCCATTATCACCGAGCAGGAGGACAGGCCGTTGAGCAGAAACGCCAGCATCAGCAGAATTGCGGCGGCAATGGCAAAGCCGCGCCGGTGTTCCCACACATATTTGCCCGCTTTCTCAGCCTTTTCAGCGGCTTTTTTCGCGGCCTTGGCGGTATTCTCTGCCGCCTTTGCCGTAGTCTGCGCCGCCTGATTGTGCTTGGCAGCGGCATACTGCTTCTTAATTGCCTGCTTCTGCTGCCATTTGGAAACGGGATTGCTGGTGGGGCTGTCGATCTCTGCTTTCTTCTGGAGCGCGTCAAGATTGGCTCGTTCCAGCTTTTTCTCTGCACGGATGGCAGCACGATAAGGCTTGAGCTGATGGGCGCGGTGGGCAGACTGCACCAGCCGCCCGCCGCTCTCCACGGCTTGCTCTACCTTGTGCGCGGCCTCTACGCCTACATTGTCATCCTCGCTCTGCCGCACCTCCCGGTGAACCTGAGAGAGAATGAGGTTGGTGGGGGCATCCTGCACGGCATGGGTCAGCTTTGAGGGCGGCTTTTTCTTATCCACTTCCTCAAAACGGAGCTGCGTTTTGACCTTGCCGGTGGCAGGATCAAAGCCGCGTTCCTTTTTGACCACGGTTTTCTTGGGGATTTTCGCCTGCGCCTTATCCGCCTTGGCCGCTGCTTTTTTCACCCGCTTGATGGGCTTTTCCAGCTTCGGCTCGGCAAGATCGGCGTCGGAAAACTGCAAACGCGGTTCTCTTTTCATGCCGACGCCACCTCTTGCGGTTTGGTGGTCATGACGCGGTACAGCTCGGTGTCCTTCGGGAAGTGGTCAATGAAGGGCAGGATCGTGTTGCCGTAGAACAGCAGCCCCTCGCCCTCGCCGGAGTGGGTCACATAAGAAAGCTGATGCGGCGAAATGTTGAGCTGCTTTGCGAGAATCTGCCGGTCGCCAGCGGCCTGATTGAGCATATAGATGAAATCGCTGTTCTCAAAAATGTTCTCAACCTCGCGGCTGGATAACAGGTCTTTGACATTTTGCGTGATCCCGGTGGGGATGCCGCCCCATTTGCGATAACGTTTCCAGATTTCGACACTGTACGAAGCCGTCTGTTCCTCCTTCAAAAGAAGATGGAACTCGTCAAGATAGTAGCGGGTCGTTTTATGGGCGGCGCGGTTGATTGTCACGCGGTTCCAGACCTGATCCTGCACCACCAGCATCCCGATTTTCTTGAGCTGCTTGCCCAGCTCTTTGATGTCGTAGCAGACGATGCGGCTATTCACATCCACGTTCGTGTGATGGTTGAACACATTCAGAGAGCCGGTGACGTAGATTTCCAAAGCAGTGGCGATGTACTGCGCTTCCTTTTCATCCTGCGCACGGAGGGCGTTATACAAGTCCTCCAGCAGCGGCATATTCTCCGGTTTCGGGTCATTGAGGTAGTCCCGGTAGACGATGCGAACGCAGCGGTCGATGATGGTCTTTTCCACAGGGGCAAGCCCATCCTTGCCGCCGACGATCAACTCGCACAGCGACAGAATGAAGTCGGATTTCAGGCTCAGCGGGTTATCATCGTCGCTGTAATCCAGATTCAAGTCCATCGGATTGATATAGCAGGGCGAACCGTCGTAGCCCTTGCCGGTGGGCGACAGCTTAATGACCTGACCGTGCAAACGCTCCACCAGCGGTGTATATTCGCCCTCCGGGTCACAGATGATGATGTCATCCTTGGGGCAGATGAGAAACGCATTGGTGATCTCGCGTTTTGCCGAAAACGACTTGCCGCTGCCGGGAGTGCCTAAAATCAGACCGTTAGGGTTTTTGTCAAGAGGAACTTTTTAGGGGCAGGGAAAAGCTATACGATTAAGGGGAAACAGGCAGAGAAAAAGGCTAAAAATGCGCTCTGTGGACGGCTAAAATGCGTTTTGGTGGCAGGGAATATAAAACCCCTGCCCACCTCGTAAAAGAGGCTGCGGCAGGGGTAAATACTCCATATTCGCACGCTTTCCCGCGCCGTAAGGGCTGCATTCTGTTCCTTGTTTGAGGTCGGGGGCGCGGGGCGCGAAGCCCCGCAAAAGCCGACAGTGAACGTCGCGAAAGTGCAGACGGTTTTGCCGCTAAAATGAAGCGGACGAAAGCGGAGACAGGGTTTACTAATCCTGTTCCCCGTTTTCGGCGGCGAAAAGGCAGCGGCAAAAATCCGGACGGTCAAGGGTTTAAGAGTGGAGATTTTTTCGCGCTGTGCGCGGAAAAATACGACTCGTCCCTTGACGGTTCGGATAGTCGGAGCGGATGAGATTTTTCGTCTGCAAGGTACAAAAGTGATAGAAATATTCGCAAAACTGTGCTAAAATTAAATTGATGGTTGATAGATATATTGTAATCTGAGGAAGGAGCGTGATTATATGAGAAGGCTGATAGCATTTGCTTTAACATTCTTTTGTGTGTTGGGTTTGGTTGGCTGTAACAACAGAACTGTGAATGAACCAGAAATGTATAATTCCTCCATGCAGGACGATTTTTCAAATGCTATTCCGGCAGAGGTGAATGACAATATCATTCAGAACTGCACAGTTTTTTCAGAAAACTTGGGATATGAAACAGGTGAAATGAAAAAAGCTGTTTTGCTTGGCGAGGAATGGATGAAATATGTGTATTGCGAAGATGAAATGAAGAAAGAACTAATTGACAGCAGCGATATTGTTGTTATTTTTGAGAATATCCGCTGTGTTGTGGACGCTGAAACTGAGATTGTACTGGGAAGTCTCCCGTTTGTATAAGCCAATTAAATTCCCATTTATCAATCAAACACACCCGAGCAAAACGAAACGGCGGGACGGTAAAGCCCGTCCCGCCGCTCTGCTTTTCAGCGGTCAAGGTCTTGCTTGTGTGTAGGCTGCTCCATGCGGTTTTCCTGCATAAAGCGCAAGAGTGGTAGAAATCTTCACAAACCTGTGCTATAATACGGACGATTAGTTGACTGGTAAATCGAAATTTGCGGAGGAACATCTGACCAATATGAATATATACGATTTTTGGAAAGCAGTGCTCGGTCAAAATGAGAACGAAATCAGAAAGTATTTTCAGAACGATGCCTATATAAACTGGCATTGTACCAATGAGCGATTTAATGTTGATGAATTTATTATTGCTAATTGTGAATATCCCGGTGATTGGGAGGGTAGCGTTGAAAGAGTCGAAACGCTGAATGACCTAATCGTTACGGTTGTAAATGTATATCCCAAAGGCAGAAACGCTTCCTTTCATGTCGTGTCTTTCATAAAAACCAAAGAGGATAAAATTGTTTCAATGGATGAGTATTGGGCAGACGACGGGAATGCTCCACAGTGGAGATTAGACAAACATATCGGAAAAGCAATTAGATAAATTCCACTTTATCAGACTAACAAAATCCCAAAACCACGAACGGCGGGACGGGCTTTACCGTCCCGCCGTTCTGTCTTTCAGCGGTCAAGGTCTTGCTTGTGCGTAGGCTGCTCTTTGCAGTTTTCCTCCCGCAAGATCGCGTAAACACCCTTCCGTATATGCTCCGCTTCCTTTACCTCGTCTTTCAGTGCGAGATAGCGGCGGGACAGCTCCTTCCGCTCGGCGGTCAGCTTCTCATGTTTCGCTTTCCATGCTTTCAGCGGAATGCCCGTCCTGCCGTTCATCACGCCGTCAAGATAGCGTCCTGCGGCTTCGTAATGGGTCAGCTCCATGCGGTACGCTTCGTAAAACGCCTCCTGCTTTTTCGGCGGCTGCCGCCTGTATTTCCCGTAAACCTCGCGGTACTTCAAATACTTCTCGGCGTTTGAAATATGCCCTTCAAGGGTTTTCAGCCGCCTGTCGATGGGTTTCAGCTTTTCGGATATTTCGCGCTGCTCCCCGAACATACCCGCCATTTTTTCCGTCAGGCCGTCCATATCCATGATCTGATTCTCTTGCAGGAAATTCAGCATTTTTGCCGCCGCTTTCAGATTGTTGACGGCGGTATAACAGCCCGGTTTTCCGCTCTGCTCCCGCCGCGAAAGGATACCCTGTATCACCTCTGCAAGAGTGGGCGGCTCGGTGTTTGCCGCTTCCTCTTTCAGCCAGCTTTGCAGCTTGAAAATGCGGGCTTTCAACTGCCGCAGCTTCTGATTTGTGACTTCGATTTCGCGGTTGATGTTTCCCCGCTCCGTGCGGATTCCGCGCTTCTCCATCTGAAAGGCGGCTACGCCCAGATGCACGGTGGGGATCAGGTCTATTCCCTGCCGCTCATAGCTGCGGTGGTCTATACGCTCGGTATGATTTCCCTTTTCAAGATACGAATTGCAGATTTCAGCCCACGCCGCCCGCCATTCCTCCGCTTTGGTCTGCTCGTTCCAGTCGGTGGCGGGAACGGACTTGCATTTGTACTGCCGCTTTTTCGGGTCGTAGATTTTGTTGCCGTCCTTATCAAGAACATACTCCTTTTTCTGCTTCGCGCCCCATGCGCCGTCCTGCTCAATGGGGCGCATGGTCAGCAGGATATGGGCGTGGGGGTTGCCGTCGTTCTTATCGTGTAAGCAAACGTCGGCGCACATTCCCGCCGCCACAAAGTTGTCCTTCACATACTCCCGCACAAGAGAAACGCCCTGCTCCCGCGTCAGTTCGTGGGGCAGGGCGATTTCAATCTCCCGCGCAAGCTGGGCGTTTTTTGCTTTCTCGATTCTCTCCACCGCGTTCCACAGAGCGGAGCGGTCAGAGAAGGCGGGCGGGGCGTTGTCGGGCAGTAAAATCTCGGTGTGGACGATACCGCCTTTGCGGGTGTAGTCGTGAATCGCTCCGTCATATTCGTTGACGAGTTTTTCACCGCTGCGGTAGGCGGCTGCGGCAACGGCGGACTTGCCCTTGCCGCGGGAGATGATTTTGATGCTGCAATGGTAAATCGCCATGCACCGCGCTCCTTTCTGCGGGTTTACCCGCCGTTTCCTTTTGTGCCGGCAGGCGCAAAACGCCGTCTGCAAGACCGCACGATACCACGGTTATGTGGTATATAAGTGCGCCCTTCGGGTAGGGGGAGGGCGGCGTTAGCCGCGCTCCCTTGCTCCGCTGCCCTCGTCCGCGTCCCCGTCCGCTACGCGCCGTGCGGTCAATCCGTCCAATATGCGGCGGCTCTGCTCGGTGAGGACGGTCTTTTCAAGAAAGATTTGAAACTGCTCGTCAGTCAAAGATATGCTTTCGGGCAGCAGGCTTTCAAACAGCCCCATGCGTTTGCAAAGGCGTTTCGTCCTGTCCTTGCGCTCCTGCGCTTTCTGCGCCTGCACAAGCTGTCTGCGCTTGTTTTCAAGCTGTCGGATTTCTTCCTCGATGCCTGCGATTTTTTCGATTTTGGTCTTTGCCATGTGTAAAAGCTCCTTTCGTTTGTTGGATTTGAAATGGATGGGATGGGAAGGGAAGCGATGGAGAAACGCCCCTTTCGGGAACGGGAAAACGGCTCGCCCTTGGGTTGGCAAGCCGTTTTTTCGTTTCCATGTTCGGTTATGCGCTTCTTTGCATTTCGCTTTCCTGCGGCGGCAGCTCGTAGGCTGTGCCTTTGAGGATCTCCGCTCTTGCCGCTTCCTCGGCGGCTTTCTTTGCGGCTACTTTCCTTGCGTACCGCTCCTTGTCCCGCCTGCGCAGGATTTCCCGCTGTTCCTCGCTCATCTCGCGGCGCAGCTTCTTCTTCCTTTTCTTTTCGGGCGTTGCCGCCTGTGCCGCTTCCTGCTCCGGCAGGTCGAATTTGCCGATAAAATTCAGGTAGATGTCCACCTGCATCGTCCGCTTTCCCTCGATTTTGACGGCTTCATGGACGACCACCTTTTCCACAAATTCATTCAAAAGGGTGGGGGTCAGCTCGGTAAACTCCGTGTGCCGCTTTACCAGCTCCAAAAACCTGTCGGCTCTCACGCTGTCGGTGTTGTAGCGGTCTATCTCGGCTTGCAGCCGTTCAAGCTCCGCATCGAGGCTTTTCTGCTCTGCGTCATAGCCCGCCAGCAGTTCGGAAAAGTGGTTTTCGGGAATTTTATCGGCGGCGTAGCTTTCGTACAGTTTTTTGATCAGGCGGCTGATTTCCTCGCGGCGGCGTTTGCCCTTTGTCAGCTTTCTGCGGCTCTCCCTGACCGCCGCTTCCTGTTGCAGCGCCGCTTCCTCCCGCACACGCTGAATGAATGCGGCTTCGTTTTCAATGGCGTATCTGCTTGCCCGCCGTATCGCGTCCAGTATCAGCTGCTCCACGACTTCCACGCGGATATAATGGCAGGTGCAGGACTTGGAATAGTGGCGGTAGCCGGAACACACATACTCATGGTGGGGGTGGTCGGGTCGCCCGGAGGCTCCCCGCTTGTGATACATCTTTGCGCCGCAGTCGGCGCAATAGAGAACGCCCGTCAGAGGATTTGGCTCTCCGTCCGGCTTGTAAACACGCCGCTTCGTTCCCCGCAGCCGCTGAACGATATTCCATGTTTCTTCGTCAATGATCTGCGGGTGCGCGTCCTTGAATACAAGCCTGTTTTCGGGGGTGGGTTTCCGCTGCTTGGATTTATAGTTTTCCGTTCCCGTCTTGTTCAGGACTTTCCAGCCCATATATTCCTCTTTCTTGAGGATGTTGATGACGGTGGCGCTCGACCATTTATACGGGTCTGCATTGTGCGCCCCGCGGCTCGTCCTTTCGCCGATGCTTTTCCAATGTGCGTTGGGGGTCAGTATCCGCTCGGCGGTCAGTTCCTCCGTGATTTTTGCGATGTTCTTTCCCGCAATCACGCTCCGGAATATCCGCTTTACAACGGGAGCGGCTTCCTCGTCTACGATCCATTTCTGGCGGTCTTTCGGGTCGTGGAGGTAGCCGTAGGGCAATGCGCCCGTAACGTGGTTTCCCGCCGCCGTCCTCGCGCCGAATATCGCCCGGATTTTGCGGCTGGTGTCTCTTGCGTGCCACTCCGCAAGGATATTGCGAAAGGGCATAAAATCGTCCTCGCCTTTGGCGGTGTCGATGCCCTCCGCAACGGCGATCAGCCGGACGTTCATCTCCCGAAGCTGTTCCAGAAACAAGCCCACGCGCAGATGGTCACGCCCCAGGCGGCTCATATCCTTTATCAGGATTTGCCCCACGCTGCCGCGCGAAATATCCTCCGTCACCTGCAAAAAGCCCGGTCTGTCCCAGCGCGTCCCGCTCCAGCCGTCGTCCGTCCTGTGGACGAGGTTTTTGAAGCCGCTTCGGAGGGCGTATTCCTCCAAATAGGCTTTTTGGTTCTCAATGGACAGGCTCTCGTTTTCCCGCCCGTCCTCATGGCTCAACCGCTCATAAAGGATTGTCAGTTTTTCGTTGTTCATGCTTCCCTCTTTCCGGCTCAACGCCTCCTTTGCGGCACATACGGGGTCAGGCAGTTTTCCTCGCCTCCTTTTCGATCAGGCGCAGAATTTTGTCCTCAAGCGTTTCCTTGCCCTTTCCGCTGAAACGGACGGTCACAAGGTAGGTGGTGGAGCCGATGTGCCTTGTAAACTGTCCGCACCCGCCGTCGAGTGCGTGGAGTTCCCTGTTCCTGTTTTCGTTTTTCATGCGGCGGCTCCTTTCCGCATTGAATTTTGCAGTCGGTTGGTGTAGAATGTGGCAAAACTCCTCTCCTGTTTTCTGACAGGGCAGTCCGGCGCTTGCGCTGTCCGAAAACGCCCTCTCACAAATAGGAGAAAAACGGGGTGTAAATCGGAACCGGTTCCGAAAACTTTTTGAATGTTTTTCCGCTCCGCCCGTTTTCTCCGCTCTCTGTCCGTCTGTGCCGCAAACGGCGCTCTCGCCTGTGTTTTTCGGGGTGTCCCCGTTCCTTTATGATATAGCCCGTTGGGATTTTTCAGCAGCTTCCGGTCTACCATGATAAGGTTGTTGGAAAGAGCGTTGATGCCGTAGTACAGCGCCTCCGAACCGTTCTGAAATAGCTCCTGCGTGGTGAAGGGGACGAAGATCGCTACGCTGGAGGTGGTTAAGCCCCGCTGAATCTCGATCTGATTCAGCCCCAGCGGGAGGCTGCTCATCAGTCCTTCCTCCTGCTGGAAGTCCAGCCGGGTCAGCGCACAGTTATACTTCTGCGCGATACTGGAGGTCTGGAAGATGTTGTTGTCAAGCTGCCGGGGTGTGTCCGCCGTGTTGAGAATGAGGAAGGTCAGCAGGAACATTCGCTCGTTGCGGGACTGCAAATCCTGCAACAGCTTTTTGGCTTCTGCGCCGTAGGTGGCAAGGTCGGATGGGATAATGTCCATATCGTACCCGGCGCGGACGGCCTTCTTCTGTTCCTCGATTTTGGACTTGTCGAGATCGGTGATCTTGCGCTTGACGGTCTTGATGGCGTTGACCTGATCCACAGACTGCACATGGAGGTTGACGAGGACGCTGCTCTCCATATCCAGGAAGTCCGCCAGCATCCGGTCATTCAGCTCCGGTGCCAGAATCTGCACGAAGCTGATCGCACCCAGCTTTTTGCCCATGCGGAACATCCTGCCGGTCTTGAACTCAAAGGAGCTGGGCGCGATAAAGTCCTTGGTGGACAGCCCGGAGGGAGGCAGCCAGTCCCACGAAAAGCGGAACGGCTCCTGCTCGTCCATCCGCAGAATGTCGTGCATGACGTGCAGGCGCTCAAAGCCGTTCAGCGGCGCAGCCACAACGCCCAGCCTCTTGAAGTTGTTCAGAAGGTCAGTTTCGATGCGCTCCAAACGGGGCTTGGCAGCGCGGAGGTTGTCGGCCTCAACGCCGAACGTGAGATACTTGGTCTTAATGAGGCCGTTGTTGCCGCGGGCAAGCTGATTTTGCAGCATACCGGCGTACTCGGCGCGGATGCCGTCAAACTCGTCCCCGCAGGGCGGAATGGAAATGCTCCGTGCAAAGGTTTCCTGCGAAGCCGAGAGGTTCACAAAGGAAAGCTGGAATTGCACGGAGCTGTCAAAGTAGTTCAGGAAATCGCACCACGCCTCAAAGATGGCGGTCTTGTCCTCATTCTGCGAGAGCTGGTAGTTGATGTCCTGATACTGGATCGTTTTGGTGTAGCGCGTGTCGGTCACACGGCAGATGCCGTCCGGCCACATACGCTGATACGGGATGCTGTCCTGCGCCGATTTTTCTTTCTTATCCGTTCGGTTCGCTCTTGCGATGGCGATTTCGATCTGTTTTCGTTCGGTGCGGGTCAGCTTTTTCTTTTCGGACAATTTGATACACCTCCCGGTCTAACTGGTTTTGCCGCTCCAGAACGGCATAAAAATTGTTGGTCTTATATGGGCGCTGCTTCGGCCTCTGGAAGCACACACGGTAGATGTTGCGGATGACGACCTCCAGCGGCTGACCGTTCTTTTCATACATGGCGAACAGCATGGCCGGGATCATCACCACCATCATCACCATGGCGGCGGGGCTGGTGCCGATGCTGCCCTTGAGCAAGAAGAAAAGCGGTACGCCGATGAGCGCGCCGCTTCCGAAGCAGATGAGCTGTCGTTTCGTGAGGTTGAACAGCACCTTGGTTTTTACTTTGGTTAAGTCCTTTGGGACGTTGACATAGGCCATAGAAATCCCCCTTTATAAGAGCTTTTCATATCGAAGTTTCATCTGTGCCGGGTACAAAGCGGAGGCGGGCTTACGGCTGCCTGTCCAGCATTTGCCGCCTGCCAAGCCTGCGCAGTTCCAACCAGCGGCGCGGAGACTGCTGCCGCTCTCGCTATCCAGCGTATAGGTGATGATCTTGCGGTATCCCATTGCCTTTGCCGCCCGCGCGGATGCGGCATAAAGGATGCTGCAAGCGTTCTTCTCACCGGTGGTGCAAAGGCGATTGACCTCCAATGTCCAGCCATCATCCAGATACCGGCTCACAGGACGGCCTACGATTGCAACACCGACAAGCTCTCCATCCTTGGCACAGCCGATGGAAAACTTGTGCCCAGCAGTTGCCTTATGGTGCCGGTGATGCGCATTGACAAATGCGTTCGCTGTTGCAAGCGCGACGGGCGTGAGTGTCAGCATAGTATCACCCCCGTTAATGTGCATTGAACACGGACTTGGCAAGGCTGCTCGTTTTGAACAGGCAGAAGCACAGCAGCACCGTGTAGCCCATGCAAGTCCAGATGGCGTAGATGATGTCATCCACAAGCGCGATATTCTGCACCAGAACGGCGTAGATGGCAACGCAGACGATAATCAAGAACGCTTGGAAGCCCAGCGCCAGCAGAGAACGGATGTAGTTCTGTCCCATGCCGCCCCATTCCTTGCCCATCATGGTCGCCATCGGAATGGGGGCAACAGAGGTGACGAGATATATTTCAATCATTCTTCCGAATGTGATAATGAAAATGCAGATGGTCAGCGCCCACATGGTAATGCCCACGAACAGCGACTGGAACCATAGGCCGAACAGCGGCCCCAGCTCCATTTCCATCAGCCGATCCTCAATGCCCACCATGACACTTGAAATGTTGATGCTGGTGTCGCCGATAATCAGCCCGGAGGCGCTGGCAACGACGCTTTGGGCAGCGTCAAACACGCCCATCACAATCGTCCATGTGTTTGTCACGATCAGGACAGCGGCAGCGGACTTGAACGCCCACTTGAAGAATATCCATGTGTCCATGTCGTTGAGGTTATTTTTGTCGGTAATGAGCTGGATCAGTTCCAGCGTCATCACAAAGGCGAGAATTGCGCCTGCGATGGGGACGATCACGGTTTCCGACAGGTTTTGTATCATGCTGAAAATGCTGCCGTTCCATGCCTGCGGCGATAAGCCCACCTGACCGGAGATCTCGGCAACCTTTTGATTGGTCGCATCGAACATCCCGGACAGATTGCTCACGATACCGCCGATGAGCATTTCTTTCAGCCATTCCGTGATCTTATCCCATAAGAAATCCATAGGGTTGCCCTCCTTTCGGGAGGATGCCGCCCGAAAGCGGCACCCTCCGTGGATTTACGGGAAGCAAACGAGCTGCCGATTAGCCGAACAGACCGGACAGCAGCGGCACGAGGGTAATGCCAATCAAAGCCACCCCGCCACCGGCCATCAGCTGCTTCATGCCCTGAGATTTAGCACCAGATAGCCATAGGTAAGCATTTGATATGATCTCCAGCTTTTCCCCGGCTCCACACCGTGCGTGCAGCTTTCACCGCACACGGCGTTCCATCGAATTTGGTCATACAGGGCTTGCGATACTTTGTGTGTGCTTCTTTTGCCAAATTCGACTTGTGGCCTTTCCTCCACCGTTTACTTTTTCACGGCTTCATAGGTACTACGCCACTACTTTCACTGAAACAAAGAATGGTTATTGCCTTCTCACGAAGGTATTCCCATCCACCATCTCGCAGCCTTGCAACAGGCTAAATGTTTTCAGCTTCCTGCGTTCCGATATTTCTATCATGGGCCGCATTTAGGTTCTTCCTCTAAGCCTGTATTCAATTCTTTACGAATCGTGCCGCCTGTAACGGCACATGGACTTTCATAACAACCATTTTTACTTGTCCACGAATACCTCCGTATAAGGAGTACCACCGTTTCGATGGTATCAACGTTTAGACTTGTACATTCAGAAGTTCGTCAGTATTTCCATACATACTAACCATGTGCGGCTGACACCCGGCATATAGGATGCGCTATCCACCTCTGGACAGCTTTCGATTTCAGCCTTGCAGCCAAAACTACGGCATCTCTCTGCCGACTTCACCGAGCTTCTGACAATCGGCGGTTGCGCACCTATGCCAGTCGGAGTATTAGTGTGGACGCTTCGGGGCGTTACCCCCTCATTTCATCCATCGAAATATCAGTTCTCCAAGGTTTTGGACTTCATTCGTCCTTCGACCTGTGCCTGACCTTTTCAGTCAGGAACGCATCGCACGGTTGTCGTTGCCGTAGCCCTCCAGCAGATTGATCGCACCCCAAATGCCGAGGCCAGCGCCCAGCGCCACAACGAGGGTCTGAAGAACACCAACAGCAGAATTAAAGAAAGCCATAAATAGTACCTCCGAAAAATATGTTTTAGATTTTGGAGGGTACATTTCTTCCACGAAGTTTCATCGAGTCGTTGTCAAAACAGGCTGCCGCCGTCAGGCGACAGGTTCACCGGAAAGGTCTGCCTGATACACCTCAACTGCATCATCCGGCTTGAGCTTGAGGCGATGGGACAGAAAACGCTCTATGTCAAAGGCGTATTTCTTGTCATAATCCGCTGTGTAGCGGTAGAGGGGATGCTTGGTGAGATCAT
>OLOQ01001847.1_pt1 | contig 18854 bp, 17 predicted proteins | sample 1673101 | NCBI WGS metagenome assembly OLOQ01 (sample SAMEA3136754, study PRJEB25190) | human gut metagenome | biome: human gut; feature: human-associated habitat; material: faeces | place: Austria | collected 2013 | reverse complement strand
CATCCTCCCACTCCACACCGAGAATATAGCCGATGACCCAGCGGGAAACGTCCTTGGTGTAGAAGCCGGAGCCCGTTCCGCGTCCGAGCGAGATCTTCTTGTTGCCGTGCAGAACGTCGACCAGTGTGCGCCCGTCCCTGACGAAGGTCTCAAGAAAGTCCTTGTCATAGGCGTCGCGGTGGGAGTTTTGGATATAGTCGTTCACCCATACGCCGTGGATGAGCCAGAGCGGTTCCTCGTTCGCCTCCTCGCGCGCGGTGTTGTACTCGTAGAAGGCGTTGTAGAAGTCGTCGTGGAGCGTAATGTAGACGCGCACGGTGTTCGCGCCCATCTCCTGTATCTGGGCAAACCAGCGCAGATAGGTCTCCTTGCTGACGGCGTAGTCCGTCGCCCACTCGCCCGGGATGCCCACGCCGAGGTTCACGCCCTTGACGGTGAACTCCTCCGGTCCCGCGCCGCGGTCCATATAAAGGTGCTGCACGTCGGTGGACATGAAAGCGCTGACCGGCGCGTCCGGCTGAAGGTCGATGTACCAGCCGAGGTAGTAGCGCGCGGTGTCGTAGGCGAGATAGCCTAAGATCAGGGCGGTGAGCACGATGAGAAATCTTTTCAAGCCGCCGCCCTCCTTTCTCGATGGTGTGGTGGCTCAGTGGTTGAATTTCTTGTTTTTGGATTCGTGGCTGTACTGGCGAAGAATGTCGATATTCTCGTCCATCCACGCGCCGCGCTCCGTGCAGAAGCGCTTCATCTGCGCGACGGCAGCCGCGTGTGAGTGCGGGTTGCGCCACGCGGGGGAGAGCATATCCTTTTCGAGCGTGTAGCCCCAGACGGAGAAGTTGCGCTCGACGGCATCGCCGAGCCACGCGGTAACGTCGTCCATGTAGGCGCAGAGATACTCGTCGCTGAGGATGCCCTGACGCAGCTCGCGGTAGCGGTCGATGACGGCGTTCATGAACTTCTCGTCTTTGCTGAGCATATAGTACCAGACATTGTATTGCAGCTCAAAATGCTGCGGCTCTGTGACCGGATGACTGTAGTTGTCACAGGCGGAGTTGAAGTCCCAGATGCACATTTTGTATTTGCCGCGCACATCCCTGTAGATATAGGTGGAAAGCCAGCCCGCATCATAGTTGCAGGTAAACTCGTTGAGGATAAAGTAGTCCACGAAAGATCTCATGTCCGCCTGCTCCCACCATGCATAGGGCTCGGTATCATAGTCATAGGAGTAGAGTGACTTTTCAAAGTCGGAGAAATCCTGTGCGATCCACGCCGCGCGCTCCGGCGTAAGCCATTTTGTTCCCGGATAGACGATGTCTATATCCTGCAGATTTCGCAGGGCGTATTGGGAGAAGGTCTCGATGTTTTTGACCTCGTTGCCGCTGCCGCGGTCAAGGCGCAGAGCATAGCTCGTCTGCACCGTGTCCTTCGACGGCTCCGTGAGCTTCAAGCGGGCATCCGCGCCGGAGCTGACAGTCTCCGTCATAACATAAAGCCCCTGATACACTCCGTTGAGCAGCACCTCGCAGAAGCGCACATTCGGCGCGTAGTCCATGATCTCGCCCGCAAGATTGTACCACATATAATTGCGGATGAGCGTCTTATCGAGGTACGGCCCATGCAGCGCCCACTCGTCGAAGGCATCCATCCCCAGCATGGCGACATCGCGCGAGGCCGCACCGTCGTCGGTCAGCGTCTTGACAAGATAGCTGTGCTTATCAAAATAGCGCGAGGAGTTGCCTCGCACTCGAATGTCAATGACGCTCTGAAGCGTCGGCGCATCGTCCGGATGGTTATTTCCGGCAGCGTGGTCGATCACAGAGATCGCAGCGCGCAGCAGCGTACTGCCGTCCGCGGTCGTGGTGAAGGTATCGTTGCTTCGGCTCCCGTCGCCGTCGCGGATGGGAACGCCGGGGATCTCCGCGCCGCCGGTGTCGATGAGAACGAGCGGCAGATGAGAGCAGAGCAGATCTTCTCCGTGGTCGGCACAGGGTGTATAGGCGGGGCGCTCAAGATGCTGATGATAGCGTGGGTGCTCATCGGTCAGCACGGCTGACAGGTTTGTTGCGGATAGGAGAAGCAGCAGCGCACAGGCCGCAAGAGCCATTCGCTTGTATTTCATGTTCGTCTCCGCTCCCCTCTTTCCGGTTTCTCAGTTCGACACCTCGTCGTTCTGCATGACAAGATTGACATAGTCGATGCTTCCCAGCGAATAGATGCTGCCGGGAATGTCCGGCGTTGTCTGCTCCGCGCGGCGCAGAAGCTTTTGCGTGATCTCGTAGATCAGTTCGACCGTATCCTCCGTCGTGTTTTCCACACGCAGCGTCGCTTTGGCGCGAAAGAGCTTGTAGACCTGCGCCTTGATCGGCTCCTGCTTGCTGCGGTGGGCGCGGATGATGAGCAGCATCCGGTTATCGCTCTTGATGCAGCCGAGCAGCAGGATCACCGCGAAGGTCACGGCGCTGCCGATGCAGGCCACGGCATAATCGCCCACGCCGCAGCAGATGCCGACAATGATGGACCAAAAAATATAAACCGTATCGCGCGAGTCCTTGATGGCGGTGCGGAAGCGGACGATGGACAGCGCGCCCACCATACCGAGAGACAGCGCGATGTTGTTGCCGATGACGGTCATGACCGTCCCCGTCAGCACCGCGAGAATGACGAGTGAGGCGTTGAACTTGCGGCTGTAGATCGTCCCGCGGTGGGAGATGGCGTAGGACAGGAAGATAAAAAAGCCCAGCACGGCGGCAAGGACGATATTGAGCAGAATATCCTCCCACGACATATCGCGGGGTGTGGTAAAAAGGTTCAAGATCTGTTGTCTCATGGTGTTTTCCTCCTATAGCCTCGTCTGACATCCGTTTTGGCGGGCAAGCACATATTTGCTGACAGAAAGCTCACTGCGATCCACGCTGTTGATCAGCTCGCGAAGATAATCGAGCAGAAAGCCGTTGTACTTGACCTCAAGCACCACGCAGTACGGATCGAGCACGGGGTTCATGTTCAGCCGCGGCGAAAAGAGGTCGAAGCAGCTCTCGACGGAAACAATGCGGCTGTCAAAGGTAATGCGTATTTTGTTCTCCTTGGCGATAAATGCCTTGCGGTTGTATTCTACGATCGTTTTGGGGCGATAGCACCGGCTGTGCATCAGCGCGTAGCACTCCGCGGCAAAAGACTCCGGATACCGCAGCAGCGGCGCGTAGTCGCCGCGCGTGAGCGCTTGGGCATCCTCCCGTGTCACGCGCAGAGAGCGCTTGAGCTGACTTGCGCCCTGCTTCTGCTTCATCTCCAGCATGGCGAAGTCTGCCGCCGGATCATAGCAGCGCAGGCGCAGCTTGCGCCGCAGCTCCACGCCCGCCGCCTTCTCGTAATAGTCCGTGTCGTCGATCGTGTCGAAATAGAGTGAGCGAATGCGGTAGCCGTGGATGCCGTTATGCGCATCCTCCAGCATGACCTGCGAAAGGCGGCTGCTGATCCGCAGCGCCTCCGGCAGCGAGATCAGATATTTCTTTTCCTCGCGGAACACGCGGTTCACCGATGCTCCCTCCTTTCGCAGAGAAAAAAACTGACCGCAGTCCTGCTAAGGCAATACCGCAGCTTTCACTGCGCGGTGTTGCCTTAAGAGTGCGGTCGGTCGATCATAGGGGCTCTCCCACTCAGACATATGGCCCTGCAGCATAGTCTTTCGACGATTTTCCATCTTAAATGATTATACAGGGCTGCGCCGCATAAGTAAAGTCCTTTCTGGCATTTCCGGCATTTGGCGTGTGCCGTCGCTTGTGCGGCGGAAGTCCTCTCGTGCGCGGGAACCGGATATAGAAATGCCCCTCGTCATGCCCATTCGTTTTTTTCATACTGCACCTCCGTTGTTGTGTATGCCCGTGCTTCCGCAATGACTGTCTGCGCCGACCGCACTAATGTATGTTTACTCTCATTGAAGCAGCCGCGCACTGATCTCCTGCCCTCCATTTCCGACCGTAAGAGGGCTTCTCACCTATAGTGTCGTTCCATACCTCCCCAATTTGCCGAATCACTATCTCCTGTTGACCGCAAAACCACATCATTCTGAATTCGGAACATTTGGAACGCCGTGTTCTTTTTTATACTGATCCCTCATTCTGTAATACGTTCCCGCACCGATATTCATCTGTCTGCAAGCTGCGGAAATACTCAGTTCATTTGCTTCTATCTTTGCCTGCAATTCTTCAAAAAGCTCTGTGTGACGCTCCCTGTGCGGGGCACTCTTGACCTTACGCCAATAACGGTAGTAGGTTGTCTTCCCAATGCTCATTTTCCGGCAGACCTCCGCTACGGTCATCTGTCGTCTCTCCACAAGGTCGAAGCAACGGTGCAGCTCCTCCATAAACCGAGACAGCCGCGCCGCATCTCCGGTGTCCCTGCTTGTCAACAGCGCAAGGTCGGAAAGCACCGCCTGCCAATGACCTGCCGCCGTGTCAATCTTAGGAGACTTGCAGAGCAAAGTTGCCTGCTGTCGATAGAGGGCAAGTGCCATCTCCGTGAACGCTCCGGCTGCGCCGCCCAGCTCACCACCCATCTCCACGGTTACACTGTCGCCCGCTCTCACATACGCAAGCAGCTCCCGCAGGACGTTGCCGTCCCCATCGACCTCCGTGTAGACTCTGTCAAAACCCTCCGGCGCTGCGCCCTTTCCTCCGCGCCTGTAATAAAACCTCATGCTGCATCACCTCTGCACGGACTGTACCGCACGAGCACACCAAAGGCAATGCATCGCTTTCGTTGATGCCGCCGACCCTTCCGAGTGCCGCTTCCGCGTGCCATTCAGAGTGCCATTCCGAGTACCGGCGGCACACGGGATCTGTCCATGACGTGGTTTTTCTCAACCTGCCCCGCAAAAGATGCAAAAAATCCGGTATCGCTCCAAACGGAACAATACCGGATTTTTGTTTGTTTTCAGCCAATGATGTCTGCAAAGGCAGTTACATCAAAGGTTTGCAAGTTTCAAGCCGCTTTGTGAACGCTCAAAAGGTCGCTCACATTTCCTTGATCGCGGCCTGTGCGGCCACATATATTGAGAGGAAATCAGTTGGATTCCAGCAGTTGCTTTACCTCACGGTCGAAATCAGAGGTGATCTTCTGGGTTCTGTTGAAAACATCGTACTCCTTGGCAGCTTTTTCGGAAGCGGCCTTCATGGAAATGCGACCCTTGCCGCTTAATATCTTGTATTCCCGGAAAGTGAGGAATTTGTTGATGCTGTCGGCAAACTCCTCCATAGTAAAGGTGTTTTCCCGCTCGATCAGATCCTCAATATAGTCAAAATAGCCCGAAACGGTGCGCTCCAACTGGCGAATTTCTTTTTCAGACAGGTAGTTCTTTGCAACGGAAACATCCGATTTTAGGATTCGCCCATCCGGTGCGTTTTTCCAGGTTGTCAGTCCCATGTGCTCCTTTGTGTGGTCAGCGCTGGAGTAGATGATCTCCGCAGCAGTTTGCCCAGTAATTGCATAGTGGAACTTATTCTGCACCATGGCGTAAAAGTCGTGGGTGACAGGGGAATCCCTGTCATAATCAATGCTGCACTCAGCAAAAATATCCGTGACTTGCTGCCAGATGCGCCGTTCACTGGCTCGAATGGATCGAACCCGTTCCAACAGCTCTCTGAAATAGTCCTTGCCAAAAGCGGTTTGTCCCTGCTTCAGCCGGTCATCATCCAATGCAAAGCCTTTTGTCATGTACTCTTTCAGAATACCTGTGGCCCAGATGCGGAAATGGGTGGCTCGGCGCGAATTGACACGGTAACCTACCGAGATGATGGCATCAAGATTATAGAATCGTTTACTGCGGGAAACATTTCGGTTTCCTTCCTGTTGAACTACCGAGAATTCCTCGGTAGTTGCGGTTTCCTCCAATTCACCTTCGGCGTAAATCTTCTTCAAATGTAGGGAGATGTTGTCCGTAGTGCAGTCAAACAACTCGGCCATGCCTCTCTGGCTCAACCAGATGCTTTCGTCTTTGATCACTGCATTGACGGAGACATCCTCCTCCGCAGAGTTATATATCAAAAAACGAAAATCGTTAGGCATGGCAATGGCCCTCCTGCGTGTAATAGTAAGCAAACATTTGCTTTTAGATTATAGCATGAGGAGAAGGATGGTGCAACAGAATCTCAAACGGGTCACATGAGCGAACTTGTAGTTATATTTTTGCGCTGCATTTGCAAATCAATTTAGCTAATTCAATCAAAATTAGCAAAAAAATCAGCATATGAGGAGATACTCCATCCTCATATGCTGATAATGACAGTTTTATCCTGCCACTTTTTCGCAAAGAACTTCATGCCGATAGACTGGCAGTATTCCCGTGCTTCTTGATTAGAAATGGTAAAGGTAAACAGTGTCTGCGGGTTGGTAATGTGGCGGTTGAGCACGGAATCAATCGGAGTATCAGTCCTCTGCGCATGATAGGACTGTCGAGCAATTTCGCTGGGGGGCAAATTCCGTACAGCCTCCGGAATATCCATAGAGAAGTCCAGCGTCCAGTTAAAGGTATTGTCATCCACAACAACCACCTGCAGAATGAACTGGTCAACAAGAGCATCCGGAATGACGGGAGTGGAAAGGTCAATCCATTGGTTCAGGATGGACCTGATTTGGTGAAGGTCGATAATTGGATCAGCAGCGCTATCTCTGTTGGAAAGGTCTTGAATCTGCTGTTCCAGATGTTCCAATTCATCGTGAAATTGCTGACTGTCACTGAGAAATTCTTCCCGGCTGATATCGCCGTCTGCGTAGATTTCCCGAAGCCGTTTCAATCGCGCCTTCAGCTTGTCCGCCCTGCTTTGCAGTCCGTCCAGCACAGCAGAGGATTGACTGCTCTGTTGAACTGCGCATTCCTCAATCATTTGACAAGCCAGTAGGACAGCATCTTTCCTGTCTTTCCAGACGGCCTGAAAGACCTTTTGGGCCATCAGGTCAATGTGCCAATAGGGAATGCTTTTGCTGGTGCAGATTTGAGAAGTACCCAGGCCGTGGGCTTCCAGATAGCGGCGACTGGCCTCTCGTTTCTGACGGTAGCACTCGTAGCCATAAGTCTTTTTCCCATTTTGGTTGCTGTGCCAGAGGAAGCGGCGGAAAGCGGAGCCGCAGCTGCACCGGAGCTTGGAGGTCCAGATGGACTGCGGCTCTTTCCGGCCAAACTTGCGGGTGGCTCCATTGTTGTCCAGGAGCTTGACGCCCTTTTGCAGACGGATTTCCTCACAGCGGTTCCAGAGTTCTTCTGACACGATAGGCTCAAAATGGCCCTTTATGTACTCGAACGCCTCATCCCGGTGGTTCACGCGCTTTTGGGAGAGGTAGCCGTCACTGTGAGATTTATTGTAGCCTATATAGCCCTTGTAGGTGGCATTCCGGAGAATCCTGCCGATACGTTCCATGGTCCACTTTACATCGCCGTGAGCGTTCTTACAACCCAAACGAATCAGCTCTGCACAAATCTTCGAATAGCCCATTCCAGCAGCATATAGCTCAAATATCTTGCGCACTACATAGGCTTGCTCTGGGTTGATCACATAGGTCCCATTTACCCGGTCATAGCCGAGGATGTTGCCTGTGCCATAGAGTACACCCTTTTGGCGACTAATTTTCTGACCTGCCAGAACACGCTCGGAGATTTTTCTGCTCTCTTCCTGGGCCAGCGTTGCCATTAGTGAGAGGCGTAGTTCTCCGTCACCGTCCATCGTACGGATATTGTCCTGGATAAAATAGACCTCAACATTTATCCGGGCCAACTCACGGGTAATAGAGAGTGTGTCCACCACATTGCGGGCAAAGCGGCAGACCTCGCGGGTGGCAATCAGGTCAAACTTGCGGAGGCGAGCATCCCCCAGCATCTGCATGAAAGCAGGACGCTTCTGCGCGGCTGTACCGGTAATGCCTTCGTCAAAGTAGCGGCCCACAATGCTCCATTCAGGATGCTGCTGGGCAATGCCCTCGTACCACGCTTTCTGGTTCTCCATAGCGTTGACCTGTGCCTCGTGCTCCGTAGAAACTCGCCCATAAATTGCTACCCGGCGCTGCCGGTTCAGAATATTGCCCATGGATGCTCACCTCCTTCCTGTTATAAAATGCCTGCGTTCAGTCAGGTTGCCGGGGCGTACTTGGCTAAAATGTTGCGGTAAGTAGGATCATTGATGAGACCGGCCTTATGAAGAGCGGCAATCATCTTGATAGCGGCGGAAATGTCAGTTATAATAGGGTCAAACATAAGTCATAGCCTCCTTTGATTGTGGAAAAGCGACTTTGGGGCGGAGTATCATGCTCTATACCAATAATACATCGCCCAGATACCCCCATTTACTGGAAATCGGATTCTGCACTATCTATATCTGTGCAGAGTTTGATTCCTTTAACCCCTCTTGCTTGGGCAGTGTTAGCCTCCTGCAAATCGGGATAGCATTGCCGAAGATATCTGGAGAATACTGCACTACTTTTACATGCTGCATATCCGTTAGTATCGCAAAAAACTTGATAGGCGGCATAAAGTGTCGAGGTTGCTGTTCGCGCATCTTCTTGCAGAATACAACAGTTCAATACAAAACTCCGTACACCGAAAGAATCCTCACTACCGCTCAGTGCGGTACGTGAATTACTGAAAGCAATGTCTTCGCCAGCAACAGGAGTATACTCAAAATCTCGACTTACCAGCTCTTTCAGGGCAAGAATTGCTTGGTATACAATGTATCCGCGCTCATCGTATAACCTGTCGGAGAGGTTGGGGATTTGCTTGGACGGCGGGACAGAATTTTGAAATGGAAGTACTACAGCCCGTTGCTTCATGGCATCATCAATTGCGCCATGTAATTGATGATTAGAAACGAATAGTAGCTTCGCTTCATTCACAAATGTTACGGGTTCTTTATACTTGCGATTCAAATGGAGCAAGTCCCCACCTGTCACCTGCTTAATTGCAGCAACAGTCCCTTGAGACAGCGGGATTTCAGCTGCATCTGGACAATAACAGAGTTTTTTGCCCGGAATCATGCTGAAACCAAAATTGGCAGACAAAATGTTCGGATCTGAGATGCTACCGACCCCTTTGTCGCCAATCAATCTACGTAGAAGGTTCGCAATCTGGGACTTACCAGTATCATGCGGACCTATAAAGACATAGAAAGATTTTGGCATATAACCGCTCAGGATTACCCCTATAATTTCCAGCAAACGTTGGCGTACACATCTATCGCCTGCAGACAAGTTGTGAACAAACGCTTCAAAAGTATCTCCATGGCCCTTTCCGATTTCATAAGCGGAAATATTAAGCGATGAGAAGAAGTGGTCACGACTTGATACTTGCCGCGGACACATTGTTCGAGTATCAAAAATTCCATCTATGCACGGAATAAGCGATGGATCATTTCTCAATTCATCTGCTTCACACTGTATGGATGGAATCATTAAGACCCGTTGATATAGCTCAGCTCTGCTCCTCTTTCCAAGAGAGGCAATTAAACCAAACTGCTCATGGTTCCCAAGTTCATAAGCCAAGTCAAACTCATCAATATGGACCCATATGGTTCGTACACGGAGATAAAGTTCGCGTTCAAATACCATGAGAGGTAATTCCTGAACTGCTAACTCGGCAAGATCACTCAACGCCATGTTCAGCTCTTGACCTTCCGCCGCACGGGATGCTCCGGCAAGAAGTTCATCCTTTGATTTCGCATGCACGCGCTTTGACAGCGATTTCAAAGAAGAATTCTTGCGAGCTTTGGTATCCAGCGAGTTCTCGGACTCTCCAAATGTACATAGGCCAGATGGTAAATCGGTTGCCGGACTACAATGGAGAGATGCAATTTTCCAACTCGGGTCACGAAGCGCATGCTGATCCGCTTTATGAGAGAGATTATCATGCGAATTTGCGACATCACCGATGTTGGGAATATCAGGCGTAGAATCATAAAACGATTCAAATCTAATGCCATCACTTTCCATGAGTGCATCATCCATAGATAGATGTGTTAAGCCATCGGGTAAGTCCTCGGCTTGGGGATACTTTGCGCAGAGGCTATCTGTCCAATTCTGATTTGCAGTGTATTCTGCATCAGAATCCTCTACCGGATATGTATCCGATGCCAAGTCATCTTCGGAGAAATGCAACAATCCTTCTGGAAGATCATCCGCTTGAGGATAAGATGAGCAAAGCGCAATATCCAGATTGTCTGGGTTTGTAGCAGAGTGCATATTGCACTCTGCTACACTCTTGCCGCTTTTTTCCGCAAGCTGCATTCGAATCGTAGAGTTAAGTGTTGTTGCCATGGATACGACCTCCCATTGAGTTAACAAGAGTTACAAAGTCTTCGTCCACGCTTTTGGCTAAGCCAGAAAGGCACACATTGCCAATGCGGCAGCTCGAAAGGCAGACTGCCAGGATGGTTGAATGCGATGCTTGAAGGAGGAAGTATGCTTCCACTTCACAATGCTGCAGGCTAGTCACAACGTAGGCATTATCATGGGTGTCAGAGGAAAATGCAAAGCGTAATTTATTATTGCTATCCGGGCCATCCAGATCCATGAGAAGGTAATCTTTCAAGATTGCATCTTCTTGGAAATCAGCATTCTTGTTCGTTGGTACCTTCGGCAAGTCCTGGAAAGCCAGGATGAACGGAGACTGACTATTTTCGTAATCTCTAACAACAAGTGACCGCCGCAAAATGGGATAGTACCGACCGCGGATACAGAAATCTTCTGTTCCATCAGCAAAGCGTCGCCAGAGATGCGAATTTTTCTTCCCAGAAGAAAAATTCGTGACCAGCTCGTCAACCAACAAATTCACTCGGATATCGTCCATGATATGGACCCTCCTTAAAAATGGTATTCAGCAGGAAAGACCTTACTGACAGGTGTCATAATACCAGCTTTGTCATGAGCGTTCCTTTGTGGTTGACAAGTATCTATGGACAGGAATTTGATGTGGAATTAAATGGAAAAATAGTATTGCGAATTTTTAAGGTGGTGATTTTTGTGACTTCAAAAGAAATTCGAGATTTTTTGGACAGAAACTCGGAAAAGGCTTTATCTGCTGCATATGAGAAAACAAAGAAAAAAATAAAGGGGCTTCTTTCGAACCAACAAACTGTTGGCGGTAATTTCCCGATGAGGGAAGAGACATTAAATGAGTTTTTGATCTGGTTTGTCATAAAAAATATGACTGTTTCTGTCGAAACAGTCAGTGACATATTGAAACTTCCGTCTTTTGAGATGCTGCAAGAACGTATTTCGCAATTACAACGGGCGCTGTATATGGACCGCGTATTTTGGCAACATAAAGAGTCTCTACTTTTTGCTGATCTATCTGAAAAAATCCGTTCTGATTTTTCGGTTCAAATTGGAAGCAATGCCTGCGATAAAAGATGGTATGAGGATTGGATTGACTACAAACTTGGTGAGGAATCTGTCTCGACACGCGAAAAGTTGAAGGTTCGAAAGGATTTCTCTTTGGAGAACATGGACGACTTATGTGATGCACTACAATATGACACCGATAGTAAAACAGGATATTATTCAGAGTTATCTGATGAGCAGCGTAAAAGAGTCATCCTGGAAATGCATTTGATCCCTATTCAATTCTTTTTGTCTACTTGCATGGCGAATAATGAGCGACCACAAATGGGGGAAGGTGAGACGGAAAAGGGAGATAAACTGCGCAGTTGCATAAATTCTATAATATCCAGCGATCGAGGGAGATGGGATAGTATTCGGGACAGATTTCTTTTGGCGGAATTAAAATGCGCATATGCTCAAAAAACTCTTAGTCTCAAAGATACTGGGCAACTATCCGAATTAAAGAGGTACCATGCATATGTTGAGAAAAAATATATAGAACATGGAATGGCAAATCGAGATAAAGGCAGCCCGTGGACTTTTTCTATCAATGACCCCTACGCCATTGAGAAGGAAAAGGTTGAGGAGTTGATAAGAACGGCATCTAAAGAAAAAACCGCCGTTGCGATAGAAGGAATTTCGGAAGAACGATGGCAGCAATTTTATGACAGCTATTCGATCAAAAGCTTACACGCCTTTAATTGTATGCTAAAAAAATGCAAGCTTTCTATCCGGGATTTTGCTGAAAAAGAATCATGGGATTATTCCCCAAATTATTCTTATAATCTGTGGGCTTTTAATGAAATTACAGGCTTCGTTGAGCTAACTGACACCTGGATTATTCATAGATATTCACTTGCTCCGGAGCTTCAATCCATCCGAATTAGCCAAACAAAACAGATGCTAATAGAATGCTTTAAAGAGCGTATTTCGGATGTAGACGGGATAGAAATCATAAATGGCTGCATTGGAATTCCGGTTCAAAGACCAGACAAAATTACTCAAGAGTTGCTTGATCCATATATGATGTATGTGACAAATCAGGAAAATTGGATAAATGACCCGTCAAAATTTGCCCCATCTGTTGTCCCGCAAATAGAACGGAATGGAAGAAAACTAATCTGGTGTTAAGTTCAAGTCAAAATGACGGATGACGCAATGACGCAATAAAACTAATTATTATAGCGATAATGTCAGAATAATTTAGCCATTAGGGATAAAAAAGTTTTCTTTTTACCCGTCATTGCGTCATCCGTCATGAATTAAATGATTATAGTGATAAGATATCTGCCCGCCGAACACGCCATTGCCTCCCAATTCTGAAGGCAGGCAGCTGTCCGGACTGGACCATCTTGTAAAACGTGTTTTTCCCAATGGCCAACAGTTCCATGACCTCCCGGGGCGTCAGGAATTCATTGATCTGTTCCTCATAGTCATCGTCATCCCGCTCATAGCCAAATTCATCATATCGTTCATCAAATCTCATCATAAAAATCTCCCTTCAATTTTTGGCATCGTGCCTTACATAGTTGTTATCCCTTCTGATCCCATTTTGCGTTATTCCGTCCCGGTCAACCGTATATTATTAACATGATAAAGAGCCAGAACCCGTAATTTTTCGACGATTGCGGACTCTGGCTCTTTTTCTGTTTTTCAGAGAAATTGGCTGTATTCCAACTCTGTAAGCTGCAAATTTGGACGGAAATCATCAAAATCAAGGAAGGAGCGAAATCATATGCTGATCCATTTGCTGCGTCTTATCCGCACTGTTTTAGCGGAAATCGTAGGCATTCTGTTGCGGAAAACCGTTCTGGCGTAACTGATGCCAGGTCAAAGAAGGGAGAAGATCACCAATGACAAATTGAACCTGGATTCCAAGGACATCTTTGGAATCCTGCTGGCTGCTGCCGCCGCGCTGGTATGTGCGGCAATCGACTATTTTATCAAGGAGAATGACAATGATGACTGAGACTTTTATCTGCTGTCACTGTGGACAAGAGCACCCGCTGGAAAGCCGCGTCCTGGTGGGTGACGATGCGCTTTGCGAACGCTGTGCCAATGAGGAAACCGTGATCTGCTCCCGCTGCGGAGAGCGTATCTACCGGGATGATAATGCCGGGGATGAAAACACGCCCCTCTGCCAGCCCTGCTATGACCGGCACTATACCAGCTGTGAACGCTGTGGGCGCATCATCCATCTGGATGATGCCTACTATGAGGATGACGATGAAGATGATCCGCTCTGCTACGACTGTCATACCCATGCACGTCGGAATAAAATGATTGAAGACTATTATTACAAGCCGGAGCCTTTGTTCCGCGGCGATGGCTCCCGTTATTTTGGCGTGGAGCTGGAGATCGACGGAGCTGGCGAGAATGACACCAGCGCAGGTCAAATCATGGAGATCGCCAACGGAAACGGCCTTGAGAACCTGTACTGCAAGCATGACGGTTCCCTGGATGACGGCTTCGAGATGGTAACACATCCCATGACGCTGGAGTACCACATGAAGGAAATGCCCTGGGCAAGAATCCTCCAGGAAGCGATCCGCCTGGGCTATACCAGCCATCAGGCTACCACCTGCGGCCTCCACGTCCATGTGAACCGGAATGCCTTTGGCGACACGGAGGAAACTCAGGATGCGGTGATCGCCCGCATCCTCTATTTCTTTGAGAAGAACTGGGAGGAACTTTTGAAATTCAGCCGCAGAACACCCCGTCAGCTGGAACGCTGGGCCACCCGCTATGGCTACAAGGACCAGCCAAAAGAACTGCTGGATCATGCCAAGAAGGGCTACCACGGCGGACGTTATACCAGCGTGAACCTCACCAATGTAGATACCATCGAATTCCGGATCTTCCGTGGAACCCTCAAATTCAACACCCTCATCGCCACATTGCAGCTTCTTGATCGAATCTGTGATGTGGCGCTTTGTTTGACGGATGACCAGATCAAGGCTATGTCCTGGACCACTTTTGTTTCCGGCTGTACGCAGCCTGAGTTGGTACAGTACTTAAAGGAACGACGGCTGTTTGTCAATGAACCGGTGGAGAGTGAGGAGGAAGTCTGATGTGCTGCTTATTTGGGATGATCGACTGTCACGGATGGTTCAGCGCCAGGGAAAAGGCCAATATTCTTTCTGTATTGGCAACAGAATGTGAGGAACGGGGTACCGACGCCACCGGAATCGCATACTGCACCCATGACCACCTGAGCATCTATAAACGCCCTCTGGAGGCTCATAGGCTGCGTTTCCGTATTCCAGAGGATAGCAGAGTCATCATGGGGCATACCCGCATGACCACTCAGGGAAAGGCCAGCAGAAACCGAAACAATCATCCGTTTCTCGGAAGTGCTGCTGGAGAGGTATTTGCACTGGCTCACAACGGTATTCTCTACAATGACCAGCTTCTGCGCCGTACCAATCGTCTGCCGAAAACCAAGATTGAAACAGACAGCTATATTGCGGTACAGCTGATCGAACAGAAAAAAGCCCTCGACTTCTCCAGCCTGAAATACATGGCGGAGCAAGTCGAGGGCACTTTTACATTCACGGTGCTGGATCAGCAGGAGAACCTCTATTTCGTGAAAGGGGACAATCCCCTCTGTCTGTATCACTATCCCCGCTATGGCGTGTATCTTTACGCATCCACAGAGGCCATTCTGACAAGAGCGCTGAATCGTCTACGACTGCCCCTCGGCAAGCCGGAGCGTATCGAGCTGGGTTGTGGAGATATTTTGAGGATCACCGCATCCGGTCAGCAGGCAACAGCATCGTTCAACACTTCACATCTCGCGCAGCATTGGGGATATTGGCCGATGTGGACATCAGAGGTAAAGCGGACTGGTAAGGCCCGGACAGCAGAGCAGGAGTATCTGGACGAACTGAAATCCGTGGCCTGCTGCTATGGGTTCTCGCCGGAATCAGTGGACAGACTGCTGGAGTCCGGGTTTTCCACGGATGATATTGAAGAATTCTTGTACGAGGGGGCAATGTACTGATGAGTATTTACGAAATTGACGCTAAGGTGAAGGAACTGCGGGAACTGCGCAACATGGAGGCAGAGGTAAAGTCGGCCATTACCGCCATTGAAGATTCCCTGAAAGCAGAAATGCTGGCGAAGAACACGGATGTGCTGTCCGGGAAGGACTACACCATCACCTGGAAGACTGTGATTACCAACCGCTTTGACAGTGCGGCGTTCAGGCTGACCCACGCGGATCTGTTTGCCCAGTTCAGCCGGAGCAGCACCTCCCGGCGGTTTGTCATTGCGTGAGGGGGATAGGCCATGCAAGTAGTTGTCGTAGAGCCGAAGAAAAAACCGATCATGCAGGATATCGATTCCGGCCTGGAATCCATGCAGAAGATCGTGAGAGGTCTCATTGAGGCGGTTTATCCCTTTGATGTGCCTGTGGCGCTGATTTGCAACGAAGAGGGCAAGCTGCTGAATCTGCCGCTAAACCGGGCACTGCAGGATGATGCGGGAAATGTCTATGACATTATCTCTGGGACATTCTTTGTATGTGCTGCTCCTCCTGACAGCGACCACTTTGCAGGTCTGAGTGACCAGCAGGTAAAAACATATATGGAGCGTTTTTCCATGCCTGAGATGTTCCTGAACGTGGGCGGTGATTTGTTCGTCCTGCCGTATCTGTAACGTGTACCGTTAGGGTGTACCCTATCGGCACAGGCAAAAAGAGTCCCATTAGGGTCGGTTTCCGCATTTTGGCCCGTGCCATCTGCGGAAGCCACCCTAATGGGACATTTCGTTTGGAAAGGAGTCTTTTTCGTGAAAATCGGATACATTCGTGTCAGTACCCAGGAACAGAATACCATGCGCCAGGAAGCTCTCATGGAAGCCCTGGGTGTGGATGAGGTTTATATCGACCGTATGAGCGGGAAGAACACCAACCGCCCGGAACTGCAGAAGATGATGGAGTACGTTCGCAAGGGTGATACCGTCATTGTGGAGTCCATCAGTCGGTTTGCCAGGAACACCCGTGATCTGCTGGAGCTGGTGGAGCAGCTGACCGCAAAGGGTGTAGAGTTCGTCAGCAAGAAGGAGGCCATTGATACCACGACGCCTACCGGAAAGTTCATGCTGACCGTGTTTGGGGCCGTAGCGGAGCTAGAGAGGGAATACATCCTTCAGCGCCAGCGGGAGGGCATCTCCATTGCGAAGGAGCAAGGTAAGTATAAGGGGCGAAAGCCCATCCAAACGCCAGAGTTTGAACAGATCACAGCCAAATGGAGAAGCGGGGCCATCACAGCGGCAGAGGCCATGCGGACGCTACACGTGAGCAAATCTACGTTTTATCGGCGGATAAAGCAACAATAAGTTTCGCGGATAGACAGGAACTGTCTATGCTGTGGAGTAATATACATTACAGAACAGAAGAAAAAGGAGGATAAACTATGAACGCAGAAGACTACAGATTGGCTGCTCTTGGAGACGCGGATGCACAGGTAAGGGTTGCGGACTACTATGATGAATATCTTCGGGGCGAACATGATGGTCCCATTGATGTCAGTGATGAGACTGCAAAAGAATTGATTTTGAAATATTATAAGCTGGCCGCTGCACAGGGAAATGCGGAAGCTCACTTTCGGTTATACGAAATGTACTATTGTGCGTTTGAAGATTTTATAGACCAAGACCTGGAGACTGCACGTGAATGGTTGGAAAAAGCAGTGGAACTTGGCTATACTGAGGCTATTTATGTGGCCGGACGTTGTTATAAAGAGGGCGAACTATTCGAAAAGAATCCTGATAAGGCGGAAGAATATTTTAAGTTGGTAACGGAAAAAGATCCAAATTATGGAGTAAAAATTGGATTCTTGTATGACATGTTCGAGGACGAGGAAAATATGTATCGTTGGTTTAAAGTTGCAGCAGAGCATGGCAATTCTAATGCTATGGAACTTCTTGGTGACTTTTGCTGTGAAGACCCAGAGGAAGGGTTTGAATGGACTTTAAAAGCGGCGGAACGGGGAGAAAACGGTGCTCAACACTCTTTGGCAGAGCGATACTATTGGGGGTATGGTGTTGAGCGTGATTTAGCAAAAGCATTCCATTGGTATCAAAAGTCAGATACTATTGCTTCTTCTCAATCCAGGTTGGGTGATTACAATTATTTTGGAATCGGCGTGAAGGAAAACTGGGAAGAGGCTGTTCGGTGGTATCAAAAAGCAGCCGATCATTTTATAGGAGATGCCCATGCCCAGCAAATGCTTGGAAACTGTTATTTCTATGGGGCTGGCGTGGAAGTTGATTTTGAGAAAGCGGTTTACTGGTATAATCAGGCAGCAAAGTATAGCGATTGCATTGCTGAACAAATGCTTGCAGATTGCTATTACTTTGGAAAAGGAGTGGAAAGAGATGTATCAAAAGCATTTGAACGATATTACCATGAAGTGCTGACAATACAGACGTACGGAGACTTCTATTATTTTGGTTTAGGTGTTCCGGTAGATAAAATCAGGGCATTTGAGGCATATGAAGACGCAGCGGCATATGACGTCCGTGCGCAAAGAATGCTTGGAAACTGCTATTACTACGGCCATGGAACAAAACGAAATGTGGAGGAGGCCATTCGTTGGTATCGCAAGGCAGCTATGCACCGGGATAACTATTCCCTGGAGATACGCAGAAATCCATATAGTGTCATTCTTTTTGATGAAATCGAGAAAGCACATCCGGATGTGTTTAACATTTTGCTTCAGGTGCTGGATGACGGCCATATTACAGATGCCCACGGAAGAAAAGTGGATTTTAAACAGACGATCATTATCATGACTTCCAATGCGGGCGCCCAGGCAATCGTAGAACCGAAGCAGCTTGGGTTTATTTCCCAGAAAGATGAGAAAAAGGATTATGAAAAAATGAAATCCGGCGTTATGGAAGAAGTGCGTCGTCTTTTCAAACCGGAATTCCTGAATCGAATTGACGAGATTATGGTATTCCACACCCTGAATAAGGAGGAAATCCGTAAGATTGTACTCCTGCTCCTGAAATCACTGGAAAAACGTTGTGAGGAACAGATGGATATTCATCTGAATGTGACGAATTCTGCAGTAGATTATATTGCAGAAGCCGGATTTGATGCTAAATACGGTGCAAGACCTCTTCGCCGGGCCATTCAGTCCAAGATAGAAGACCGGCTGGCAAATGAGCTCCTGGAGGGCAAGATCAAGCGGGGAGACATCGTGCAGGTACAGTATAGAAATAAAGAAATTCGTTTTATTGTGAAGTAAGATCAGGTTTGAAAAGTAACCAGTAATCTTCTAAAATTACTATAAATTTTATGTAAGGTACTGGCAAAGAAAAAAGTTTTATTATATAATATGTACAACATCGGGGAACCGGTGAAAAGGATCTGGCGAGGAGAAATCCGCTGGAGAACATAACGAAAGAGTCTTAGGGAGGACAAGCATCATGGCAGTAGTAAAGGAACTGATCCGTACAGAGGAAAATGGTACCATCAGCTTTGGAGA
>OLOQ01001837.1_pt1 | contig 18927 bp, 15 predicted proteins | sample 1673101 | NCBI WGS metagenome assembly OLOQ01 (sample SAMEA3136754, study PRJEB25190) | human gut metagenome | biome: human gut; feature: human-associated habitat; material: faeces | place: Austria | collected 2013 | reverse complement strand
AAGGTTACGTCAGGCCCTGTGCTCGATAAACCCGGCGACCTTGCCGGCATACTCACCTCGCTCGAAGAAAACGACGTTCTCTTCATCGACGAAATCCACCGGCTCAGTCCAGTGGTGGAGGAATATCTTTATTCCGCCATGGAGGACTACCGTATCGACATAATGATCGACAAGGGACCCGGAGCGCGCTCCGTGCAGCTCTCCCTCTCTCCCTTCACCCTCATAGGCGCCACCACCCGCAGCGGCCTTCTGACCTCGCCTCTGCGCGCGCGCTTCGGCATAAACTGCCATCTGGAATACTACGACCACGAGGTGCTGGAGCGCATCATACTCCGCTCGGCCTCGCTTCTGGGCGTACGCTGCACCGGTGCGGCCGCTCACGAGATAGCCCTGCGCAGCCGCGGCACGCCCCGAATAGCCAACCGCCTGCTGCGCCGCGTGCGCGATTTCGCACAGGTGAAGGGCAACGGCCATATCGACCCCGAGATAGCGTGCTTCGCCCTCGAGGCCCTGAATATCGACCGCTACGGACTCGACGAAATCGACAACAAGCTTCTCACCACCATCATCACCAAATTCAACGGCGGTCCCGTGGGTCTCGGCACAATTGCCACCGCCCTCGGCGAGGATTCCGGGACGGTGGAAGAGGTCTACGAACCGTTCCTCATCAAAGAGGGATTCCTCAAGCGCACGCCCCGCGGACGCGAGGTAACCCAGCTGGCCTACACCCATCTGGGACTTGACCGCCGCTCCGACCAGGGGTCACTGTTCTGACATGATAACAAAATAATGTAATGGGCTCGATAAAATCGCTGGCAAAGGACACGGCCATATATGGCCTGAGCAGCATTGTGGGACGCTTCATCAACTGGTGTCTCGTGCCGCTCTACACCGTGATGTTCTCCACCGCGGAGTACGGAGTGGTAACCTACATCTACTCCATCACTGCACTGGCTCTGATTATCTTCACCTACGGCATGGAGACAGGTTTCTTCCGCTTCGCCAACCCCCGCGGCGACTCTCCGGACGGAACCGATGCCGACCCCACGGTGGTCTACTCCACATCGCTCATCTCTCTCGCCGTAAGCTCATCTGCCTTCTTTGCACTGGTGCTGGTGTTTCTCGGCCCCGTTACCGGACTGCTTCACTGCCCGGGACATCCGTCGTTCGCATGGCTCATGGCCGCTACCGTGGCTCTCGACGCCTTCACGGCCATCCCCTTCGCCTACCTCCGCTACAGCAACAAGGCGTTGCGCTTTGCCGCCCTGAAGCTCCTGAATATCGGCATAAACATCACCCTCAACATCTTCTTCATCCTCATTTGCCCCTGGCTTTACGCGCAGGCACCCGAAACCGTCAGCTGGTTTTTCGACCCCGCCTACGGCATAGGCTACATTTTCCTGAGCAACTTCGCTGCCTCGGCCATTACCCTTGTAACGCTGCTGCCCGAGCTCACAGGTTTCCGCTGGCGTTTCGACGCAGCCCTGCTGCGACGCATGCTTGCCTATTCAGCGCCACTTCTGGTGCTCGGAGTGGCCGGCATCATGAACCAGACACTCGATAAAATCCTGCTGCCTTATCTTGTGGCCGACAAAGCCACAGCCATGCAGCAGCTCGGCATCTACGGCGCCAACTACAAGATTGCGATAGTGATGGTGATGTTCATCCAGGCTTTCCGGTTTGCTTACGAGCCATTCATCTTCTCGCAGAACCGCAGCAAAGGCACCGACAAGCTTGCCGTCTACGCCATGGCCATGAAATGGTTCGTGATTTTCGCAATGGCCATATTCCTCTTCGTGATGTTCTATCTCGACTTCCTGCGCTATTTCATCTCGCCCCGCTATTTCAGCGGACTGAAAGTGGTGCCGGTGGTGATGATCGCCGAATTTTTCTTCGGAGTGTTCTTCAACCTCTCGCTGTGGTACAAACTCACTGACCAGACCCGATGGGGCATGTGGTTCTCGCTCATTGGGCTGGCAATGACTATCCTTCTCAACATTCTCCTTGTGCCCCGCATGGGCTATATGGGATGCGCATGGGCCGCACTGGGATGCTACGGCACCATGATGGTTGCCAGCTATCTCATAGGCCGGGCGAAATATCCCATTGACTATGGCGTGGGACGCCTGGGATTCTATTTCGTTCTGGCCATGGCGCTCTATTTCTTCGCCAACGCAGTGACCCTTCCGTCACAGTGGATCAATATTCCGCTGCGCACCCTTCTGCTTGCCACCTATATAGGAGCCGCGATAAAAATAGAGGGCGTGACTCTCTCGCAACTTCTGCCGCTGGACAGATTATCCCGAAACAAATAGCTGCGCCGGAACCCACTACTCCCTCTGACCGTTAAAATCAAAAACTCTTAAATGGACAATATTCTCACAAGACTCAAGAATTTCGCTGTTGACTATTTCACGCTTACGGCACAGCTCGTTCCTCAGGCCGATGCTGAAAAGTCCATTCGCGACGACGTGACATTCCGTGGCATCAACATCATAATTCTCGTACTCGCCATTCTCATCGCCTCTCTGGGACTGAACACCAATTCCACCGCAGTGATAATCGGCGCCATGCTCATCTCTCCGCTTATGGGGCCTATAATCGGACTGGGCCTTGGAGTGGGAATACACGACTTCGACCTTCTCAAGCGCTGCCTGCGCAACCTTGTGATAGCGGCCGGATTCTCAGTGCTGGCATCGACCATCTATTTCCTCATATCTCCGGTGGCTGAAGGCCACAGCGAACTACTGGCCCGCACATCCCCCACCATCTACGACGTTTTGATAGGCTTCTTCGGGGGCGGTGCGGGAATCATAGCCATAGGCGCGCGCCACAAAGGCAATGTAATTCCGGGTGTGGCCATAGCCACCGCCCTCATGCCGCCGCTGTGCACGGCCGGCTACGGTCTCGCCACCTGGCAACTCTCCTACTTCTTTGGTGCATTCTATCTATTCATAATCAACTCCATCTACATAGCGTTCGCCACTTTTATCGGTGTGAAGCTGCTGGGCTACAAAGGCGCCAACATTGTCAACGATGCGCGTGCACGCCGCGTGCGCACATGGGTCTACACCCTTGCCATCCTCACCATGCTCCCGAGCATCTACCTTACCTACAACATGCTGCGCCAGAACAAATTCAACATGCAGGCCCAGAAATTCGTTGCACACGAATGCGTATTTCCCGCCACACAGGTGCTTTCCGAAAAAGCCACAATGAAAGGCAACGACCGCAAGATAACCATAGCCCTGATTGGCCAACCTCTCCCCATTGATTCCCTGGAGCTTGCCCTCACCTCACGCCTTCAGTATTACGGGCTCGAGGGCACACAGCTCTCATTTATCCAGGGCGGCAACATAATAAAGCCTTCGGCACAGAACGAGAACATACGCGACATTTACCAGATGGCACAGTCCACCATCACCACACAGCAGCAGACCATCGACTCGCTCCAGACTATCGTGGCCGACGTGCGCCGCTCGCAGGACTTCGGCTCGAAGATAGCCCCCGAACTTAAAGTGCTGTGGCCCCAGATACGCGACATAGCCATTTCCAAAAGCATATTCTCATCTACTGCCGGCGACAAGCCTGATACCGTCCATGTGGCCCTTGTGCACTATTCCTCTCCGCTTTCGTCCGAGCAACTCACCAAGTTCCGCGAGTATCTTTGCGCGCGGCTGTCGCTTGACGAGATAGAGATTGTCAACACCCCTTCACCACAGAGCTTCTCACAAAGCAAAAAACCGGCTCACGAAGTCAAGAAATAATCCGGCTACCGGCCTCCGGCTTAACCATACTGCATCATGACAGAAAACGATTCAAAACTGCCTGCCCCGACGCCACTGAAAGTGGTTCTTGTCTGTCACAGCGACCTGCTTGGCGGAGCTTCCATCGTCACCTACCGGCTGATGAACGCCCTCAGGCGCGAAGGCGTCGACGCAAGAATGCTCGTATACACCAAGACCACTCAGAGCCCCGAGGTGGACGTGATTTCATCACGTTTCAACCGTGGATTGCGATTCATGGCCGAGAGGCTGGAAATAATGGCACGCAACGGTCTCTCCTACGCGAATCTGTTCAAAGTATCTACGGCCAGCCAGGGACTTCCTGTCCACAGGCATCCGTGGGTCAAGGAGGCCGATGTGGTGGTGCTTTCATGGATCAATCAGGGACTGCTGTCGCTCTCTGGCATAAGAAAGCTGGGACAGACTGGCAAACCGATTGTATGGACCATGCACGACATGTGGTGCCTTACAGGAATATGTCATCATGCCTACGAATGCAGCCATTACGAACAGCAATGCGGCTGCTGTCCGCTGCTGAATTCCTCCGACCCCAAGGATCTCTCCCACAAGGTATGGAAGAAGAAAGCCGATCTGTATAAACGTGTGCCCATTACGTTCGTGGCTGTCAGCAACTGGCTTGCCGAGCGCTGCCGAAGAAGCTCTCTGCTTGCCTCGCAGGACGTCAGGGTGATTCCCAACGCCTTCCCTATCGACGCTTTCACCACTGAGACGACCGTGCGACTCACCCAATTCGACCTCAACCCCGACAAGCATATCATCCTGATGGGTGCGGCCCGTCTCGACGACAAAATCAAAGGTCTCGACTATGCAATAGACGCCCTCAACTATCTCTTCGACAACCATCCCGAGACCTCACGCAACAGCATAGCCCTCTTTTTCGGAGAGGTGCGTGACCCCTCGGCTTTCGACCGCCTGCGCTTCCCTCATTACGAGTTCGGACGCATCTCCGACCCCACGGCCCTCAAGGAACTCTATGCCGCATCAAGTGTGGTGCTGAGCACCTCGCTCTATGAGACTCTGCCGGGCACACTCATCGAGGGCCAGGCGTCAGGATGCCTGCCGGTGACTTTCGACCGCGGTGGGCAGGCAGACATCATCACCCACAAGGTCGACGGCTACCTGGCACCATTCGGCGACATAAAGGAGATAGCCGCAGGCATAATATGGGCCCTCTCACAGAAACCTGACCGCCAGGCTCTGCACAACAGTGTGCGCCGCCGCTTCTCAGGCCGCATAATCGCCCGCAGGTACATCGACCTCTTCAACGAGCTCCTTTCCCGCTCCGGCAAAAAATAAGGGCCTCTCCCAGCAACAAATATTATTAAACAAGCTCTAAGTATTTCGTTTTTGGTTAAATTTGCGGTGCCGTTATAACCAATCACTGAAATGACATACAGATACGACTATCTCGTGATAGGATCCGGCATCGCCGGAATGAGTTTCGCCCTGAAGGTTGCTTCGGAAAAGCACCGCGTGGCAATAATCTGTAAAACCACTCTCGAAGAGGCTAATACCGCTCTCGCTCAGGGAGGAGTGGCTTCGGTAACCGACCTTTTGGTCGATGATTTCGACAAACATATTGCCGACACAATGGTGGCAGGCGACCATCTCAGCGACCCCGCCGCCGTGGAAAAGGTGGTGAAAGGAGCTCCGGCCCAGATAAGGCAGCTCGTGGAATGGGGCGTGAATTTCGACAAGCGATCTGACGGCAGCTTCGACCTGCACCGCGAGGGAGGCCATTCGGAATTCCGTATTCTTCATCATGCCGACAATACTGGCTTTGAAATCCAGGAAAGCCTTATAGCCAAGTTGAGGGAAAATCCTTTCATCGACATTTTCGAACATCATTTCGCTATTGAAATCATCACCCAGCACCATCTGGGCAAAATAGTTACGCGCCGCACCCCCGACATCACCTGCTACGGCGCATATATTCTCGACTCCGAAAGCGGCAGCGTGGACAAATTCCTGGCCAAAGTAACGCTCATGGCCACCGGCGGCACCGGCGCCGTCTACACCACCACCACCAACCCGCTTGTGGCCACAGGCGACGGCATAGCTATGGTTTATCGCGCCAAAGGCACAGTGAAGGATATGGAATTCATTCAGTTCCATCCCACAGCCCTGTACCATCCCGGCGACCGCCCCTCGTTCCTCATCACCGAGGCGATGCGCGGCTATGGAGCCGTGCTCCGCGACCTTCAGGGACGCGAGTTCATGCATAAATACGATCCCCGCCTCTCGCTCGCGCCCCGCGACATAGTGGCACGCGCCATCGACACCGAAATGAAGCTTGCCGGATCGGACCATGTGTATCTCGACGTTACACATAAAGACCCCGAGGAAACACGCCGCCACTTCCCCAACATATACGCCAAATGCCTCTCTCTGGGCATAGACATCACCAAGGACTACATCCCCGTGGCTCCCGCCGCCCACTATCTCTGCGGAGGTATCAAAGTTGACCTCAACGGTGAATCATCGATAAAACGACTCTATGCCGTGGGTGAATGCAGCTGCACCGGTTTGCACGGCGGCAACCGCCTGGCATCCAACTCGCTCATCGAAGCCGTGGTTTACGCCGAGGCTGCCGCCCGACACGCCTTAGCCGAAATCAGCGGCATCTCGCTGCGCGACGACGTGCCCGACTGGAACGATGAAGGCACCCGCCATACCGAGGAAATGGTGCTCATAACCCAGAGCATAAAGGAAGTGAACCAGATCATGAGCGCCTATGTGGGCATCGTGAGAAGCAATCTGCGCCTGAACCGCGCCTGGAATCGCCTCGACATACTCTACGAAGAGACCGAGCGCCTCTTCAAATGCTCCAAGGCATCCCGCGAGATTTGCGAGCTGCGCAACATCATCAATGTGGCCTATCTGGTAATGCGCCAGGCCAAGGAGCGCAAGGAATCGCGCGGTCTGCACTACACTATCGATTATCCTCCGGTGGCCAGAAAAGACTGACGTAAGCGGCGACCACACAATCTTCCCGCCTCCTCAGGCGTTATATACATATATACACCTCCCTGCTTTCCACACACGCACACTCTCTATGAAACCTGAACGTAAATATATGCTGCTTGCCATGCTGCTGTTTTTCATTACGGCGTCGGCTCAGCAGCCTACGCTCGAAGATCCCGGCGACGGCAGGATAAACAGTGTGCGCGGTTACTATTACACCGAAATAGACGGCGAGCAGATGCGTATGCTCGTGCTCAACAACGTCACGGTCTATCCCCCGCTTAAATTCAAGAACAAGAAAGAAGAAGAGTTCTACTGGCGCACCGTGCGCGACGTGAAGCGCACTCTCCCCTATGCCAAACTGATCTGCGCCACCCTGCTCGAAACCTACGAATACATCGAGACCTTCCCCACACAGAAAGAGCGAGAGAAATATCTCAAGGATATGGAGAAGGCCATCTTTGAGCAATACAAGCCCGTGCTGAAGAAATTCACGCGCTCACAGGCCACAATGCTCTGCAAGCTCATAAAGCGCGAGACCGACCAAAGCGGCTACAATATCATCAAGGCCTTTCTCGGCTCGTTCCGTGCCGGATTCTGGCAGACATTCGGCCGCCTTTTCGGCGTGAACCTCAAGGTTGACTACAAGCCGCAGAAAGACCGTAAGGACGCCATAATAGAGCGTGTGGCCACACGCGTAGAGCTTGGCCAGCTTTAATTATAACCGATATTAGAACGTAAGGCGCGAGCCTGAGGCATCGGTATGCAGGATTGCCTCCGAGCCTAATATAAGGGGCATATTGCGCTCTACATGGCCCACCGGGGCGTTGAACGCCACCGGAATGTCGAGGCCGCACAACGCCTTACCAATCATAGCCTCCATAGAAGCATGGTTCACATCAGGATGATAGTCGGTGAACTGTCCTACCACAATTCCGTTGAGCGAATCGAGCAGCCCGGCCATCCGGAGCTGACAGAGCGTGCGTTCCACCTTATATATCGGTTCTGCAATATCCTCAAGAACAAGGATTGAACCCGGCTTAAAGGGGTTGAATTGCGTGCCTATAAGAGCTGAAATCACGGCAAGATTGCCACCCCGGAGAGTGCCACGCGCCGTTCCCGGTGTGTCAGATTCGGTCTTTCCCCATTCAATAGCCCGGGGTGTTCCCTCCAGCGCGCCGAACAGGGCTGCCGTGCATGGGTCAGTATCATCGGGATGAAGGGCAAGGTGGCGCGTCTGAGGACCGTGAAGCGATGCAATACCGCGATGCTGCATCAGGGCATGCAGCGCCGAAATATCACTGAATCCGATAAGCCATTTAGGGGTTTCCTCCAGCCTCATCCGGTCGAGAGCCGGAAGGAGATGCACCGCGCCATAGCCGCCGCGTGAACAGAGCAGAGCCTTCACGCAAGGGTCGTGCCACGCTTCCGTGAAATCGCTCAGGCGTTCCTCCTCGCTTCCGCTGAACGAGCCGTGGCGCCCGAGTGCATGAGGCATAATCCGGGGCTCATAGCCACGGCTGTGAATGGCCTCTGCGGCTTTCTCCACATTTTCCCTTACTGCGGCTCCTGAAGGCGACAGAATGGCTATGACGTCGCCCTTACGCAGCGGAGGAGGCAATATCATGGCACTTCAGCTCACAAGCACGTTGATTCCTCGCTCGCGCATACCGGCCGCTATTGTCTCAAGCTCCTCGCGCGACACCTTCTCCAGGCGTTCAGCCGGAGTCTTGCGGTCGATGGAATAGAGCATCACCTCTCGCGGCGCTATACGCACGCAGGCCTCCGTCAGAGCGGCTATCTCCTCGGGTGTGGTGTTGTCGATAGTACGGCCTTCATGCTCGCCCCTTAGAAGCATTGTCTGCACAATACACTCGGGGGTGAAAGCCGCTATTCTCTCTATTGCCTGCTCCGAAGTGTACGACGGCGACAGCGGCCGGTCAATCAGCCGCATGGTGGATGTTATGGCGGAATCCAGTTTCAGAATATTGTTGTCGACCTTGCGCAGAGCCTCGTCGACCTGCGGCAGCCCCAGACGGGTGGCGTTGCTGAGCACGCTTATTTTCACCCGGGGGAAATACTCGTCGCGAAGCGCTATTGTGTCATCCACAATTCCTGAGAATTCGGGATGAAGCGTCGGCTCTCCGTTGCCCGAGAAGGTTATCACATCGAGATTCTCGCCTGCCTCCTTCATGGCGCGGAGCTTGCTTTCAAGCGCCTCGCGCACACACTGACGCGGCGGCAGCCCTGAGGTGCCTGCCCCCTGGGCATTGAAGCCTGCCTCGCAGTATAGACAGTCGAACGAGCACACTTTGCCGTCGACTGGCGATAGATTCACCCCCAGCGATGTTCCGAGCCGGCGCGAATGGATCGGGCCGAACACGGTTTCATGAAAAAGTACGCGCTGCATGATATTAACGGGGAAGATTTTCCTGTTCGCTCTCGCGCTTTATGCGAGCCTGCTCTTCAGCTTTCTCTGTAGCCTCACGCTGGCGCTCGATTCTTACCGAACGTGGAGCCCAAAAACAACTTGCCAGCGATGCAACGCTCATCAGCGCCATCAGCGCATAGCACACCTTGTAGCCCAACGTGGAGTGTGCGGCCACAAACAATCCGTCGCGGAACACCCAGAGAATGAAATTGGGAATGAAAAACAATCCCTGCCAGAGACCGGCATACCAGGTGTATGTGACGTCGGGATTTATCTCGCAGATGAACACCGCGAGAACTATAGCCACCACAAGGGCGCCCAGCATCAGGAGCATTTTACGTAACATGGCTGAAAGTTTTTATATGAACAGACTGTTGAAAAGCGTTGGCACGCCTCAGTCTCTCGACGAACCGAAGAAACGGAGCAGGTAGAGGAAGAGGTTGATGAAGTCGAGATAGAGCGACAGCGCACCGTAGGTGGAGATACGGCCTGCGCTCTCGGCCGGAGCCTGCAGAGCCATAGCCTTGATCTGCTGGGTGTCCCATGCGGTGAGTCCGATGAATATCAGCACACCGAAACCTGATATGATCCAGTCCATTGTGGAGCTCTTCAGGAAGATGTTGACAATCGACACTATGATCAGGCCGAAAAGCGCCATTATCAAGTATGTGCCCCATTTGGTGAGATCCTGCGAGGTAAAATAGCCGTAGACGCTCATGGCTCCGAAAACTCCGGAGCATATAAAGAATGTCTTGGCTATGGAGGCGCCGGTGTAGATGAAGAATATCGGGAAGAGCATCAAACCGTTGACCACGGCGAATACGTAGAACAGCAGCGTGGCCAGAGCCGGATTCATGCGGTTGAGACCGCCGGAAACGCTCATAACTATCACAAGCTCAACACCGAACAGCACCCACATGGCCCATGAATGGAGCTGGAAGAACTGTATCACGGCGGGGGACTGTATGCAGAATAAAGCCGTAATGGCTGTCACGAGCAGACCGAGGAACATTTTCACATATACGCGCTTCATTATGGCGGAAAGACGTGTGTCGAGTGCGCGGCCGTCAGACTGCTGATAATAGTTGTTGCCGTTGTAGCTTGGCGGCATTTCATTGTAGTTCATAAGAGTAAATGGATATGATTGCCGGGGCGGAATTCCGCCCCGGAGATTGTTTGATTATTTATATAACACAAAAACAGTGCCAAATGTTACATTCTTTCAGGCACATTGATGCCGAGCAGTCCCAGCGCGGTCTTTACAGTGCGGGCGGTGGTGGCTGAAAGCGCCAGACGCAACGACCGCACGGCCGGATCGGGCTCGCCGAGGATGGTGCAGTCGTGGTAGAACTGATTGTACTCTTTCACCAGATCGTAGGCATAGTTGGCGATAAGCGCCGGGCTGTAGGTACGGCCTGCTTCGGATACGGTCGAGGGGAAATCGGCCAGACGCTGTATCAGGGCTATCTCGCGTTCGCCAGGCTTCACGGCTGAATAATCGGCTGTCGCCACACCGCTTTCGGCTGCCTTGCGGAGCACCGAACGGATTCGAGCGTAGGTGTACTGGATGAAAGGACCCGTGTTGCCGTTGAAATCTATGGATTCCTCGGGATTGAAGGTCATGTTCTTGCGGGGATCGACCTTAAGCAGGAAGTATTTGAGCGCTCCCATGCCCACGGTCTCGGCGATAGTGTCTACCTCCTCGGGGGTAGCGCCGTCGAGCTTCTTAATCTCTCCGCGCTCCTCAATCACCTTTTTGGCATCAGCCACCATGTCGGCCATGAGGTCGTCGGCGTCAACCACCGTACCCTCGCGGCTCTTCATGCGGCCGTTGGGCAGATTCACCATGCCGTAGGAAAAATGCACAAGATCTTTCCCCCACTTGAATCCGAGGCGGTCAAGCAGGATGGAGAGCACCTGGAAATGATAGTTCTGCTCGTTGCCTACTACGTAGATCATCTTGTCGATGGGATAGTCGCGGTAACGCAGTTTGGCGGTGCCTATATCCTGCGTCATATACACCGAAGTTCCGTCGGCACGGAGCAGGAGCTTGTTGTCGAGTCCGTCGGCTGTGAGGTCGGCCCACACTGATCCCTCGGCGTGACGCTCCATTATACCCTCTTCCAGACCTTTGAGCACCAACTCTTTGCCTTCCAGATAGGTGTCGCTTTCGTAATATATCTTGTCGAAGTCCACGCCCATGCGCTGATAAGTGGCGTCGAAGCCGGCGTAGACCCATTCGTTCATCTTCTGCCAGAGGCCGCGAACTTCGGGATCCTTTGCCTCCCACTTGCGGAGCATCTCGCGCGCCTCAAGTATAAGAGGAGCCTGGGCTTTGGCCTCGTCCTCGCTCAGACCCGATTCCATAAGTTCCTTCACCTGCTCGCGGTAATGCTTGTCGAAGAGCACATAGTAGTCGCCTATGAGATGGTCGCCCTTCTTTCCGGCCGATTCCGGAGTGGCGCCTTCGCCCCACTTCTGCCAAGCGAGCATAGATTTGCATATATGGATGCCTCGGTCGTTGACAATGTTGGTCTTGACCACGCGGTTACCGCACGCTGTAAGTATCTGCGAGAGGCTGTAGCCAAGCAGGATATTGCGGAGATGGCCCAGATGAAGGGGTTTGTTGGTATTGGGCGACGAGTATTCCACCATAGCCAGTGGCGACGCGTCGGTCACAGGGGTTATGCCCCACTTCTCGTCGGACGCGATATGTGAAAGTACCGACGACCAGAACGAAGGCTCTATGACAATATTGAGGAATCCCTTTATCACATTGAAACGGTCAACAGCCGGCTCGTTGTCCACAAGCCAGTTGCCAATCTCGGTTCCGACAGCCTCGGGCGATTTACGGGCGGCCTTCACCCACGGGAAAACAACAATAGTGAGGTTACCTTCGAATTCCTTCTTGGTGGTCTGAGGCTGAATGGAGGCGGCATCTGCCTCCACGCCGTAAAGCTCCTTCACGGCCTTTGCCACAGCTTCTGCTATAATAGAATCTATTGACATATCGTGTTGTGTTTTATTTATTGCTTTTCATTGAACATTATGCGCCTTGACGCCCTGCAAAGTTACAATAAATCAGCCAATCCGCCAACCACACACCTTCCCTCTAATATTTAGAAACGCAGAACCACGCAAGAACAGCAGAGCAATCCAGTGTTTTCGGGACGGCGGGGACGCCGACCCTCCCAGGTTGCTCATCGTCTGAGAAGTCACGGAAGGTCTATATCCTTATCATCGACGTGAAATAATCCAAGGCGTGAAGCGCAGGATGCGCGATTTCTGTATAACCGGCTGCGTCAGCTGCCGGAAATGCAGGGCTTCATCTACATCTTCGCGAGGCAAGCTTCGGATGAATGCGCGCCTCGCCGCTGCGTAAGCATGGGATGGCACGAGGCGCAGGATGCCCATGCTGGCGCGTTTATGCGGCATCGCCATTCCCAGGCTCGCCGCATTTACTCGGAAGACACCTAATTCTGGCAGCTAACGCAGCCGGTTTTACAGAAACCGCTCCTCCGGAGCTCGGATAGCGCATTTTTCTGCCGTTCCCGCGTGGTTCTGCGTCTCGAACTATAGTGGGAAGCGGCTTTTTTGATGATTCCGAGGATTTTCTGTAATTTTGCCGAAACCAATTGAATGAAAATGAAAATAGCATTGATAGGCTATGGCAAGATGGGCAAGACCATTGAACGGATAGCCCGCAGCCGTGGCCACGAGATAGTGAAGATAATTGACGTCGATAACCGTGCCGAGATGGACAGCGACGAGTTCCGCAGCGCCGACGTTGCAATCGAGTTCACCGCCCCCTCCGCTGCCGAGGATAATTGCCGCCAGGCTCTCGCCCAGGGAGTGAAAGTGGTATCGGGAAGCACCGGCTGGGCCGACAGAATTCCCGAAATCAAAGATCTCTGCACCCCCGAGGCCGGAGGAACTTTCTTCTGGAGCTCCAACTATAGCCTGGGTGTAAACCTGTTTTTCGCCCTGAACACCTATCTCGCCCGGCTAATGGACGGATTGCCGCAGTACACGCCGTTTCTTACTGAAACCCATCATATCCATAAGCTCGACCATCCCAGCGGCACCGCCATTAGCCTTGCCGAAGGCATAATAGACTCAAACAGCCGCATAGACCGCTGGAGCGAGAACCCCGACGGCGAGGGAAATCTGATTGTGAACCATATACGCCTGGGCGAGACTCCCGGAACGCATACCATCACCTGGGATTCTCCCGTCGACAGCATTTCCATTACCCACGAGGCAAAAAGCCGTGAGGGCTTCGCGCTCGGTGCGGTGATAGCCGCCGAATGGGTAGCCGGACAGAAAGGATTCCTGACCATGGACATGCTGATGAAACAACTTCTTGCCGACAGCACACGTTAAGAAAATATGAAAGAAAACAATTATACCCCGGTGCTTGCCGACTTCATGGCCCGGGTGCGCAAAGTTAAGAAAACACGCTGGGTGCGGTTCCTTGTAGTCAGCGCCATATTCGTGGGCTGGGTGGCTTGGCTCGGAAGCTGGTGGGTGTTGATTTTCCTGCCGCTCCTGTTTGACATCTACATCACCGGCTACATACCCTTCACATGGTGGAAACGCAGCAAGAACGCCGCCGTGCGCACCGTTATGAGCTGGGTCGACGCGATAATCTACGCCCTGATTCTTGTGTATTTCGTGTTCACTTTCATAGGACAGAATTACGAGATTCCCTCCTCGTCGCTTGAAAAATCGCTGCTGGTGGGCGACTACCTGATGGTCAACAAGATGGCCTACGGTCCACGCGTGCCCATGACTCCCGTGCATTTTCCCCTTGTGCAGAACACTTTCCCCATAATCAATACCAAGAGCTATCTGGATTCCCCGCAGTGGGACTACAAACGCCTCAAAGGTTTCGGTCAGGTCAAGACCGGCGATATCGTGGTGTTCAACTTTCCGGCCGGCGATACCGTGGCGCTGAAAGTGCAGAATCCCGACTATTATACTCTGGTGAAAATGTTTGGTCGCAACGCCATTAACATGAACAAGGAGCAGTTCGGCGAAGTGATATACCGGCCTGTCGACCGTCGCGAAAACTATGTGAAGCGTGCCGTGGGTCTTCCCGGCGAGCGCATAAAGATTGTCAACGGCGAGATCTACATCAACGGCGAGAAGCAGCCCATGCCTGCCGACGCACAGTTTGCCTACTATTACCAGACCCCGTCACGCCTCACCGAGCAGCAGTGGGAAGAATTCGGTATCGCTGTCGACGACCGTGTGGAGGTGCCGGTAAGCGAATCCGAAATTCCGGGCATCCGCGCCCTCGGCTTCAAGGTTAACCCCGACGGAACCGTTCCGCCGATCTATCTCTCGCCCCTCACGGCAGCAATGGTAGAGAAGATGGAAGCATCACCTGCGGTCATCAAACTCATGAAGCAGCCTGCACCGCAGGGCGAGATGCTTTTCCCCGAAGAAGCCTCGAAAAACTGGACACGCTCCGACTACGGCGAGCTGTGGATTCCCAAAAAGAACACCGCAATACGCCTCACTCCTGCCACATGGGACATATACAACCGCTGCATTCGCAACTATGAGGGCCACCATGACGCTTATCTGGGAGAGGACGGTAAAGTATACATCGACGGAAAGCCGCAGGATTACTACACCTTCCGGATGGACTACTATTTCATGATGGGCGATAACCGCGACAACTCCCTCGATTCGCGCTACTGGGGTTTCGTGCCCGAAGACCACATAGTTGGCAAACCCATGAGAGTGCTCATGTCGTTTGACAAGGACAAGGGCCTTTTCAACGGAAAAATACGCTGGGACCGCATACTCAAGGATGCCAATGGCGGATTCTGACATCTCGGCCGGAAGGCTTGTACTCCCTCCGCGCTATCTCGGGTCGGTTGATTATTATGCGGCTATCGTAGCCGCCGGAGGAGGTGTGACCGCTACCGGATGGCGTTTCGACAAGCGCCGGAAAGCCACGCACCGCTGCGTGATTGCCGATACACGCGGCCCCCTTACCCTCACGGTGCCTATTGTGAAGCCCGTGAGCCTAACCGGCGCCCGGTGGAACGACATAATCGTCTCTGACCATAACCACTGGTGGAATCTTCACATCACCGCCATGCGCTCGGCCTACGGGCGCACGCCTTTCTATGAGTTCTATGAAGACGATTTCATGGCGATAATCAATTCCTCAGCCGCCGGCCGACGCCTTACCGACCTTGACCTGGAGCTTGACGCGCTTCTGCGCCGTCTTATGGGCATAGGAGAATATCCTGTAACGGAATATGACGGCATAGAAACAGCCGCCCCCGCCGACGAGCGGGAAGCGGCCGTGGTGAAGTATTATCAGATAAGGAGCGCCGAACTAGGTTTTCTGCCGCATCTGAGCGCGGTAGACCTCCTCTTCAACATGGGCCCCGAAAGCGCCATTGTGCTGCGCGAAATGGCCGCAGGAACATCATTCCTGCACACCTCCTGACAGGCATCTCTTACATCATGCCGAGGGCGCGGAGCTCCTCCAGTATATCGTGGCGCGTGAGACGGCGGCGGCGCTTCAGCGTGTCAGCGAAATCATGACACACGCTCCCTATGCCGGTGTGGTTGAACACACGCGTTAGATAAGTGTAGTTTTTATCAAACAGACGTCCTGACTCATCCTCGTCGAGCGAGCAGCTCTCGTTGCCCTGCTCTATGGAGAGGCGGCGCAGACGCTCCCTGACGGCCGGTGAAAGCGGCTTGCGGTCGCGCACTATCGAGCGGCACATCACATTGGCAAGCGACATGGCCAGTGTAAGATTATAATTCTGAAGAATGCGGTTCCACACCGATTTAGCCGAAAGAGCCGGCGAGCCGGTGAAGTAAAAATCATCTGTCATTTCAAGCATAGAGCCCGGATCGGCATCCAGATCCACGGCCGCGAGATATCTCTCGCCGTCAAACACCACTACCGCCACTGCCATTCCGGTAGCGCCATAGCATTTGTCGTCTTCGTTTTTATATCCTAATGTTTCTTCCATCTCTCAGTATTTAGAGCTTATTCTTAAAACAAACATTTATATTAACGGGTTTAGTCTGCTCCCGGAGGAAACCGACTCTCAATTTATCACCACTATTTTTCCCAAAGCCGCATCGCCCGCAGTGGAGGCCATGACATAATACACTCCGGCGGGAGGACGGCGCGAAGCCATGTTCCACAAGAATGTGCCTCCCTCGGCGCGCCCGCGCGCCACCACCGCGCCCGATACCGACACAATCTTCACCAGAGCACCGTCGGTAAGACCGTCGATATGCACTATTCCCTGCGACTCCGGCTTTACCGGATTGGGATATATCTTCAACTCCGTAAGCTCACCGCTGTCCGGAGCCGTGTCCGATTCAAAACGCACCAGTCCCCGTGGTGTGCCTATATAAATATTGCGTCCCGACGGATCGGCAAACACGCAGTTCACCGCCATAGCAGGCAGCGGGGAATTGTCGGGCGTGAAATGCTCAAGTACGGCGCTTCCGTCGGCCGACACCACATAAATGCCGCTGTTTTCCGTGGCTATCCATTTACGCCTGGCAGCATCCACACTCATGTCATTTATCACCTCGTCGGCCAGAAGATAGTCGGCCAGACCTGAGCCGTCGTCGCGCGGTACTTTCAGATGTCTTGCCGTAACCTCCTTTTCCACGGCAGCGGCCGGATTTTCTATACGGTAAATACCGTTTTCAAGGGTTCCGAGCCACACAGAACCGTCGGTATCCTCCATTATGGCGCTTACCACGCAGTCAGAAAGCAGTCGCCCGTCCTGGTCGGTTATGCAGTCGTAAAGCCTGAAACGGTCATCGGTGATATCATCAGGCGTTCCTGCGGTGTGACAGGCAAGGAGTATCTGCGATTTGAGTTTATCGGTGATAAACACCATAGGTGAGCGGCGGCACACGAGAATCTTCGAGTCCATATCACCCAGATAACCCTCGGCGGCGGGGACAATCCAGTCGGATACTTTCACCTCCTCCGGATCCAGAAACGTCTTTTCCTTAGGAAGCACCATAAGGGCCTGGTCGGTGTAGTTGTCGTGATTGCTCACCACCCACAGATTGCCACCTTTGTCAAATGCAAGGGAATAGACTATCCATCCCCATACGGGCTTCAGCGGAGAGTTGGACGAGGTGTATCGCCCCGCAAACTTTCCCGAGCGGGTCATATACAGTCCGTCATTTCCCGTGCCGATAAACACAATGGAAGTGTCAGCAGGATTCTCGGCTATAGAGGTCACGGCAAACGGATACGATCCGTAGGATTGCTGCAGCCCGGCCGTCATATCGCAAGCGGCATATACGGGATATGGGGTAACATCCTTTATCCGGTCGGTTTCAATATCAATGCAGGCGGCTTTACCGGGGATATCGTAACCGTTGTAACCTTCGGGAAAGCCGAAACGGAAAGATGTCGGCCCATGGTTTATGGCATACAGACGCTTGCCGTCGGCCGACGGTGTGAGATAGCATACCTCGTCCACCGACATCTCTGACGGACGGAAACGCTCTTCCACCATTCTTACCGTACCATTATCATTCACACTGTAGCCTGCAAGACCGTGACGCGAAAGCGCCCAAAGGGTATCATCCGACGGCCGAATTCCAAGCATATCGCCCTTTATTTCCTCCGGCAGCATACACATGGTGTCTTCCCTACCCGAAGCAGAATTGAAGCGATACAGCCTCTCTGAATCGCAATAAAACAGTTCCTCGCCATCGGCAATCCACTGTTTTATTCCCGGGGAGGAAACGGCTGTCATCTCACCGGCGCCAAGTGCGTCAGGATTTATCCGGGCTATCTGCAGACAGTCGCCCATCACCATCAGGGAATCCCCTCCGGCATAACGCAGTTTCGCGTTGCCCACCGGAATGAGCGCGCGGGTGAACGAAAGGCGGTCTATACGGCCGTCTTCCGGAATGACCCGCAGAGTATCACCTGCAGCCATAAACAGATTGCCGTCCATCAGCGCCACTCCACTCACATTGCATCCGTAATTGCCGTATTTCACCACCCGGCCACGTGCGGTGTCAACCTTCACTATTCCGAAGTCGGTAGACAGCAACATCTCCTTGCCTCTGAATGCAGCATCATTGAACGTAAAAGGTCCGGGAAGCTGCGAGTCGGCTATATCAGGCACATTCTTCACCTTTCCGTCAGAAGCCATCAGGTCTATGCCGCCGTTTTTATAGCATACGGCAAGACACTTCTCCGACGGATTATAAAAAATCCGGGAGATATCATGGCCGTGAAGCCCGCTTGTGGCGGTAAAGGACACTGTCTCTTCCTTCCCTGTATCGTAACCGAACAGAGAGCCTCCCGAAAGGATATACACCATCCGGTCCGTGGCTACCACCTGCTGCGGAGGGGTGGCAAATGCCTCATATACTTTCCAGCTGCCAGTCACTCCTCCCGCGGCAGATGCCCGGAAAGAGCCGCACAGGGCCATTGCCGCCGCGATTGCGGCGGCGCATAGCTTCATTATATGCTTACCGGCAACAGCAGCTGACATATATCTCTCACTTTCTCGCGAGAAACTCCATGAGTTTGCGGGTGGCGCGGCCGCGGTGGCTTATGGCGTTTTTCTCCTCGGCCGTCATCTCACTGAATGTGCGCCCGCTATCCTCGGGAACGAACACGGGATCATAACCGAAGCCTCCGCATCCCGAAGGCTCCCGGGCTATGGTTCCGTCCACTCTCCCCTCGAATAT
>OLOQ01001831.1_pt1 | contig 18972 bp, 19 predicted proteins | sample 1673101 | NCBI WGS metagenome assembly OLOQ01 (sample SAMEA3136754, study PRJEB25190) | human gut metagenome | biome: human gut; feature: human-associated habitat; material: faeces | place: Austria | collected 2013 | reverse complement strand
CCCCCAAAGGGGGAGGCGAGACTTGGCTCTCCCTTCGGGAGAGCTGTCGCCGCTAGGCGACTGAGAGGGCCAATCCGCTCCCGCCGCGCACGTGCGCTATTCTCTTGATGAGCACGAGCGGCAGCGAGCTGCCATTGGCGCGAATTGACAGCCCAGGCACTGGGCCCCCAGGGCCGGAAATAGGAAAATGAGACAGTTGTCAAAAAAGCTAGGTTTTATGCGGGTTTCGCAAAGTATCTCATATGAGACACAATAAAAGAAGGGGGCACTAGTTGTCCCATTCTGTCTCATATGAGACAGAACCCAGAAACCGCATGAATGCTGGGTTTTCAGCCATTGTGTCTCATTTTCTTATCTCAAGTGGTCAGGCACTGGGTCAGGGCCGAAAATGAAAAAGTGGTAAAGTACTTCAAAAAGCTAGGAAATACGCGGGTTTTGTTCTATACCAGGGGTGGTAAAGTTCAAACCCCGCATAAACACTGGGTTTTCCCTGTACTTTACCAGTTTTGGATTTCAAGTGGGTGCGCTTTGCCATCTCCGGCGCGCCCGCCAGGAACACAGTATATTTTGAAAAGGGGCGGCGCCTTGCTGCCCCGGTATGGGAGGATTTATCATGTTAGAACAGTTGAAAGAGCAAGTGTATCAGGCCAATATGCTGCTGCCCGCCCACCATCTGGTGACCTTCACCTGGGGCAACGTCAGCGGCATCGACCGGGAGAGCGGCATTATGGCCATCAAGCCCAGCGGCGTGGAGTACGACCAGCTCTCCCCCGAGGACATGGTGCTGGTGGACATCCGCACCGGCAAAAAGGTGGAGGGCAAGTGGAACCCCTCCTCCGACACCGACACCCACTGCGAGCTGTACCGCAGCTTTGAGAACATCGGCGGCGTGGTGCACACCCACAGCCGGTGGGCCACCATCTTCAGCCAGATGGGCCGGGGCGTGCCTGCTTTGGGCACCACCCACGGGGACTACTTCTACGGGGAAATCCCCTGCACCCGCAAGATGACCCCCGAGGAAATCGCCGGGGAGTACGAGCTGGAAACCGGCAAGGTCATTGTGGAGACCTTCCAGGGCAAGAGCCCCGACGACATCCCCGCGGTGCTGGTGCACAGCCACGGGCCCTTCGCCTGGGGCACCGACGCCATGAACGCCGTCCACAACGCCGTGGTGCTGGAGGAGGTCTCCTTTATGGCCTGGCACTCCCTGATGATGGAGCCCAGCTTGCCCCCCATGCAGCAGGAGCTGCTGGATAAGCACTACCTGCGCAAGCACGGCGCCAACGCCTACTACGGCCAGGGAAATGTGAAATAAACTTGTATAGCGGCATAAAAGCTTTGCCTGCTGATAACGTTCCTGCCTTTTAATAGGTGATGCGTATGATCTACTATCAAGATAAAGATTTGACGGTCCGTGCAATGTACCCATCCGACTGCCAAGCGTTTCACCAGGGGTTTGCCGCCCAGGGATGGGACAAGCCTTTCTCCCAGTTTGAACGCTATTTTGAGGAACAGGGTGAAGGGATAAAGAAAGTGCTGGTGGCGGCGTGGCGGGGAGAAGCGGCGGGGTACACCACCCTGCTGCCCCAGGCCCCAGCCGGTCCCTTTGCGGGCATGGGCTGGCCGGAAGTGTGCGACTTCAACGTGTTGGAAAAATTCCAGCGCCGGGGCATCGGCAACCGCATTTTAGAGGTGGCCGAGGACTTGGCCTCCCAGGTCAGCGGCACCATCTGCCTGGGGGTGGGGCTGCACAGCGGCTATGGAACGGCCCAGCGCCTGTATGTGAAGCGGGGCTATATGTTCGATGGCTCCGGCCTGTGGTACCGCGACAAGCCCCTGGAGCAGTATGCCCCCTGCGCCGCAGACGACGACTTGGTGCTCTACCTCTCCAAAAAACTGGTCCGCCGGGAGTTCCGCCCCCTCACACGGGAAGAAATCACCCCGGAGCTGTTCCGCTGCTTCGACCGGTTCCAGATTGTGGAAAAGTGCTGGCGCAAGGTGGAGGGCCAGTGGGTGGTGAAAGATGTGGTTTTCACCGAGCGCTGGGGGGAGGAAGACTACCGCTTCCTGTGCCAATGCCTGCAAAACACCGTGGCCACCGGCGGCCAGGTGTGGGGGGCCTTCCTGGAGGGGCGGCTCAAGGGCTTTGCCTCGGTGGAGGGGCCGCTTATCGGCTCTCAGAAGCAGTACGCCGATTTGACCAGCATCCACGTCTCCGCCGACGCCCGGGGCCACGGCCTGGGGCGGCAGCTGTTCCAGCGGGCGGAGGAGACAGGCCGCCGGCTGGGTGCCAAGGCCCTGTACATCTCCGCCCATTCGTCGGTGGAGAGCCAGGCCTTCTACAAGGCCATGGGCTGTGTGGAGGCAACAGAGTATATCCCCGCCCACGTGGAGCAGGAGCCCTGCGACTGCCAGCTGGAGTGCTCCCTTTAAATATTTGCTTGGGAAAAGCCGCCTTCGGGCGGCCTTTTCTTTTGCCCGGAGAAGCTGTAAGAAAAACGAAAGAAATACCTCTTGACGTATTATACTATGCGATGTATAGTATAAGTGATAACAGAGGAAAGGAGTGGAAAGATGGACGCCCAGCTGAAAAAGGGAATTGTAGAGGTGTGCGTGCTGGTGGCCCTGCAGGAGCGGGACTCCTACGGCTACCAAATCATCAAGGACGTGTCGCCCATTGTGGAGATTTCCGAGTCCACGCTGTACCCCATCCTCAAACGGCTGGAGGCTGGAGGGTGTGTCACCACCTACTCCATGGAGCACAACAGCCGCCTGCGCAAGTACTACCGCCTGACAGAGGTGGGCCGGCAGCGCATTCGGGACTTCCTGGTGGAATGGCAGGACGTGATGCGGGCCTACCGCTACATTGCCGGCTCTCAAACGCAGGGCCCGGCCCAGAACTTGGAGAGAGAGGGAAAAGTATGACAAAGCAACTGTTTTTAAACGAGCTGGCGGCGGCCCTGCACAGCCTGCCCAGGGAGGAGCGCTACCGCACCTTGGGCTACTACGACGAGCTCATCGACGACAGGATGGAGGACGGCCAAAGCGAGGAGGACGCCGTGGCCAACCTGGGCGAGCCCCAGCAGGTGGCCCGGGAGATTCTGGGGGAGGAGGAGCCCGCCCCCTCCACCAGCAGGGGCCGGAAGGTGTGGCTCGTCGTCCTGCTGGTGCTGGGCTTCCCCCTGTGGGGCAGCCTGCTGCTGGTGGCGGCCATTGTGCTGCTGTGCGTGTACATCTGCCTGTTCCTGCCGGCCTTTGTGCTGGGGGTGCTGGCCCTGGGATGCTTGGCCAGCGCCCTGGTGGGCGTGGTGGGCACGCCGGTTTTGATGCTGGATGTGGGCCTGTTCACCGGCGGGCTGCCCGCGGGGCTGTTCCAGCTGGGGCTTTCCGTGGCCTTGCTGGGGCTGGCCGTCCTCAGCGCATTGGGGTTCTACTTTACAGGCAGGGCCACGGTGAAGGCCGCCAAAGCCATCTGGCGGGGAATCCGCCGCAGCTTTAGCAAGAAAGGGAGGGTGCCGGCATGAAACGGAAACAGCGGTTTTTGAAAAGCAGCGCCCTGGTGGGGTGCATCCTGCTGGGCGTGGGGATTGTGATGGGCGGCGCCGGGTTTGTGGCCATGGGCTGCGATTTGGACGCCTTTACCTATCCCCGGGTGGAAGCGAATCCCCAAAGCGGAGAGAGTGCTTCCAGCGAAAGCGGCGACGCCGTTCAAATAAATGGGCAGGAAATCTCCCATGTCCCGGCGGACACCGTGGACTCCCTGGAAATCCACGCGTCTATGGGGAATGTCACCGTGGAGCGAACCGCCGGTTCGCAGGAGGTGGAAATCATCCTGACGGAAAATGTGTACCAAGCCACGGTGGAGGAGGGCCTGCTGGTGGTCCGGCCTTTGAAATCTGCGGGGGGCCAAAACGGCTGGAACTGGTACCAGCTGCTCAATTTGCATTCCAATAGGGATTGGGACGTGACCATCCGGGTGCCGGAAAAGCTGCTGGACAGCGTGTTTGTGGAAACAAGCATGGGTACTGTGGACCTGTCGGATTTGAAAGCAGGCAGCGTGACCGTCCAGGGGGACATGGGCGACGTGGCCTTGGACAACGTGTCCGCCTCGGAGAGCCTGACCGTCACCCAGTCCATGGGGCGGGTCACCCTGGGAAACTGCCAGGGAGGGTCCCTCACCTTGGAGAACGATATGGGGGGCACCCAAGTGTTCCAATGCCGGTTTGAGAGCGGGAACCTTCAGGGTAGCTACGGAAGCTGTGACGTGGACGAAAGTTCCTTTGACGCCCTCGCCGTTGTCACCGACATGGGGGACATCCACCTGACCCGCAGCGAGGCCGCTGGCACAGCGGTTTGCCAGGCTGCCCAGGGTAGCGTGTTCTTAGAACGCTTCGCCAGCCCGGACATCACGCTGAGTGCTGATTCCGGCAATGTGACAGGCACCATCGCGGGGCGCCAGGAGGAGTACCAAATCGCCGTGGACACGGACATGGGCAGCTCCAACCTGGCCGACCAGATGACCGGCGGCCCCAACACCCTGGAAGTGACCACCAACATGGGCAACATTGAGCTTGCCTTTGAAGAATAAGTACAAAGAGAAATGCCGTCCACCCGGGCGGCATTTCCTTTTCGCGGATTTCTACTCCCGCACGCTGTCCCGGCCGCGGAAGAGAAGGCTGATGCACCACAGGGCCGCTATGCCCACCACCGTGTAGATAATGCGGGAAATCAAGGCGTCCTGGCCCCCAAAGAGCCAGGCCACCAGGTCAAACCGGAAAATGCCCACCAGCCCCCAGTTGACGCCGCCGATGACGGTCAGGGCCAGCGCGATTCTGTCTAAGATACTCATTGTGACTACCCCTTTTGTGTGGAATTCCCGGCGCTGGGGCCGGTTTGGGTCTCGTGACTAGTGTGCGCCCCTTGGGGGGATTTATGCGCGCCGCCCGCCGGGGGATTTTCTGCTTTCGAAAAAAGCTCCCGCAGGCCCACCGCCAGCAGGAACACCCCAAAGAGCCGCCGCAGCAAGGTGACCTCCAAAGAAGAGGCCACAAAGGCCGCCAGCACGCAGGCCGGCGCCCCGGCCGCGGCGCTCCACAGGGCGGCTTGTTTGTCCACCAGCCCTTGGCGGAGGTGTCCCCACAGGGCGGGCAGGGCGCAGGCGGCAAAGTACAGCAGGTTCACGCCCCCGGCCTGGAGCTGCTCCATGCCCTGGACCAGCGTCAGCCACAGCAGCAGCAAGGTGCCCCCGCCCACCCCAAAGCCGGAGAGCACCCCGGTGGCGGCCCCCACCAGGGCGGAGAGCAGCCGGCTCATAGGGCCAGCACCGCCCGGACGCCGCCGTAGAGCAGCAGCAGCCCAAAGGCCCGGCGCACCCACACCAGGGGCACCCGGTGGAAGATTTTCCCAGCGAGCAGGCCGCCCACTGCCCCGCCCAGCAGATAGGGCCAGGCGGCGGAGACATCCAGCCCGCCCCGGAACCAGTACACCGCCGCCGACACAAGGGACAGGGGCAGAATCACCGCCACCGAGGTGGCAAAGGCCTTGCGCTGGGGCAGCTTGGCCCAGCCGGTGAACAGCGGCACCAAAAACAGGCCCCCGCCCGAGCCGAACAGCCCGTTGGCCAGGCCGGCCAGCGCCCCGGTGAGGGCGTATTTTCCTGGTTGCTTCATGGGAGAGCCCCCTTTCCAAAAAAACAGCGGATAGCCGTAGCCTTTCCCGAAAAAACGGCGGTATGCGTTTTCCGGCGCATGAAACGGCTGTTTTTTTCCATACTGAAAGGGAAAGGAGGCGGCGTATGAAGAAAAAAGCGGTGATTTTGCTGGCGGGGCTGTTCGCGCTGCTGGGGGCGGCCTGCCTGTCCATGGCCCGGGTGATGCACGGGGAGGAGTACGTGGCCGCCGCCCGGGCCCAAAGCCTGTATAAGCTGGACATTGCCCAGTCCCGGGGGACTATTTACGACTGCAAGCTGCAGCCCCTGGTGGGCGGGGAGACAGAGTACGTGGCGGCGGTGGCGCCCACCATCCAGGCCATTGGCGCCCTGGAAAAGGCCACCGGCGGCCAGTACCGGCAGCAGCTGGCCGTGGCCTTGGAGAACGGCAGGCCCTTCCAGCTGGTGCTGGAGCAGCCGGTGGACAACCCCCTGGTGCAGGTGTTCCGGGTGCCCCAGCGGTACAGCCAGGAGCAGCTGGCGCCCCACGTCGTAGGCTACCTGGACAGCCTGGACGGCGGCGCGGCGGGCATAGAGCTGGCCATGGACGACGTGCTAAGCCAGTGCGGCGGGGAGATTTCCGTCACCTACCGGGTGGACGCCGTGGGCCGCGTCCTGGCCGGGGAGGAGCCCCAGGTGGTGAACACCCTGGAGGAGAGCGCCGCCGGGGTGGCCCTCACCTTGGACAGCGCCGTCCAGCGGCTGGCCCAGCAGGCCGCCCAAAAGCTGGGCAAAGGGGCCGTGGTGGTCACCGAGGCGCCGGGGTGCAAAATCCGGGCGGTGGCCAGCGTGCCGGACTTCTCCCCCCTGGATTTGAGCGAGGCCACCCAGCGGGAGGATTCCCCCCTGGTAAACCGGGCCTTTTCCGCCTACGCGCCGGGCTCGGTGTTCAAGGTGGCGGTGGCGGCCGCCTTGCTGGAGGAGGGCCTGGGGGAACTGACCTTCACCTGCGTGGGCTCCCTCAACGCCGGGGGGCTGCAATTCCACTGTGTGGACAGCACGGCCCACGGGGAGCTGGACCTGGAGGGCGCCTTGGCCCACTCCTGCAACTGCTACTTCATCAACGCCGCCCGGGTGCTGGGCGGGCAGGAAATCCTCTCCATGGCCTATAACCTGGGCTTTGGCAGCGCCCAGGAGTTTGGCCGGGGCCTGTGGACCGCCGCCGGGGAGCTGCCCACCCTCCAAAGCCTGGGCAACGCCCGGGCCTTGGCCAACTTCTCCTTTGGCCAGGGGGAGCTGACCGCCACGCCCCTGCAGGTGTGCGCCATGCTCAACGCCGTGGCCAGCGGCGGCCAGTACACCGCCCCCCAGCTGCTGGAGGGCCTTGTCAGCCAGACCGGGGAGCTGCGGCCCCTGTCCTCCGCCGCGCCTCAGCAGGCCCAGGTGATGCAGCCCTCCACCGCCCGGGCGCTGCAGCAGGCCCTGCGCACCGCCGCCCAGGAGGGCACCGGCCAGGCCGCCGCGCCGGAGGGGGCCGCGGTGGGCATCAAGACAGGCACCGCCCAAACCGGCGTGCTGGAAAACGGGGAGGAGCTGCTGCACTTTTGGTACAGCGGCATCCTCTGGCAGGGGGGCGTGCCCCGGTGGTGCGTCACCGTGCTGAAGGAGTCCTCCGCCAGCGGCCAGCAGGCGGCGGCCCAGGTTTTCCGGGAGGTGGCCCAGGGGCTGCTGGCTTTAGGGGAGGAGGCCGCCGGAAGCTAGGAAGAATGCCATCCCCGCTTGACAGGGGGGCGCCGGGCGGCTATAATAAAAGCACAGGTGAAAACCGAGAAATGTTGTGCGGAGAAGATGCCTTTTCCTCCCCCTTGCAGAGAGCGCCCGGTTGGTGTAAGGGCGCAGGTGGCGGATGGGCAGGCCGCTCCGGCAAAGCACAGGCCGCGAAGAGCGGCACGGCGTTCCCCCGTTACCGGGAAGCGAAAGACCCTTGGCCCGCGCCAGGGGTGAAGTTGGGTGGTACCACGGGCTTTTCCGTCCCATTGGGGAGGGAGAAGCCTTCTTTTTTTTTGGAGGTGTGCCATGAAAGAGATTTTGCGCACCCGGCGGCTTCTGCTGCGGGAGATGACAGAGGGGGATATCCCCGACCTGGAGGAGATGCTGCTGGACCCGGAGGTCATGTATGCCTATCCCCACACCTTCACCAAGGAGGACGTGGAAAACCGGCTGGCCCGCCAGCAGCAGCGCTATCGCCAGGACGGCTTTGGCCTGTGGGCGGTGGTGCTGCGCTCCACAGGGGAGATGGTGGGCCAGGCGGGGCTCACCTGGCAGGACTGCGAGGGCCAGCCTGTGCTGGAGGTGGGCTACCTGCTGAAAAAGCGCTTTTGGCACCAAGGCTACGCCAGCGAGGCCGCCCGGGCCTGCCGGGACTACGCCTTTCGGGTGCTGGGGGCGGAGAAGGTCAGCTCCATCATCAAGACGGACAACCTGGCCTCTATCCGGGTGGCCCAGCGCAACGGCATGGCCCGGGAGAAGGCGTTTACCGCCCACTACTACAACGTGCCTGTGCCCCACTATCTTTACACGGTTTGGAAGGATGATACCATGGATACCACATATTGCATCGAACAGCTGAAGGCGCTGTGCGCCATCGACAGCCCCTCGGGCTTTACGGACCGGGCGGCGGACTACCTGCTGGAGGAGCTCTCCCGCCTGGGCTACGCCCCGGAAAAGACCCGCAAGGGCGGCGTGCGGGTGTGCCTGGGCGGCGAGGGCAGCCCCCTGCTGCTGATGGCCCACGTGGACACCTTGGGCGCCGTGGTGCAGACCATCAAGGGGAACGGCCGCCTGATGCTCTCCCCGGTGGGGGGCCTGCGGGCGGAAAACTGTGAGGCGGAGAACTGCCGCATCTACACCCGGTTTGACGGCACCTACACCGGCTGCCTGCAAATCCCCAACGCCTCGGTGCACGTCAACGACGACTACGCCGGCTCTCAGCGGAAGTTCGGCCAGATGGAGGTGGTCATCGATGAGCCGGTGAAGTCCGAGAAGGACACCCGGGCCCTGGGCATCTGCGAGGGGGATTTCGTCTGCTTCGACCCCCGCACCACCGTCACCCAGTCCGGCTACATCAAGAGCCGCTTCTTAGATGACAAGCTCAGCGCCGCCATCTTGCTGGCCTACGCCAAGGAGCTGAAGGACACCGGCACCGCCCCCCAGCGGAAGGTGTACCTGCACTTCACCGTGTACGAGGAGGTGGGCCACGGCGCCGCCGCCAGCGTGCCGGAGGACGTGGTGGAGCTGCTCAGCGTGGACATGGGCTGCGTGGGCGAGGGCCTGCAGTGCACCGAGCGGGAGGTCTCCATATGCGCCAAGGATTCCGGCGGGCCCTACGATTACGCCGTCACCACCGCCTTGGTGGAGGCCGCCAAGGCAGCCGGGGCCGCCTACGCCGTGGATGTGTATCCCCACTACGGCAGCGACGCCGAAGCCGCCTTGAGCGCCGGCTACGACGTGCGCCACGGCCTCATCGGCGCGGGGGTGTACGCCTCCCACGGGTACGAGCGCTCCCACGTGGAGGGCGTGGAGAACACCTTAAAGCTGTTGTGGCAGTACACCACCAAATAAAAAAACAGTCAAACACGGGGCTTGGCCCCCAGTTTCATAAAGAGAGGGTAAAAGACAATGCAGTGGACAGGGTTAAACGAGTTACGAGAGAAATTTTTGGAGTATTTTGAGAGCAAGCAGCACCTGCGGCTCCCCAGCTTTTCGCTGATTCCCCAGGGGGACAACAGCCTGCTGCTCATCAACTCCGGCATGGCGCCCATGAAGAAGTACTTCACCGGCGAGGTGGAGCCCCCCCGGCGGCGTGTGACCACCTGCCAGAAGTGCATCCGCACCGGCGACATTGAGAACGTGGGCTACACCGACCGCCACGGCACCTATTTTGAGATGCTGGGCAACTTCTCCTTTGGCGATTACTTTAAGCGGGAGGCCATCTCCTTTGCCTGGGAGTTCTTCACCCAGGTGCTGGAGATGCCCAAGGAGAAGCTGTACATCTCCGTCTATGAGAACGACGACGAGGCCTGGGACATCTGGACCAAGGAAATCGGCGTGGAAGAGAGCCACATGAAGCGCCTGGGCAAGGAGGACAACTTCTGGGAGCACGGCTCCGGCCCCTGCGGCCCCTGCTCGGAAATCTACTTCGACCGGGGCGAGAAGCACGGCTGCGGCAAGCCCACCTGCGGCGTGGGCTGCGACTGCGACCGCTTTGTGGAGGTCTGGAACCTGGTGTTCTCCCAGTTTAACAACGACGGCCACGGCAACTACACCGATTTGGTGCAGAAGAACATCGATACCGGCATGGGCCTGGAGCGCCTGGCCTGCGTCATGCAGGACGTGGACAACCTGTTCCTGGTGGACACCGTGCAGAACATCATGAAGAAAATCTGCCAGATTGCCGGGGTGAACTACGGCGACGACCCCAAGACCGACGTGTCCCTGCGGGTTATCACCGACCACATCCGCTCCACCGTGTTTATGATTGGCGACGGCGTGCTGCCCAGCAACGAGGGCCGGGGCTATGTGCTGCGCCGCCTGCTGCGCCGGGCCTCCCGCCACGGCAAGCTCTTGGGCATTCAGGGGGCCTTTTTGAAGGACGTGGTGGACACGGTCATCCAGGAGAACGAAAAGGCCTACCCCGAGCTGAAGGAGAAGCGGGAGACCATCCAGAAAATCGTCTCCTTTGAGGAGGAGAGCTTCCAGAAGACTATCGACCAGGGCATGGCCCTGTTAAACGACCTCATTGACAAGGCCGACTCCAAGGTGTTCTCCGGCGACAACGCTTTTACCTTAAACGACACCTACGGCTTCCCCCTGGATTTGACCAAGGAGATCCTCTCCGAGCGGGGCATGCAGGTGGATGAGGAGCGGTTCCGCCAGCTGATGCAGGAGCAGCGGGAGCGCGCCCGCAACGCCCGCAAGGACGCCGGCGCCGACGCCTGGAAGGGCGAGGGCAGCGCCGCCGCGGGCCTGCCGGAGACGGTGTTCACCGGCTACACCCAGATGCAGGGCGACGGCAAGGTGCTGGCCATCATCCAGAACGGCCAGCGGGTGGATTCCGCCGCCGAGGGCGCCGAGGTCAGCGTGGTGCTGGACACCACCCCCTTCTACGGGGAGGGTGGCGGCCAGGTGGGCGACACCGGCGTGCTGGAGGCCGAGGGCGTCTCTGTGGACGTGGTGGACACCACCAAGCACGAGGGCGTGTACCTCCACCGGGCCGTGGTGTCTGAGGGCACCCTGAACGTGGGCGACACCCTCACCGCCAAGGTGGACGAGCACCGCCGCACCGCCATCATGCGCAACCACACCGCGGCCCACCTGCTCCAGGCGGCTTTGCGGAAGGTGCTGGGCAGCCACGTGGAGCAGGCCGGCCAGCTGGTCAACGAGCGCCACGTGCGGTTCGACTTCACCCACTTCTCCGCCCTCACCCCCGAGGAGCTGCTCCAGGTGGAGAACCTGGTGAACCAGGAAATCTTAAAGGCCGTGCCGGTCTCCGTGCAGGAGATGGGCATTGAGGAGGCCCGCCTCAGCGGCGCCATGGCCCTGTTCGGCGAGAAGTACGGCGACGTGGTGCGGGTGGTCAGCGTGGAGGACGGCTTCTCCAAGGAGCTGTGCGGCGGCACCCACATGGACAACACCGCCCGCCTGGGCCTGTTTAAGATTCTCTCCGAAAGCTCCGTGGCCTCTGGCGTGCGGCGCATTGAGGGCGTCACCGCCATGGGCGTGCTGGATTTGCTCAGTGTGCAGATGGCCACCCTGCGGGATTCCGCCCGGGCCATGAAGGTGATTAACCCCATGGAGCTGCCCCTGCACGCCCAGCAGATGATGGCCCAGCTGAAGGAGAAGGACAAGGAGATCGAGTCCCTCAACGCCAAGCTGGCCCAGAACCGCCTGGACGGCGTGTTCCAAAACGCCCAGGAGGTAGACGGCGTGAAGGTGGTCTTCGCGCTGCTCTCCGGCACAGGCAGCGACGCCCTGCGGGCTTTGTGCGACAAGGCCAAGGAGCGCCCCGAGGCCATTGTGGCGGTGTTCGCCGGGGTTTCCGGCGGCAAGGCCACCTTGGCGGCGGTGTGCAGCAAGGAGGCCCAGCAGAAGGGCCTGAAGGCCGGCGTGCTGGTCAAGGAGGTGGCCCAGCTCTGCGGCGGCAACGGCGGCGGCCGTCCCGATTTCGCCATGGCCGGCGCCAAGGACCAGTCCAAGCTGGACGACGCCCTGGCCGCTGTGCCGGAGCTGGTGAAGAAGCAGCTGGGCTAAGCGCGGCTGCTGTACAATGGTAAAAGCGAAATGGAAAGGAGCTTCCCAAATGAATGACTGCATTTTCTGCAAAATCGCCCAGGGGCAGATTCCCTCGAAGATTGCCTATGAGGACGAGAACGTGATGGCCTTTTACGACCAGGACCCCCAGGCCCCGGTGCATGTGCTGGTCATCCCCAAGGAGCACATTGCCTCCGCCATGGAGATTACCCCGGAGAACAGCGGCCTTATCGCCAAGGTGTGGGAGGCCATTCCCAAAATCGCCGCCGACCTGGGCCTGGAGAACGGCTTCCGGGTGGTGAACAACTGCGGCAAGGACGGCATGCAGACCGTGCAGCACCTGCACTTCCACCTGCTGGGCAAACGGCAGATGGGCTGGCCGCCCTTCCCGGCGTGACGCTGGACTCAAGTCGCGGGGCGCGGGCGGAAGCGGCTTAGCGTGGAGGAGCGCAGTGGTTGCTGCTCGTCCCCAAAAACAGCCGAAACGCGGTAAACACGCTGACACAATGCGGTTGGTCCGCGCGAAACAAAGCGGCGGCTCTGCGCCGCGCTCCGCGGAGAAACGTTCTTTGCCCAGCTTTCTTGCAAGAAAGCTGGCGGGTTGTAGGACAGAGCCCTGCGGCCTAAAAGCAGCGCGCAGTGCTGCGCAAACCCAAAACCTGGAGAACAGCGAAGCGCTTTCTCCGGCCCTGTTTGCAGGGATTTAGGCCTTAACGGCGCGGCCGTAACAGGTGGGAAGCCGCCATGCCAGGCAGACGCTTGGAGGATGGTTTCCCCCGTCCGCGTCATCAAACCATCGGGAGGAATAGCAATGGGTGAAGTTTACAAGATGAACATAGCTGGGTGCGAGAGGGAGCTTCCCATCTGCCCCTTAAACGAGCACATGGACATCGCGGGCTTTGTGATGTTCAGCGACGTGGAAATCACCGAGCGGGCCGCCCAGGCCCTGCTGGAGAAGTGCCCCGAGCACGACGTCATCGTCACGGCGGAGAGCAAGGGCATCCCCCTGGCCTATGAGATGGCCCGCATTGGCTGCCGCAATTACGTGGTGGCCCGCAAGGGCATTAAGGCCTATATGGAGGACCCCATCCATGTGGAGGTGAAGTCCATCACCACCGACCACGTGCAGAAGCTGTACCTCTCCAAGGCCGACTGCGAGAACCTGAAGGACAAGCGCATCCTCATTGTGGATGACGTCATCTCCACCGGCGAGAGCCTGGCGGCCATGGAGGAGCTGCTCCATGCCATTGGCGGCCAGGTGGTGGGCAAGGCCTGCGTCCTGGCGGAGGGCGACGCCAAGGACCGCACGGACATCATCTACCTGGAGCCCCTGCCCCTGTTCTTCAAGTAAAGCGATGGTGCGGCCCTTCGCCCTGGTGGGGCTTTCTGGCTATGGCGCGCTGGTGCTCTGCGCGGCGCTGGGACCCGGGTCCGCCTGGGCCCTGGCGCTGCTGTGCCTGGGTTTGGCCTGTGTCACGCTGGCCTGCCGCGCCTGCTTGGGATTTGCCGCCCAGCGCAAGGGGCTGCTCACATGGGATGAGCCTTCGGATGTGTATCCGAGGGCTCTTGCCCTTTTTCAGGGGCTGTTTTGGGTGGCGGCAGCGCTGGCGGTGGCCGGCGGCCTGTGCGGGATGCTGGCCTTTCGCTGGCAGCAGGCGGAGCCCGTACAAGCCCTGGCGGGGGAGAAGCGCGCCCTCCGCGCCCAGGTGCTGGACTACCCCGAGGAGCGCTACCACCGGTACTACTACCGGCTCCAGGTGGAGGCCCTGGGCCAAGAGGGCGGGCCGCTGGAGGAGGTGGGGCCCTTCACCTTGCGGCTCTCCGCCACCATGCCTTTAGCCTGCCAGCCCTATGACTGGGTGGAGTGCGCCGTCACCTTCACCGCCTTTGACAGCGGCGGCGGGCTGTACTCCACCTTGAATTCTCGCCTGGCGGATGGCTTCCAGGCAGGGGCGTACCTCTCCCAGTACCAGGGCATTGTGGTGGAGGAAAACCCCAGCCAGCCCCCGGGGGAGCTGCTGGCCCGGATGCGCCGCCAGGTGGGCCGCGCGCTGGATAAGCTCCTGCCCCGGCGGGAGGCGGGCTTCCTCCGGGCCATGGTGCTGGGGGACGGCAGCGGCATCTCCGAAGAGGACATGGGCAACTTCCGGGAGCTGGGCGTCTCCCACATCTTGGTGGTGTCCGGCATGCACATGACGGTGCTGGCGGCCTTTTTGCAGCTGGCCCTGAAGCGGCTGCCCATCCGCAAGGCCGTGGGGAACCTGCTCACCGGGCTGTGTTTGCTGCTGTTTTTGGCCCTCTCCGGGTTCCAGCCCTCGGCCAGCCGCGGGGCGGCCATGTACGGGGTGCTGCTTTTGGCGGATTCCACCGGCCGCCGCTCCGACGGGCTCAACTCCCTGGGGCTGGCGGTGCTGGCCGTGTGCCTGGGCAACCCCTTTGCCGGGGGCGACTTGGGCTTCGCCCTGTCGGTGACGGCCACGCTGGGCATTGTGCTGCTCTACCGCCCCTTGGAGCAGGCTTTCCTGGGGAGGCGCCGGCAGGGCCTGGCCTTTGCCCTGTGGAAGCCGGCGGCGGTCTCCCTGGCGGCAACGGCGGCCGCCTTGCTGGGGACCTTCCCGGTGCAGCTGGCGGTGTTTGGGGGATTCCCCCTGCTGCTGCCTTTGGCAAACTTCCTCATGGCGGCCCCCGGCACGGCCTTGCTGTACCTGGCTTTCGCCGGTTCCTTTTTGACGCTGCTCCCTGGGGCGGCGCCCTTGGCGGCTCCCTTTGTGTGGGCGGCCGCGTGGCTTTCCCGGCTGCTCCTTTGGATGGCCCAGGTCCTCTCCCAGGGGAAGGGCGCCTTTTTGTCCCTCTCCGGCAGCGGGCTGCTGGTGGCCGCGGGGCTGCTGGCGCTGCTGATAGCCTGGGTCCTGGCGGGCCGGGACCGTCCCCTGCGGAAGCTGCTGGCAGGGTGCATGGTGGCTTTGGCGGTGTTCGGCGGGGTGTTCCAGGGGTGGCTGGATAGGGGCAAGGCCGTGTTCGCTTTGCCGGAGGCCGGGGCGGAATCCTGCGTGGTGCTGGTGCAGGACGGCCGGGCGGCGGTGCTCTCCTGCGGCGGCTACCGGACCGGGGCGGTGTGCCAGATCCTACAGCGGCACAACGTCCGGGAGGTGACGGCCCTCTGCCTGCCGGACAGGAGCCCCGACGCCAGGGAGGCCGCCGCCCAGGTGCTGGAGGAGTACGGCGCCGGGGCGCTGGTGTTGCCGGAGGGCGCCTACCTGGGCCGCGATTTGGAGCTGGCCCTGGGGGACACGCTGGTGGGGTACCTCTCCGGCGGCCAGGCCTTCGATGTGCTGCCCGGCGTCACCGCCCAGGTTTTGCCCCGGTGGGAGGGGCTGCGGCTGACCGTCCACGGGGTGGAGGTGCTGGTGGAGTGGGAGCGGGCCCAGGCCCAAAGCTGCGGGGTGCTCCTCACCAACCAGGAGGAGAGCCGGGTAAATTCCTCGTTGTCTGTTTGGCAGACCGATGCTATAATAGGAGAAAACGGCCAGGGCTGGGCCTTCTCCCAACCAGGGGAGGCCACCGTGCTGGCTGTGGAGGACGGCTGCCTGGCGGTGGAAATCACCCCGGCCGGGGCCGTCACTGCAAGGAGGGAAAGCTGATGCCCACCGTGGACGAGAGCGGGCTGCGAAAACGCATAGGCGCCGGGGAGCTCTCCGGCCTGTTTGTGGTGGCCGGGGAGGAGAAGTACCTGGTCAAGCGCCTGGCCCAGCAGCTGATAAAGCGGGCCGCCGGGGACGCCTTCCCCGAGTTTAACAACCAGGCCTTCACCAACGATTCCTCTTTGGACAGCGTGGGCGACGCGGCCCAGGCGCTGCCCTTTTTCGCCCAGCGCAAGTGCGTCTCCGTGGCGGACTTTGACGTGGAAGCCAAATCCCCCCAGGAGCTGGAGAAGCTTTACGAGCTGTGGGAGCTGGCCCCGGAGAGCACCACCTTGGTGTTCTGGTACCCCACCTTGGACTTTGACGGCAAGCGCTCCTCCAAGTGGCGGAAGTTCCTCAAGCAGGCGGAGGAGCGGGGCACCGTGGCCCTGTGCGCCCGGCGAGGCCAGGGGGATTTGCTGCGCTTTGTCACCCGGGAGGCGGAAAAGGCCGGGTGCGCCCTGCCGCGGCAGGCGGCCCAAAAGCTGCTGGAATACGCCGGCCAGGATTTGACCACCCTGCAAAACGAGGTGGAAAAGCTGTGTGCCTACGCCCTGGGCCAGGGGCAGGGGGAAGTCACCCTGGCCATGATAGAGGAGCTGGTGGCCAAGTCCACGGAAACCACGGTGTTTTTGCTCTCGGGGGCCCTGGTGGCCGGGAACTACGAAAAGGCCTACACCTTGCTGGACGCCCTGTTCTACCAGCGGGAGGAGCCCATCGCCATTTTGGGGGCGCTGGCCACCTCCTACGTGGACATGGTGCGGGTGCGGGCCGCGTTGGAGAACGGCGGCACCTATGGGGACGCCGCCCAGTACGGCGACTACAAGGGCAAGGATTTCCGCCTGAAAAAGGCCCAGCAGAACGTGCGGGGGGTGCCCCAGCAGGTGCTGCGGGAGAGCCTGCACCTGCTGCTGGAGGCGGACATGGCCCTGAAAGGCTCCCGGCTGGAGCCCCGGATCATTTTGGACGAGCTCATCGCCAAGCTGCTGCTGGCCGCCCGGAGGGAGCGGGCATGATACGGGTGAAAGAGGCCATCGTAGTGGAGGGCAAGTACGACAAAATCAAGCTTTCTTCTCTGGTGGAGGGTGTTATCATAGAGACAAAGGGCTTTGGCATCTTCCGGGACAGGGAGAAGCTGGCCTACCTGCGGGCCCTGGCCAAAAAGCGGGGGCTTATTGTGCTGACGGACAGCGACGGCGCCGGGTTCCTCATCCGGGGGAAGCTGTCCTCCTCCATCCCCCCGGAGCAGATAAAGCACGCCTATATCCCCGACATTCTGGGCAAGGAGCGCCGCAAGGCCGCCCCCTCCAAAGAGGGCAAGCTGGGGGTGGAGGGCATGGAGCTCTCTGTGCTGCGCCAGGCCTTGGAGCGGGCGGGCGCCACGGTGGAGGACGGCCCTGCCCCGCCCAAAGAGACGGCCCCGCCGCTGACCAAGGCCGATTTGTTCCAGCTGGGCCTTACCGGCGGGGAGGACAGCGCCGCCCGGCGGAAGGCCCTGCAAAAGCGCCTGGGCCTGCCGGAGCGCCTTTCCGCCAACGGGCTGCTGCAGGCGCTGAACGCCCTGTATTCCCGGGAGGAGCTGCGGGCCGCCCTGGAAAAGGAGGAGTAGCGATGGATTTGACAAAGGAGCTCCTGGCGGGGGCCAGCTTCCGGGCCAAGGGCAAGTGGTACGCTGCCCAGCAGGTGGACGCCTTTTTGGAGGAGCTCTCCGTGCGCCTGGAGGAGGACAGCCGGGAGCGGGAGGAGCTGGCGGAAGACGCCCGGGCCCTCCGGCGGGAGAACGCCAGGCTCCGGGAGGAGCTGGCCGCCGCCAAAGCCGCCCCGCCGGCGGAAGCACTCCCCCCAGAGGACCCGCGGCTGCCGGTGTGCCGCGATTTGGAGCGGGAGCGGGACAGCCTGCTCCAGGACATCAAGGCGCTGCGGCGCTTCCGGGAGAGCTTCCGCCAGGCGGTGGAGGAGGACGCCCAATCGCTGCTGCGGCAGGTGGAGGGGCTGCCCTCGGAAAAGCTGCTGTAAGGAGGGGCGAGTATGGATGCTGTCTTACAGACAAAGCGCTTGCTGCTGCGCCGGGCCCGGCTCTCGGACAGGGACGCCTACCTGGAGCTGCGCAACAGCCCCTATGTGATGGACTGCAACCCCATGGCGCCCATCACCCCGGAGCAGGCGGAGCGGCAGCTGGAAAAGGACCAGGCCTCTGGCCGGGCCTTCTATCTGGAGGAGCGGGCCACCGGGCTGCTGGCGGGGGTGGTGTGGCTCTCCCCCGACAGCCTGCGCTACCAGATGGAAAGCCTCTCCCTGGAGTACTTTGTGGGGGAGGCGTTCGCCGGCCAAGGCTTGATGACCGAGGCCCTGGGGGCCGTGGTGCCCTACGCCTTCCAAACGCTGGGGGCGCCGGTGCTTTCGGCCCGGGTGTTCCGGGAGAACAAAGCCTCCCAGCGGGTGCTGGAAAAGCTGGGCTTTACCCGGGAGGGGCTGCTGCGCCGGGCGGTGCGGTGCCCAGGGGGCCAGGTGCACGACGACGTCCCCTTCTCGCTGCTACGGCAGGAGTGGGAGGCGTCACAACGGGAATGAAAGGGGCGAAGGCCTGTGGAATGGGAAGCGCGGCAAAGCCGCATCGATGAGTTTTTAGACCTGTACAAGCAGCTGGAGGACGTGCTGGAAATCAAATACCGCAACGCCCGGCGGCACTATTCCAGCGTGGTGTTCGAGTTTATCAAGGACGATGAAAGCGCCCCGGTGCGGGATAAGCTGGAAATCTGCCGGGAGATACGCAACCTGCTCACCCACAGCGCCAACCTGGAGGGGGAGCCTGTGGTGGAGCCCTCCGCCCCGGTGGTGGAGGCCATGGGGGAGGTGCTGGACTTTGCCCGCCGCCCGCCCCTGGCCATGGAGTTCGCCACCAAGGGCGACCAGGTGATGCGGGCCCACATGCACCAAAGGGTGCTGCGGCTGATGGAGGTCATGGAGAAAAACGGCTACTCCCACATCCCCGTCATGGAGCAGGGGGAGTTCCGCGGGGTGTTCAGCGTGGGCACCGTGTTCCAGTACATCCTGCGCAGCGGCGGCAAGGGCATCCAGCCGGACACCACTGTGGCGGATTTGGCGGGGCACATCGGCTTTTCCGCGCACATGGAAAACTATGAGTTTGTGCCCAAGGACGCCACCTACATCTCCGTGCGGCGGATTTTCGAGCGGGTGCGGGGGAAAAACCAGCGTGTCTCCGTGATTTTCATCACCGAGCACGGCAAGGTGGGCGAGCCCCTGCTGGGCATGCTCACCCCCTGGGACGTAATGGGGCCCTTCTATCCCCGGAAAAAGTAAAAGAGACTGCCGCAG
>OLOQ01001830.1_pt1 | contig 18973 bp, 16 predicted proteins | sample 1673101 | NCBI WGS metagenome assembly OLOQ01 (sample SAMEA3136754, study PRJEB25190) | human gut metagenome | biome: human gut; feature: human-associated habitat; material: faeces | place: Austria | collected 2013 | reverse complement strand
CAGAGCACCGCTTCCTGCTGCTGCACCCAGAACGCCAGCGCAGGCAACGCAGGACACGAAGATGATCGAGCCGCCGATCAGGCTGATCAGGGACAGGACAAAGCCCGCCGTCCGTACGCCGCTGACAAAACCGGCCTTCTTGGAATTACTGGCCAGAATCAGGCCAATAATGCCGACGACTACAGACACGATGGAGGATACTCCAAAGAACCAACACACGACACCAATGATGCCGAGTACCATGCTGGCAGTTGCCGCGCCCTTGCCGGGAATGTTCCCATTTTCCATAATAATACGCTTCTTCTCTTTACAAATCCTTAACCGGCGCAGTCGAATTTCGCTTCGCTTCCGCCCGACAGCACCGACGTTAAAAGGATTATATCACAGATATTCCGAAAATGCAACAAAAACACACAAATTTTTCGCAAAAAAGGGAATCAGAAATATGGCGGAAGCAGCGCCTGTTTAGTGTGTCAGCGAATCAGTACTTGGGATTGGGGCCCCACTGGTTGTCGCCGGTGCTGTCCTGGCAGAACCAGACGAGCAGGATGATCGAACCTACCAGAGGAATCAAAACAAACAGATAATATGTGCCGGGCTTGCCGATGTCGTGCAGACGGCGGACACCGAGAGCAATCGAGGGAACCAGAATGGCAAGCGTCCAGAGCCATGCGTAGTTCTTCAAAATAGCACTGGCAACCATACCGGCAAGGGCGCAAAACAGCGCAGCCCACCAATACTCGCTTCTTCTGGAACGGGTGTTGAAGTCCGCGTACTTGGTGAAGAACATCTTGATGGCATCAATGAAGCCGACGGAAGGCTTCGGCTCCCGGCCATTGGTGTAGGCGACGTACCCGCTCTTGACCTGCTGTGCGCTGTAGCCGTCATCGACCTGCCGCGCGCCGCAGCCGTCGCAGAACTGTGCGCCGTCGGGCAGCTGCTTGCCGCAATTCTTACAATACATAAATATCTCTCCTCTTTACATTTATTTTAGCGGGCTTTCCCGCAGTGGTACGTAGTTTATCCCTTCACGCTGCCGTCCGGGTTGAACAGGGGCAGCTTTTCCAGATAGACGAGGTCGGAACGCTCCTGCGCGTCGCCCTCAGCCAGAACGGCCATGCGTCCGCAGATGATGCCGCCCGCTTCCTCTACCAAAGTTTCCAGCGCCTTCAGGCTCTCGCCGGTGGAGATCACGTCGTCCACGATGAGGATGCGCTTGCCCTTCATCAGTGCGGCGTCCGCGCCGTCCAGATACAGCTTCTGCTCCTTGGCGGTGGTGATGGAATGCACGGAAACGCTGAAAATGTCCCGCATGTACAGTTTGGGGGCTTTCCGCGCCAGGATGTACTTCTTGTCCCCGGCCTGACGGGCCATCTCGTGGGCCAGAGGAATGCCCTTGGCCTCCGCGGTGATGATGTAGTCATATTCCGGCGCGCGCTTCAGCAGCTCCCGGGCGCAGGCTACGGTCAGCTCCTGATCGCCGAAGATCACAAATCCGGCAATGGACAGAGAATCGTTTACCGGGCAGATGGGCAGATCCCGCTCAAGGCCCGCAATGTTCATATGATAATACATAGAATTTCCGCTCCTTCTTTTCTGGAAATAATCCTGAATTTATTATAACGCCCCAGTGAAAAAAGTCAAGGGAAACGCGGCGCAATTCGACAAACGCTTTTCACAGGCTTAAGGAAAAGATTTGGGAAAACTCCACGATTCCGGATTGCTTTTTTCGCCGCGGCGTGCTACCATACTCATACGGAAAATATTCAGCCCGAAAAGGAGAAAGACCATGTTTTACAAAAACGCGCGAATTTTTACTCCTGATTTCCGGTTCCGTACCGGTGCCTTTGAGGTGCGGGACGGCCTGTTCGGCGAAGTCCTCCCCGAAAACGTCCCCGCTGACGCCGTTGACTTAAACGGTGCCACCGTCATCCCCGGCCTGATCGACGTCCACAGCCACGGCAACTCCGGCGCGGACTTCTCCGACGGCGATTACGAGGGACTCAAGCGGATGGCCGCTTTCTATGCCAAGTGCGGCGTGACCTCCTTTGCCCCCGCCTCCATGACCCTGCCCTACGACGTGCTGGAAAAAGCCTTCGCCACCGCGAAGCAGCTCCACGCCGAAGCCCCCGAGGGACTGTCCCGTCTCATGGGCATTCAGATGGAGGGACCCTACTTCTCCTACAAGAAGCGCGGCGCACAGAACCCCGACTACCTGAAGGACCCGGATTTTGAGGGCTTCAAGAAGCTGTACGAGGGCTGCGGCGGTCTTGTCCGCATCGTGGATGTCGCGCCCGAACTGCCCGGCGCGGCGGAATTTGTTGCCAAGGCCAAGGAGCTGTGTACCGTCTCTATCGCCCACACCGATTCCGACTATGACCACGCCAGAGCCGCCATCGACGCCGGTGTCACCCACCTGACCCACCTGTACAACGCCATGCCCCCCATCCACCACCGCAACCCCGGCGTCATTCCCGCCGCGGTGGAGACCCCGGGCGTTCAGGCTGAGATCATTTGCGACGGTTACCATATCCACCCCGCTTCCGTCCGTCTCGCCTTCACCATGTTCCGTGACCGGATGGTGCTGATCTCCGACTCCGGCCGCTGCGCCGGTGAGCCGGAGGGAACCAGGTTCCAGCTGGGCGGTCAGGACGCGTGGCTTCGCGGCGGCGTGGCCAAGCTGGCCGACGGCACCATCGCCTGCTCTGCTACCAACCTGTGGACCTGCCTGCAAAACGTCCTGAAGTGGAACGTCCCCGAGGAAGAGGCCATCCGCGCGGCGACCTTCAACCCCGCCAAGGCCATCGGCGCGGCGGACAAGGTCGGCACCATCGAGACCGGCAAGCTGGCGGACTTCGTTGTCACCAACGCGGATTACACCCAGAAGCGGGTGTTCATCGGCGGAAAGGAAATCTGACGGCAGCTTTACACGTACATGTTCGGCAGGCTCCCCCGTTTCAGGGAAGCCTGCCCAGTCCTGCCCGATTTTGACAAAATTCTGATTTGAGGTTTTTATGCATCATCGTTACATCGGAGATAAGGCGTTTTACCGCCGGGTCTTTGGGGTAGCCGTCCCCATTATCATCCAGAACGGCATCACCAACTTTGTGTCCCTGCTGGACAACATCATGGTCGGGCAGGTCGGCACCGTTCCCATGAGCGGCGTTTCCATCGTCAACGGTCTGCTGTTCGTATTCAACCTGTGCGTCTTCGGCGCAAGCTCCGGCGCGGGTATCTTCACCGCCCAGTTCTACGGCTCCAAGGATGACGAGGGCATCCGCCACACCTTCCGGTTTAAGTTTTTGATCTGCATCGTCATATCTCTGGTGGGCGCGGCCATTTTCCTGCTGGGTGGTTCCAGTCTGATTGGGCTTTACCTCACCGGCGAGGGCGACGCCGCCACTGCCGCCGGGGCGCTGGATCACGGCCTTAAATATCTGGCCATCATGCTCTGGGGCTTTTTGCCCTTCGCCCTGACCAACACCTATTCCAGCACCCTCCGGGAGACCGGGGAGACTTTCATCCCCATGCTGGGCGGCATTGCGGCGGTGTTCGTGAATCTGGTGCTGAACTACATCCTGATCTTCGGCAAATTCGGCGCGCCGGAAATGGGCGTGGAGGGCGCGGCCATCGCCACAGTCATTTCCCGGTACGTGGAGCTTGCCATCGTGGCGGGGTGGACGCATTCCCACAAAGCCCGCAACGCCTTTATCGTGGGCGCTTACCGTTCCATGTACATCCCCGGCAAGCTGCTGAGATCCATCACCATCAAGGGTATGCCCCTGCTGGTCAACGAATTCCTCTGGTCCAGCGGCATGGCCGTCCTGAGCCAGTGCTACTCCACCTGCGGGCTGGACGTGGTGCCTGCCATGAACATTTGCAGCACCCTGTTCAATCTGGGGAGCGTCGTCTATCTTTCCATGGGCAATTCCGTTGGCATTATCATGGGGCAGATGCTGGGCGCAGGGCACTCGGAGGAGGACGTGCGGGACACCAACCGGAAGCTCATCGCCGTGTCCATTGCGTCGGGCGTCGTGTTCGGCGGCCTGATGGCGGCGGTTTCCGAGGCGTTCCCCGGCATCTACAACACCACCGACGCCGTGCGGCATCTGGCGGCGCAGCTGATCTGGATCTCCGCCGTGATGATGCCCTTCGGCTCCTATCTCAACGCCACCTATTTCACCCTCCGTTCCGGCGGACAGACCTTCGTGACGTTCCTGTTTGACAGCTGCTTCATGTGGGTGTTCTGCGTGCCGCTGGCCTTCTGCCTGAGCCGGTTTACGAACCTGCCCATTCTGCCGCTGTACGCTATCTGTCAGGCTACCGACTTCATCAAGTGCGTCATTGGTACGGTCATGCTGAAACAGGGCAAGTGGATTCAGAACCTGACGGTCTGATACTATTTCCTGATTAAAATCTTTTTTAAAGATTTTAGGGTCTATCTGAAAACCGGAAATATGACCAACAGCGAGGGATTTTTCGTCTGATGAAGCCATTTTTCCGCAGGAATACTTTGTGTATTGCAAGGAAAAATGGCGTACAGCAGGCGGAAAAGACCCGCTGTTTGGGCATGTTGACGGTTTTCAGATAGACCCTAATTGGAGTTCAGTATGAGCTATTGATAGACAAAGCCGACAGCGGTTTTCGCTGCCGGCTTTTCCAATATGGGGTTTACTTATGCAGGAAAGAGAACAGGCCCTTCTTTTCGTAAGGCGCGGAGCTGATGCCGCCCACCTGATAGCCGGTGGAGTTGATCGTCTCCCGGAGCTTACCCTCATCCAGCGGCTCGTCGGACAGAATGACGGTCTCGCCCTTCGCGTGGGAGGAGGTGACCTTTTTGACGTTCAGCGCACTGCGGACGGCGTCGTTCACATGGGCTTCGCACATGGAACAGGCCATACCGGATACCTGCACAGTCGTTTGAATCATAATAACCCTTCTTTCTGAAAGTTTAACCACATTATAGCACAGCATTGGGTTAGCGTCAACTAACCTTATGAGAAATGGCCGTGCTTGCACAGTCTGCCGAAATCTGTTATACTGAGCCTGAAAGGAAGTGTTTTCCCGTGCGGTGCGATTGTCATATTCACATGGTTCTGGACGGCGCGGACTGGAAGCGGGCGATCGCCCGGCATTCCGGGGGCGTGGATGAAGTCTGGGTTCGCCGGGTGCTGGAAACTTACCAAAAGCTGGGCTTTACCTACCTCCGTGACGGCGGCGACCGCTGGAACGTGGGAGCAAAAGCCCGGTCGTTGGCGGGGGAATATGGCATTACCTACCGCACGCCGTTGTCGCCGCTGTGCGCGCAGGGTCACTACGGCGGATTCATCGGAGAAAAGTACGAAAATCTCTCCCAGTATGCCGCTATGGTTACTCAAAAGCGGGCGGACGGCGCGGATTTTATCAAGATCATGATATCCGGTCTGATGGATTTTGATCGCTTCGGTGTGCTGACCGAGGACGGCCTTCCCCCGGAAACCATCCGGGAGCTGATCCATATTGCCCACGAGGAGGGCTTTGCCGTAATGGCCCACGCCAACGGCGCCCGGACGGTGGAAGCCGCAGCGCTGGCCGGGGTGGATTCCGTGGAACACGGCGCGTATCTGGACACGGACGCCCTCCGCGCCATGCGCGAAAACGGAACGGCGTGGGTGCCTACGCTGTCCACCATCGGGAATCTGCGGGGAACGGGGCGCTTTGACGAAACTGCCGTGGCGGCGATTCTGGAAAGCGCCATGGAAAATGTGGCCGCCTTTGCGGCCATGGGCGGCCTGATCGTCCCCGGAACCGACGCCGGAGCGTGGGCAGTCCCCCACGGAAGCCTGTCGGAGTACGCGCTGCTGAAGCAGGCGCTGGGGGAGAATGCAGAAAATGTGCTGAGCCGCGGCGCGGCGGAGATTCAGCGGAAATTTTGACGAATGGTTATAGGGAGGGTGCCATATGGAGTACTTTACGTATAACACGTGTAACACGTGGCCTTACTCTTGTTAACAGAAGTCCACAGATTTTCCATAAAATTACCGCCCCGGACTGTACTGCTGGCATGGCCTGTGGTGGTTCCCTTTTTGCTCCGCCATCTGTTTATTATGTGAAATGGTTGCTTGCCTATCAATCACATAATACGTCACGTTCTGTCAAACAAACCGGGCTTGTTGAAAATGCACAAAAACTTTTCTTTTCGTTGAAATTATTTCCCAAACATGGTATTATTTTTCTGTAGAATTACTCGGCGTGTTACTGATATCGATAGAGAGGGGAATTTAAGTGCAATCAGATAACTCTTGTAAACGAGTGCAAAGGCAAAACATTCTTATCCTTGTCTCCATAGTAGTTGCCATAATATGCGCTATTGTATCCTGTAATTACAAGAAGCCGGAAGGTGAATATGCGGTCGTAGATCGGTTCATAGATGCGTTCGGTACTGAAAAAATAACAGATGTTTCCGAGATGGATATACAAGGCGCTGATTATCGTCATGAGTTTCGATTATATGCATATTCAAATGCTGTCGGGAAGAAAGGACATATAGACGGTGGAGACATTCAAATTGTTAACTATGGTGGAAAAAAGAACTCGGAAATCCGAGTTTACGGGCACGTTGATACTGTAGAACAGGCAACAGATCTATGTACAACAGTCGTTAAAATTTTTGATAGTTCTATATCTGAAAGCAAATTGAGGAATGAATATTCGGGTTTATATTCTCACTATTCCACATGGGCGGACATTAGATTTTCAATAACTCCTGTTCAGGGTTATATAACCGAGCGGTCATCGGGCGGTTATGATGTGCTTGTCGATTGTAGCAGGATACAGTTTTAACGTTCAGGAGGAAACTTTGCAGAGATGAGGATAACTGCCGAACTACAAAGTACCGCGTATTGTGCCGACTGAGCCAAACAGAGATAGACATGCCCCGGCGAATGGGGCTGCCGGGGCGGAGGTCGAGACTTACTCCTGCTAATAGAAGGCCACTAATATTTCCATAGAAAATCCCGTCCCAGGCTGTGCTGTCAGCACGGTCCGGGACGGTTGCTTTTTTACACGCTTTTTTTGCTCCTGCGGGGAATATCTTACGTTTTGGTTGGGTAGTATGATTCTAAATCCCCTACTATGGTGCCGGGGTCTCCGGTGAAGGCGGAAAGAACTTCTATCGGTATCCCGTGCTCTCTGGCAAGCTCCACACTGCGGTCGTGGAGCACCTGCGCGCCATTTTCGATCAGCGTCATCATTTTCGCATAACTGATCTGCCCGAAACGGGTGGCGTCGGAGTAAATTCTGGGGTCCCGGTCATAGACGCCGTCCACGTCTGTGAAGATCTGACAGCGGTCGGCCTTCAGCCATGCCGCCAGAGCTACCGCCGTGGTGTCCGAACCGCCGCGCCCCAACGTGGTGATGTCCCCCTCGGGATTGACGCCCTGAAAGCCTGCCACGACCACGATCTTTCCCGCGTCCAGCTGCCGGCGGATGCGGGCGACGTCGATATTTTGTATCCGGGCGTTGCCGTGGACGCCGTCGGTCCGGATGCCCGCCTGCCAGCCGGTGAGACTGACGGCGCTGTAACCCATAGCCCCGATGGCCATGGTCATCAGCCCTGCCGACATCTGCTCCCCGGCGGCAAGATATGCGTCCATCTCCCGGGCGGAGCCCCGGCGGTTGACCTGAGTGGCCTTTTCGATGAGCATATCCGTGGTATCCCCCTGAGCGGAAACCACCACGACGACCTGATTTCCCTGCCGGGCCAGCCCCGTGACCCTACGAGCCGCGGCGCGCAGGCGCGACATTCCCGCAAGGGACGTTCCTCCATATTTCTGCACGATGAGCATATCGCACCCCTCCCGATTCATCGTATGTCAGGGATGGGCGAAGTGTGACGAAGGCAGCACCGCGCAATTGCGCCTGCGAGTCTCAGCCGTCTTTTTGCCCCACTTCCGCAGTTTCAAAAATGGGAAATACATACAGTATTCCTCCATTTTTGAAACTTTGAATTGGAACAAAAATCCTGGCTGAGACTTCTTGCCGAATTGCACGGTGCTGCCTGAAGAAAACCGCCGCAGAAAACAGCGGCGGCGGTTTTGCAATTCAGAATATGGGGTTATCCGGCCAGCACGTCGGCCTTCAGCACGCCCTGAATGGCGGAGAGGCGGTTCATCAGTTCCTCCAGCGTCATGGTCAGGTCGATGGTCTCCGCAGAGATGGTCACGACCGCCGTACCGTTTGTGGGGACGATGGAATTGATGGTGCTGATATTGGCGCCGGCGTCGGCAAAGACGCCCAGGATTTCGGACAAGAGTCCCTGCTCATCGTGGAGCAGCAGCTGGAAGGTGATGATGCGGCCGGTCATCATGCTCTGGAAGGGCAGCACGGCGTCCCGGTACTTGTAGAACGCGCTGCGGCTGATGTCGGTCATGCGGGTGGCTTCGTTGACGGTGGACGCTTCGCCGGTGGAAAGCAAACGCTTTGCCTCCGCTACCTTCAGGAAAACCTCCGGCAGGGCGGAAGACTCTACAATATAGTATTTGGGTTTGGTCGACATGTCGGACCTCCTTAAAACTGGTTCAATTTGTGTGTGACAGAACAACACCTGTTTCTCCACAATGTATTGTAACATACTTTTCTTAGAATGCAACCCCATATCACCAGAGTTTTTGTCGGAAAGGAGGAATCTTTTTGCGTCCCGCGGTGAAAAAAAGCATATCCGTGCTGGCGGCGTTTTTTGCCGTGTGGCTGGCTGCCCGGTTTCTTCTGCCGCTTTGCTTTCCCTTTCTGCTGGGGGCGCTGCTGGCCTTCGCGGCGGAGCCGATGGTGGGCTTCCTCCAGAAACGGCGGGTTCCACGGTGTGTGTGCTCCGGCATCGGCGTCAGTATGGCCTTCTGCTTTCTTGCCATGCTGGTGCTGATTCTCTGCGCCTTTGCTCTGCGGGAGCTGCGAAGGGTGGCGGGGGTGCTGCCCGATCTGGAGGATACGGCAAAATCCGGCATCGGCCTGCTGCAAAGCTGGCTGCTGGAGCTGGCGTCCCACACGCCCCAGAGCGTGCAGCCCCTGCTCAGCGAGAACGTGACCTCCTTCTTCTCCAATGGAACATCTCTGCTGGACAAGGTCATCCGGTATATTCTGGGGCTGGCGGGAAACATTCTGAGCCACATTCCCGACGGTGCGCTGAGTTTGGGAACGGCGGTGATCTCCTCCTTCCTGATCTCCGCCCGGCTGCCGAAGATCAAGAGCTGGCTGAAAAAACGTCTGCCCGAGGAAAAGCTCAAGCCCGCCGCGGACGCCCTGAAGCGTATGAAAAATGCCGTGGGCGGGTGGCTGACGGCGCAGCTCAAGCTGATGGGCGTGACCTTCACCATTCTGACCCTGGGGTTCGTGGTGCTGCGGATCGCCTACGCTCCGCTGTGGGCGCTGGTGGTCGCGCTGGTGGACGCGCTGCCTGTGCTGGGCACCGGCACCGTGCTGGTACCATGGGCAGTGATCTGCTTTTTGCAGGGGGAGGGCGCCAGGGCAATCGGCCTGCTGGGCGTTTATGCCGTGGTCACCCTGTCCCGCTCCATGCTGGAGCCGAAGCTGGTGGGGCGGCATCTGGGGCTTGACCCCCTGGTGACGCTGATGGCGCTGTACGTCGGCTACAAGCTCTGGGGCGTGGGCGGCATGATCTTTGCCCCTCTGCTCGCCGTGACCATCATGCAGGTCACGCCGGGGCGGGAGCGGGGAGATACCCCTGAAATCCCTTAAACAAGAAAATTCCCAACTGCCTATTGTACATCCCGTTCATTTTTGCTATAATATGAGGAAAATGTTATTACTGGATGTGCATGAATCGTGAAATACGGAATTTGGAAGGTGTCCCAGCTGGAGGCGGGGGCTGTCAACGCATTGGTTGGCAGCGGCTACGCTCCGCTGGCCGCCATGGTGCTGGCCTCCCGGGGGATCGGGGATGATCGACAGGCCAGAGCTTACTTAGACTGCAACGCGCCCCTGCTTGACCCTTTTTTGATGACGGATATGGACAAGGCTGCCGGACGGGTGGGACTTGCCATGTCCCGGGGTGAGAAGATCGCCGTGTTCGGCGACTACGACGTAGACGGCATCACCGCCACCTGTTTGCTGACGGATTTTCTCCGCCGCCACGGCGCGGATGTGGTGAGCTACATTCCCGGCCGTCTGGAGGAGGGCTACGGCCTGAATCCCATCGCCATTCACCAGCTTCACGCCGAGGGCGTCAAGCTGATCGTCACCGTGGACTGCGGCATCACCGCCGTCAATGAGGCGGAGCTGTGTAAGCAGCTGGGCATTGATCTCGTCATCACCGACCATCATGAGTGCAAGCAGACGCTGCCCGCCGCGGTTGCTGTGGTGGACCCACACCGCTGCGATGGCGGCTATCCCCATAAGAATCTCTCCGGCGTGGGCGTGGCCTTCAAGCTGGCTTCCGCCCTGTGCGGCTCTCAGGAAACGGTGCTGGAAGAATACGCCGACATGGTATGCCTCGGCACCGTGGCGGATGTGATGCCCCTGCAGGGGGAGAACCGGGTGTTCGTGGCGAGAGGTCTGGAATCTCTGGCGCATACCAAGCGCCCGGGCATCGCGGCGCTGATGGCGGAGTGCGGCTGCGCCCCGGAGACTGTCAGCGCGTCCTCCATCGGCTTCATGCTGGCGCCCCGCATCAACGCCGCCGGACGGATGGGACAGATCGATCTTGCGGTGGAGCTGTTTCTCACCGACGACCCGGACAAGGCCGCCGAGGCCGCCCGGGGACTGTGCGAGCTGAACCGGCAGCGGCAGGCCGTGGAATCGGAAATTTACCGGCAGGCCGTGTCCATGCTGCCCATGGGCAAGCCCCCGGAGGCCATCGTGCTGGCGGATGAAAGCTGGCATCAGGGCGTGGTGGGCATCGTGGCCAGCCGCATTGCCGAGGAATACGCCTGCCCCACCTTCCTGATCTGTCTGGACGGCGAGCACGGCAAAGCCAGCTCCCGCAGCCACGGGGGCTTCAACCTGTTTGCCTCCCTGAGCGCCCTGTCTCCGCTGCTGGAAAGCTACGGCGGCCATGAGCTGGCCGCGGGCTTTACCATTTCCCGCGCCAACATTCCGGAATTCCGCCGCCAGATCTGTGCGCTGGCCGCGCAGTATTACACCGACGACGTGCCGCGAACCGTTCTGGATGTGGACTGCGCCGTTTCCCCGGAGCTGCTGACCCTGCACAATGTGGACTCCCTGCAAATGCTGGAGCCCTGCGGCAACGGCTGCCCCAAGCCGGTGCTGATGATGAAGAATCTGACCATCGACCGCATCAGCATGGTGGGCGGCGGACGGCATATGCGCCTGCGCCTGTGCAGCGGACATACGTACCTGAACGCCATCTATTTTTCCGCCAATCCCCAGACGGTGTCCATCCAGCCGGGGGACTTAGTGGACGTGGCCTTTACCCCTCAGGTGAACGAATTCCGGGGGACGCGCACCGTGCAGATGAACGTCATCGACATCCGCCCCAGCTGCAGCGCCGAGTGCCTGCCCGACGCCGCGCCTTACCGGGACATGCAGCGGGGAAATCTGACCTCCGGCGAGGCCGCGGCGCTGCTGCCCGACCGGAAAATGCTGGCGCTGGTATGGCGGTATCTGGACGCAGCGAACCCTGTGCAGGAATCACCCATGTGCCTGTGCCGCAAGATCGTCCGCTGGTCGGGACAACCGTTGAATCTGGGGCAGATGCTCACCTGTCTGGATATTTTCCGGGACGTGGGACTGCTCACCGTCCAGCGGCAGCATAAATATGTTTCCATCCGGCTGACCCCCGGAGAAGGAAAGGCCGACCTGAGCCGAAGCCAGACCATGCAGCGGCTGCTGCACGCGAAAGAGAGCTGAATTTGAAATGGAATCCTTTGAAGAACATTACGCGTCCATGTGCGACGCAATCAAAAAGCACCTGCCCGGCGCGGACATGGCGCTCATCGACCGTGCCGTGGATTACGCCAACCAGAAGCACAAGCTGCAAAAACGGAAGGACGGTTCCCCCTACATCATCCACCCGCTGGCGGTCGCCCAGATCGTGGCGGAGATGGGGCTGGACTGCGACGCCATTCTGGGCGCCCTGCTCCACGACTGCATCGAGGACACCGACGCCTCCCATGAGGACATTGAAAAAATCTTCGGCCCCACCGTGGCGGAGCTGGTGGAGGGCGTCACAAAGCTGACCCGGGCAAACTTCTCCTCCTCCGAGCAGGCGCAGATGGAGAATCTGCGCAAGATGTTCATGGCCATGAGCAAGGACATCCGGGTGGTGCTGATCAAAATCGCCGACCGGCTCCACAACATGCGCACCATGCAGTACCAGACGCCGGAAAAGCAGATTCAGAAGTGCCGGGAGACAATGGACGTCTATGCGCCCCTTGCCCACCGCCTTGGTATGCAGAAGATCAAGTGGGAGCTGGAGGATACCGCTCTGCGCTACCTCGCGCCCATGGAGTATAACGAGATCATGTCCTACCTTCAGGCCCACAAGGAGAAGGACGAGGCCTTTATGCGCACCATCCAGGACAAGATCACCCAGCGCCTGACCTCCGTAGGCATCCACAACACCACCTACGGACGGATCAAGCACGTCTACTCCATCTACCGGAAAATGCTCGCCCAGGGCAAGACCATTGACGAGCTGTACGACATTTACGCTTTCCGGGTCATTGTGGACACCATCCCCGACTGTTATAACGTGCTGGGACACGTCCACGACCTGTTCAGTCTGGTGCCGGGACGGTTCAAGGACTATATCTCCACCCCCAAGCCCAATATGTACCAGTCCCTGCACACCACCGTCATCGGCTCTCAGGGCATTCCCTTCGAGGTGCAGATCCGCACCTGGCAGATGCACGAGACCGCCGAATACGGTATCGCCGCCCACTGGAAGTACAAGCAGGGCACCGGCACGGGTACCGAGAAGGATTTCGAGTGGGTGCGCCGTCTGCTGGAAAGCCAGCAGGACTCCGACGCGGAAGAATTCGTCCAGTCCATGAAGATCGACATGTTCGACGACGAGGTGTTCGTCTACACCCCCAAGGGACGGATCGTCTCCCTGCCCGCCGGCTCCACGCCCATCGATTTTGCCTATGCCATCCATTCCGGCGTGGGAAATTCCATGATCGGCGCGAAGGTGAATAACCGCATCGCCAACATCGACACCACTCTGAAAAACGGCGATATCGTGGAGGTGCTGACCTCCAAATCCGCCAAAGGCCCCAGCCGGGATTGGCTGACCATCTGCAAGAGCAATCAGGCCAGAACCAAGATCAAGCAGTGGTTCAAGAAGGAGAAGCGGGAAGAGAACATCGTCCACGGCCGGGCGTCCTTCGAGTCGGAAATGAAGCGAGTGGGGCTGCCCCTTACCGCTGCCACCGACCCGGAGCTGGAAGGGCAGCTGCTGAAAAAGCTGTCCTTCGACACCTGGGACGATATGTTCGCCGCCATCGGCTACGGCGGACTGACCGCCGCCAAGGCCGTCGGCCGCATCCGGGACGATATCAACAAGGCGCTGAAGCAGCAGACCGCGGAAAAGCTGCCCCAAAGCCCTCTGCGCTTCCGTCCCGATTCCGAAGCGGTCATCCAGAACCGCCACGCGGTCAACGGCGTCATTGTGGAGGATATCGATTCCTGCATGATCAAGTTCGCCAAATGCTGCACCCCCGTCCCCGGCGACCCCATTGTGGGTTTCATCACCAAGGGCTTCGGCGTCAGCATCCACCGGGCGGACTGCCCCAACGCCCAGAACCGGGAGGATCCCCGTCAGGCCGCCCGCTGGGTGCGCGTCCGCTGGGCGACGCAGGAAGAGCAGCCCTTTGAGACCACGCTGGAGCTGGACTGCATCACCCGGGACGGGCTGATTCTGGACGTGGCCATGGTGCTGTCCACCGCCCGCGTCCGGGTCAAGGAAATGAGCGGCAAAGACCTGCCCGGCGGCCGCAGCGCCATCACCATCCGGTTTGAAGTCAAGGACGTGGCGGAGCTGGAATCCGTGCGGACGAAGCTGCTGAACATCCGGGACGTGGTCGGCTCCCGCAGAGGACAGAATTAAGGAGAGAGACGCTATGCGCGCTGTACTGACAAGAGTCAATTCCGCCTCCGTCGCCATTGACGGCCAGGTGGTGGGAAAAATCGGAAAAGGCTTCCTCATCCTTCTCGGTGTCGGCCCCGACGATACCGAAAAGGAATGCCGGTATCTGGCGGAAAAAGCCCTGGGACTCCGGATTTTTACCGACGAAAACGACAAAATGAATCTGGGACTGGACGCGGTGGGCGGCGAGGTGCTGGTAGTCAGCCAGTTCACTCTCTACGGCAACTGCCGCAAGGGCCGCCGCCCCAGCTTTACCGACGCCGCGAACCCGGAACTGGGGGAGCGGCTGTATGAGCAGTTCCTTGCCGACTGCGCCAGTCTGGGGTATCCCCCTCAGCACGGCCGCTTCGGCGCGGACATGAAGGTGGAATCCGTCAACGACGGCCCCGTGACCCTGATTCTGGACACGGAGCAGCTGATGGATACGCCCAGAAGAAAATGACAAAATTCACACCCGGTAGGTGATAGTATGCTGAACATTCACACGCTGACCCTTGGGGATTACGGAACCAACTGCTATATCGTCCACGACAGTGCGTCGGAGACCTGCTGTGTCATCGACCCCGGCTACACCCCGGAGAAGATTCTGAACGAGGTGAACGCCCTGGGGCTGACCGTGGAAGCGATTCTGCTGACCCACGGGCACTTTGACCACGTGGGCGGCGTAAAGGAGATCGCCGCCGAGACCGGCTGCGACGTCTATCTCTGCGCCGACGAGCTGACCCTGCCGCCCCAGATGACGGCGGGGCCGCTCTACTATACCAAAACCTACGACGAAGGGGACACCCTGCACCTTGCGGGGCTGACGATTTCCGTCATCCGCACCCCCGGCCATACCCCCGGCTCCGTGTGCCTGCTCATTGACGACGCCATGTTCTCCGGGGATACCCTGTTCGCCGGTTCCTGCGGCCGTACCGATTTTCCCGGCGGCAGCGACGCGGCCATGCGGGCTTCTCTGCGCCGTCTGGCCGGGCTTTCCACCGACTACCGGGTCTACCCCGGCCACGGCATGGATACGACGCTGGCGGAGGAAAAGCGGTATAACCCCTATCTACGATAATCGAGGTTCTTATGAAACTGACACTACACGGTCATGACGACCGCTATGCCGTGGAGCAGTTACAGCTTTCCCTGTTTCCCGACAACACGGAAGGGGAAGCCGCTTCGACCCTCCACCGGGGAAAGGTCTGGCTTACCGCAGTCACGAAAATCACCGTGAACGGCGTGACCGCCACAGCCACCCGGCGGATCAAGGCGGCGGACGAAACCGTCCGACTGCGCCGCCGGGCATTGCAGCAGAGCTATTATCTGGCCGCGAAACGGCTGCTGCCCGTTACGCCCCCATGGGGCGCACTGGCCGGCGTCCGACCCACGAAAATCACGACCAAGCATCTGCTGGAGGGCGGCACACCCAAGTCCGCAGACGAGCTGCTGCGGGATGTATATTACGTCACCGATGACCGCCGCAGGCTGGCCGTCGACTGCTCGGTCTCCACAGTCCGGGCGGTAAACCTCTTGCAGCCCAGCGATCTGTCGCTGTACGTCGGCATTCCCTTCTGCCCCACCCGCTGCACCTATTGCAGCTTCGTCAGCCGCACCATCGGCAGGAAAACGGAACTGCTGGAGCCCTATCTGCGGGCGCTGGAACAGGAAATTGCGGTCACGGGCAGACTTCTGGCGCAGTCCGGGAGAACTATCCGCACCCTCTACATCGGCGGCGGCACCCCCACGACCCTCTCTGCCCCTCAGATGGAGCGCCTGCTGCGCGTCATCCGGGACAATTTCGATCTGTCCCGGTGCGTGGAATTCACCGTAGAGGGCGGCCGCCCGGATACGCTGGATTTGGAAAAGCTCCAAGTCATCCGTTCCGGCGGCGCTGACCGCATGAGCATCAACCCCCAGACCATGGAGGACGCCGTCTTACGCGCCTGCGGGCGGCCCCACAAGGCGGCGGACGTGCTTCGCGCCTACGGCGAAGCGGCGGATGCAGGTTTCAGTGCCATCAATATGGATTTGATCGCGGGGCTTCCCGCGGACACCACGGCGGGCTTCCGCCGCAGTCTGGACGCCGTGGCGACTTTGAATCCCGCCAACATCACCGTCCACACCCTCGCCCTGAAAAAAGGAGCCGACCTGTTTGAAAAGCGGGAGAATCTCCCCTCCGCCGGGGACGTCGCCGAAATGGTCGCCTACGGGGAGCAGACCCTCCGGGCGCTGGGCTACAAACCCTATTACCTCTACCGCCAGAAATACATGTCCGGCAGCTTCGAGAACGTAGGCTGGAGCCGGGACAATCTGGACTGCCTGTACAACATCTACATGATGGAGGAAGTGCATACCATCCTCTCTCTTGGCGGCGGAGGCATGAACAAGGTAAACCTCCCCGACGGCACCCTCCGCCGGTTCCATAACCCAAAATTCCCCGAACAGTACATCGAAATGCTCCCGAGCGTGCTGGAGCAGAAGCAGGAGCTGTTCCGTCTCATGACAGACAGGGCGAAATAACGCCCACGCTACACGAAAGGAAGTGTGCCAATTTGGACACCCTCATTTCCAATGTTACAGCCGTGACCATGAACCCCCGGATGGAGGTCATTTTTGGCGCTTATATCGGCATCGAGGACGGGAAGATCGTCTCCATTGAGCGAAAGCCCCCTGCCGAAGCGCCCAAGGCCATTGTGGACGGCACCGGCATGGTGGCCATTCCCGGTCTCATCAACTGCCACACCCATCTGGCGACTGCCAGTCTGCGGTGCTTCACCGATGATCTGGGCAACACCGAAGCCCTTCAGGCGCTGCTGCAAAAGGAAGCGAAAATGGACTCCCGCAGCGCCAAAGCGGCGGCATCTCTCGCCATCGCCGAGTGCCTGCGCTTCGGCGTGACCTCGGTTTCCGACTTGTATTACTACCCCAACGCCACCGCCGAGGCCGTGGCGGAATCCGGCATCAAGGCCAATCTGGCGCTGTCCAGCTATCGCTACATCGACGAGAACGAGGACTTCGACTTCGAGACCGACGAGCAGTGCCGGGAGCTGGTAAAGGTCACGGAGGAGTGGAACGGCTTCGACGGCGGCCGTATCAAAATTGACGCCGGAATCTACGCCGAGTACATCAGCAACTACAGGCTCTGGGAAGGTCTGGTGGGCTACGCCGCAGAGCAGAATCTGGGAATGCAGCTGCATCTTGCGGAGACCCAGAGCGAAGTGGACTCCTGTCTGGAGCGCACCGGCATGAACCCCGGCGAGCTGTTAAACTGCCACAATGTATTCAGCCGCCCCACCACTGCTGCAGGCTGTACATATTTAACCGAGGACGAGCGTAAACTGCTGGGGAAGAAGGGCGTCTGCGCCGTAGCGACCCCCGTGTCCGCCTACAAAAACGGCCAGTCCTCCACCCCTATTCTGGAATCCGTCAAGGCGGGGATGAACGTAGCCCTCGGCACCGGCGGCGCAATCGAGTGCGGCAATTTGGACATGTTTGAGGTCATGCGCTTTGCCGCCATGTCCGCCCGGAAGGAAAGCGGCAATCCCGCCGCCCTCCCGTCTCCCGCCGCCCTGATGATGGCGACTGTCTCCGGTGCGCAGGCGCAGAGACGCGCTAAGGAATGCGGAATGCTTCAGGTTGGCATGGACGCGGATATCGCGCTCATCGACTTTTCCGCCCCCCATCTGATCCCCTGCCACAATGTTCTGAACGGTCTCGTCTGGTCTGCCAAGGGCGGCGACGTGGCCATGACCATGGTGCGGGGCAAAATCCTCTACGAAAACGGCCAATTCCCCACCATCGACATGAAGAAGGTGGTGGAGGAGCTGACCGAATACGCCATCCCCCGGCTGTTTGAAGAAACGAAGTGACCCCGCATTCCCCCGCAGAAAGGATGAAACCATGTCTGATATGCAAAAAAAGCAGAATTTTCTTCAGGGCACCGCGCTGCTCGCAATGGCAACGGCCATTGTCAAGGTCATCGGCGCTCTGTATAAAATTCCCCTCAACGCCATCATCGGCGAGCAGGGCTTCGGCTACTTCAACACGGCCTACGACATCTATAACGTACTGCTGATGATCTCCACCGCCGGACTGCCCGTTGCCATGAGCCGGATGATCTCTCAGGCCAGTTCCCTTGACCATTACAATCAGGTGCGCCGGATTTACCATACCGCACGGGGTATTTTTCTGGCGCTGGGCATTGCGGGCAGTCTGCTGATGACGGTGTTCTGCCGCCAGCTGGCCGCCTTCCAGAACCAGCCCGACGCATGGGCGGCCATCGGCTGCCTCGGCCCCTGCGTGCTGCTGATTTGTGTCATGAGCACCTACCGTGGCTTCTTTCAGGGGCAGGGGAACATGCTGCCCACCTCCGTTTCTCAGGTGCTGGAGGCTGTGGTGAAGCTGATCGTGGGTATGGGCGCGGCGCTGGCGATCCTGAAAATGACCAACGAGATTCCTCTGGCCGCGGGCGGCGCGATTCTGGGCGTCACGGCAAGCTGCCTTGTTTCGGCGATCTATCTGTTCGGCCGCTTCCGGAAGAGCTACGCCCTTCTGCCCCGGACGGAGGAAGAGCCTCGTTCCTACCGGGAGACCGCCCGGGGGCTGCTGGCCATTGCCATTCCCATCACCTTCGGCTCCGCCGCCTTGCAGCTGATGACCATGCTGGAAACCAAAATTTACATGGGGCAGCTGCTGAATCTGGGCTACACCCAGTCCTCTGCCGACACCATGCGGGGCGTTTACGGTATGTGCCTGACCATTTTCAACATGCCCTGCGCCTTCATCACCCCCATTACCATCAGCATCATTCCCGCCATCACCTCCCACCTGACCCTCTGCGGCGATGATGAAGCCAAGGCCACGGAGGAATCCGCCGTGCGGATCACC
>OLOQ01001817.1_pt1 | contig 19061 bp, 16 predicted proteins | sample 1673101 | NCBI WGS metagenome assembly OLOQ01 (sample SAMEA3136754, study PRJEB25190) | human gut metagenome | biome: human gut; feature: human-associated habitat; material: faeces | place: Austria | collected 2013 | reverse complement strand
ACACACTGAATTTCAAATCATTATATATACTATTTTTGAGAGATTGGATTTATTTACAATATGCAGCATCAATATATATTTTGCCGGGAGTAGATACACATGACGCTATTGAAATAATGCAAGACTATTATCAAAATGCCATACGGGAGATTTGCTATCTCATATTGGCTAATTATCTCATTATATTATTCTTGTTCATATGCCTTTGGCTGAAAGGAGGCAAGCGATGAAGAAAGGTATTAAAATATCGTTATGGATATTGGGCGGATTGGCAAGCATCGTGATTGCTTTAATTTGCCTCGTTGGAATATTCTCGTATTTCACTCAAGATTATAAAAATAGTCAGGATAACTATTTTGCAAGAGTTGAATATTACATTGAAGGAAATGTAATAAACCGACAAGAAGTCGGAGGCCCTTATTACCTTATAGAGATAGTGCCAACAAGATTTGAAATAATGATGAACGACGTTCGTTCATCGGATGATTACGTTGGCGTTTATGCCACAGATACATCCAAGGTGTTTATGATAGCTCCTTTACCTGAGAATTTTTCGTCCGCATTAGAAAGAATCGAGTTAAACTCTCGCGACAGACGTTGCCACTTGGCAATAACTATACTCCATTATAAATTTCTATGGAAGAAGTCTTAAGATACATATTAATAGCCTTTATCATCTATGTCATCGGCATGGAGATATATAAGGCTGTTCGCACTCGGACAATTGATTATTTACTTTGGGCAATAATCGGATTGTTTGTGATAGCGATATGGCTGTCAAGAGTCTTCCTTATTACTTGTCAGATGTATTATTGGGCTACATGGGTCGTTTGTTTATTGACAATCGGCAGTTTCATCGTGCCAGAACAATCAAAAGCAAGCATATGGGTCAAGGGTGGAGCGTTATCAGGCCTTTTATTGGCAGTTGTCGGTTTTGTTACATTTAATATTATTGCAAAACATAAAGACAGCTTTGCTATTGAAACACCCTTAAACGGTTACTCAATATCTCGTATTGGTGAAATTTATTTCAGATATAATGGCAAATCATTCGGTCGGACTTTCAATCTTAGGGAATACTCCGGTGCTGAGGATTTACGAAAAGATTATAACGTGGAGTTGACTTTAATCCCTATTGCCGCAGACATTGCAAAGATTGAGTCAATAGACCTTGTACCAAAACAAAAATTGATTGATCAGAAAGGAGGCGAACGATGAAACAAGGGAAAAGTATAGGCTTTATGGTAGGATTGCTTCTGATAGAGGCGATAATAATGCTTTACATTGTTTCCAAAGCCATTGAGGATGAAATCAATATGAGAATATGGTTGGTTATTGATTTGTCATTAGCCATGTTGATAAGTTTGGCTATACTGATTAGAGAGAATAGAGGCGAACATAAATCTATTGTCAGACTATTCTTAATATGTGTTGCCACATATCTTCAAATTGGTTATACTTCGGCATTTTATGAATGGTTCGCGGTATGCTTTACCTTGCCGATATTTCAGACTTTATTCGGATATGCAATATTAAAGCTATCATCCAACATTACATCGTTATTAGTTTGCTGTTCAAATCTGCTGTTTTCAACGATATGGGCTAATCAGATGTGGGGTTTTCTATGGTTCAACAACATCTCCAACGATTTCGAAACTATAGCTGTCGCATCGTTATATGCCGTAGTCGGAGCCTTGTTTGTGTTAGTAATTTCGTCAATAACTATACTGAAGTTCAACCTGAAAACTACTTGCAACCCATGAAACCGATATGGTACATAATAGGCGTGGCATGCGTCCTGATTTCAGCAATCGGGAGAATGGCTGATTCGTTATCGGATGTTCTGATAGCAATAGGCGCCATTGCTCTTGTTGTCTTGGTTATATGGCTGTTTGAGTCAGGTAAAATCAGACTTAACGAACGCCTTGGTAAGACATTGAAGAAAATTGGCGCCGGAATTGTCGTAGTTGTCGGTATAGCTTACCTTGTGGCTATGGTCGGATTTATCACATATAAAGCCGCAACGGAAAGCGACTGGCAAGGAATCATGATACTGGCTATTGCCTCCGCAACATTCGGTATTTTTTGGTATATCAGCAGGTGGCGCAGATGGTGGGTAAAGTTTCTTAAGTCTTTTATGCCAAAAGACAAAATACGCCACGGCGACTGGAAAATGCGTGAAAAATATTTCTGGACTTTTGATTACGCCTCAAATGCACAGTATGGGTTACGTCCGTCCGGCGGCATTTTCGACGGACGCGCGAGGGTGTGGCTCGACCCCTCGGATGTCGATAAAGATGCGTCTGCAAGATTGGATTCTTTTGAGGTCATGTTGGCGAAGCGTGGCATTAAAGTCAACTGTGCCTTGGATCATATTCCCGGCTGTATCTATGCCGATATAGTTGCTGAAACCAAATACAGATCAATGAACAGCGACAAACAGGCAGCGTTCCGCGACGCGTTCCACGAACTTGACGGCATGAACTATAAGGGTGACTACTATGCAGAATATCACGGAGAATTAGGCACCTTCCTTTTTGAATCTAACGCAGGAAATGTTATAACCAGAGCCGTTAGAATCAAGCCGAGAGAAGAATATTACCTCGATTCGGATTGCGGTTTCCAGTCGGATGAAGCATATTATTTCATAGAGCGTGGCGTGGATTGGACAGAAGGCATATACTCGTTGATCTCAGAAAAACAATTCTTCTCCAACTGGCGTAAACGACTGGAATATGACGACAAAGATGATGCATTCTCATTCTTTGTGCAGGCATCGCTGATGTATTTCGCAGCGGTAGCCAACGGTGACAAGAAAGAACAGGCCAATAGCCGATGGGACATTGAAAACGCCGCCAAATATCTCATAATTCATGATGAAAAGGAAACAATGATTGACCTACTTATGGGGATGATTTATGAAGAAACTATGTATTGGGCGGCACGGCTGTTTAGCGACGTACTTCCCGCTGAGACTCATGATGCGGCAATTAGGTTAGTCGAAAACTGCGACAATCCCGAAATTGTCTCGCGCACCAAAAGACTTCTTACTCAATGGCGGAAAGGAGATAAGCGATGAAACATATACTTACGATAATTCTAACCGTATTTGCTTTATGCATATCTTGCAAAGGCAAAGGTTCTGCCTCGACTTCAAATGGCAGTAATCCGGATTCCGGTAAAGATATGATTGCAGGCAATTCGTTTGAGTTTCTTGAGAAACTCGGGATAGATTATGAATCGCTTATTGCAGAAAATGATTCCTTGCCCGCTCCGTCAGACAAAGACCTACTTTTGACAACAAAGGAGCAAGGAGCTTTACTCAGAGGTATTATCGAAGCTGATTTTGAAATTTCAGATACTACATCGGTATATCTTGTCTCAGTCAGGCAAATAAATGATGACGTAGTATTATGTCAATATAAATATCTGTACAGCGACATGAAAGATGTATATATTGCAACATACAATTCCGACGGAGCTTTGATTGATGCAATGTATGTAGGAAACTATTGGGATAAGTCAGATTTAGTGGATACTCCATCAGATTCGACAGAATTAATATATGCCGAGCATACGTTGATATACTTTATTGCGGACCACGAATTTACATATACCTATGAATATAAGGAAATAGAACATAACATCAATTCCGATAAGGATACAACCACCTACTCGCAAACAATTTCAATGTGTTGCAGCATAGAACAGGACGGCAAAATTGCCATAACTTCGCCTGAGATTGAAATGTATGAGGAAGGCGTGTTCAGTTTGTGGATCGGCTCAGGCAGCAAGGATGAGTGGGAGAAAATAGCAAAGATACAGACTCTCACCCACTACCCCTATTCAGATGAAAGCGTACTTGAGAAATGGGATAGTCTGGGGAAGGAGGTTGATGCGGCAGTGGCTGAATCATTTGTTTTCCACTTTTTCAATTATGTATTCATGCCACAGCCGGAAAAGGTTTTGAGATATGTTTACGAAAACCGTGACAATAAATCTCTGACCCTGACTATGCCTCTCGGATTCTACTACACGTACAGCCCACAAAACCGTAAGGCCATTGATACCGCCATTGCCAAACTTGACAGTCATACAATGCGCAAATACTACAAAGAATTGACCGAGCTTTGGCTAATATATAAATGATTACTCAATTTTAATCCACAAAGGAAACACAATATGAAGATACTGACGCTGTTTTGCTTTATTGTGGCGTTGGCTTTTCCGATCATCCAATCTATATTATCAGCTATGTCCCTATCTGTATATTGAAAGAGCTATATAGGGCGCCTATTAACTCCGATCCGGAAGTCACAGATGAAAATTTACATATTACAGATTAGGGAGAAAGCGCGCGTAGCCGGTAGCGGAAGCATGGGATATTAATAATTTGTATATATCTAAAGGATGCCATACCTTTGAGAGGTAGTTTAGACTATAATTCCGACATTAAAACGAGCGTTAAGTAAGCGTCAGACTGCTACGGATGATACGATATTTAATGACAACAACAGCACTTCTTATCTCCATCATTTCCATGGAGGTAAAGGCTTACGATATCATCGTGGCTGACTCTGCGACACATGTCCCTCTGCCGAATGCGTCGATTTACGATAAAGACGGAACGCCCGTAGCCATCAGCAACAGTAACGGCGCTCTGCCCCGGATTTCTCAAAGCTACTATCCTATAACCGTGAGATATCTTGGATTTAATGAGCGGACGGTATTGTTCGGAAGCACTGACACCATCTTTCTTTCTGAAAATGTGTCGGAACTGCCTGAAGTCGTAATTGAATCGCGCAGACAACGGATGCTCCACATATTAGCCTACGTCCGCGAATACTCCTCCCTGTCCACATATACCGACACGGTTTTTCTTTTTAGAGAAAAGATGGTGGATTATATGCTGCCGGCTGAAAAGAGAACAAAATTCAAAGGATGGACATCTCCGAGGGTATTGACGAGTAAGTCGTATTACAGATTCACAAACCAGAATGGACTTGACAGCGTCAGCGATGTGAGCCAGCATCATTTCTCGTGGTCCGACTGGATCGGCATCCCGCCTAAGGCAGCGCTGCCACAGCGAATAAAAGCATCTGAAATTGCGGCTGACACTTTGTTTGGCAAATACAGCCCTACCGAAACATGGACCCGCATCAATGATTCAATCCGGATTGACATTGATGTGCTGGCTGACACCCTCAGCCGTAAATGGGTGCCTGATTTTGCGGGATTTTTCAGAAAGAATCTCGATTATGAGAAATTCAAACTGAACTTCGATTACAGCAATATAGCCGGCGATACCGTGTCGGCACTTGATCTGGACAGATACTCGTTTTCTGTCGACTCAAGAGGCCGCGGACGTGATATGTTCCAGTTCAACAGAATCAATGACCCCGTCTTTGTAAGCACACACGCCGATGTTTATGTTCTTGATAAAGAATATATCTCTGTAAAGGAAGCCCGGAAATGGGACAAAAGAAACTTTGCCACAGATGAAATCGGAATCTACGAACCCATGGAGGCTCCGGCCTTGGCCCCAGCCGTCGAGGCTCTGATTGCGCGTATCAATCTCCTTAATAAAGATGAGGTTAGACTGAATTTCACGCCTGATCACAGACTGATGAGCCACAATAACGGCCGAAAAAATTTCAAAATAGGTCGCCGTGCACTCTTCCTCCTGAAACAGCTAACCGGAATCACCCTCTACAAGTCCCATAAAAACTTCGACACCAACTGGAAACGCTTCACCCAAGCCCAACTGAAAAAGAACCGCCATCAACCCAAAGGAGAATAACTCTCCCCTAACGTTCCGATAGCTTTCTGAGCTACACAGTTGTATTATTACACAGCATCCTCACTTGTGCACGGTCAGCATGTAGCCGAAACCACGTTGATTGATGATGGTGATTGAGGAATCCTGGCGGAACGCGCGGCGGAGTTTATGAATGTAGCCGTGAAGCGAATTACGGTTGCTTGGCTCGTCACGCTGCCATACGGCTATCATCAACTCAGAGGCATCAACTGTCTTCCCGATATTTGCGGCCAGGCGTTCGAGAATCCGGGCCTCGAAGTGGGAGAGCTTTGTGCTTCGTTCTCCAATTGAAAGACTTTGGGTAGTGACGTTGAAAACATACTGCCCGATTGAGAATTTCACATCCTCGCCCCGATGCGTGCCATAGCGATTGAGCAACGCCCTTATTCTTACAATGAGTTCGCGCAGCTCAAATGGTTTTCTGAGATAATCGTTGGCTCCTATCGCAAATCCTTCCTCCACATCATCAATGGCGCTTTTGGCCGTAAGGAAAAGCAGTGGGACTGCGAGCGACAACCGTCTTATCTCCCTAGCCATATAGAAACCGTCCATTTTTGGCATCATGACGTCGGCCACAACAATATCGGCGCCTTCGGCCTTGAATTTCTCAAGGCCCTCCAGACCGTCAGCCGCAGTGACAACTTCATATCCTTGCCCACGCAGCGTGTCGGCCACAATCAGTGTGAGGTCTGTTTCGTCCTCAACAAGCAGTATCTTAGCGCTCATCGTTGTTGAATTTAATGGTGAATACCGAGCCCTCACCTTCCCTGCTGCTCACGGATATGGCCCAACCTATTTTGTCGATTATGCTTTTTACATAATAGAGGCCGATGCCGTATCCGCGGACATCCTGACGGTTACCGTGAGGTACCCGATAAAACTTATTGAAAATATATGGAATTGACCGGATAGGAATGCCAATTCCACGGTCGGCTACCGAGATTTCCTCATCATTTCCGGCAATTGTAATTGTCACACTGTCGCCGGAATATTTGATTGCATTGTCAATCAGATTGTTCAATACATTTGTGAAATGAGCCTTATCCGCTGTTATATTGACCTTGTCGTCAACCCTCACATCTATTTTTATCTTTTTGTCTCCTCTCATTCGCTGTAACGCGGCGATTTCCTCTACAAACTGACGCAATTGTATTGGCTCCGGATTCAGTTGCAGGGTCTTACGGCGTTCCATGCTCATAGCTAGGATATTTTCCACAAGTTCACCAAGCCGCTTCAGTTGCTTGTTGGCGATTCTCAAATATCTCTCTTTCTTTTCCGCATCATTCGACGTATCATAATTCAGAAGGGCATCATTGGCTGAGTAGGCTATCGCAATCGGTGTTTTCAGTTCATGTGTCATATTGCTTACAAAATCGTCTTTCATCTCCTCGAGAGTCCGAAGCCGCGACACGGTGCTGAACAGATAGAGGAACGCCAAGGAAAATGCAGTGATGAGCAGAAAGGTGGTTATTATCACTCCGGCCATTTCCGAAATGATATGGCGGGTGAGAGGTGTAATATACGCTCGGTAGGTATAACCCGATATAGGATTATATCGATAGAGGAAACTGTCATGGCGCGCTGGAATTTCATTGGAATTATTCACCACAACCGTCCCGAGAGAATCCACCACTTCGGTTAACACGAAATCTGGGTAGATGTATCGGTCGTTCAGACGTTTTGTCAGTACGCTGTCCATCACATTCAGATCGGCCGGCACATAATTGTCAACAATATTATGAAACTGCTGTCCTACGGCATCAATAAATCTGTTTTTGAATGACGAGTTGCCGTTTACCTCATATCCTTGGGTTTCTACTGTTCCATCCGGATGGCGGGTGGTTGCCACCATATCACCGTTGGAATCCTGATAAACCGAGGTCTCGCCGTGAGGAGTCCCGTCACTGTCATTTCGCTCAAGCGGCTCCTGGCGTGATGACTGTGCTCTTTCCGCCCTGACCCAAAGTTCATCCAGGTCTGCATCAGCCAACGCAGTCATCACATCCCGCTCCACGTTGGCCCTTATTGAATTATACAGGCTTATGAGATAACAGACATTGCAACCGAAAATTACCGCAATGACAATTATAAATGATGCTGATATGGACTTGAAATGTTTCATAAGGCGAATTTACAGAAAATCCTTCTCCCACCAGTTTATACTATCACGATTTAAGACTAAATAAGGCTCCGATTAAGGCTAAATAAGGTTGGCGATGGGTTTCGCGAATATAAAGGATGGTAATTTCGCAGCAGTCACTCGTCGCAAGGCGCTTTGGCCCAATACAAACAAAACTATACAGCTATGAAGAAAGCCATGTTTTTCATCACAATTCTCTGTTCACTCTCGGCTTATGCCCAGGTGGAAAATGAAGATACCCTTTCCGTGAAGCCGCTCAATGAAGTAGTTGTCAAAGGAGAAAAGCCACAGATTATCGGAAAGGAAGGCATTATGGTCGTTGACCTCCCTACGATAGTCAGGGACAAACCGGTGACTAATATCCTTGAGGCCCTTGGTTATCTCCCGGGCGTTACAGACAACAACGGTATGATAGGCCTGACGGGAGCATCTGACGTAACTATCATTCTGAACGGCGAACCCACTAATATGCCGCACCAGAATCTTTACCAGTTGCTTTATATCACACCTATCGACCGCTTGAAAAGCGTTGAAGTCATGTATTCCGCTCCGGCCAAATATCATGTGAGTGGAGCCGTAATCAACATTGTGCTGAAAACGCCTAAGCCGCTCGACGGCCTGCAGGGACAAGTGAGAGCGGGATATAATCAGTCTCATTACGGTTCGTTTGGAAGCGCCGTTGCGGCTACGTATGCCGTCCATGACTGGACATTCGATCTTAATTATGGATTATCAAGAACCAAATCATGGAACCATGAGGAGACCTTATCAAACCATCTTCTCAACGGGCAGAGTACATCTATTGAAGATAATATGCGACGCAACACCAGAAACTGGAGCAACACCATTTTCGCATCCGCATCTTATAAATCACTCAAACTGACCTACAACAGTCAGATTATTTCAAACCAGAAAAGCTGCAGCCATTCATCGGGCACACTTGGCAGTTTCACAAACGAGTATAAAATGCTGTCGCCTGTAAACTATCAAAACATCGCGTTGCGATACTCCGCTCCATTTGGCGTGACCGTTGGTGGCGATTATACCCTCTATTCAGAGAATCGTTCGCAATCGCTGTTCAAAGGCGCGGATTATCTGCTTGGGTCCGACAACCGTCAGCGAATCAACCGCTATCACGCCTACATCGACCGGGAGCGCGACATTGACAAATGGCAGCTGAATTACGGAGCGGAATATCAGCACTCCGCCGATAATAGTTCTCAGATATATGTCTCATCCGCGAAGCCGGATTTTGACGACATGTACCGAGAGGATGTGGCAAGTATCTATATCGGCTCCCAACACTCTTTCGATTGGGGTCTGTCATTCAACGCCTCGGCAAAAGGCGAATATTATCACAGCAAATACCAGCACAACTGGAATTTCATTCCACAGCTCGGAGCCACCTACGTCGGCTCGCCGAAAAGCATCTTCCAGCTGAACCTCATCACCCGACGCATCTATCCCTCATATTGGGAGCTGCATGGAGCCACAAGCCACATCAACCAATATTCCTCTGTAATCGGAAATCCCGCACTACTACCTTATATTCAGTATGACGGCCAATTCAGCTATATTCTAAGACAGAAATATATCGCCACACTCTACTACCAGTATGGCGACCGAGCCACCGTGCAACTCCCCTACCAGTCGCCCGACGATCTCAGCCTCATCTACCAGACAATCAATACGAACTATAAACAGACCATCGGTCTGAATCTATATGCATCCTTTGGCGCAGATTATTTCTGGAATGCGACAACTACCGCAAATATCTTCAGACAGCGCGAAAAAGCCGACAGATTCCACGATATCGCATTCGACAACAGCAAATGGATTTTCTACGGTTCGCTTACCAATTCTTTCAAATTCAGCTATAACTGCCCAGTATCGTTGTCGATTGACTTCTCCTTTATTTCGTCGTCTGTGCAAGGATTAGCGGATCTGTCGGCCATCTGGAGAGTTGATGCAGGGGTTAAATGGCAATTTGGCAAGAAACGTAGCTGCGAACTGGTGTTGAAAGCCGACGATATCTTCAACCGATGGTCACCGACCATGACGATTGACCATGCCGGCCAGGACTATCGGATGAAAGTGAGAGACATGATCCGCAACCTCAAACTCACCTTCGTCTGGCGTTTCAACGGCTTCAAACCCAAAAACACCGACATTGACCCCTCCCGCTTCGGCACCGGCCGCTAAACCCGGATCAGCGGATCCCTAAACCCTCTGATTCACTTGTGGACTGACTTCCGTAGATTTTCCGAAAAGATGTGGGGGCCCCACAGACCCCACATAGAGTGATAGATACGAAAATAGCTGAGTGATAAGATGGGTTAAATCTCTATCAGACAGCTATTTTCTGTGCGGAGTGACCGAGATTCGAACTCGGGAATCGGTTTTGCCGATTACACGCTTTCCAGGCGTGCCTCTTCAGCCACTCGAGCACCACTCCAAATGTTATGTGACGGCCTCTTAAGGGGAGGCTTTTGGGTTTTGCGTTGCAAAGGTAATGTTTTTTCCGGATAATGACTAATGATTTCTGTTTTTTATTTGCTTGGCCAACCAAAAAACTCAAAATAACTTCCCCTGCAAATAAAAAATGGCCGCTTCGCGCTGTGCGAAACGGCCATTTTTCGAATGCGATATGAGATGATAATCAGCGATGCTCCTTAGGGAGGTTTTCGACCAAAGTCTTTATCGACTGCTCCTCACTTTTGGGGCAAATCAACAGTGCTGAACCGGTATCGGCAATTATCAGATCATTGACGTGCTGCAACACCACGACTTTCCCTTTCGGTGCTTTGATAATGTTGCCGGAAGAGGATGAGGCAATGAGGCATACATCAGTTGCAGAATTATTGTCATTATCCTTGTCGGACAGTTCGAACAATGATGACCATGTTCCAAGGTCGTTCCAACCCATTTCGGCCTTCTCAACATAGACACGCTGAGATTTTTCCATTACGGCATAATCAATTGATATTGCCTCGCATTCAGGGAATAACTCCCCGATTTCGAAAAGAGCTCCTTCCCTTTCAAGCGGCCCAATCACTCGTGGCGCATATCTCTGTAATTCTTCGAGAATAGTAGATACTTTCCAGATAAAGATGCCGGCATTCCACAGGTAAGAGCCGTCAGCAAGAAAACTCCGGGCCTTGTCTATATCCGGTTTCTCGGAAAACTTCTCGACTTTGAAAATGTCCTTTTCTACGCGAGGCCCATACTTTATATAGCCGTAGCCGGTTTCAGGCTTGGTAGGATTGATGCCAAGTGTGAGAAGCGCATCGTGGTTCTCTACGAAAGCAAAACCGTCAAGAGCTACACATTGAAATGCATTCTGGTCGGTAATGACATGGTCGCTGGGCATTACAATCATGGAGGCATCGGGATTAATCGCCGAAATGTGACGCGCGGCCCATGCAATGCAGGGGGCGGTGTTACGTCTCGCAGGCTCTGCCAGAATATTACTTTCATCAAGCTCGGGACACTGCTGCCTGACCAGATCGAGATAAGCCGTATTGGTCACCACAATGATATGCTCCGGAGGCACTATTCCTCTGATTCTGTCAACCGACATCTGCAGCAACGAACGTCCCGTGCCGAGAAAATCAATAAACTGCTTAGGCTTCTCTTCGCGACTGTATGGCCAGAACCGACTCCCGATTCCACCACTCATTATCACACAATAACGGTTCGGATTCATTTAACAAAAACTGAATCAGAATTTTTTAAATCAAGCAAATAGTAATAAAAAACTTTTGTACTAAGTAGTATTCTTTTTATTCTAAACCATTTAAACTCTCTAAGAAGTCTCCATATTCCTTCAAGGCCTACTTTTTGTACAAATCTCGGCGCTCTTTTAATTTTACCGGAAGCAAAATCAAAACTACCTCCACAACCTATTATGAGCTTAACTCCCAATTCCTCTAATTCCGAATAATAATCATTTTCCCAAAATTCTTGTTTACCCATTCCAAAACCGACAAATAATATATCCGGTCGGAACTCTTTAATACGTCCTATTATCTGATTGTTAATGAAGTCAGGAAATGGATATGGTCGAAATTCAGGAGAGAATCCGTCGATATCTAATTTCGGAAATAATTCTTTTAGATTCATAACAGCACCTTTATTACTGTCTTCTTTTCCACCTAAAAGAAAGACCCTATATCCTTTTTTTTCAGCATATCCAGGTAATGTATAAATTAAATCACTCCCTGAAATTTTATCAATAGACATATTCCGGTATTTAAGCTTATATAACCACAAAGGAATCTGTCCATCAATGGTTGAACAATTTTCATTTATGATTGATTTCAACCGATTATCAGTCTGAGCACGAACAATAGCTTCTGCATTAACGGTGACCACAAGTTTTGGCGGTCCGGACACACTCAAAAGGTTGTCAAGTGAATGACAACTGATGTTTACGTCGCAAAGATACATAGATTATTGAAGTATTTTATCAAAAAGAGTTGATGCGACCTTTTTATCGGAATATCTTTTTGAAGTTAAAACAGCACGTTCTGAGAATTTTTCTTTCTCAGAGTATGAAAGACTGTAATATTTTTCAATTTTATCTGCAAGGTCAGTGGAGTCACCAGGATTAAACATGAAGCCGTTATAACCATCAGTAATATAATCTGTTAAACCTCCAATATTTGAACCGATAACAGGTACTCCACATGCCATAGCTTCCAGTCCGACCAGTCCCAGGCTCTCACATAAAACAGTTGGAAAAATGAAAACATCTAAAGAGCGATAAAAATCAGGCAAATCATCATGCGCAATTGGTCCGATGTATCTAATATCTGGTAGGTTATATCTGTCAATGAGCGCTTTCATCTCACCAATCTGGGGACCTCCTCCTACTATGTAGACTTTTATTTTAATTTTCTTTTGTTCAAGAATATTTATGGCTTCAATTAAAACATTCCATCCCTTACCACGGTCTATTCTTGATACAAATCCAATCTTAAACTCATTCGATATTTTATCATGGACCGGGCAGAATATACTTTTAACTCCACCGGAGGCAGAAACAATTATTTTTTTTTCTGGGTAGTCAGGTATATAGTCTTTTGTGATTTTTTTAAAATAATTAGATGGGACAACAAGATGTTGAGCTTGCTTCACTAAAGGCAAAGATTGTTTTAACAAGACTTTAGCTAACGGTGTTGTAACCAAAAGATCTTCTCCATGAATATTAAATACTATATTCAATTTCTTGAAATAATTAACAAATTTGAGAGGTATAGTAGAGTGAGAAATTAAATGAACATAGATAAGGTCGTAATGGTAAAATATAGTTTTATATAAAATCTTAAGATAATAAACTGTATATAGGTATATTTTCATTATCTTATTGGAGTGAATGCCTTTTAATACCACCTTTTCAAGTTTTGTTACCCTTCCGTCTTTCTCTAGTTGATCACAAAAATTCTTAACAAAACTCCCGTAATACGGTGCTTTTTTCGAGGGGAACAGATTTGAAACGACCAGAATTTTCATTTATTTAATTAATCAAACGGAGTATAGGTTTGATTCTCTACTATATTGTCGGACACTATATTGATTTATATTTGATTATTTCCTTTTGGGTAAAAACGCTAAACTATTAATAAGTGCAAAATATAGTCCTGCCATTGAAGAGAAAATAACATGACCAGCAACACAAGACATGCATAGAAGTATTAGATCAACGGTAAGAACTAATTTGTTCCATGAATTACAACCTATAGTCTTATACACATATCGTAGTTGAAGGAAAATGATTGAATAAATAGAGAATAATCCGATAAATCCAAAATTTAAGAAAATATCCATTGGGTCCATCTCGACAGTTCTGTTTCCTCCCAGTCCTAAGAATATTGAAATTATATTGGAATGAAGAATATCATTTTTTTCTTGTTCCCAATATTCTGTTCGTCTGCTTGTAATTGTTTCCTCAAATCCTTTCTCTTGATAATTTGTGACTATTTTTTCAATCTGAGCAATTCCAGTATCTTCTAAATAGGAGCCTAAAAGTATGACACTCAGCAATATCAAAATAATCAAACAAATAATCTGTTTAATACGACCCATATTGTTTGAATATATAAACGGGATGATAAAAGCTAATAAAATTGGTGCTATGATACAAGCCTTTGTCCCTATACTGATTCCTAAAATTATAAGGAAAACACACCTTGCAATATAAGGAAGTAAATGATTTTTATTGTATTCTTTATATAAAATATATCCAAAAATTGGAACAATAGTAGAGCCTAATTCATTGCCTGCATAAAAGAAGCCTTTATAACCAAACTGTAGTAATTCATACGTATAAAAGCCATACCCCAAAGCTCCTATTAAAATATTTACAAGTATTAGTAAGAAACCTGATCGAAAGGTAAGATTTATAAAATAACGATATATCGTTGAGTCGTATTCGGATTTAAAATTACAGACATATACAAATATCAATATTGTTGTAAGAAATTTAGATAGCAGAAGTATTGAAATACCAATGACCTCATTTAATAAAATTAAATTCAGTAAAAAAATAGCTAAATATATAAGAAATAAAGAGATAGCATAAACAAATTTCTTTATATGAGACAATCTAACCACTAATAAGGTAATGAGTATGAATTTGAATAATTGAGAAATAGGAATCTCATTACCATTGTTCAAGAAATATCCTGTAATAGAATCAATTCCTAACCAAATAATGAACATAGACCAAATAATACGGTCGATTAACTTTATACAATAGAAATTGACATTCATTATTCAGTTATGAGATGCTTAATAAATTGCAATTATTTTGGATAACTAAATAAATTTTACATTTTATCTAAAATAGATTTTCGTTAAGGAAATTTTTTCCTTTATCAATAAATTTAGATAATCTCTGTTCAAAGTCATTATCATATAACATGTTATCGTCAAAAAAAACTCTTCCGGAATATATCCGGTCAGAAATATTTAGCTTACTTAAAATGGAATAGATTCGTTCATTCGATGATGAAGTTTTTCCTTTAGATGGAATATAGATAAATTTTTTTCGGTAAATAATTGAAAAAATAACTCCATGAAATGAATTAGTTACTACGTAAGAACTGTCTTTTATTAAAGAGAGCCATTCTCCAGGAGAAGGATAAATTTTATCAAAGCAATCATCAATTCCTCCTTGCGCACTACGATACAATACGTCTAATTTTTTTAATTTTGCCTGACTAACTACATCTGGTACATAGGATTGACCATCTGCTCCAATAATATATATAAATACATACGGATATTTGACCGAATATGGTTCCTCCAATGACGAATAGTCTTGCTTATCAAGTAATAAAGTGGGATCGGGAACACAAACTGCATCTAATCGTCCAAGTGAGTTACATATTTTCACTCCCGAATCTTCTCTAACAGAAACGGCCTCAAATTTATTTATTAATGATTTAATATAATTAGCATAAGGTGAAGTAATTTTTTTTCGACCAAATGATGGAGCATACGCTATAAGCTTAGCTTTACCAAAATCAAGAAAAAATGGATTAGGATGAAAGGCCGTTTCAGCCCAAATCATATCACTTCCACAAATATAAATATCAGCTTGTGGCGGATTTTTTTCTAAACAGGAAAAAGTGGGATAATATTGGGTCCAATTCAAGTATTTTTCTTTAAACGAAATGAATGATCCAGAGCTGGGAGAGTCAGTATATAGCTTTTTTGATGAAACGATATTCAGAAATCTATCGGTTATTCCTTTTATTAGTTGTTTGGGGGAATATGCCATAGTATATATACGATCCAGTAGATTTCGTTTTGTCGTGGTATCATTCATGTGATCGTACTTAATGATTTCGACTTGATGCCCTATTGATTTAAGATAGGAAGACAAAGCATATAACTGAAATAATTGACCGTAATTGTCATTATTTCCCCAATATGTCATTATTGCTATTTTCATAAATAAATATTAATTTTAAAGACTATACATATGATAGAAAGTTCAATCTCATTCTCTCACCGATGCTTTTGATTCAACTAATCAGTTTAAGTATAATTCTCTTTATATATACAAATATGCGATTTGCAAAAGATGGCGTAGCTTTACGGACAAGAAAGGGAATAACTGCAAGACCTTTCGAAGGATAAAGTTGCCAAAATTCGTCAGTCCAACGTTTTCGACGAACCGAATGCTCTATCGCGGGATTTCCTACAATGGCTGCGGTGTAGGTTGATGAGCTGTATTGAGCCTTTCTATCATCCATCTGTTGTGGTATTTCCAATCCGGTATGTGTGTATGCAAGGAATAAGGATACGCCAGTACTATCATAATCTTGCGGTTGTGTATTCTTGATTCCCCAAAAGTCGCCGAGAGATATATCGCTGCCGCTTTTACCGCATTTTGCGGGACATTCATAGCATGAGGGACGTAAATAGAGATTTTTGAGAAAACCCTGCATGAATAGATTCTTGTCAAGGGTCTCGAATAACAATTCCCGTTCTTCCGGTTTATTTTTTAAGGAGTGAGAATCCGTATGATGCATGCAAATTTGATTGTTTGTATATACTGAAAAACCAAATTTTGACCAACCTATCCGTTTATCGCGGAAAGAAATACGAGATACTTCACATAACTTTATATCTTCTGTGGATTTTAAATCCTTTTTTCCATCAGACCCGTTCTGAGGGTGAGTGATGTAATGAAGATAATCACGCCACACAAGCGGACTCGGTACGCCGTGACACACAACATCGGCTGTAATCAGATTGTCGTAATTCTTGAGTAGAAAACGCTTTAGTCCTGCTATCTGACAGGGCGTTCCGGTAAAAAGTACCTTTCGTCCGGTTTTTAGAAGTTGTTCGGCCTTAGCGAATGAATCACCAATTCGACTCTGAACATATTTTGATCCTTGAAAGGCTCTGACATCTTCAAGTCTTTCAGCAAAGTCATGTACAACATCCCAATTATCATTGAATTTTGCTCCAAAAACAACACCTGATTCCTTTATGATTGTTTCTGCCAGCGCGAAGAAAACTCCACCGGAAGAAGAGAGTCGTTTGACTTCCTTATTATTGTTCTTTGCAGCAAAGACCTTTAACGGTTTCCTTGCTTCGGACTGATTGATAACAGGACAGACCTTCTCGCAAAGATGACAATTTATGCAACGGTTAGTATCAACTATAGGATACAAGAATCCCTGCTCATCTTCCTTCATGGATATGCAAGATGTTGGACACCGTTGCACACAAGCATTACATCCAACACAATCTTCTTTTCTCTGTATATTAATCATCGGAACGATTTATACGATTGAACAAGCATCTTATAAATGGGAATTAATATTGAAGACAACCCCAATTGCATTAATATCTTTTTTAATAATATCTTTGCCTTTTTTTGATCTTCAATGGGCAATCGATAAAATAATTCTAATCCTTTATCATTTCGAGCATTAAAAAAAGAAACATTAAATAATTCTAATTGATATTTTTGAGTAATTTTCTGACGATAATGTTCTCTTTTGGATGACGGCATGTCTATTTTATCAAGTGTAGACAAAATTGTCTTTTCATAAGACTTAAATTTTTCTGCTTCGGACTCATATCCCTTATATAAACCTCTACTATGGGAATTAACTCGCTCAACTACATTATATAATGGTTCCATAATAGTAATACAACCATATGTATAAAGCATTGGCAACATTAGTTGCCAATTCTGGCCCGCATTTCTGTCCGTGTAAATTTCCAACCCATTACAATTGATTAATTTGCTAATATCCAACATATAGGCACCGGGACAAAAGTAATAGTCATTCGCGTAGAGGCAATCCTCAAATAGCTCTCCCGCTTTATAATATGGTTTAGATTTTATTCCAGAGATGGCAAGGACTTTAATACCATCATCTCTATCTTCAATAATTCTCTCTTGAGTTCTAACCATACCAAGGTTCTCATGCCCGTTCTCGAATTCCTTGACCATTCTTTCAATAGCATTAGGTGAGGAATAATAGTCATCGCTGTCCGGCCACACAAGATATTTACCCTTAATAAGTTTTAGAGCTTTATTAATAGCCACGGACTGTCCGCTATTTTCTTGGTAAAAGTAATTAAGACCATAACCCTTTTTGTTAAATTGAGGTATATAACTCTTTACTACCTTGGCCGTATTATCAGTCGATCCGTCATCCATTACAATCATCTCAATTGCCGGATACGATTGAGATAGAACTGAATCCAATAATTTAGAGATGTATTTTCCCGTATTATACGCAGGAGTAATAACGGAAACAAGAGGGGTATTGCTCATATGTATTAGTTTGGGTAATAAAAAATTGACGAAATGACTTTACTTATGTAATAATAGTTTATCCCCTCAATGAATTAGGACTTTTACTAATCGGAAGTCCTAATAATATAAAGGAAAGATATTTGTTCATCCTAATTAGTTTGATAATCACTACGCACACTACCATTATTAAGAGCGAAATGATAGGGGCAATTATTAAATTGAAAATCCAGAGGTTTAAATCGGAAAGGACAAGATGTTTCTTCAAAAAAGTCTCAAGCAGAAATACCTGAAGAATATAGATTCCCAGTGTATATCTCCCCCATTCAGAAATCAGAGAATGTATCTTTCCATTGCGAGGTTTAGCAAATACAATCTCGAAAGCTGAGAAAAAAAATAATGTTCCTGTCAATCCCATCAATATACGGTATAATCGTATTATCAGCGTCTGAACTGGTTCTGTGAAAATAACTCTGCGCGAACCAAAATTAGACAGGAAAAGTTGGTAACTAGCGGAATCTAAATACAACAGACAGCCGATGAAAATAAATCCAGATAAAAGAAGTATGACTTTATAAATCCTAACTGAAAGCCTTTTATGTATCAGCCACAGAAAGCCTCCTATTAAAAAGAAAGGATACATTAAATCAAGTTGATAATATGGGAATGCCACTGAAAATCCTATTGTTACTACTAAAGCTGTTGCTGCCAATATGTGTTGGGGCTGTATGAACACCCAATAACCTAAAAGGCAACATATGAAAGCTGTTTTTAGAAACCAAAAAACATTAATTAAAGTATAAAAATACCCCCCC
>OLOQ01001784.1_pt1 | contig 19410 bp, 9 predicted proteins | sample 1673101 | NCBI WGS metagenome assembly OLOQ01 (sample SAMEA3136754, study PRJEB25190) | human gut metagenome | biome: human gut; feature: human-associated habitat; material: faeces | place: Austria | collected 2013 | reverse complement strand
CCGTAGCACCGATGTAACCGCCGAACGGCCCGCCCGAAAGCGATTCGTTGAACTGGTACATGTGCTCCTGCACGGGAATCACAAGACTCTGCAGCGACTTGAATTTCGTGCCGGTCTTGTAATTGAGGGCATCCATCTGTTCTTCCGTAACCTGATTGGGATTGCGGTTGATGTCCTCGAAATCACCGGTGCAGGCAGCCAATCCGAGCAGCGCGACCGACAGCAACACCGACTGCCAGCTCATATTGATCTTTCTCATAGTTTCTGCGCTTTAGAATTGGAATTTGACATTGAAACCGAGACTGCGCATCGAAGGCATCATGAAATAGTCGATGCCCTGATAGTTCAGTCCCGTCGAGGCGACGGCTTCGGGGTCGAACGGCGCCTTGCAGTAGATCATCCACAGGTTACGCCCTACGAACGAGACGGTCATGCGCATCTTGTCGCGGAACCATTTTGTCGGCAGGGTGTAACCCAGCGAAAGCTCTTGCAAACGGACGTTCGTCGCCGAATAGAGATAATATTGCGGCAGACCGGACTGCGAGCCGATGGCTTGGTACCACTTCTGCGCATCAACCATCTCACGGCCGTTAATCAGCACGCCGCCGGCATCACGTGCAGCGGCCGAAGCCTCCGAAACGCCGTACAGATCCAAATTGGCCTGCGTCGCGGAGTAGCAGACACCGCCCAGACGGGCTGTGAACAGCACGCCGAGATTGATGCCCTTCCAACTGAAATCGTTACGCCATGCGAGATTGGCATCCGGGAACACCGAACCTAAATAGATATCCTCACCCTCATCGGTAACCTGTAAGTTACCGGCATTGTCCACTTCGACATAGCCGTTTTCATTATACCGCAGATTGGACGTCGTATAAAGGTCTCCCAACGTACCGCCTTCTTTAAGAATATATTTCGCCTTGCCTAATCCCTTGATGTCGAGCTTGGTGAGATTCAGAGATTCGCCCGTCACGGGGTTTACGGCATTAGCCGCAAGTTCGCGGATTTCGTTCTTGTTCCACGAATAAGTGAAGTTCGTCGTCCAGCGAAAGTCACGCCATTGGTTATCGTACCCGAGCGAGAGTTCGACACCCGTATTGCGGACATGGCCGGTTTGCAGGTAGATGGTCGTATAGGACGACGAGGGCGGCAGCGACGGGTCGAAGGTCTGATTTTTCGTATCGGCCCGGTACCACGAAGCCGAAAGATTGATGTGTTGCCACAGACGGGCATCCAGACCCACCTCGTAGGTGATGGTGCGCTCGGGTTTCAGGTCGCCGATGGGATAGTGCGTCTTGTCTTTCCACACCTTGTTCGTGGCGTCGTATTCGTAGGTCGGAACCGTCAGGTGACGCGGGAACGGCATACCTACCGAGGCGATCGAACCGCGGATCTTCAGATAGCTGATCGCATCCGGCATGTTGAATGTCGCCGTCGGAACCCACGAAAGGCCCACCGACGGGTAGAAGAACGACGACTCGGGCGAATTGGCCAGTTGCGAAGCCCAGTCGTTACGCCCCGTCACCGTGAGGTAAAGCATCTGTTTCCAACCTACTTCGACCGAGGCGAAGATGGATTGGGTCTGGTCGTGCCAGCCGGTTTTTTCCGCACGTTTTTTCGTGTCATCGAGGTCGAAGACGTTAAATACGTTCGGAAGGCCGTTTTCCTGGATCGGGCCGCGGTACGACAGTTCGTCGGTCTTGATATTGTTGATCGAGGCGCCGATATTCGCGTTCAGAGACCAATCCTCGCCGAAAGTCTTGTTGATGTTCACCATCAGATCGGCGTAGGTCTGCGTGTCGTAAGCGCGGGCCTCGGTATAATGGCCGTTCTTGCCGCCGTCGGTGATGGTCGTGTTGGACGAGGCGTAAAGTTTCTGCGTATAGAGCGAATTGGAGTTGTCGAGACGCACACGTCCCGAAACGCTCAGCCACGGCAGGATGTCGTAGCTGGCCGAGAACGACAGCATGTAGCGCTTCTTGTCGGTATTGCGCAGGTTGCGGTAGGCGATCCAGTAGGGATTCTGCATGCGCAGGTCGCCGCCCTCCATGTCCGCCGACCAGAACTGCTCCATGAGTTTCGTCCCTTCGTTGTAACGCTCGAAGCGACGGTAAAGGTCAAAATTCTCGCCCCGCGGGAACAGGTAGGCCGGAACCAGCGGGTTCGAATAAACGCCCTGGTTGGTCATGTTCTGGTCTTTCTGATAGATGTAGCTGGCGCTCGCATCGAGCTTGAGCCGGTCTTTCAGAAAGTATGAAGTGTTGCGGAACGTGAAATTGTAACGGTCGTACTCGTTGTTGGGGATGATTCCGTCCGAGTTGACCGAAGCTGCCGAAAAATAGGTCTGGTTCTTGTCCGTACCGCCCGAAACCGTAACGGCGTTGGTATAGACATGCCCTGTCTCGAAATAGTCGTTCGGCGTATAACCGTAGCGGGCCTCCCGACGCAATTTCTCACCCCAGCTGTAAATGCTCGAGCCGCTGCGCTGGCCGTTCAGCCCCGTACCGTAACGGTTCTGGAAATCAGGCAGCACGAAAGGGTTTAAGAATTCCGTATTGCTCGAAAACGTAGCTTTCAACCTTCCGGCCTGGCCTTTCTTCGTCGTAATCATCACGGCTCCGTTCGCGGCTTCCGAACCGTAGAGAGCCGCAGCTGCGGCGCCCGTCAGCACCGACATCGACTCGATATCCTCGGGATTGATGTCGGCGATGGACTCCGTCGCACCGCGCGAATCGAACTCCGTTCCGCCGCCACCGCCGAAATTATACATCGGGATACCGTCGATAACGTAAAGCGCGTTCGACGACTGCGAAATGGATTTGTTACCGCGCAGAATCACCTTCGATGCACCGCCGACTCCCGACGACGAGGTGTTGATCGTGACACCTGCAACCTTACCCGTCAGCGAGTTGATGAAGTTGGCGTCCTTGACGGTCGTGAGGTCTTCGGCCTTGACCTGTTGTACGTTGTAGGCTACGGCTTTTTCCGAACGTTTAATACCAAGAGCAGTGACCACGACTTGTTCGATCTCGGCGGACGACTCCTGAAGCGTAAGGTCGAAAGCAGTACGGTTACCCACATCGACCACCAGAGTCTCATAGCCCAAATAGCTGACTTCCAATTGCCGGGAGGCAGCGGGGGGGGGTATCTGAAGCGAGAAAGAGCCATCGGAACCGCTGCTGATGCCGATTGAGGTGCCCCGGATAACAATGGTCGCTCCGACGATCGGGGAGCCATTGATATCGCGGATAGTTCCGGAAATGTCAACAGGGAGCTTTGCCTGTTTTTTTGAGAGAATGATGTTGGAACTACTGATCTGATAGGTGATGTCCGTCCCTTTGACCATTTGGTCGAGGGCTGCTTGCAAGGATTGGTTCGTCACATTTACCGTAACGAGCCTGTTAACATCTACATCATCATTGATTCCGAAAAGAAATTTTGTCTGTCTTTCAATCTCATTCATTACCTGCTTCATACGCACGTTTTCCATCTTGATGGAAACCTTCTGCGTCTGTGCCTGCACCCCAGTAACAGGGATACAGACGAGCGTAAGAACTAAAAGAAAAGACAGGCAGATTTGCTGAATAATCTTTTTATTCATACATTTGTCAAGTTTGGTTCAATGGTTGGGAATTGGTTAATATTCCTGATTGAACTATACGCCGGTGAGTGTTCGCCCACTCATCGGTTTTTCATATCAGGAAGCAAATGTTCAGAGTTGATAGTTCGTGGTTTACATCATAGGCATCTAAAGAATTTGAGATAAGTTAATAATTGGATGGACTATTTAATGATGATTACATCGGTAACAGCATCGTGTTCAAAGGTGAAATCCGAGGCGAGTTGTAGCATATGCAAAGCGTGGTCTATACCGTCCGAAACACGGATTTTCAAACTTTTGTATTTTACGACGGGCATGGTTTCGCGCCGAATCTCTATCTTCACGTTATAACTACGCTCCAACTTGCTCATCAGCTGCTCAAACGGCATTCCGTACACTGAAATAATACCATCCATCCACAGATAATCGTCTTTATCTTCAAGTTCTTGGATTTGAAACCCTCCATCTCGAAGATTGACGATATCGTTGGGCTGCAGAATGACGGATTCTCCGTTTTTTTTATTCGTCACGGCAACCCGGCCGCTAAACAGAGCTGTTGAAAAACGATTCTCCGCTTGGTTGGCGATTACATCGAAATGCGTACCCAATACTTCTACATCACAGGCAAAAGTTTCCACGATGAACGGGCATTCAGAGTTATGGGCGACATTGAATATGGCCTCTCCACTCAACTGGACACGCCGCTCCCCTTTTGGGAAAATCGCAGGATAAACGATGCGGCTCTGCGCATTAAGTTCCACGATGGAGCCATCCCCCAACGTTAGGCGAATATGCTGCCCTGCCGGAACCTCGACAGTCGTTTGCTGTTGTAACCACCGGTTCATGCGTTGACTCAAAAGCACATGGTCGACAGCAATTCCGAGCAGTAAAATGGCGGCAGCAACTCCGGCATAACGCAGCACTTTCGGCCATCCGAAACGTAGGAAAGAGCGTGAATTATTTATACCCGCCTCCGGATTAGGTGCACACATTATGCCCAATACATACAAATTATATGCTTTATCGAGAACTTTCTGATTCTTTTCCGGATCTTCGTTCAGCCAAGCCGAAATCATATCGGTTTCTTCCAAAGTCGTTTGCTCTGCGAAGAAACGGAATAACATTGCATCTGTAACCTTTTTTTCCATTCTGTCATAATATCGCATCTATTTATATAGTTCCACAACTCAATAAGATTCCCTCCTCTAAAATGCGTTTTTTTGCAAATAATTTTTTTTATTAAATTAACCTGTTGCAGGTCAATTATATGGGTAAATATTTTTTTTGCATTATAATCTTTTTAATTTTTTCTTATCTTTGTTCTTGGAATGAAACCGGATACTATCATACTGACCCAGCAGTCGTTCGACAAGTTATTTCGCCTATACCAGCGAAAACTATATGCTGTGGCATATAGCCTTGTACATGATGCAAATACGGCAGAAGATATTGTCCATGACAGTTTCATGACAATTTGGGAGAACCGGGAAACTGTACAGTTTACGAGCATAGAGGCCTATCTTTTCGGTGTCGTAAAAAAACGCTGTCTGAAATATCGTCGGGATAGATATACGGGGAAAGCCGTGTATGAGAAAATCCTGATGAAGGAGCGCGGAGTGATGGATTTTTATACCCGCACGATCGAAAGTTGCAATCCGAACGAATTATTCCAGCGGGAAATCATCGAGATATGCCGCAAACAACTGGAACAAATGCCGGAATTGACCAAACAGGTATTCATAGCTCATAAACTGGAGGGAAAAAGTTACAAAGAGATTGCTGACATGCTATGCATCAACCTCAAAAAAGTAGATAGGGAATTACAACAGGCGGCAATGAAATTACGCTTGTCTTTGAAGGATTATTTGCTCTTATTGCTATTGATAGTATATTCTGAAATATAATCGGCTGATCTGTTCTTGGGTCAAATTTTTCTCGTTTCTAATTTTAAGAAAAAATCAAAAAAAGAGCTTTAGGAGAGGGAATCTTATTGAGTTGTGGAACTATATATTAGATGGCATTGTTTTGTCGGATCTAATATATAGTATACAAAATGAATCAACTTACTCAAAACTCCCGACAATCGCTTTCTCCTCTCCGTTGGGTTCCGAGTTTGTACTTTGCGATGGGCCTTCCGTTTGTGGTTCTGAACATGGTCTCTGCGGTTCTGTTCAAGGATCTGGGGATCTCGGACGCACAAATCGCGTTCTGGACATCGCTTATCATGTGGCCGTGGACGATCAAATTCCTGTGGAGCCCCTTCCTGGAAATTTTCCGTACCAAAAAATTCTTCGTCGTTACGACGCAGCTCCTAAGCGGCATATTGTTCGGCCTTGCTGCTCTGTCGCTTCACCTACCGTCGTTCTTCGCCGTTACGATCGCCGTCTTTGCCGTCGTTGCGTTCAGCGGCGCCACGCACGACATTGCGGCCGACGGCGTCTACATGTCGGAACTCACGACGCAGGATCAGGCGAAGTATATCGGCTGGCAGGGTGCGTTCTACAACCTTGCGAAACTGGTCGCCACGGGTGGTCTGGTGTGGCTTGCGGGGTGGCTTTACGAGGGTTTCTCGGCCGACGGCGCGTCTTCTTACGACGCCTCTGTGGGTTCGTGGACGGTCGTTTTGCTGATCCTGTGCGGCACGCTCGTCGCTTTGGGCCTTTACCATCTCCGCGCGCTTCCTTCAGGCGGCTCGGCTTCAGAAGGCCGCTCGCTGCGGGATGGCCTGTCGGGCCTGCGCGAGGTCATCGGCGCTTTTTTCACGAAGAAACACATCTGGTATTATATCGCCTTCATCATCCTGTACCGGTTGGGCGAGGGCTTCGTGATGAAGATCGTTCCGCTGTTCCTCAAGGCGGATACCGCATCCGGGGGCTTGGGTCTTACGAACCAGCAGATCGGCCTTTACTACGGGACATTCGGTGCCGGGGCTTTTCTTTTGGGTTCGCTGCTGGCGGGCTACTATATCGCACACCGGGGCCTGCGACGCACTCTTTTCATATTATGCTGTATCTTTAATATCCCGTTCGCGGTCTATGCGCTGCTGGCATGGCTGCAGCCTCAGTCGATGTGGATCGTGGGCGGGGGCATCGTGCTGGAATACTTCGGCTACGGGTTCGGATTCGTGGGCCTTACGCTGTTTATGATGCAGCAGGTTGCCCCGGGGCGTCACCAGATGGCGCACTACGCTTTCGCTTCGGGTATTATGAACCTCTCGGTGATGCTCACGGGCATGGCTTCGGGCTTTTTGAGCGATCTGATGAGCTACCGGATCTTCTTCCTCGCGGTGATGCTCGCCACCATTCCGGCTTTTGTGATCACCCGGCTGGTTCCCTTTACCTATGACGACAAACCAAACGACAAATAATTTATATGGATACACTGAAAATTGCGGGCTCGAATCAGCCCGATATGCCGTGGGAGGACCGTCCCGCCGGCTCCAAAGAGGTGATGTGGCGTTACAGCGCGAACCCGATCATCGGGCGTCATGCGCTTTCGACGTCGAATTCGATCTTCAACTCGGCGGTCGTTCCCTTCAAAAAAGGAAAATATAACTATGTGGGCGTTTTCCGGTGCGACGACACGAACCGCCGGATGCGCATCCACGTGGGCTTTTCGGTCGACGGCCTTCGGTGGGAGATCGAGGAGTCCGACTTCCGGCTGGAGGGTGCGGACGCCGAGATCGGCCAGTGGGTCTACGGCTACGACCCTCGCGTTGCGAAGATCGGCGACAAATACTACGTTACGTGGTGCAACGGCTACCACGGTCCGACGATCGGCATTGCGTGGACGGATGATTTCGAGACGTTCCACCAGCTTGAAAACGCATTTCTTCCCTATAACCGCAACGGGGTTCTGTTTCCGCGCAAGATCGGGGGCCGGTTCGCGATGCTGTCGCGTCCGAGCGACACGGGTCACACGCCCTTCGGGGACATCTTCTATTCGGAGTCTCCGGACATGGAGTTCTGGGGCCGCCACCGTCATGTGATGTCTCCCTCGGCGTTCGAGGTTTCGGCGTGGCAGTGCATGAAGATCGGCGCGGGCCCCGTTCCCATCGAGACCTCGGAAGGGTGGCTGCTGTTCTACCACGGGGTGCTTCGCTCGTGCAACGGCTATGTCTACGCCTTCGGCTCGGCATTGCTGGATTTGGAGGAGCCGTGGAAGGTCACGGCCCGCAGCGGTCCCTACCTGATTTCGCCGCGCGAGATTTACGAACTGACGGGCGACGTTCCGAACGTGACGTTCCCGTGCGCTGCGCTGCACGATCCCGCGACGGGGCGCGTGGCCGTCTACTACGGATGCGCCGACACGGTTACGGGCCTTGCGTTCGGCTATACCCCCGAAATCATCGACTTCACGAAGAAAAACTCGATCCTCTGATGCGACTGCGACGAACGCTGCTTACCCTGGCGCTCGCCGCAGCCGTTTTCGGCGCTGCGGCTTCTGCGCAGACCCCTGCCGACCGGGTCGACCCGTTCATCGGGACTACGAACTTCGGGACCGCGAACCCCGGGGCGGTCACGCCGCACGGGATGATGTCGGTGGTTCCGTTCAACGTCATGGGGTCGGAGGAGAACGTCTACGACAAGGACGCCCGCTGGTGGTCCACGCCCTACGAATACCACAACAAATTCTTCACGGGCTTCGCGCACGGCGCCTTGAGCGGCGTGGGGTGCCCCGAAATGGGGTCGCTGCTGACGATGGCCACGACGGGCCCTCTGACGGTGGATTACCGGGAGTACGGCACGTCGTACAGGGACGAAAAGGCCTCCCCGGGCTATTACTCGATCTTTCTGGACAAGTACGGCGTCCTTGCCGAAGCCACGGCCACGGCGCGTAGCTCGGCCGAGAGGTACACCTTTCCGGAAGGCACGGGGCATATTCTGTTAAATCTGGGCGAGGGTCTTACGAACGAGAGCGGTGCGATGGTTCGCCGGGTGAGCGCCACGGAGATCGAGGGCACGAAGCTGCTTGGGACGTTCTGCTACAATGCGCAGAAGGTATTCCCGGTCTATTTTGTTTTGCGGGTATCGAAAACTCCTTCGGCTTCAGGCTACTGGAAGAAACAGCGTGCAATGACGGGCGTGGAGGCCGAGTGGACCCCGGACAACGGGAGGTATAAACTCTACACGGAGTACGGGCGCGAGCTTTCGGGCGACGACGTGGGCTACTGGTTCTCCTTCGACGGCCTTGCGGCGGGCGAGCAGGTGGAGGTGCGCATGGGCATCTCGTATGTCTCTACGGAGAACGCGCGCAAAAACCTCGATGCCGAGCAGGCCGCGGACGCGCCGTTCGACGCCATCCGGGAACAGGCCCGCAAGGGCTGGAACGAGGCTCTGGGCAGAATCCGGGTCGAGGGCGGCGCCGAGCAGCAGCAGAGGGTGTTCTACACGGCGTTGTACCATGCGCTGCTGCACCCGAACCTCGTGAGCGACGTGAACGGCGAATACCCGCTGATGGAGCGTTCGGGCGAGACGGGCGTGACGGATGGCGAACGCTATACGGTCTTCTCGCTGTGGGACACCTGCCGGAACCTGCACCAGCTGCTGACGCTGGTCTACCCGGATCGTCAGCGGGAGATGCTGCGCTCGATGACGGGGATGTACGAGGAGTGGGGTTGGCTTCCGAAATGGGAGCTTTACGGCCGCGAGACCTTCACGATGGAGGGTGACCCTGCGATCCCGGTGATCGTCGACAGCTGGATGAAGGGCCTTCGGGATTTCGATGTCGCCAAGGCCTACGAGGCGATGCGCAAGTCGGCCACGACGCCCGGTGCGCAGAACCGCATGCGGCCCGACCTCGACCCCTATATCGAGAAAGGCTATATCCCGCTGGGATTCTATGCCAAGGACCTTGCGGGCGACACCTCCGTCTCGCACGCGCTGGAGTACTACATGGCCGACGCGGCCCTGTCGCTGCTTGCCGACTCGCTCGGACACGGGGACGACGCGCGTCTGTTCCGCGCCCGCTCGCTGGGCTACAAACGCTATTACAGTCCGGAAAGCGGGACTTTGCGTCCGCTCCATCCCGACGGAACTTTTTTAAGCCCCTTCGACCCGAAGGCGGGCGAGAACTTCACGGCGGCTCCGGGCTTCCACGAGGGGAGTGCGTGGAACTATACGTTCTACGTTCCGCACGACGTGGAGGGGCTTGCGAAGCTGATGGGCGGACGACGCAAATTCATCGACAAACTGCAAATGGTCTTCGACGAGGGGTTGTACGACCCTGCGAACGAACCCGACATCGCCTATGCGTATCTTTTCAGCCGCTTCCGGGGCGAGGAGTGGCGCACGCAGCGGGAAACCCGGCGGCTGTTGGAGCGATACTTTACCACCGCCCCCGACGGCATCCCGGGCAACGACGACACGGGGACGATGTCGGCGTGGGCTGTCTTCACGATGCTGGGGCTGTACCCCGACTGTCCGGGCGAGCCGTACTACACGCTGACGTCCCCGACGTTCGAGCGGGCCGAGATCGACACGGAGCGGGGAACGCTGGTGATCGAAAAAAGCGGCGAAGGGTATATCGACCGGATGACGCTTGGCGATAAACCGTTGAAAAATTATCGTATCTTGCACGATGAATTGCTCAAGGGCGGCAAACTTACTTTCGAACTTCAAACTGGAAAATAGATGAAACTTACCGGATTCTTATTCGCCGCGGCCCTGCTGGGCAGCTGCACGCAGCCTGCCGCGGAGGAGAATTACACGCGCCATGTCGATCCGAAGATCGGGACGGGCGGCCACGGGCACGTCTTCGTGGGAGCCAACGTCCCCTTCGGCCTGGTGCAGGTGGGGCCGACGAGCATTCCTCAGACGTGGGACTGGTGCTCGGGCTACCACGCGAGCGATTCGACGGTGATCGGCTTCTCGCACACACACCTTTCGGGTACGGGTATCGGCGACCTGTTCGACATTACCGTCATGCCCGTCGTGGGTGAAGCGACTTATGCCCGCGGCGAGGAGAATGACCCGGCCTCGGGCCTGTGGTCTTACGCCGACCGTACGCGGGAGATCACGAAACCCGGTTATTACTCGGTTCCGCTTGTGCGCTACGGCATTACGGCCGAGATGACCGCCACGGCGCGCGTGGGACTCCACCGCTACACGTTCCCGGCGTCGGACGCCGCAGCCGTGGTCTTCGATCTGGAGAACGGCGGCTGCTGGGACAAGGCCACCGATACGGGCTTCCGCTTCTCGGACGACAGCACGCGCATCGCCGGATGGCGCTGCTCGACGGGGTGGGCCAAAAATCAGGAGGTCTACTTCGTGGCCGAGTTTTCAAAACCCGCGAAGGGGATTTCCTACCTGCAGCCGGGCGAGATAGACGATTCCAAAATGCCCCGGATCGCGGCCCGTTATGCACGTGTGGACTTTGACACGGCGGAGGGCGAACAGGTGCTCGTGAAAGTGGCCCTTTCGCCCGTAAGTATCGAAGGCGCGAAGGCAAACCTTGCGGCGGAACTCTCCGGATGGGATTTCGACGCTACGGCGGCCGCTGCCGACAAGGCGTGGAACGATGAACTGTCGAAGGTGAAGATCGAGACGGAGGATGAAACGTCGAAGCGCATCTTCTATACGGCGCTGTATCATACGATGGTGGCTCCGTCGCTCTTCTGCGATGTGAACGGCGATTACCGGGGAGCCGACGGCAAGGTGCATGAGAATCCGGGGCGCGATACCTATACGACCTTTTCGCTGTGGGACACTTACCGGGCGGCAATGCCGCTGATGACCGTCCTGCACCCGGAGCGGATGCCCGACATCATCCAGACGATGCTGCACATCGCCGACGAGCAGGGACGGCTTCCGGTATGGCACCTGTGGGGCAATGAAACCGACTGCATGGTGGGCAACCCGGGCATCGTAGCGGTGGCGGACGCCATCGTGAAGGGCATCGGGGGCTTCGACCGCGAAAAGGCCTTCGAGACGATCCGTAAGACGGCCATGAACCCCGACCGGGGCAACGGCCTGCGGATGGAGTACGGCTACATCCCCTGCGACCTGTTCAACGAGGCGGTGGCCTATGACATGGAGTACGCTTTGGCCGACGGCGCGGCGGCGCGTGCCGCCGAGACGCTGGGCAAGGCGGAGGATGCGAAGTATTTCGAGGAGCGCAGCCATAGCTACCGCAACTATTTCGACCCTGTGACGCGCTTTATGCGGGGCCGGGATTCGAAAAAAGGCTGGAGGACGCCCTTCAATGCGTTCGCCTCGACGCACCGCGCCGACGACTACTGCGAGGGCAACGCCTGGCAGTATACGTGGCTGGCTCCGCACGATGTCAAGGGCCTCGAAGGGCTGTTCGGCTCGCGTGCGAAGATGATTGAAAAACTCGATTCGCTCTTTACGGTAAGTTCGGTCATCGAAGGCGGCGAGACCTCGCCCGACATCTCGGGGCTGATCGGGCAATACGCCCACGGCAACGAACCGAGCCACCATATTTTGTACCTCTATACGATGCTGGGGCAGCCGTGGAAAACGGCCGACAAGGTCCGCGAGGTGCTCACGACGCTCTACCATGACCGGCCGGACGGATTGTCGGGCAACGAGGACGTGGGACAGATGTCGGCGTGGTACGTTCTTTCGTCGCTGGGGATGTACGAAGCCGAGCCTGCGGGCGGACGCTACTGGTTCGGATCGCCGCTCTTCGACCGGGCCGAAGTGAAGGTCCCGGGCGGTGTGTTCACGATCACGGCCGAAAACAACTCCGCTGCGAACAAATATATCCAGCGTGTTTGGCTCAATGGTCAACCCTACACGAAGCCTTGGATCGGTCATGCCGACGTGATGAAGGGCGGGGAGCTGCGCTTCGAGATGGGGGCCGAAGAGAAGGTGTGGTACTGCCCCGACGAACCGGAGGCGTACGCCGACCAGCGGCCCGCGGAGGAGCAGCGGCTTTTTAAGTCGGAAGCGGTAGAGGGGGAGATCGCCCGCGTGTGCGGTCTTCTGACCAACGAACGCCTGCGGTGGATGTTCGCCAACTGCTTCCCCAACACGCTCGACACCACGGTGCACTACGGCGAGGACGAGGCGGGCAATCCCGATACCTACGTCTACACGGGCGACATTCCGGCCATGTGGCTCCGCGACTCGGGGGCGCAGGTGTGGCCCTACGTGCAGTTGTGTAAGGAGGACCCGGCGTTGCAGAAGATGATCGCGGGGGTGATCCGGCGGCAATTCAAACTCATCAATATCGATCCTTACGCTAATGCCTTCAACGTCGGCCCTACGGGTGACGGCGAGGATGTCGGCTATCCGGGCAACGATCAAAGTCCCTGGGTTTTCGAGCGCAAATGGGAGATCGATTCCCATTGCTATCCTCTGCGCCTTGCGCACCATTACTGGAAAACCACGGGCGACACGTCGGTCTTCGACGGGGAGTGGATCTCTGCGATGCGCAATATTGTAAAGACTTTGAAAGAACAGCAGATGAAGGAGGGGCCGGGCGATTACATCTTCCTGCGCACGACCGACCGCCAGCTGGATACCCGCTGCCATGTGGGGCGCGGCAACCCCGTGAAACCCGTGGGGCTGATCGTCTCGGCGTTCCGTCCTTCGGACGACGCCACGACCTTCGGGTTCCTCATCCCGTCGAATTTCATGACCGTCACGTCGCTGCGCAAGGCCGCCGAGATCCTGACGGCGGTGAACGGCGAGCGGGAGCTGGCCGCGGAGTGCACGGCGCTGGCCGGAGAGGTGGAAGAGGCATTGCAGAAATACGCGGTGGTCGAGCATCCGGAGTTCGGGAAGATCTACGCCTTCGAGGTGGACGGATTCGGAGGCTGCTTTCTGATGGACGACGCCAATGTGCCGTCGCTGCTGGCAATGCCCTACCTGGGCGACGTGGAGCGCACGGATCCCATCTATGAGAACACCCGGCGGTTCGTCTGGAGCGAAGAGAACCCCTACTTTTGGAGAGGCTCCGCCGGCGAGGGCATCGGCGGCCCCCATATCGGGGTGGAGATGATCTGGCCCATGAGCATCATGATGCGGGCCTTCACGTCGGAGGACGACGCCGAGATCCGCGATTGCATCGTCGCCCTGATGACCACCGATGCCGGGACGGGCTTCATGCATGAATCCTTCTCGCGCCACGATGCTGCGAATTTCACCCGCCCGTGGTTCGCCTGGCAGAACACGCTCTTCGGGGAACTCATATTAAAACTCGTAAACGAAAACAAGGTCGACTTACTTAATTCCATTGACTGACCGGAAAAAACCAAATAACAATGATAAAACCTGTTTCTTTGCTGTTACTTGCCGCCGTTCTGTGCGGCAGCTGCGGAAGCCGCACGGGGCGCACCGCGGCAACCTCCTGCGACGAACCTTCGGCGCGGCCTTCGGAATACGTCTCGACGCTCGTAGGCACGCACTCCGACTTCACGCTCTCGACGGGCAACACCTACCCGGCCGTCGCCCTGCCGTGGGGCATGAACTTCTGGACGCCCCAGACGGGCGAGATGGGCAGCGGATGGGCCTATACCTACGGCGCCCACACCATCCGGGGCCTGAAGCAGACCCACCAGCCCTCGCCGTGGATCAACGACTACGGGCAGTTCTCCATCATGCCCGTACGCGGACGCGACAAGGTCGATGAAGAGAGCCGTCAGAGCTGGTTTTCGCACCAGTCGGAGGAGGCACGCCCCTACTATTATTCGGTATACCTCGCCGACCACGACATCAAGGCCGAGATCGCCCCGACCGAGCGGGCTGCGATCATGCGTTTCACGTTCCCCGAATCGGACGAGTCGGGCGTGGTGATCGACGCTTTCGACCGCGGATCGTACATCAGGGTCATGCACGACAAACGGACTGTCGTGGGATACACCACGCGCAACAGCGGAGGTGTGCCCGACAACTTCAAGAACTGGTTTATCGTGCGCTTCGACCGGAAGATCCGGGATTTCCAGATCTATGACGGCACGAAGCCCGTCGAAGGCGAACAGTTAGTCGGCGAACACGCCCTCGTGCGGGTAGGTTTCGAAACCCGGCGCGGCGAGCAGGTAACGGTACGCGCAGCCTCATCGTTCATATCGCAGATGCAGGCCGTGCAGAACCTCGAAGAGCTGGGAAAGGACGATTTCGAAACCGTGAAGGCCAAGGCGCAAGCACACTGGGACGAGGTGCTCGGACGTATTGAAGTCGAGGGAGGCACGACGGACCAGTACCGCACGTTCTATTCGTGCCTCTACCGTTCGACCTTGTTCCCGCGCAAGTTCTACGAGATCGACAAGAACGGCAATATCCTGCATTACAGCCCCTACAACGGTGAGGTACTGCCGGGATACATGTATACCGACACGGGATTCTGGGACACCTTCCGCAGTCTGTTCCCACTGCTCAATCTGGTCTATCCGTCGGTCAATGCCGAAATTCAGGCCGGGCTGGCAAACGCTTACCGCGAGAGCGGATTTCTGCCCGAATGGGCTTCGCCCGGACACCGTGGGTGCATGGTCGGAAACAACTCGGCGTCGGTCGTTTCGGATGCCATCCTGAAAGGTGTCACCCCCGAGGAAGACATTGCGACGCTCTACGAGGCGATGCTCGCAGGACGCCGGAAGGTACACCCCACGGTGAGCTCCACGGGGCGCCTCGGACACGAATACTACAACACACTGGGATACATCCCCTACGATGTGGGTATCAACGAGAATGTCGCACGAACGCTCGAATACGCCTACGACGACTGGTGCATCGCGCAGGTGGCGAAAAAACTGGGAAAAACGAACGACGCTGCGATGCTGGAAAAGGCTTCGCAGAACTATAAAAACCTCTTCGATCCCGAAACGCGCCTGATGCGGGGCCGCAATGCCGACGGGACGTTCCAGACGCCCTTCAGCCCCTACAAGTGGGGCGACGCCTTCACCGAGGGAAACGCGTGGCACTACACATGGTCGGTGTTCCACGATGTCGAGGGACTGATCGACCTGATGGGAGGACACAAAGGATTCACGCGGATGCTCGACTCGGTCTTCGTCGTGCCGCCCGTCTACGACGACAGCTACTACGGGTTCCGCATCCACGAAATTACCGAAATGCAGGTGGCCGACATGGGCAACTACGCCCACGGAAACCAGCCCGCGCAGCACATGATCTACCTCTACGACTACGCCGGGCAACCCCGTAAGGCGCAGTGGTGGGTTCGTGAGGTCATGGATCGCCTCTACTCCGCCAAACAAGACGGATACTGCGGAGACGAGGACAACGGACAGACATCGGCATGGTATGTATTCTCGGCCTTGGGGTTTTATCCCGTGTGCCCCGCTTCGGATGAATACGCCGTCGGATCGCCCCTGTTCAAACACGCGACGATCCACCTCGAAAACGGAAACGACATCGAGATCGACGCTCCGGAGAACAGCTCCGAGAACCGTTATGTCGGTAAAATGGCTATCGACGGAAAAGTATCGGAAAGGCCGTTCCTTAGCTATTCCACACTTCTGGAAGGTGCGAAGGTGCGCTTCGAGATGGAATCCGAAAAATAGCCTTCCCATGAAGATTCCGAATCCACATGCTGCCTTCATGGCCTTCGCCTGTGCATTGTTTGCAGCATGCTCTCCGCAGCAGCCCTTCATAACCTCACCCGACGGACGCATCGCCGTATCTGTCGAAGCCGATGCAGGGGCGGGCGTGACCTATGCCGTCACGGTCGACGACAAGCCCCTGATACTGCCCTCGGCGATGGGGCTCGCGGCATGCGGAACCTCGCTGCAGGGAGCGACGATAACAGGCGTATGGCACTCCTCCCACGACAAGCTGTGGACAGCCCCCTGGGGCGAGAACAAGCGGCACCGCAACCGTTACAACGAAATGTCCGTCGCAGTGCGGAAGCCGGATAAAAGCATGGCCTTCACGCTCCGCTTCCGCGCATTCGACGACGGAATAGCATTTCGCTACGAACTGGCGCAGCCCGATTCGCTGGCCGTGACGGACGAACTGACGGAGTTCCGGTTCGCAGATGAGGGTCATACGATGTCGTGGTCCATACCCGGCAATTTCGAGACCTATGAACTTCAGTACCGCGAGCAGCCCGTCGCACGGATTACGGATGCAAACACGCCCTTCACGTTCCGCACTGGGGACGGAATATTCGGAGCCGTGCACGAGGCGGCCCTGTACGACTGGCCCGAGATGGTATTGAGGCGCGACAGTGCGGGGGTGCTGAAAGCCGACCTCGCGCCCCTGCCCGACGGCGTGAAGGCGTACATTCCGGGACGCTTCACGACGCCCTGGCGCACGATACAGATAGCAGACAGGGCCGTAGGCCTGATTAACTCGTCGCTGGTGCTCAACCTGAACGAACCTTCGAAGATCGAGGATACCTCATGGATCGTGCCGCAGAAGGATGTCGGGGTATGGTGGGGAATGCACCTCGGAACGCAGGTATGGACGATGGGGCCGCGACACGGAGCAACGACACGGAATGCCATCCGGCACATCGACTTTGCTGCGGAAAACGGCATACAAGGAGTGTTGTTCGAGGGCTGGAACAAAGGATGGGAGAACTGGGGCGGAAACCAGCAGTTCGACTACCTCGAACCCTATGCGGATTTCGATCTGGAGCGAATAGCCGCCTATGCCCGTGAAAAGGGCGTGCAACTGTGGATGCACAATGAAACGGGAGGAAATATTCCTGAGTACGAAGCCGTCCTGGAAGCAGCGATGAGGAGGTATGCCGAACTGGGGGTTCACACGCTCAAAACGGGATATGCAGGGGGATTCAAAGGCGGTTACCTCCATCATTCGCAGTATGGAGTGCAGCACTATCAGCGGGTCGTGGAAACGGCGGCGAAATACCGGATCATGCTCGACGTACACAAGCCGATAAAGGAGACGGGGATACGACGCACGTGGCCCAACATGATGACACGCGAAGGGGCGCGGGGCATGGAATGGAACGCATGGTCGGAAGGGAATTCGGCAGAGTATCTCACGACGCTGCCCTTCGTGAGGATGCTGAGCGGACCGATGGACTACACTCCGGGAATCTTCGACATCGACTATTCCACAGCGAAGGCCGACAAGGGACGGATCGAGTGGAACGGGCCCAACGCGGAATGCTGCATAAAGACCACGCTGGCACGGCAGATAGCAAACTGGGTGATCATATACTCGCCCCTGCAGATGGCCGCAGACCTGATCGAGAACTACGAAGGGCATCCCGCATTCCGGTTCTTCCGCGACTTCGACGCAGACTGCGACTGGTCGAAGGCATTGCAGGGAGAGATCGGCGACTATATCGTCGTTGCAAGACGGGCCAAAGACAGACACTTTCTCGGGGCAGGAACGGACGAGAAGGCAAGGACGCTCGTGCAGAAGCTCGACTTCCTCGAACCCGGAGTGACGTATACCGCGACCATATATGCCGATGCTCCGGATGCGGGGCGCAATCCGGAGGCATACCTGATCGGGAAGCGGGCGGTGACGGCACGAGATACCATACGCATCGAGATGGCTGAACGGGGCGGGCAGGCAATAACTTTTATTCCGGCAGAGAAATAGAAGATGCCGGTGGCACGGGGAGGCCACGACGGAAAGCCGACAGGGAACAATGAGAAACGGGATCTGATCCATATCAGACCCCGTTTTTCGTATCAGGAACGATGTCGTCTTTTTTTACGCCTTTGTTGCATCTGCCGTTGCTGTTCTTCATAAGCCTGCGTGTCGGCCAAATCCAATACCGTATCGACAATGCCAGAAATAGGATTGGCGGCATGGTTTTGCACTTCATGTTTCTGTTCCGCCTGTCGTTCTGCAACCTGTTGCGCCTCTTTCGGAGCCGGATACAATTCGTTGAAGACATTCGCCTAGAACTCTTTTCCCAGCACCGACCCGTTGGCAACGATGCCGTCGTTATGGTCAATGAAAGTCACGCCATAGATTCTGCCGACCGGATTGATGCGGAAGATAGCGTCGATGTTCTCCGCCTTGAGCAGCTGCCGAAACTCGTCCCGCGTATTGTGCGGACTCATGGCATCCCGGACTGTCTGTCGCAGCCGGTCGAGCGACCCGTCCTGCTTCAGCGCACTCTTCGACCGCTCGTAATACTTTTGAAGAGCCTTGTAGCCGACATCCCGGCCGATACGGCTCGATTTGAACGGAGTGCCGATTCCGTAGCCATCGTCGGTCATGGCACCGTAAATCACTCCGGCATAGTCCCGTCCGTCGACGGTTCCCGTACGTTCCTCGACCGAAACATTGAGCAGCTCCAACAGGGTGCGGAATTCTCCATACGACGAGCATTTGTAATTTCGCAGACACGACCGGGCGACGGACGAAATCTGTTGCTTGACATTCCCCTCGGGATAATTCACCTTCCGCAACCCCTCCTTGTCCGTCAGTTCCTGCCCCTTGACGCTCGGATGCAGGCCGTATTTGCGCTCCAAGTCACGCAGAATCTCCATCGAGCGCCGGGCCTCGAAATCGTGCGGAAGTTTGCGGCCCTGCTCATCGATCCGCAGCGACACGATATGGATATGCTCTCTGGAAATGTCCTTGTGCTTGAAAACGATATAGGGCTGTTCGCCGTAGCCCATACGCTCCATGTACTCGCAGGCGATGTCCCGGAGCTGTTCGTCGGTCAGCCTGTCTTCCGGCGAAGGGTTCAGCGAGGCATGGAAAACCGTATTAGTAGTTCTCCGGTTGGCTTCGAGGTATGGCCGGAAACTATCCATACAAGCGTCAATATCAAGGCGTCCGCGTTTATCGTATGGTTCGAGCATTTTCTGCCAGAACAGCACTTCGGCTTCATCCTTATCCACTTTCTCCTTGTTATAATACAACGCTCCACCGGGCGAGGAGCCCGAT
>OLOQ01001781.1_pt1 | contig 19419 bp, 14 predicted proteins | sample 1673101 | NCBI WGS metagenome assembly OLOQ01 (sample SAMEA3136754, study PRJEB25190) | human gut metagenome | biome: human gut; feature: human-associated habitat; material: faeces | place: Austria | collected 2013 | reverse complement strand
CTCCACTTACGGCTATGAGCCGGATCCGGAGCTGCACAAGATCTTCACCGAGTATCACAAGACCCACAATCAGGGCGTATTTGATGCATATACACCAGAGATTCGTGCTGCACGTAAGAACAAGATCATTACTGGTCTGCCGGATACCTACGGCCGTGGCCGTATCGTAGGCGACTATCGTCGTATCGCTCTGTACGGAATTGACTTCCTTGTTGCTGAGAAGCAGAAGGATCTGGCTAACTGCGGCGATGGTACTATGACTGATGATGTAATCCGTCAGAGAGAAGAGCTGGCTGATCAGATCAGAGCACTGAAGGATATGAAGGTTATGGCTGCAAGCTATGGCTTCGATATTTCCGAGCCGGCTAAGACCGCTCAGGAAGCAGTTCAGTGGCTGTACTTCGGATACTTAGCAGCTATCAAGACTCAGAACGGTGCTGCAATGTCCATCGGACGTGTATCCACTTTCATTGATATTTATATGCAGAGAGACCTTGATAATGGCGTTATCAACGAGACTCAGGCTCAGGAGATCATTGACCACTTCGTAATGAAGCTGCGTATGGTTAAGTTCGCTCGTATTCAGTCTTACAACGAGCTGTTCTCTGGTGACCCGGTATGGGCTACTCTGGCTATCGCTGGTCTTGGCGTAGACGGACGTTCCATGGTTACTAAGAACGACTATCGTATCCTGCACACACTGGAGACTATGGGACCGGCTCCGGAACCGAACATGACTGTTCTGTATTCCAAGAACCTGCCAGAGTACTTCCGTAAGTATGCTGCAGAGGTTTCCATTAAGACATCTTCTATCCAGTATGAGAATGATGATGTTATGCGTGTTGTATGGGGCGATGACTACTCCATCTGCTGCTGTGTATCCGCTACACAGACCGGTAAGGAAATGCAGTTCTTCGGCGCTCGTGCAAACCTGGCTAAGTGTCTGCTTTACGCTATCAACGGTGGTGTTGATGAGAAGACAAAGGTTCAGGTAGGTCCGGCATACAAGCCGATCACTTCCGAGTATCTGGATTATGATGAAGTTGTTAAGAAGTATGACGTTATGATGGATTGGCTGGCAGGAATGTATGTAAATACTCTGAACCTGATCCAGTATATGCATGACAAGTACTACTATGAGGCAGCAGAGATGGCTCTGATCGATACTGATGTACGTCGTACATTCGCTACTGGTATCGCAGGATTCTCTCACACAGTTGACTCCTTAAGTGCTATTAAGTACGCAAAGGTTAAGACTGTACGTGATGAGGACGGTCTGGTTGTTGATTATGAGATCGAGGGAGACTTCCCACGCTACGGTAACGATGATGATCGTGCAGATGACATCGCTGTAGAGCTGTTAAGACAGTTCCTGACCAAGATCAAGAAGCGTCACACCTATCGTAACTCTGAGCCGACAACCTCTATCCTGACCATTACTTCTAACGTAGTTTATGGTAAGGCTACTGGTGCTCTTCCGGATGGTCGTCCAGCTGGTGAGCCACTGTCTCCAGGTGCTAACCCGTCTTACGGCGCTGAGAAGAACGGTCTGCTTGCATCTCTGAACTCTGTTGCTAAGCTGCCATACGAGTGGGCTCTGGATGGTATTTCCAATACCCAGACCATCAACCCGAGTGCACTTGGAAACACTGACGAAGAGCGCGTAAACAACCTTGTACAGGCTATGGATGGCTACTTTGCAAATGGTGCTCATCACCTGAACGTAAACGTATTTGGTGTTGAGAAGCTTCTGGATTGCCAGGCACATCCGGAGAAGCCAGAGTATGCTAACTTCACAATCCGTGTATCTGGTTATGCAGTTAAGTTCATCGATCTGACCAAGGAGCAGCAGGACGACGTTATCAAGAGAACTTGCCATTCCTTCCTGTAATTAGGAGTAGTGACAGACTCGATTGATTTCGATCTGAACAAATCAGAATAGATTTGCTGTAAATTTATAAAACTAATACAGGCGGAGGGTGCTTTGGCACTCCCGCCTGTTTTACTACAAAATAATAGTAAACGTGAAGACATGAAGTTCACAAAACAAGAAAGGAAAAAAATTATGATTCAAGGCATTGTTCATTCTTTGGAATCTTTTGGTTCTGCAGACGGACCAGGAGTTCGTTATCTCGTATTTTTAAATGGCTGCAATTTGCGCTGTAAATATTGCCACAATCCAGATACATGGGCAAAGAAAGACGTACAGCTTTTAACAGCTGACGAAATTTTAGAAAAGGCAGTTCGTTATAGAAATTATTGGGGCGACAAGGGCGGCATCACTGTAAGTGGAGGAGAGCCACTTTTACAGATGGAGTTCATGAACGATCTGTTTGCAAAGGCAAAGAAGTTAAAGATCAATACATGTATCGACACCGCAGGAGAGCCATTTACGAGAGAAGAGCCATTCTTCGGACAGTTAGAGCAACTGATGACAAATACAGACGTGCTTCTCTTTGATTTAAAGCATATTGATCCAGAAAAGCACAAGGCGTTGACTGGCAAGACAAACGAGAATATCCTTGATATGGCAAGATATCTTTCCGATATCAATAAGCCAATCTGGATCCGTCACGTGCTTGTACCAGGCATCAACAGCGACGAAGAGTCACTGACAAAACTTCATGAGTTCATCAGCACCTTAAATAATGTATATCGTATCGATGTACTTCCATACCATACACTCGGAGTATTCAAATGGAAAGAGCTTGGAATCAAGTATGGTCTTGAAGGTGTACCGACTCCAACCAAGGAAGAAGTCGAACTGGCAAGAAAGATTCTTTGCGTAGACGAGTACAATCGCTACAAGAACGCATAAAAACTATAAATTTGTATAAAAAACCATTGGAGAATGATCTCCAGTGGTTTTTGCTATTATTTGATCTGCCGACGAAATCACTGCACCGAAGGGCTTTCGTAGCGTCCACTTCGTCCTGCTGATCTGTCAAATTTCTATGCAAGCATGAAATTTGTCCAGATCTTGCAGGACGAGTGAACTGTTGAAACACAAATTTCCTTGAAAATAGGAAAATTTCCCATTGCCAAAGAAAAAAATATCATGTATAGTTAAATAAAAGAGTTTTGAAACCGCTTGCAAAGGACAGCTTGAATAAAAATTGCACAGCGGGTGACAGAAAGGCATGGTACATTTATGGCAAAAGAGCGTGCGAATATTTATACAATCGCAAAAGAGGCTGGTGTATCCCCGGCAACAGTTTCGCGCGTGCTGACCAATAACGCCAGAGTCAGTAAAGAAAAGCGTGAAAAAGTACAAAGCGTGATACAAAAATATGGATACACACCAAATGCGCTGGCACAAGGTCTTAGTAACTCAAAAACAAGGTCGATTGGTCTAATGATTGCTGATATTTACAGCCCATTCTATTCAGCGGTAGCGACAGAATGTGAAAAAGCAGCAGATAAAGCAGGCTATCTGCTGTTGATGCTTACGTCGTTGGGTGATCCAGAGCTTGAAAAAAAGCAGTTAATGAAGTTGTATGAGCAGCAGGTGGATGCAATTATCGTAGTTGGCGGTGTAATAGACAGAATTGCGGTAGATGAAGAATATGTAGAACAGCTTAATCATATCTTGGAAAGCACACCAATTATAGCAACAAATCGTCCTGTAGGTGTGAGAAATTGTAAGATACATCTTGATGAGGGCGGCAGCATGGATCTGGCGATGGACTATTTATTTAGTCTTGGTCATGAAAAGATTGCAATAATTGGCGGACGAAAGGATGCGAAGTCTACACTGGAAAAGCGTATGCGATATCGCACAATGATTAGGCAAAGAGGAATTGTATATCGTGAAGATTACGTATTTGATTCCATTGATTATTCTAATGACAGCGGTTACAACTGTACGAAAGAGCTTTTAAAAAATCCAGATCGACCAACAGCAATAGTGGCAATCAACGATTTTACGGCAGCAGGTGTACTTAGGGCAATTCACGATGAAGGACTTCGTGTTCCGCAGGATATCTCAGTAGTAGCATTTGATAATACGTACCTGTCAGGTGCATTGACACCGGCATTGACATCAGTAGGAGCCAACTATACAGAGTTTGCAAAGCATCTTGTAGAGGCAGCAATCCGTGCATCAGAGAACGAGACATGCCCTGAGGACTATATGGTTCCGGTTGGTATTAGCGTAAGAGATTCCTGCACACATGTGCCTGAAGAAAATATTTGAGGAATATGAAAGTGGTTTCATAAGGTCAAAGGAAGACAGAAAATAGGCAAAATAGGCTAGTATAACAAGAAATCAAGGAGTGACATATGTTCACTCCTATTTTAATTGTAAAATATGCATAATAAAAAGGCTTGTATATTGGTGAGTTATTACAAAGATGTTAGAATGCGCAAAAATATGTTGACATATCAGATAAAAAATATATAATAAAGCTATGAAAAGGGTTTCAGCAAGGATAGTTGAAATGCACGAATGAAACCTCACCTTTCTGATAGAAAATATACATAATGTGACATGAATTTATTTTTTTATGAGAAAGATGAAAGCGGTTTCATAAATGCGTCAAAATAACTTTATAACCGCGAGCGCAGCAGTGGCTGAAATTCAAATTTTATTCTTTATTATTATTAAGGAGGGTAACATGGCAAAGCAAACATCAACTTTACCTCAGTATCAGTACAAGAGAAAGCATGGCTTTTTCTATAACCTTAAAAAGTATCGTGTACTGACACTGATGTGTGTACCGGCAATCGTATTCTTCTTTGCATTTAACTACATGCCGCTCCCAGGTATCTATGTGGCATTCGTTAAGTACAATTACAGAGACGGTATTTTCGGAAGCAAGTTTGTAGGTATGAAAAACTTTGAGTTTCTAATGCAGTCTGGAAAGCTCCTCGGCCTGACAAAGAACACGATTCTTTACAACTTGGCTTTCATCTTCTTAGGAAACATCATTGCGATGTTAATGGCAGTTTTGTTAAACGAGATCCACAATAAGTATTTTAAGAAGGTTTCACAGACATTGATGTTCCTTCCATACTTCATCTCACAGGTTCTTGTTGGTTTCCTTGTATTCAACCTGTTAAACTACGATACCGGATTTATCAATGGTATTTTAGTAAAGCTGGGTATGGAAAAATGGCAGCCGTATTCCGATAAGAGTGTATGGCCACCAATCTTAATTGCCGTATATCTGTGGCAGGTAACTGGTTATAACTCAGTTGTTTATTTCGCATCTATCTGTGGTATTGATACTTCTATCATCGAGGCAGCAAAAGTGGACGGCGCAAACTGTTTCCAGAAGATTCGCTACATTATTCTGCCAAGTCTTCGAAGCACAATCGTTATCTTACTTTTGTTCGCACTTGGTGGTATCGTAAAAGGAAACTTCGGTCTGTTCTACAACATTGTTGGTACAAATTCACTGTTGTATGATACAACGGATATTATCGAGACATACGTATATCGAAGTACAATCACAGACTTTAACTTCTCAACAGCATCTGCAGTCGGTCTGTATCAGTCAATCATCGGATTCTGTATCGTTATGGCAAGCAACTTTGCTGTTAAGAAGATCGATCCTGAGTACGCATTATTCTAAGGAGGGAGAAAGAAATGGCAAAATCGACAGTAAAAGGTACGAAAATCAAGCTGGATCGCTCCGATATCATAATCCGTACAATAGGATATGTAGTAGTTACACTTTATGCGTTGGCTTGCGTGTTACCATTCCTGATTATTATTGGAACCTCATTTACAGCTGAGGAAGTGATCCGTATAGAAGGAGCACAGCTGTTCCCGAAGCAGTTTACAACAAAGGCTTATGAGATGGTACTTCAGGGTGGTGCAATCTGGAAGTCTTATGGACTGACTATTACGATGACCTTAACTGGTACACTCGTTGGTCTGGGCATCATTTCCATGACTGGATATGCTTTGCAGAGAAAGGATTTCCCATTCCGCAATGCAATCTCATTCTACATCTATTTTACAACACTGTTCTCAGCAGGTCTGGCTCCGTACTACCTGTTAATGACACAGACCTACAAGCTGCAGGATAACTACTTAGCAGTATGGCTTCCGCTTCTGATGTCATCTTGGCTGATCATTTTGATGAAGAACTTTGTAAAGTCTATTCCTCATGAGATCACCGAGTCTGGTAAGATTGATGGAGCTGGTGATATGAAGATTTTCACAGCATTGATTCTTCCAATGTTAAAGCCGGCACTTGCAACAATCGGTTTGTTCCTTGCAATTGGTTATTGGAATGAGTGGTATCAGTCATCACTGTTTTTAAGTGAGAAGATGAGTGTTTATCCATTGCAGTATACTCTGTACAAGGTCGTAAATAAGGTAAACAGCTTAAAGAGTACAGTAGCAGGTCAGTATGTTGACTTGTCCGATCTTCCGTCAAATGGACTTAAGATGGCAAATGCAGTCTTGGCAACTGGACCAGTTATTCTGCTTTATCCATTTGTACAGCGTTACTTTATCGGCGGTATCACCGTCGGAGCCGTAAAGGGCTAATGATTTTTGATTAATAGCAGGATAGTCTGCATTAATAGATACTTAACAAAGAAAGCAAGCGAGGAGAAGACTCGCACAAAGAAGGAGGATTTTAATATGAAGAAGAAGTTTCTTGCATCCGCATTGGCAGCATCTATGGTAGGAACAATGTTCGCATTAATGCCGGCATTCGCAGAGGAAGAGTCCAGCAGCGCAGCAGCAGAAGAGGTTACAAGCGCAGAAGCAGAGGAAGAGTCCAGCAGCGCAGCAGCAGAGGCAACTACGGGCGAGGTTCCAAATTATGATGATGTCTGGGCAGAGAAGTGGGCAGATGTTGATACATCTGAGCATGTAGTTATCAATTACATGACTACTGGTGATGCACCGACAAACGATGCAACACAGAAAATGTTAGATGAGCTGAATGCAATCCTGCCAGAGAAGGTTAACGCAGAGCTGCAGATTTACTACATTGGTTGGACCGATTATCTGTCAAACTACAACCTGACTCTGGCTCGTATGGATGGTTCTGTAGATTTAGTTGGTACTGGTACCGACTGGCTGGATGCATGGCCAAACGCAAAGAATGGTGCTTTCCTTGAGTTAGACGAGGAAATGCTTGCTAAGTACGCACCAGTTACTTATGAGACTGTTCCGCAGGAAGACTGGGATCTGTGTAAGTACAATGACAACATTTATCTGATGCCAGAGGATAATTACGCGCAGTGGACAAATCATGGTTTTGCATATCGTCTTGACTGGGCAAAGGAAGCTGGTCTTGAGGATGGCGTTCACAGCTGGGAAGATATGACAACATACTTTAAGTATGTATGCGATAACAAGGATGAGCTTGGCGTTGTAACTCCTTGGGATTCTGATGGCACACAGTTCTCACAAATGGCAGGCGGCTGGATTTCTTCCCATAGCGATTTCGTATCAATTGATGGTCTTGCAGCAGCAGCTTACTGGGGCGGAACAAAAGATGATCTGTATACAATTGTAAGCCCACTGTATACTGATACCGATTCTCTTGTAGAATTTGCAAAGATGATGAAGGAATGGGATGAGATGGGTGTTTGGAAGACAGACGTTCTGAACAATACCTCTTCTGATAATAGAGAGGACTTCAAGCTTGGCAAGACTGCTGCTGAACAGCATCATACCGAGACTTGGACTGATCTTGTAAGTAAGACTCCAGAGAACGTACCGGGTGCTGAGGTTGGATTCTTCTGGTTTGGCGAGGAAGAAAAGAATGTTACTGCTTTGAATATTACTCACGGTGCAATGGCAGTTTCCTACGGTTCTGAGAACCCAGAGAGAGCTCTGATGGTTTATGATTTACTGAGAAATGATGCTGAGTGCTACGATCTGATCAACTATGGTCAGAAGGGTGTTCAGTGGGATGTAAACGATGAAGGTCTTCGTATTACTCCAGAATCCTATAATTCTGATACTGATGGTATTACAACTAACTTCTGGTGGGGACGTAACGATCTGTTAGAGATCCGTGACGCTACAAAGGATTGGGACAAGATTGATGTTATGTATAAAGAATTAGAAGATGCAGCAATTGATTATCCTTATGGTAAGTTTGTTGCAAACGTTGATGATATTCAGTCCTATATCAACAACATCAACGAAGTTAACACCAACTACATGAAGCAGATCGCAAGTGGTAAGTACACTGGCACCGCAGAAGAGATCGTTGCTGAGTATCAGCAGGCTCTGAAGGATGCAGGTATGGATATCGTTATCGAAGAGCTTCAGAAGCAGTTAAATGAAGTTTACGGTGACGCAGAATAATAAAAATAGTAACTACCCACAGTAATGGGTCAGTAAACGCGTAAAGGGCGGGGTGACCTTTGGTCATCCTGCTCTTTTTTGTAACATAATTTAGAAAGAGGAGCAATGATGACACATACATTTGAGATCAAAGACAATTTTTATCTGGACGGCAAGCCATTTCAGATCATCTCTGGTGGAATCCACTATTTCCGTGTAGTTCCGGAGTATTGGAAGGATCGTCTGGAAAAATTAAAGGCGATGGGATGCAATACAGTTGAGACTTACATTCCTTGGAACATGCATGAACCAAATAAGGGCGAGTTCCATTTTGACGGAATGCTCGACATTGCAAAATTTGTAAAAACAGCACAGGAGTTAGGTCTGTGGGTGATTATTCGTCCATCACCATATATCTGTGCAGAATGGGAGTTTGGCGGACTGCCGGCTTGGCTTTTGGCAGAGGATGGCATGAAGCTTCGCGGCTGCTATAAGCCGTTCTTAGATCATATTCGTTCTTATTATAAAGAATTGTTCAAGGTTTTGGCACCGCTTCAGGTAAACTACGGCGGACCAGTCATCATGATGCAGGTAGAAAATGAGTATGGCTACTATGGTGATGACACAGAGTATCTTGAGACAATGAAGCAGATCATGATCGATTTTGGTACTGTTGTACCTCTTGTTACATCAGATGGACCTATGCATGAGTCTCTTTCCTGTGGTCACTTAGAAGGTGCTCTTCCGACTGGAAACTTTGGTTCACGCACCGAGGAGCGTTTTGAAATATTGAAGCAGTATACAAATGGCGGTCCTTTAATGTGTACCGAGTTCTGGGTTGGCTGGTTTGACCATTGGGGCAATGGCGGCCATATGAGAGGAAATTTGGAGGAGAGCACAAAGGATCTTGACAAGATGCTTGAGCTTGGCCATGTCAATATTTACATGTTTGAGGGCGGCACAAACTTTGGCTTTATGAATGGATCTAATTATTACGATGAGCTGACACCAGATGTTACTTCCTATGATTATGATGGCGTACTTACAGAGTCTGGTGATATAACAGAGAAATATCGCCGCTATCAGGAAGTTATCCGCAAGTATGCACCGATTCCGGAAGTAACATACAGCACAAAGATCGAGAAGAAAGCATACGGAACCTTACAGTATGATGCAAGAGTTGGACTCTTTGAATCTCTTGATGATCTTTCAGCACCTGTAAAATGCAAGTTCCCGACTTCTATGGAGCGTTTAGGACAAAATTATGGATATATTTTGTACCATACAAAGCTTGAGAAAGAGCAGAATCTTGAAAAGATCCGTTTGTATGAGGCAAATGACCGTGCAAATCTCTTTGTCGATCAGAAACCGCTTGTAACGCTTTATGACAGACAGCTTCTTTCTGAGGCAAAGGCAGGAGAGGATTTTGCGAAGGAAGATGGAAAGCCAGTTACCTTTAAGAAGGGTGCACCGCTTGATATTCTTGTTGAGAACATGGGACGCGTAAACTTCGGACCAAGAATGGAGCATCAGAGAAAAGGTATCGACGGACACGTACAGATCAACGGTCACACTCACTTAAACTGGGAAGAGTATTGCCTGCCGCTTGACAACATCGAAAAGCTCGATTATACAAAGGGCTATACAGAGGGACTTCCGGCATTTTATCACTTTACGCTTGACGTGGACCAAAAGGGAGATACCTTCCTAGATTTCGAAGGATGGGGTAAGGGATGCATTTTCTTAAACGGATTTAATCTGGGACGATTCTGGGAGATCGGACCACAGAAAAGACTTTATATTCCGGCACCGCTGTTAAAAGAAGGACGAAATGAAATCGTCGTATTCGAGACAGACGGCAAACAGCCAGGAACAATAACCTTAAAAGATGAGCCGGATATCGGCTGATGAAGCTGGGGCGGACATTGTAATGTGTCTGCCCTTTTTTAATAGGAGAAAAAATCATGGATAGAACATATATTACACTGAACGAGAACTGGAAGTTTCACTACGGCGAGGTACCAGAAGGCTGGTACAAGGGATACGATGACAGTGCGTGGACTAGCGTTACGCTGCCACATGACTGGTCTGTACACATGCCGTTTGAGCAGACTAATTCCAGCGGAACTGGATATTTAAGCGGCGGCATTGGCTGGTATCGCGTGCGTTTTTCACTTCCAGAAGCATATAAGGGAAAACGCGTGAGAGTTGTATTTGATGGAATCTATAAAAATAGTAGAATATGGTGCAACAGCTATCACATTGGAAAGCGTCCTTATGGTTATACACAGATCAGCTATGATATTACTGACTTTGTTCAGTTTGGCGCGATTGATAATGAGATTACTGTGCGTGTATGCCATACTGATTTAGCAGATTCACGCTGGTTTACAGGCTCTGGTATTTACCGCAAGGCATATCTTGTAGTGGAGGAGCAGGTTCATGCTGTCTGGAATGGTGTTGCCTTTAATGTGTCAAGAGCAGATGAGCAGTCAGCGGCTGTTTGTGCAGATGCAGAGATTGTAAATGAGCTGGATGAGCGCGTGATTGGAACATTGACTGCTAGTCTAAAGCTATGTGGAAGTGATGAGGAGTCGGTTGTTTTTGCTAGAGTACCTGCTGCAATGGAGGCACATGAGAAGAAAACCTTCTATTTAAATGGAATGATTGGAAAACCAAAGCTTTGGTCTTGTGAATCACCATCATTATATGAGCTTTGCATTTCATTTGAAAAAGAAGATGAAAATGTGATTGTATTAGATAAAGAGCGCGTTGGTATCAGAACATTTTCATTTGATGCTGATCAAGGCTTTTTCCTGAATGGAAATGAAACAAAGTTTAAGGGCGTATGTGTTCATCATGATGGCGGCTGTCTTGGTGCAGCAATGTATCGTGAGGTATGGCTTCGCAGACTGCTTAAATTGAAGGAAGGCGGCTGCAATGCAATCCGCTGCAGTCATAATCCTCATATGCCAGAGTTGTATGATCTTTGTGATGAGCTTGGACTTTTAATGATGGATGAGGCATTCGATGAGTGGGAAAATCCGAAGAATAAGTGGTCTACCGGTCATAATGTATATCCGCCAAAGCATGAGGGCTACGCAGAAGATTTCCCAGAGTGGCATGAGCGTGATCTCGCCGATATGGTACGCCGTGACCGCAACCATCCAAGCATCGTTATGTGGAGCATTGGAAATGAGATCGACTACCCGAATGACCCATATTGCCATCCACTATTTGAAACCATGACAGGAAACAACGATGCCAACAAGCCGGCAAAGGAGCGTCAGTATGACCCGGATAAGCCAAATGCTGAGCGACTTAGCGTAATTGCAAAGGAGTTGGCAGCGATTGTGCGCACACAGGATACCACAAGACCAGTTACATTGGCAGCAGCCTTCCCAGAGCTGTCATCTCATATTGGATTTTTTGATGCACTTGATGTTGTGGGCTACAATTATAAAGAGCATCTGTATGAGGAAAGCCACAAACGTTTTCCAGACAAGCCATTTTTAGGCAGCGAAAACGGCGGCGGCTACGAGCAGTGGTGTGCGGTGCGCGACAATGCATATATCAGCGGACAGTTTTTGTGGACAGGAATTGATTATCTTGGAGAGGCACATGGATGGCCGATTCATGGTTCATCAGCTGGTTTAATGGATCTTGCAGGATTTGAAAAGCCGGGCTTCTATAGAAGAAAGGCATTCTGGAGCACAGAACCATTTGCTTGTATCCTGACACGCCCAGATGATGGTGATGAGCATGAGTGGAGACCGTGGAATGCATATTGGAATTATACAGACGGAGAAAATGTCGTTGTACGCGTTTTCACAAATGTGCAAAAAGAAACTATTTCTCTTAGTATAGTTGGTATTGATGGTGAAAAGTCATTGCACGATGGAACATATCTTGAAAAAGAAGGCTGCACCGAATGGCGTTTTGCTTATGAGCCAGGTGTACTTAAGGCAGTGTGCGGCGAAGCCGAGTGCAGCATTCAGACAGCAGGAAAAGCAGTCGAGCTGTCTGCAAATGTATGGCATGCAGGAGAAACTATAAATAAGGAAGAAGTGATGCAGATCGAGGTTTCACTTACCGATGAAAATGGTGTTCTTGCGGCAGAAGATCTGGAAATCACGGCAGAGGTAATAGGAGGAACACTTCTCGGACTAGAAAACGGTGATTTAGCAGACCTAACTCCATACTGCGAGGCACACAGAAAGACACACAACGGCAGATTGATTGTCTATGTAAAGCCAAAGGAAGATGTAAAGGTATGCATCAGCTGCCCGGCATTAGATAAAAGAGTGTGGATTGAATAATAATATATGAACAAAGAGGAATTACTATGGCTGCGGCGGTACAACCAATATTGCGGAAAATTCATGTATAAGGAACGATGCCGCCGCGGCATCTCTGAACAAAAAATATCAAGAGGTGTCTGCACCAGAACTGAGCTTAGGAAAATGGAAAATGGCGACATACCATGGAAGAAAATGATAGGTGACTATCTGCTGCAAAGACTAGGTGTGCCGACTGAATATTTTGAGGTAATGGCAGATGCAAGGGAATTGAACGGATGGAGAGACCGTGAGGATATCTGTCTAGTTGTTTTTGAGCAGCCGCAGAAAGCACAGCAATTACTAGAAGTGTATCAGAAAAAGTATCGAAAAAAAACGCCATTTGAAGAGCAGTTTTTAAAGAAAATGCAGACCATTCTTCTGATGCAGGCGTACAAAAAAAGTTTTGAGAGCAAGAGCGTTGACGTTGAACGTGAAAAATCAGAGGGAGAAAATCTGGTGGAAAGCGCACGGCAGACGGTACTATGTACATTACCCGATGGATGGGAAAAAAAGAAGCTGTCAAAGTTTTTACTGGCTCCCTGTGAGTTGGAAAGTATTTTGCTTCTGGCAAATTGTCTGCTTCTTATCGGTAAGACAGATGAAGCTATGCAGATGCACAAGAAGGTAGCCGACTATGTAAAACAGGCAAAGTTTGAACCAAAGGTTCAGATATTGATTTATCCACAGGTGGCACTTTTTGGAATGAAACTCGAATTGTATGCAGGCAATGAAGAAAAAGCGTTTTCATATGGAATGGAAGCACTTGAGCTACTCAGACATCAGTACTCACAGCGTTATGTTGTTTTTGTTTTGGAAGAACTGCTTAATGTGTTAGAATGCATTAGCGTAAAAGGAAAAGAGGATCAGAAATACAAGGAAGAAGAGACAGAGGTAACAGAATTTCTCAAGACATTTGAGGAATTATATCGGTTGTTTTCGCACCCTAAAAAGAGAATGTGGCAGAGCATTAGTGTCAGCAATACGCATGAAATTGGACTGACACTTAAAATGCTTAGAAAAGCAATGGGATTGTCAGCGGCAAAGGTATCGGCTGCGAATCCAGACCATCTGACTGCGCGACAGATAGAGAAAATAGAGGCGGGAACGCATCGACCTTCTGGCAGAAATTATGAAATGCTTATGCAGTTTTATCATAAGACGGGACTAGAAGGGCAGCTGTTACTTGAGACTGATTCACTGGAAGTGCTGCACCAGAGACAGGAAATTGTTGACTTTATTATACGCGAAGAATGGGATAACGCATGGGAAAGTTTTCAGAGCTTTAAGGAAAAACTGGATGTGAACGTGCCATTAAATCGGCAGGAAGTGCTGTTTATGGAAAGCAATATTTTGTATAAGCGAGAGAAGTTGGCCTCAGATGAATATCTGAGAATGTTAAAAGAGGCGTTGTCCTGTACGATGCCAGAACTTCCGCTGGAAAAATGGAATATGTGGGTGTTCCAGAGAGAGGAGGGGAGTCTAGCTGGGAATATTGCATATATGCTTGAAGTATTGGGCGAGCGAGAACAGGCAGAGGAATTATATCAGGCATTGATTCAATCGTTTGATATGCAAATGAAGCATACAAAAATTCCATATCGAGGATACACGATTGTGTCGGAGGGATTGGAAAATGTATTAGGAAATCTAGGAAAATATGCAGAGTCGATGCAGCAGGACAAAATGTCAATCGAAGTTTTAATGAATGATACGTGCATAGATCCGCTTGATTATCCTCTTTATGATCTCTGCTGGTGCTTATATCAATTAGATGATAGGAAGATGGAGGATGAGAAGAAAGAGGAAAATCAATACGGAGTCTATTTTCGATTATGCTATTATATGGCTAAGTTTTGCTATAAAAGTGGAATGGTAAAATTCCTAGAAGAACGAATGGATAAATATTTAAACGTGAGTGGAAGGTGATTTGTCGTTTTGTGGCAAAATAGAAGGCTGTTCTTCTGTGGAAGCCTCTTCTGTCTCAATAATAGTATCAGGATTTTTGGAGTTAGCTGCTTTGGCAGTAGTAAAATAAAAAGTAGAAGCTATTGCTGAAGCGGCTAATAAGGTGAAACATACAACTTTAAATTTTTTCATAGATAAAATCTCCTTTTTTTTTCTTAGTTCACGGGACATAATCTGGATTTGTGGTGAGACGAGTTGCTTTTACTGAGGCAATCGTCTGCTGCGCAGTCGGGAATGTGTGGGAGCGGACTTACGCAGTAACTAAGACAAAAAGGTGCGTAGAAGGTGCCGTGGGAACAAGTGACACCGACGACAAAACAATCGGCGAACCGCCTTCATAAAACTAACATTCCGTGAACAAGAACTTCGGTTCAAAAGTACAAAATTTTTATCTTGTGAGTTGTGTTTTGGTCTCCAGTATTGTACAATAAAAAGAAAAGACAGGAGGAGACGGGAATATGAAAAAAGTACAAAAGCAACTGTTATTTTTACCAGTGTTGTGCTTGAGTATGGCAATCGGAGGTTGTGGAAAAAAGGAGACAGATAAGACGGATGCGGCAGATATGACAAAAACGGTGCCGAATTATACGCTTATCTATCAGAGTGAGCAGAGCAGCGAAGCAGAGAGTGCAAATAAGAACGCAGAAGAAAATACAAAAGAAAATATAGGAGAGAATACAGGAGAAAATGCAGAAAAAACTGCGGAAAAAGGGTATTATGAATCCCTCGTACAGAGCAAAAGCTGCCAGTGGAACAAGCCGCTTGCATATCCAAATTTGAAAGATGAATCCCAATTTGATGCAAATGACTATACCAATTGGGCATCAGCGGTGGTTGAGAGCGCGATGGTGAAAGATGGCTATTCCGTGTTTTTTCAGGATTTGAATTTATGCAAGGGCGAAAAGTTTTATGGACTTGGTGCACATGAAATGCGAAGCTCGGGGCAGCAGGTGACAGCAGGGTATCAGGGACGGATTTATATTATGATGACTGTGGCAGGCGGTGCTTTTGATCTGAGTGTAGAGGATGGAGAAGGTACTGTTTTGTGGGAGCAGGAAAATGTCACCGAGTCGGATCAAATCTTTTTGGACATAGATGAAATGCCAGAAAGTGTGATTGGTGTTTTAACCGATCATACACAGGAAGCGGATAAGGAAAACTTATTTTATTCGGTCATGATTTTGGCAGCGACAGAACAAGATGCATTAAAATAGATGAAGATGAATTTGAAACTGTTCTATTTAAATAGCTATATTGGGGAGGCAAAATATGATACAGTTAAAGAATGCAGTAAAAATTTATGGGCAGGGAACGGCACAGACAAGAGCCTTAAATGGAGTCAATTTTCAGGTCGCACGTGGTGAGTTTGTTGCAGTAATGGGACCGTCTGGATCGGGAAAATCGACATTGCTTCATATCATTGGATGTCTGGATGGTCTTACGGAAGGTTCGTTTTTGTTGGATGGACAGGAATTGTACGGAAAAAAGGAAAGAGAGTTGCACAAGTATCGCAAGAAGTATATCAGCTATGTTTTTCAGGATTTTGCGTTGATGGAAGATTATACGATACAAGAGAATATTGAATTTCCTCTTGAAATTCAGAATGTCCCGAGGCGGGAGCGCCACAAAAGGGCAGAGGCGATTTTAAAGAAATTGAAGATCGAAGAGATTGCATCGAAATATCCGTCACAATGCTCTGGAGGACAGAAGCAGCGGGCAGCGATTGCGCGTGCATTTACAGCAGATACACCGATTTTTTTAGCAGATGAGCCGACGGGAGCACTCGATTCGGAGAATTCTCATGCATTGATGGCGATGATTCAGGAACTTCATCGGGAAGGAAAGACGATTGTGCTGATCACACATGAAAGGGAGATTGCAGAGTATGCAGACCGAATTGTGCTGATTCGTGATGGAATTCTTTATGAGGAAGGGGAGAATGCGGATGACACAGATGATACGAATCATAAGAGGAATTCTCAGGCGATGCAGGAGGCATAAGATTATCACCGCGGTTATGCTGTTTGCCTGTATGATTTTGCAGTTTATTTTGTTTGATGTCACAGGGGAATTGAATCGGGCATCCCAGTATGAGCGTGACTATGCATCGTTTATGGCAAATGAGGAAGCGAGTATTAAGATCAAGTCGGATGATGCAGCGATATGGGAATGGCTGCCGCACCTTGCGGTAGAGGATGGTGTGAGTATTTTGATTCAGCCATTTTATTCGTTTCTTTCGCAAGCGGATATTCAGCCGATGCTATATGTTTCTGTTGTAGCAAAGGAAGAACTTCCATTTTCATTGCTGGAAGGAACACTTCCTGAGTGTGGACAGACGGCGGCTGTTGGTAAAATTTACGGTGATTTTATTAGAAAAGATGCAGATGGCACACGCTATCTGGAGCTGGAAAACAGAGAATATGGAGTAACAGGAATTATCGGCAATACAGGTTCTGACTTTCAAAATTATCGAATTGTGGTGCCGTATGATTCGTTAAGCGAAGCACAGAAAAGTCGAATTATGGAAAATGGAAACATAACGCTGAATGTGCGAAGTAACTCGGTGTCGCTTCAGCCTGTGCTGCAATCGCTGTATGAGCAGATCGTAGGATACGATGCCAAGGCGAAGGTGCAGGTGTCGGCAATCACCTATCCGCAGATCAATCAACAGGCGAATTTATCGGATCTTTCGTATCAGGTTGGTTTGTATTTGCTTTGTCTGTTATTGATTCTACTGATTGCGGCATATCGTGTGAAAAACAGAATGCCGGAGCTTGCAGTCCGTAAAATTTTGGGGCAAGAGATACGTACGATTGCGCTTCTTGTGTTTGTGGAAAATCTGGTGGAGCTGATGGCATCCTTCTGTCTGTATTTTGTGGTTCATGTTGTGTTCAGTTTGAATATGCAAAGAAGCATCTTGCCGATGGCGGCAAGTGATGTGTGGAAAACGATATGGATTGGAGCAGTCTATTTTTGCAGTGTGCTTCTTGTGGAGACGGCAGTGCCAGTTTTTGTTGTAGCGAGAAGTCATCCGGTAAAAATTCTTTCTGGAAAGGGAGGAATGGGCTTATGAAAATACGAAATAAGATGGCAATTGCACTTCGGATGGCAAGAAAAAAATTGCTTGTCTCGGTGATTTTATTTTGGATTGGTCTGATCTGCTTTTCTCTGTTTGGGCGAATGTGGACGGAATACAGAAACAGTGGGCGATGGATAGCGGAATATCAAAAAATACAAAATTTTGATGCAGACAAAATGCAATATTTGGAATGCACGCGTTTCCTTACGCAGGATTATGAGCTGGATAATACGGTTATCGGTACAATGATGGATGAACTGCGTGCGTTAGATGGCGTTTCCTGGTTTGGCACATATCAATATAATGGATTAAATTTTGAGGAGTTTCAGCAGGAATCGTATTTGTCTTATGCGAGAGCACATGGAAGCCGTGAGAGCGATGAATTTTTGCAGGCAGGTTATGCGCGCACGATGTGGATTTACGGAGACGCGTGGGATTTTTGCAAAATTCGCATGATTGATGGAAGTGACATTGCGATTCCACAGGAGGACGCAGATGGGAATATCCCTGTGATTGTAGGATATCAGTTTCGGGAGCTGCTTCATGAGGGAGATCTTCTTCATCATGAAAATAAGACGTACTGTGTGGTTGGAATTTTGGCATCAGGAAGTCGGTATTTGATAAACGGTGCTCATAAGGGGTCTGGTGGCTGTATCAATCTGGATTGGACGCTTATGGTTGGTACATCGCCTGAGTATTACAGCGGTTCCTACAACAATTTCCGAGAGAGTATGTATTTTCAGATTGAGGATGGTTCTTCGCCGGATGAGGTGGAAAATCAGATTTTAAATGTGCTAGATCGCTATAAATATCATGGTTGGTGCGAATCCGTGGCGGACATGACACGAAAGATTCAGCAGGAAAATGATGAATACACACAGCATCAAAGAATTCTTTGTGTGCTTATTGTGCTGATTACAATATGTTCGCTTGGAATTATTTCGCTTCTTGAAATCCAAAACAGTAAGTATGCAATTGGCGTTTGGGGGCTGTGTGGCATCAGTCCAAAGGAAACGCAGGAGATTCTTGCAATGCGATATGCAGTGATGGCGCTGCTTGCATGTGCGGTGTCAGCAGTCATAGAGGGAATTCGGGCGTATAGGCGCGCAAGCATCGGCAATTATGGCGCTGTTGTGGTAAATCTGGAATGGAAACTTTTTTATAATGAGACTGTGTGGGTGGTCGTGATCTGCGCGATCGCAGTGCTTGCAGTTATCTTTCTCATGTATCGTTTCTTATTAAAAGATAAGCTTATCATGGAACTGATGGCAGAAAAAGAAGTTTCCTGAGAAAAATGGAAGGGGCGCTGCAAAGAGCAGCGCTTTTTCTTTTACAAAAAGTGCTTGCATAATTACTTGACTTGAGGTAACATATAAGTATACAAACAAAAAACAACAGTGTGAACTTTTGAGATGACATCGCTTTTCAGAAAGCAGAAGGAGGGATTATGGAAAATCAATTCATGCTTCCGATTGGAATCGAAGATTTTAAAGAGATTCGAGAGGAAGGCTATTATTATGTTGATAAAACGTTGTTTATAAAGGAACTGTTAGATAAAAAAGGAGATGTAAATTTATTTACAAGGCCCAGGAGTCTCTCCAGATATAAATTGAATCTGCATATACCGAAAGGAACAGGAAAAGCATGTCTGAACAGTATCAGGTGGTTGGCAAGGGGCTAAGGTTTGTCTTTTTTGGCGAGGTTGTCGCTATTATTGCCCTCTTTCTCAGCCGGCTCTCTATCATCGGTCCCATACTGTCGGCCCTTGCGCA
>OLOQ01001780.1_pt1 | contig 19455 bp, 18 predicted proteins | sample 1673101 | NCBI WGS metagenome assembly OLOQ01 (sample SAMEA3136754, study PRJEB25190) | human gut metagenome | biome: human gut; feature: human-associated habitat; material: faeces | place: Austria | collected 2013 | reverse complement strand
TCCTTGCGATCATTGCCGCTTCGGCGATCGAAACGCAGGAGCAGTTGATCGACAGCCTGCGCAAGGAGGGGATCTCCTGCACGCAGGCGACCATCTCCCGCGATATCAAGCAGCTCCACTTAATTAAGGAGCCGACCGGCAACGGCACCTACCGCTACGCCGTTTCGACGCAGAAGATGCGCCTGAATCTGGCTGACCGCCTGCAGACCATCCTGCGCGAGAGCATCGTTTCGGTCGACTGCGCGCAGAATCTGGTGCTCATCAAGACGATGGCGGGCCTCGGCCCCGCGGCCGGCGCGGCGTTTGACGGGATGGATATCTCCGCCAAGGTCGGCACCGTCGCGGGTGACGACACCGTGCTGATCGTGATGCGCGAAAACGAGTCCGCCGCCGAGTTCTGCTCGGAGATCGAGGACATGCAGAGACAGCGCCAGACCAAGTAAGCACAAAATCTTGCAGGAGAATGAGCGATGCTTGAGCTTTTGCACATTGAAAATATCGCCATCATTGAGCGGGCGGACATTCTGTTCGGCCGCGGGTTCAACGCGCTCACCGGCGAGACCGGCGCGGGCAAATCCATCGTGATCGATGCGCTCGGTGCGGTGCTCGGCCAGCGCACGTCGCGCGAGCTCATCCGCACGGGCGCGGAGAAGGCGTTTGTCAGCGCGACGTTCAGCGCGGTCCCGGCAGATTTGCCGGGACTCGCCGAAAACGGCTTTACGCCGGAGGAGGACGGAACGCTTTTATTGCAGCGCGAGCTGTACGGTGACGGCAAAAACGTCTGCCGCGTGGGCGGACGGCCAGTGACGGTCGCGCAGCTCAAGCGTATCGGCGCGAGCCTGCTCAATATCCACGGCCAGCACGACGGACAGCAGTTACTTGACGAAGAGCAGCACCTTGTCTACCTCGACCGCTTTGGCCGCGTGGAAAATGAGCTGGCAGCGTACTGTACGCGCTATGACGTGATGAAAGAGACGCGCCGCGCGATCGACGCGCTCAAGATGGACGAGGCCGAAAAAGCGCGCCGTGTCGACATGCTGCACCATCAGATCGGCGAGCTCGAGCGCGCGGACTTGCAGGAGGGGGAGGAGGAGACGCTCCTTGCCCGCCGCAATATTCTGCGCAACGGCGAAAAGTTCATTTCCGCCATCTCCGAGGCGGACGCCTGTCTGAACGGTGGGGACGAGGGCCTTGGCGCGGTGTCCGCTATCAAGGAGGCGGAGGATGCGCTGCGTTCGCTCCGCAGCCTCGGCGATGAATTCATCACGCTCTCGGAGCGCTTGGAAGCGCTGCGCTGTGAAGCGTATGACCTTGCCGAAACGATCCGCGATAAGAAGGATGAATACGACTTTTCTCCGCAGGAGCTCGACGCCGTGGAGTCGCGCTGCGACCAGCTTTACCGGCTGAAAAAGAAGTACGGCTCAAGCGTCGAGGAGATGCTTGCATATCTTGAAAAATCGCGTGAGGAATTGGACCGCATCGAGTATGCAGACGACCGTGCGCAGCAGCTCGAGCAGACGCTCAAAAAGCAGGAAAAGGCTGCGCGCGAAGCGGCGCAGGCCCTCTCTGAGCGCCGTCACGCGGCGGCAAAGGAGCTTGAGGAGCGTATTTCCCGGGAACTGCGCGAGCTCGATATGCCGAAGCTCCGCTTTGCCATCCACTTTCAGGAAAAGGACATGGGCGAGGACGGTGTGGACGCCGTGGCGTTTTTGATGTCCGCCAATGTGGGCGAGGCGCTGCGCCCCATCCAGAAGATCGCGTCCGGCGGCGAGCTGTCGCGCATCATGCTGGCACTCAAAAACGTGCTGGCCGAGCAGGACAGCGTGATGACGATGGTGTTCGACGAGGTCGACACCGGCGTTTCGGGCAGGGCTGCCCAGCGCGTGGCGGAAAAGCTCGCCAAGCTCTCGCGCACACGGCAAGTGCTGTGCGTGACGCATCTGCCGCAGCTCGCGGCGATGGCCGACACGCACTTCGGCGTGGAAAAGGGAGAGGAAAACGGCCGCACGCTCACAAAGGTCGTCGCGCTCGACCGCGCGGCGCGCCGCGGCGAGATCGCCCGCCTAAGCGGGGGAGACCACCCGAGCGAGACGATGCTCTTAGGAGCTGAGGAACTGCTCTGCGCGGCGGAGAACTTTAAAAATCAACTACTGTAAAGCAAAATCACATGTCAGAGAAAAGCGCCGCGATGCGGCGCTTTTTCGAAGAAAGGAACATTAGATGAACGAATTTGCTGAGCGCATCGAGCGGGATTTTCCGGTGCGGCGCAAGGAAAAAGAAAAAGTGGACTTCCGCACCTGGCTTGTCTACACACTCAAGGAGCTCGGCTATTCGCCGAAGCTCGAGAGCGGGACGTCGGCGCTCTCGGCGGGCGGCAATGTGACGAATGTGGTCGTCGGCGACATCGAGAAGGCAAAGATCGTTCTCGCGGCGCACTACGACACCGGCGTGCGCGAGGTCCTGCCGCCGCTCATTTGCCCGACGCGACCGGCGACGTATATGCTCTACGAGGCGCTGATACCGCTGCTGGCGCTGGCGGTGAGCTTCCTTATTTCGTTCGGCGTGACGTTCGCGCTCAACATGCCGAATATGACGCTGCCGCTCTTTTTGTTGCTGCTGGCCGTGACGCTCTTTTACCCCAAATATGGCAAGAGTGAGACGAACAACAAAAATGCCAACACCTCCGGCGTCATCGCACTGCTCGAGGTCGCAAAGGCGCTGACGCCGCGCTACCGCGGCGAGGTGTGCTTCTTGTTCCTCGACGGTGGCACACAGGGGAGCAAGGGCGCCAAGCGCCTGATTCATGCGCATCCCGAGCTCAAAAAGAAGAGTGTCGTCGTGCTTGACTGCGTGGGTGAGGGCGATGAGCTGCTGATTTTGCCGGGCAAGGCGAGCCGCTGGAACGACAAGCTGCTCGATACGATCCTTGAGCAGTTCAGCAACAGCGAGAGAAAGACCTGCTTTTTGAAGACCGACGGACTTGTTCACTATCCCTCGGACAACCGCGCGTTCATGGGCGGCACGGTCATCTGTGCGTGCAAAAAGGTCAAGGGCTTTGGCCGCTGTATCCTGCCGCGGAAAACAGAGGAGATCGACGAGGAAAATCTGTCGCTTCTGTGCGACGGGCTGTGCAAGCTCGTGATGTATTACAATCCGCAGAATACTTGATACTTGACAAGACCGATTCTTTACGTTACAATATCCGCGTTTACGGTGATGAAGCGGAGAAGTAAGCAGCGATTTCCTGCGCAGAGAGCCTTCGGCCGGTGCAAGAAGGAGAGGAAACGTGCCGAAATACACCGCGGAGCCGGCGCCCGAACGAAAGTTTTCCAGTAGGCGCGCCCCGGGAGCGCCCGTTATCGCGCGGGAGTGTGTCAGCACTCCGTGAGGCTGCCTTTGCGAAAAGGCGGCGAACCAGAGGTGGTACCGCGAGTCATGCTCGCCCTCTGTCCGAACGGACAGGGGGCGTTTTTTGTTACCCGGAAGCGCCCGGGAATGTCCGAAAATCAAATGCAAATGAACATAGGAGGAACGAAAATGGGTATTTACGAAGAGCTGCAGGCGCGCGGCCTGCTTGCGCAGGTCACGAACGAGGAAGAGATCCGTGAAATGGTCAACGCGGGCAAGGCCAAGTTCTACATCGGCTTTGACTGCACGGCCGACAGCCTGACGGCCGGCCACTTTATGGCGCTGACGCTGATGAAGCGCCTCCAGATGGCGGGCAACCAGCCTGTCGCGCTCATCGGCGGCGGCACGACCATGATCGGCGACCCCTCGGGCCGCACGGATATGCGCAAGATGCTCACCAAAGAGGATATTGACCACAACGCCGAGTGCTTCAAGCGCCAGATGGAGCGCTTCATCGACTTCGGCGAGGGCAAGGCCATCATGCTCAACAACGCCGACTGGCTGCTGAAGCTGAACTATGTGGACCTGCTGCGGGAGGTGGGCGCCTGCTTCTCCGTCAACAATATGCTGCGGGCCGAGTGCTACAAGCAGCGCATGGAGAAGGGCCTGAGCTTCCTGGAGTTCAACTACATGATCATGCAGAGCTACGACTTTTACTACATGTTCCAGCACAACGGCTGCAACATGCAGTTCGGCGGCAACGACCAGTGGAGCAATATGCTGGGCGGCACGGAGCTGATCCGCCGGAAGCTGGGCAAGGACGCCCACGCCATGACCATCACCCTGCTGACGGACTCCCAGGGCAACAAGATGGGCAAGACCGCCGGCAACGCCGTGTGGCTGGACCCCAACAAGACCAGCCCCTTCGAGTTCTATCAGTACTGGCGCAACGTGGGCGACGCGGACGTGCTCAAGTGCATCCGTATGCTGACCTTCCTGCCTCTGGAGCAGATCGACGAGATGGCCGACTGGGAGGGCACCAAGCTCAACGAGGCCAAGGACATCCTGGCCTATGAGCTGACCAAGCTGGTCCACGGCCAGGACGAGGCCGAGAAGGCCCGCCAGGCGGCCTGCGCTCTGTTCGGCGGCGGCGCCAATGCCCAGGATATGCCCACCACCGAGCTCACCGGCGACAACCTGGGCAGCGGCGAGATCAACGTGCTGAACCTGCTGGTCCGGTGCGGCCTGTGCGCCAGCAAGGGCGAGGCCCGGCGGCTGGTGCAGCAGGGCGGCGTCACCGTGGGGGACAAGAAGGTGGATTCCATCGACGCATCCTTCGGCTACCAGGAGTTCACCGGCGACGGCCTGATCATCCGCAAGGGTAAAAAGGTGTTCCACCGGGCCGTGCTGATCTGAAACAATCGGTCCCAATGACCGCATAACAGACTGAAGAGCCTCTGCTTTCCAAGTGAAAGCAGAGGCTCTTTTTTCGGATATACGGGGTATCACGCCATGCCCAGAAGCTCAAGAAACTCCTCCGGAGTTTCGGCATTGATGAAGGACTGCAGACGCCGGGCATTGGAGAACAGGCTGATCAGCGAGAATATCTTCTCGTGGTTTCGCTCATGATCCGAGGAAATAAAGGCGATGACATAGTACACGGGATCGTTTTTTTCATGGTGGAAGGAGACCGGGGAGGTCAGCCGCACGATGCTGGCGTGAAAATCGGAATCCAGATCCGGCGCAACGGCATGGGCCAGTGCGATCCCGGGAAACAGGACGAAATAGGGGCCGTTGACCGTCACGTTCCGGATGATCTCGCGGACATAGTGCTCGTCGGCATATCCGGCCCGGATCAGCAGGTCGCCTGCGGCCTGAATGGCCTCGGACCAGGTGGCGGCGCGGCACTCCGGCAGGACCATATCCGGCTGGAAAATCTCCCGGAAGGAGTATTTCGGCTCGGGCAGGAAGGCGGGAAGCTCCGCACCGCTGTCCATGGGGGCAAAGATGCAGTTCCGTCGCTTCTGAAGCACGGAATTGACGGCGTTCTGGACGGCGGTAAGGACTTTTTCGGTGGGCAGGGGCGGAATGGTGATCACCGGGATGGACTGCGGCGGCAGGGGAATCACCGAGATGATGAGGTCGGGCTTTTCCACCGAGGATTCCAGCAGCATCTGGAGCTTGTGTCCCGGGATGGTGGCGATGATGTCCAGCTTGCAGTAGTTCCGCAGGCGCTCCGCCAGGTACACGCCGCTGGCCACACCCGCGTTGCACACGATGCAGGCCCGGACGGGATTGGCAATGTAGGTGCGCTCAATGGAGGCGATGACGTGCATCATAATGTACGAAAGCGCGTCCTCGTTAAACTTGCAGTGCAGGCTTTTCTCCAGGATGGAAATGTTCTGCTTCAGCGCATCGAACACCGCCTGATTCCGCTCGATCAGCTCGTCCTTGAAGTGATAGGTGGGCAGGTCGCCGTTTATCAGGCGGCCCAGGGTGGAGTCGATGTGCGAGACCAGCTGCTTCTGAAGAAGCGCGTCGTTGGTCAGGTCAAGGCCGATAGACTGAGACACGCCGGTCAGAAAGACCCGGACGATCATCTGGACATCCACGCCGCGCCAATACTTCTTTTCCTGCTCGCCCCAGATGATCCGATTGATCAGATCGGCGGCATAGCGGACCTCCGCATCGGTGAAAAATACCCCGGTGATGCTGGAAAGCCTCTGCGTCAGATCGTCGGCGAGATAGGCGCATTCGGCAGACGCCGTCTGCATCCAGTGCGAATTGGGCTGGACCGGAAACCCCTGGCGGATTCTGGACATGGCCACCAGCAGGGACACCGTGAATTTGGTATAGCTGAGCCCGTCCAGCTCCAGGAGATGCTCATGCAGCCAGGCCGTTACCACCGACTGGGCTGCCGGCAGGGCGTCCAGCCGGAAATACTGCACCACCCAGGTATACAGCCCCGACTGGGACGCGTTGGTTCCGGTGATGTCCAGCCGGTTGCACAGCGTGTGGACGATCAGGTCCCTGCGGAAATACTCCGAGATCTCCGTGCGGTAGCCCCGCCCGGTGGAAACGAAGGAGATGCCGTTTTTTTCAAACTCCTGCATCACGCCCTTCATGTCGTTTGCGCAGGTCTTCTTGCTGGTCCCCAGCTCGTCCGCGATCTGGGAGGCGGTGATCTGCGGCGAGCTGATCATCAGCAGATACACGGCGGTGATCCGCTCCTTCTGCGACAGGGAGTACTCATAGCGCCCCAGATTCCTGAGGATCGTCAGGATCTTCTGCCGCGTTTCCTCCGTGACGGGAAGATACAGCTTCCTGTCGTGGGTCACGGAGATCAGGGGGAGATCGTTTTCGTGCAGAAAATCGTTGACTCCGGCAATATAATTCCGAACGGAACGAACGCTGACATTCATCTGCTCCGCCAGGGCCGCATAGGTAAACGTTCTTCCGGATGGAGTCAAAAAGAGGTTCAGAAGCTCATAGAGTTTCGGATTCATATGCTCACTCCCATTTCTTTTTTCCGATTATAGCATAGTCTCCGTCGGATTTCAAAATCTATGTTCCTGCGGCGCAATGTAAAATCTTGCAAAATGCGTGAAAATATATGGAAACGTCAAAACAACGAAAACGGTCAAAAGCTATTGAAAATCTAAAAATCCATGATAGAATGCAGAGCATATAACCCAAAAAAAGATGGGCAGAATGGAGCCGGAGCGTATATTCGTGCATTGAGAAAGGAGTACCCATACAAATGGAAACGAAAGTTTCAAAGGAAGTCCTGTTGGACTTCTACCGAAAGATGAACTGCATCCGCGCGTTTGAGAACGAGGCCATCGAGATGGCCAAGATGAATCTGACCCGCGCAGCAGTCCACACCTACAACGGTGAGGAGGCCATCGCAGTGGGCGTATGCGCCCACCTGACCAACCATGACTACATCACCTCCACCCACCGCGGCCACGGCCACTGTGTCGCCAAGGGCGCGGACCTGGAGCGGATGTTTGCGGAGCTGATGGCCCGCGAGAACGGCTACTGCAAGGGCAAGGGCGGTTCCATGCACATCGCCGACCTCTCCATCGGTATGCTGGGCGCCAACGGGATCGTCGGCGGAGGCATCCCCATCGCCGTGGGCGCGGCGTTCGCCCTGAAGTATCAGGAGCGGTCCGACGTGGTGGTCTGCTTCTTCGGCGACGGCGCCTCCAACGAGGGCTCCTTCCATGAGTCCCTGAACATGGCCTCCGTTCTGAAGCTGCCGGTGATCTTTGTGTGCGAAAATAATCAGTACGCCATCTCCATGAACGTGAAGGACTCCGTCAACGTGCCCAACATCAGCCAGCGGAGCACGGCCTACGGCATTCCCGGCTACACCCTGGACGGCAACGACATCGAGCAGGTGTACACGGAGTTCGGAAAGATCGTTGCGGACGTCCGGCAGGGCAAGGGGCCCGTCCTTGTGGAAATGAAGACCTATCGCCTGGGCGGTCACTACTACGGCGACAATGAGAACTACCGCACCCGCGAGGAAGTGGCCGAGTGGCGCGCCAAGTGCCCCATCACCCGGCTGGAGGCCAGGCTGGTCAGCGAATACGGCTGCACCCACGAGGAGCTGGCGGAGATCGCCAAGTCCGCCAAGGCGGAGGTCCTGGCGGCCAGCGAGCGCGCCAAGAGCGGGCCCGAGCCTCGGGTGGAGGACCTGGCGGACGATATGTTCGATCCCACCTACAAGGAGATCGAATGGAAAATGTTTGTGAAGCAGTAAGGAGGATTGTGTGATGAGAAAAATTTCCATGCGTGAGGCCATCAATGAAGCCCTCCATACAGCCTTCAACAGCGACCCCACCATCTTTTCCGCCGGTGAAGACATCGCCGTTTACGGCGGCCAGCTGCGCTGCTCCTATGACCTGATCAAGAATTTCGGCGAGAAGCGCATTTTCGATACCCCCATTTCCGAAACCGCCATCGTCGGCCTGAGCATCGGCTCCTCCATGCTTGGCCTGCGGCCGGTGGTAGAGATCTCCTACATCGACTTCCTGGGCACCTGCTTCGACCAGGTGATGAACCAGGCCGCCAAGCTGAGATATATGTACGGCGGCATGGTGAGCCTGCCGCTGGTGATCCGCACCCAGTGCGGCGCCGGCCTGGGCAACGGCGCGCAGCATTCCCAGTCTCTGGAAGCGCTGCTGGCCCACATTCCCGGGATCCGCGTGGTGATGCCGTCCAATGCCTACGACGCCAAGGGACTTCTGCTCCGGGCCATCCGGGACAACAACCCCGTTGTGTTCATTGAGCACAAGGCCCTCTACAAGACCAAGTGCGAGGTTCCCGAGGAGCCGTATGAGTGCGACTATACCTGCTCCATCAAGCGGGAGGGCAGCGACGTGAGCATCATCACCTATTCCGCCATGGTGAATCAGGCGCTGAAGGCCGCGGACAAGCTGGCCGAAGAGGGCATCAGCGCGGAGGTGGTGGATATCCGCACCATCGAGCCGCTGGACGAGGACAGCATCATCCGTTCCGTGGAAAAGACCGGGCGGGCCGTCGTGGTGCACGAGGCGTGCCGCAAGGCCGGATTCGGCGCGGAGCTGGCGGCCATCATCCAGGAGAAGGCTTTCAACTCCCTGAAAAAGCCCGTTCAGCGCGTGGGCGCTCCCAACGTTCCGGTCCCGTTTGCACCGAATCTGGAAAAGGCATTCCTTCCGAATGACGGAGATATCATCCAGGCTGTCCGCCGCTGCTTCTGAGCTCCGGAACAAACGAAGAATGTTTTTCATATCTACACTACAAGAAGGAGAAAAATCATGAAAAAGGAAATCATCATGCCCAAGATCGGCCTTGACATGGAAGAGGGCACCATCGAGCAGTGGCTTAAGAAGGTCGGCGACACCGTGAAGGAGGGCGACCCCCTGGTGGAGATCGAGACCGATAAGGCCGTTACCACCGTGGAATCCGCTCTGAACGGCACCCTGGTGGAGATCGTGGCCGAGGCCGGCGACACCGTGGAGATCACCAAGGTCATCGGCTGGGTGGAAACGGATGAGTGAGATCAAGCTGAAGCCCCTCGGCAAGGCGATGGCAAAGCAGATGGCCCGCAGCTGGGAAGCACCCCAGTTCCAGCTGTTCACAACGCTGCACTGCGGAGCCATGATGGCGTATCGCGCATCGCTTCCGGTGAAAACCTCCTATACCACCATCCTGGCAAAGGCTGTGACGGAGACTCTGAAGGAGTTTCCCGCGGTCAACAGCTCCTGGGATGACGGAACGAAGATCATTCAGCATGAGTCGGTGAATATGGGCATCGCCGTGGACACCAAGAGGGGCCTGGTGGTCCCCGTGATCCCCGACGCGGACCAGAAGAGCATCGAGGAGCTGAACGCCTATATGCTGAACTTCAAGGAGAAAAGCGCCACCGGCGCATTCAGCATGGAGGAGATCACCGGCGGCACCTTCATCATCAGCAACCTGGGTATGTTCAACGTGACGTCCTTCAGCGCCATTGTCAACGCGCCCAACGCCGCCATCCTGTCGGTGGGCAAAATGGTGGATGTTCCCGTCTGGAACGGAGAGGCCTTCGTCCCGGAAAAGGCGATGGAGCTTGGCCTGAGCCTGGACCACCGCGTGGTGGACGGGGCCACCGGCGCCCGTTTCCTGACGGCGCTGACCAACCGGCTGGAACACCTGAACGACTAAGAAAAGAGGTAGAGTATTATGCACGCTGTGGTGTTTCATGCACCCTTTGACCTCCGCTATGAGGAAGTCCCCACCCCGACCTGCCCTCCCGGCGGTATCCTCACCAAGACTCTGGCCTGCGGCATCTGCGGCACGGACATGAGAACCTATCGCGGCGGCTCCGCCCGGGCCAAGTATCCCGGAATCTTCGGACACGAGATCGTCGCCGAGGTGGTCGAAAGCCAGTATGACGCCTTCCCGGTGGGGACCCGGCTGAGCGTGGATCCCATCATTCCCTGCGGGACCTGCTGGTATTGCAGGAAGGGCATCCAGAACCAGTGCAGCAGCCTGCGCGAGATCGGCGTTACGGGACAGTATTCCGGCGGATTCGGCGAGTATATCCCCTTTGAGCGCAGTATGCTGGAAAACGGCGGCTTCAATGTCATCTCCAACGACGTTGATCCCGCGGATGCCGCGCTTTCCGAAACGGCCTCCTCCGTGCTGAGCGCACAGATCAACGCCAACATCGTCATGGACGACCTGGTGGTGATCATCGGCTCCGGCGCCATCGGCCTGCTTCACAGCGAGATCGCCAAGATCCGCGGCGTGAAGGAGACGCTTATCGTGGAAATGAGCCCGGAAAAGGCGGAGCTGGCAAGATCGAGAGGGTTCTCCACTGTGGTGAATTACAACAGCGGTGACCCGGAGCTTCAGAAGCTCATCCTGGAGAAAACGGACGGACGCGGCGCGGACGTGGTGATCTGCGCCTGCCCTGTGGCACAGGTCCAGGCCGATGCGCTGAATCTGGTGCGCAAGCGCGGCAAGGTCATTTTCTTCGGCGGTGTGTCCTCCTCCCCGGAGCTGAACACCAATCTGATCCACTACAAGGAGATTTTCATCTACGGTGCCAACGCCTACACGCCGGAGGTCAACCGCAAGGCGCTGGACCTGATCCTCAGCGGTCAGCTGGACGCCAAGCGCTTTGTGACCAACCGCTTTGAGCTGAAGGACCTGGATAAGGGCTTTGAGAGTCTGGCCAGCGGAAAATCCCTGAAGAACGTGATCGTTTATTAAGCAGTTTACCCCATAGACCTGAACAACGGAACAAAAAAGAGAGGAAGATAAAAATATGGAGACGAAAACTTGTTTGGTGGTTTGCGGTGCCGGTTTTGCAACCTCTACCGTAGGTGCGAAGGCCTGTGAGCAGGTGTGCAAGGAGCTGGGCTTCAAGGCGAAGGTGGAAAAGAGAATGGCCACCGCCGCGAAGACGGCTTATCTGCAGCTCAAGCCGGATGTGATCCTGCTGATGGCGAAGCTGACGCTGGACTTCGGCGACTATCCCGTGGTGAACGGCATCCCGCTGGTCACCGGCATCGGCAAGGACAAGGTCCTGGCCGAGCTGAAGGAAGTCCTGAGCCGCTGACGGCCCGCGTTCCTTGAACCGCTACTTGAAAAGAAGAGGTGATTTCCGTGAGCGGAAAATCCATTCCCAAAATCGAGGGATTTTTGGCAACAAAGTCCCTGCGGGATGACGTTCTCAATGAAATGGCCGATTACCTGGCGGCAAAGGGCGCAGTGAAGCCCTCCTACGGTGCCGCCGTGATCGCCCGGGAGAACGTGTTTCCCACCGGCATCCCCTGTGAGCCCATCGGTGTGGCCATTCCCCACAGCGACAGGGCCCTGGTGGAGGACACGACCATTCTGGTGGCCAAGCTGCCCCAAGGGGTCACGTTTACGCGCATCGACGACGGAGATCTGACCGTGGACGTCCGGGTCGTGTTCATGCTGGCCGTAAATTCCGACCAGGGACAGCTGGACACCATCGCGCAGGTGATGGACCTGATCCAGAACCCCGAGCTGGTGCAGAGCGTTGCCTGCGCCCAGTCCGCGGAGGAGATCCAACGGCTGGTTTCCGAGGCGTATCCCGACTGAGTCGACCGATTTGCTTTTTGTGGATCATGCACAGTATCGCATTTCCCCTTTACGCGCTGTAAATATGGAAAAAATTTAAGGAAAAGAGGATAAAACATATGGATGCTTTCTTTGCTGGAATGTCAACAGTTCTCTCCTCCCTGGGGGCTAACGGTATCCTTCCCATTATGCTTCTGATCTTGGGCCTGATCTTCGGCCTGAAGTTCACGGAAGCGCTCCGCGCAGCACTGACCGGCGCCTGCGGCATGGTCGGTATGAACCTGGTCACGGATATGCTGGTGGCCAAGATGAGTCCCGCCACCACCGCCATGGTGGAGCGCTTGGGCTGGCAGCTGGACATCGTGGACACCGGCTGGAGCCTGATCAACTACGGCTGGGGCGCACCCGCCGCCGGTATCCTGATCATCATGGGCATCGGCCTGAACCTGCTACTGCTGTTCACCAACTTCACCAAGACCCTGATGATCGACTTCTGGAACTACTGGTCCTTCCTGGCCTGCGGCGGCCTCATTTACGCTGCCACCGACGGCAGTGTCCTGTGGTCCTGCGTCGGCACAGCCATCTATATGATCATCACCTGGAAGTGGTCCGACATCGTCGCCCCCACCTTCCAGGAAGCCAGCGGCATGGAGGGCTGCACCTGGCCCACCGGCGCTATCATCGCGCCCCTGATGATCGGTCTGCCCGTTATCAAGCTGTGCCAGAAGATCCCCGGCATCCGTAGCGTCAAGGCTGACCCCGAGAGCCTGCAGAACAAGCTGGGCGTTTTCGGTGAGACCATGGTCATGGGTTCCGTCATCGGCCTGATCATCGGCATCCTGGCCGGCTTCAAGCCGGTGGACTGCTGGCTGCTGGCCGTCAACGTCGGCGCCGTGATGGTCCTGTTGCCCCGCATGATCTCCATCATGATGGAGGGTCTGCTGCCCATCGCCGGTGCTGCGCAGGAATTCTGCCAGCGCAAGCTGAAGGGCAAGACCATCTGGATCGGCATCGACGCCTCCACCCTGATGGGCAACCCCTGCAACATGACCTCCATCATGATCATGACCCCCATTGTCACCGCCATGTCCATCATTCCCGGCAACCGTATGCTGGCCGTGGCAAGCCTTGTGGCAGTGCCCTGGTTCATCATCCCCCTGGCCTACTATGCCAAGGATAACATTCTCCACACCTGCATCGCCGCCACCGTGGTGTTCGCCGTGTACTTCTGGTGCGCGACTGCTCTGGCCGGCGCCCACACGCACCTGGCCGTTATGGAAGGCGTTCTGTCCAACGCGGATACGCTGACCAGCTGCCTGTCCGAGGGCGGCAACCCCATCACCTGGATCATCTATAAGATCCTGGAGCTGTTCGGGCAAGTGTCCTATTGATCGCCTGCCCGCGGCTGAACAAAATTTTTATTGTGCATAATCCATAGGAAAGCGCCTTCCATGTGCCGGTATGGTCCGGCACAGGGAAGGCTGCGGGAAAGGAGCAGTTTTGTGGAATTTCTGATGTTTTTGCTGATTGCCGGAGCCGCTTGGTCCTTGATTCTTCGCCGCAAGCGCAGCAATCGCTCGAACTTTACAAGAGACCTGGGACGCAAGAAGTGAGATACCCCGGAAGGGAGGCTGGAGAGAATTGAGCTATCAATACATTTTCTTTGACCTGGACGGAACGATCCTGGAGTCCGGTCAGTTCCTGAACGACACGCTGCAGTATGCGCTGGACTCCATCGGGCGCGGCTATCTGGCCACCCCGCGGATCAAGGCCCGGTTCCTGGGAGTGCCTCTGCGGGAGGGGCTTCTGGACTACTGCGGCCTGTCGGAGGAAGAAACGCAGGCAGCGGTGGACGCGTTTTTTGCCTATTATATTCAGCACGGACCGGGCGCCATGTTCCCGTTTCGCGGCATCCCGGAGATGCTGCGTAGCCTGAAGGCGGCCGGAAAGACCATCGCCATCGCGACAAACGGAGTCGGCTCCAATGCCCGCCGTGTGCTGCACGGCTGCGGGGCGGACATCTGGTTTGACGAAATTTCCGGTCTGAGCACCCTTGGCGCGGCGGAGACCAAAAGCGACGTGATCAATGGGCTGCTGAAAACCTTTGCAATACAGGACCGGTCCACCGCCGTCATGGTGGGCGACAGAAACTTTGACATGGCCGCGGCGCGGGCCTGCGGCATTGACTCCATCGGCGTACTGTACGGCTATGGAACTGAAGAGGAGTTATCTGCGGCTGGGGCCACGCACCTGGTAGCCACACCCGAGGAGCTGCGGGCACTGTTGGATTCTTAGACGTTTTTTATAAAGGACCGAATACGATCAACATTATTTTTTCAGATGGGAGAGTATTATGAAATTTGAGACCATGAGAGTTGCGGAAAGCATCGGCGACGATTACCTTGTTGCCACTTACTACATGAAGTCCGATGTGGAACCGGACCTGTACGACTGGGTCAAGCTGGTTGCCGCCGATCAGACCGCCGGCACCTGGACCCATGTGGAAGGGGAGACCCCCGAAGTGGTGGAAAAGTACGGCGCAAAGGTCATCGGGATCTATCCCATGGCCGGTGAGCGCGCCGTCGTTGCCCGGATTGCCTTCCCCACCCGGAACTTCCCGGCCTATCTGCCCATGATCATGAGCACCGTCGCCGGCAACGTCCTGGGCCAGGACGGCATCCGGCTGGTGGATATCGACTTCCCCGAGTCCGTGCTGAAGGAGCTGCCCGGCCCCATGATGGGCATCGACGGCATCCGCAAGCTGCTGAACGTTTATAATCGTCCTCTGGTGGGCGCGATCCTGAAGCCCTGCATCGGCGTCACGCCGGATGTCAGCGCCGCAGGCGCACTGAAGGCCGCTATGGGCGGAGCCGACGTCATCAAGGATGACGAGCTGCAGTCCTATCCGGAGTATTCTCCCATGGAGAAGCGCGTCCGGGCGGTCATGGACCTGCTGCGGGCCAACGGGAAGGACAAGGCCTGCCTGTACGCGGTCAACATCACCGGCGAAAACCTGTTCGACCGCGCCCGCAGAGCCATTGACGCAGGCGCCAACTCCCTCATGGTGAACTATCAGTCCATGGGCTGGGGCGCCGTGGAGGATTTCATCCGCGCCATGAAGCGGGAGAACCTGATCTATCCGATTTTCGGTCACTGCGCCGGTATGGGCGCGTATTACCGTTCCGCCACCAACGGCATCGCAACGGCTCTGTCCTGCGGCAAGCTGGCCCGTATCGTGGGCATGGATATGCCTCTGGTCTATCCCGACAGCGGCCGCTTCGGCATTTCCACCAACGAGCTGGTGGAGACCCACGCCCAGTGCATCGCGCCTATGAAGAACATCAAGAGCTGCTTTATGACCGTGGCCGGCGGCGTGCACGCGGGCGCCATCGAGTATCTGATGAACCTGCTGGGGAACGATTGCATGCTCATGGCCGGCGGCGGCATCTATGGCCACCCCATGGGCGCTGAGGCAGGCGCAAAGTCCATCCTCGACGCCATGGAGGCCTATGGCAAGGGCCAGAAGGTCCAGGATGCGGCGCTGAACTCCCCGGAGCTGGCCGCCGCCGTTGAGAAGTGGGGCACCCACGGAGGTTGATCCCATGGTGACGGAAGCGCAGGCTGTGCGCGAAGCGGTTTTATCCGCCGCCAGGCAGATGTGCGCCGCCGCGCGGACGGCCCCCAAGGCCTGCGGCGCGGATTCCATCGTCACCGCCGTTCTGACGGATCACGAGCTGCATGCGCTTGCCGACCGCATGGAGCAGATCGAAAGCCAGAGAGCGTCGGATAAGCCGATCTTCCGCCGGGACGCCGCCCTTGTGGCGGCCAGCATGGCGGTGGTGCTGATCGGCTCCCGCCGGATCCAAAGAGGGCTGTCCCCATGTGGGCTGTGCGGCCATAGCGGCTGCGGGGCGGCCCTCGCCTCCGGCGGGCACTGCGCCTTTGACGATGTGGACCTGGGGATTGCCATCGGAAGCGCGGCGGCGCTGGCCGCCGATCTGCGGATCGACAACCGGGTCCTGTACACGGCAGGGTATGCGGCGATGGAGCTGGAGCTTCTCGGCCCCGGCGTATCCACCATTATGGCTGTTCCGCTGTCAGTCTCGCCCAGGAACCTATTCTTCAAACGATGAACGCCGGGAGGCTCCTGTGCCGCTCCGGCAGGGCATACACGGAAAGGACAAATCAAGATGTTTCAGAAAGATATCGTAATTCCCAATGAAACGGGTCTGCACGCAAGACCGGCCAGCGGCCTGGTGCGCCTGTGCAAATCCTATAAGAGCAAGATCACCATCTGCACGGATGAAAAGGCCATTGACGCCAAGAGCATCATCATGGTTCTGGCCGGCGGGCTGAAGCAGCACACGCCCATCCGCCTGGAGGTGGAGGGCGAGGACGAGGCGGAAGCGGGAGCCGCTGTTTCCGCTTATATCGAGGGCCTTGTCGACTGAGGCAGAAGCGCGGCTGGGCAGACAGTCCGCATCAAACATTTCCGCGTTAGGAGGAACACGATGAAAAAACTGATAGGCTGCGGGGCCGCGCCGGGCTGCGTGCGGGGCACAGCCGTTTGCCTCCGGATGGACGAGCTCACGGTGGAGCGGATCAGCACCGATGCCGTTGAGCCGGAGCTTCAGAAATTGCAGCAGGCCAGAAGCGAATATTCCGCGTCCCTGCAGAAGCTGATCGGCTGCGAGGGTCAGCCGGAGGACGCCGCGGCGATCCTGGAATCATATCTGGATATCCTGGATGACGACGCGTTCTTCACGGCGGTCCAGGAGCATGTTGCGAGCAAGCACGTCAATGTGGATTTTGCCATCCGGGAGGAGGAAAGCGCCATTCTGGTGCAGTTCAGCGCGCTGGACGATCCCTATCTGCGGGAGCGCGCCACGGATATTTCCAACGTCTGCAGCGAGCTGATCCGCAGGATCCAGGGACGCACGCAGAGCTTTTCTCTCAACGAGCTTCCGGAGGGCCGGAAGGCCGTCCTCTTTGCCGAGGACCTGACTCCGGATCAGACTCTGCGCCTGAGTCCCGAGAAGATCGGCGGCTTTGTGACGGAAAAGGGCGGTCTTACCTCCCACACGGTGATCCTGGCAAAAACGCTGGGCGTTCCGGCAGTTATCGGCCTGGCCGGTGCGGTGCGCGAGGTGAACGGCGGCGAGGACGTTGTGCTCTACGGCAGCGGTGAGGTGATCGTATCCCCCGACCGGCAGGAGACGGAGCGCTTTGAGCAGGCCCTGAAAAAGCAGCAGTCCATGTCGGACGCCTACAACGCCGTGCTGGGCAAGTCCGCCCGAACCCTGGACGGCAGGGACGTGCGCGTGTGCACCAACATCGGCAACTGGAAGGACAGCAGTGAGCTGGACGTTCTGGACACCTGCGACGGCGTGGGCCTTTACCGCACGGAGTTCATCTATATGGAGAGCGACGGCTATCCCACCGAGGAGCAGCAGTTTGAGTATTATCGCACGGTGGTCCAGCGCGCCCACGGCAACGAGGTCATCATCCGCACCCTGGACATCGGCGGCGACAAAAAGGCGTCCTACATGGACCTGCCCCAGGAGAGCAATCCCTTCCTGGGCTACCGCGCCATCCGGCTCTGCCTGGGTCACCCGGATATCTTCCTGGTGCAGCTGCGGGCTATCCTGCGGGCCAGCGCATACGGCAAGGCTGCTATCATGTTCCCCATGATCGCCAGCGTCGAGGAGCTGCGCAGCGCCAAGAAGGTGCTGCAGCAGGCGAAGGACCAGCTGCGGGCGGAGAACATCCCCTTCGACGATCAGATTGCCGTGGGCATCATGGTCGAAACCCCTGCCGCCGTGCAGCTGAGCGACCTGCTGGCCAAGGAATCCGATTTCTTCAGCATCGGCACAAACGATCTGATCCAGTATACCACGGCCACCGACCGCATGAACGAGAACGTGCAGTATCTTTACGATACCTGCAGCATGGCGGTCCTGCGCAGCGTCAATATGGTCTGCCAGAATGCCGCCAAATACGGCGTTCCGGTGAATATGTGCGGGGAGGCTGCGTCCGACGCCACGGTGATCCCCCTGTGGGTGGCCATGGGCCTGGCGGAGCTGAGCGTGGTGCCCGGGCAGGTGGCCCGGACCAAGTACATCGTTGACCATCTGGATCAGGGGAAGCTTCGGCAGCGCCTGCCGGAACTGCTGTCCCTGGCCACGGTCGAGGAGGTGCGGGCGGCCATGAAGGCCATCGGCCGCGAATATCATATCTTGCCCGATGAGGGCTGATCCCCGGGAAAGGAAGCATCATTTTATGGAAGAGAACAAAAAGAAGATCGTCGTTGTGGGCGGAGGCCCCGGCGGATATGTGGCGGCGATCCGCGCCGCGCAGCTGGGAGCAGACGTGACCCTGGTGGAGCGGCAGCACCTGGGCGGGACCTGCCTGAATGTGGGCTGCATCCCCACCAAGTGCCTGCTGCACAGCGCGGAGCTGGCGGAGGATATCCGCACCCAGAGCCAGACGCTGGGCATTCGGGTGCAGGGGATGGAGGTAGACTTCCCCCAGGTCATCGCCCACAAAAACAGCGTTTCCTCCAAGCTCTCCCGGGGCGTTGCCAGTCTTTTGAAGATGAACAAGGTCACCGTGGTAAGCGGCGAGGCCGCCTTCACCGGCGTAAGGACCCTTCGGGTGGACAAGCCCGACGGAAGCCAGGAGACCCTGTCCCCGGACGCCGTGATCCTGTCCACCGGTTCGGTCAACGCAGTGCCTCCAATTCCGGGCCTGAAGGAAAATGAAAACTGCATCGACTCCACAGGGGCGCTGTCCCTGCAGGAGCTGCCGGAGACCATGGTGGTCATCGGCGCCGGAGTCATCGGCCTGGAGCTGGCCTGCGCATATGCGGCCCTGGGCACCAAGGTCACCGTGGTGGAGGCGCAGCGCGATGTGCTGCCCATGCTGGACGGCGACCTGACGGCCGTCGGCATCAAGCATATGAAGAAAATGGGCATCGCCTTCCACTTTGAGTGCCCTGTGCAGGCCGTTGAGACCTGCGATGCAGGCGCTCGGGTGATCTGCCGGGACAGCAGGGGAGAGGAAGTCTCCTTTGAGGCCAACAAGGTGCTGGTGGCCGTTGGCCGCAAGCCCAATACCGCATCCCTGCAGCTGTCAGCCGGCGGTGTCGCCGAGCAGAAGGGCGCTATCCTTGTGGACGAGGGGATGCGCACCAACGTGGAGGGCGTATATGCCATAGGCGACTGTGTTCTCGGCCATGCCCAGCTGGCGCACACCGCGTCCGCCATGGGCGAGGTGGCCGCGGAGAACATCATGGGCCTGCACGCCGTCTATGACGAGAGCACGAATCCCACCTGCGTCTATATGGAGCCGGAAGCGGCCTCTGTGGGCTTGACCGAGGAAGCGGCCAAGGCGAAGGAGCTGCGTTACAAGGTCGGCAAGTTCCCCATGGCCGCCAACGGAAAGGCCCTGATTCTCAACGGCGGCGATGCTGTTTTTTGCTTATCTTTTCGCCTTTCTTGGAAAGCCTCTTGGCACTTGGCT
>OLOQ01001774.1_pt1 | contig 19486 bp, 21 predicted proteins | sample 1673101 | NCBI WGS metagenome assembly OLOQ01 (sample SAMEA3136754, study PRJEB25190) | human gut metagenome | biome: human gut; feature: human-associated habitat; material: faeces | place: Austria | collected 2013 | reverse complement strand
CCCAGATGAAATTGAAGCAAGAGGCCGCCGAAAAGCTGGAGGAAGCCCTGTTCCGGTTCTGAAAACCAGGTACATTGCTGGGGCTTGTGAACAGGCTCGAGCGCCCCTCTTGTCCAAAGGGTAGAAAGTGAAAAAGCCGCTAGACTTCCGGCTGCACGTGGGGTAGTGTGTGGTTGCCTCCACAGGGCAAATCACAACAGGAAAGAGGTTCTTTATCATGGCAAGCATCCGCAAACGAGGAAACAGCTACCTATTGGTGGTGTCCATGGGCTACGACCCGGAGGGCCACCGCCGCAAGCCCCAGCAAAAGACCGTCCACCCGCCGGAGGGGCTCACCCCCAAAGCCAGGGAGAAGTGGCTGGAAGAGGAGGCCGCCCTCTTCGAGCGGCAGTGCAAAAATGAACCGCTGCCGGTAGATAAGAGCATCACCTTGGCGGAGTACGTCGCCTACTGGCTGAGCCACATTGCCCCAGGCAAGCTGGCAAAATCCACCTTGGCCAGGGACAAGCAGGACATCGACCGGTTCCTGCCTACACTGGGAAGCTACAAATTCACTGAACTAAAGCCTGAGCACTTCCGCAATCTGTACGCAACCTTGCGGAAACAAAAGAACTCTGTGACCGGAAAACCGCTCTCCGAGAGCACCGTTGAGGGAGTCCACGCCTGTCTGTGTGGAATTCTCTCCGATGCCATGGAGGGCGGTTTTTTGGCGCAGAACCCGGCTTGGAGAACTTACAAATACGCTGGCAAAAAGAAGAAAAAGCACAATGTAGCGGATGAGGAAACCACCCGGAAGCTCATTGCCGCCTTGGAGGAGGAGAGCATCAAATATGAGACGTATTTCAAGCTCATCATCGCTACGGGGATGCGGCGTGGGGAGTGCTGCGGCCTCAAATGGAAGGACGTGGACTTTTCCGAGAAATCCATCCACATCTGCCGCAACGTGGTAAAGGTCACGGGAGAGGACATCCTTGTGAAAGAACCCAAGACCACCGCAGGGGACCGGTATGTCTACTTTTCCCTGGAGATGGCCAGCCTGCTGAAAGAATACCGCTCCTTCTGCCAGGGGGAGCTGGAGCTGCATGAGGGCAGAGAACTGAGCCCAGAGGATTATATTTTCCACCGTCACGGGGCCGACCTACCCATGACTCCCAGCACCTTCACTTGGAGGTTCAAGCTGATTCTCAAAAAGCACGGCCTACCCCTGGACTTGAACGTCCACAGCTTGCGGCACACGGCAGCCAGTTTGATGATCTCCGGCGGGGCGGATGTGGCCACGGTTTCCGGGCTGCTGGGGCACTCGCAAGTTTCTACTACGCTGGACATTTATACCCACGCCTTTGACGAGAAGAAGCGGGAAGTGAGCGCTCAGATGCAGGGGAGGGTGGGGGTGTGAGACCCGCTCTTCCCGTTCTTAGGATTTTCTTAAAGAAATCCACTGGGAAGTGTGCTATACTGAGAGCAGCAAAGGAGGGGATAACATGGCGGAGAAGATCTTGGTGGTGGACGATGAGCGGGAGATCGCCGACCTGGTGGCCCTGTATCTGAAAAACGAGGGCTACGAGACACGGGTTTGCTACAACGGGCAGGAGGCCCTGGGGCAGATCCAGGCCGGGCCGGTGGATCTGGCCATTTTAGACGTGATGCTGCCGGAGATCAGCGGCTTTGAGCTGTGCAGGCGCATCCGAGAAAGGTACCAGTACCCGGTGATCATGCTCACCGCCAAGGGGGAGGAGCTGGACAAGATCAACGGCTTGTCCCTGGGGGCGGACGACTACGTCACCAAGCCCTTCCTTCCCCTGGAGCTGGTGGCCCGGGTGAAGGCCCAGCTGCGGCGGTACAAGCGCTACAACGGGGAATTTTTACAGAAAGAACCTCTCACCTGCGGTGGCCTGGTCATCGACGTGGAGACCCATCAGGCCTCCCTCAACGGCGCGCCCCTGTCCCTGACGCCCACCGAATTCTCCCTGCTGGCCGCCCTCTGCGAAAACAAGGGGAAGGTGGTCTCCTCGGAGGAGCTGTTCCGCCGTGTCTGGGGGGAGGGCTACTACACTAAGGACAACAACACCATCACCGTACACATCCGGCATCTTCGGGAAAAGCTGGGGGATTCCTTCGAGCGTCCCAAGTACATCAAAACCGTGTGGGGGGTCGGCTATGAAATGGACGCGTAAGTACGGGCCTTTGGCCGCGGGCTGCCTGTCTCTGCTGGCGGTGAGCCTGGTACTGTACTTCCTGTTGGACACGGTGTTCAACGGGGTGTTTGTGGACTGGGTGGAGAGCACCTTCATGCTCACCTGGGAGGAATATGTCCCCTCGGCCGGGACTTACGGCATCGTACAGCACATCAACTGGCACTGGGTCAAGCCCTTCCTGCTGGGGATATTGGTGGTCAACGGCCTGCTGTGGGCCGGGGCGGTGTTCCTCACCCGCCAGCTGGCCCGCCGGAAGAAAGAGCAGGAGGACGTCCGGGACATCGCCGAACGGCTGCGCCAGGCCCTGGATTCCGATGGGGACGCCAGCCAGGTCTTCCCGCCCCAGCAGCAGGAGATCGCCGCCCAGGTGGCGGAGTGGAAAAGCAAGCTGCAGCGCCGGGAACAGGCCCTCCAGCAGGAGACCGCCCGGAAAAACGACCTGATCACCTACCTGGCCCACGACCTGAAAACCCCCCTCACCTCGGTCATCGGCTACCTGAGCCTGCTGGATGAGGTGCCGGATATGCCCCAGCCCCAGCGGGAAAAGTACACCCACATCGCCCTGGAGAAGTCCCAGCGGCTGGAGGGGCTCATCAACGAGTTTTTCGACATCACCCGGTATAACCTCCAGCAGCTCACCCTGGAAAAGGAGCCGGTGGATGTGAGCTATCTGCTGGTGCAGCTCACCGACGAGTTCTATCCCCTGCTCCAAGCCCACGGCAACACCATAGAGTTGAATGTCCCCCAGGATCTGACCGTGGAGGGCGACGCCGGGAAGCTGGCCCGGGTGTTCAACAACCTGCTGAAGAACGCTGTATCTTACAGCACCCCGGGGACCCCGATTCGCCTGTGGGCGGAACAGGCAGATGAACAGGCGCAGTTTTTCGTGCAAAATCGGGGAAAGACCATTCCTGCCCACCAACTGGACGCCCTCTTTGAGAAGTTCTTCCGCCTGGACGAGGCCCGCTCCACCGCCACCGGCGGCGCGGGCCTGGGGCTGGCCATTGCCAAGGAGATCGTCACCCTCCACGGGGGGAGCATCTCCGCCCACAGTGAACAAGGAGTGACCACCTTTACCGTGGAGCTGCCCACGAAAAAATCTTTATAAAATCTTAGGAAAACCCTAGGCAGATCTTAAAAAACAGGGGACCTCTTTCTGGTAGGATAAAAACCAGAAAGGGGTCCCCTGTTATATTGTTTCGAGAAAGGAAAATTTGCCATGAAAATGAAACACGCGGATATCCAATGGGAGCAGCCCGCCCCCAAAGGCCACGGCTTTTCCCTGTTCCTGTGGGTGATGGTCCTGCTCTTTATCGCCTTTGTGCTGGTGATGGCTTACGCCGCCCTCACCTGGAAAGTGCCCACATCCCAAGATCCGGGAAGCCAGCCCCAGCTGGGGATAGCGGCGGAAACCGATCCAACGTCCAGCTCGGAAAGCGGTTCAGCCTCCGCTCCCGTGAAGCGGCCGGACGGGGAGTGGAACCTGCTGCTGGTGAACCGCTGGAACCCCCTGCCTGAAAACTATACGGTGGACCTGGTGGAGGTGCCCGGGGGCCAGCAAGTGGACGAGCGTATTTACCAGCCTTTGATGGAAATGCTGGAGGCTGCCAGGGAAGGCAACTGGGGAGAACTGCCCCAGGTGCTCTCCGGCTACCGTACCCAGGAGGAACAGGAGAAGCTGTTCCAGGAGGAGATAGACGGCAACCTGGCGGAGGGGTACTCGGAGGAAGAGGCCCGGGAATTGGCCCAGCAGTGGGTGGCTGTCCCCGGCACCAGCGAGCATCAGCTGGGCCTGGCGGTAGATTTGGGCGGCGCCACCTACGACGTGTTCTTCTGGCTGCAGGAGCACAGCTGGGAGTACGGGTTCATCTGGCGGTATCCCGGGGACAAGACCGACCTGACCGGCACCGCCGAGGAGGTCTGGCACTACCGCTATGTAGGCAAAGAGGCCGCAAAAGAGATCTACGAGCAGGGGGTGTGCCTGGAGGAATATTTAGAACAGAAAAAGGAGGAAAACGGGCAATGAAGAAAATCCTGGTACTGTTTGGGGGCTGTTCGCCGGAATACGTCGTTTCCCTGCAATCCGCTTACAGCGTGCTGCGCCACATGGACCGGGAGCGTTACCGCCCCATCCCGGTGGGGATCACCCAGGCGGGGGACTGGTTTCTGTATACCGGCAAGTGGGAGGCCATCCTCGCCGGGGCGTGGCAGGAGCGCCACTGCCTGCCCGCCGCTGTCTCCCCCAACCGGCGGGATCACGGGCTGCTGGTCTGGCGGCGCGGCGGTATGGAAATCATACCGCTAGACGGGGCCTTTCCCGTGCTCCACGGAAAAAACGGTGAGGACGGAACGGTTCAGGGTCTGTTGGAACTGGCCGGTATCCCCGTAGTGGGATGCGGCACTCTGGCTTCCGCCCTGTGCATGGATAAGATGCGAGCACATCAACTTGTGCAGGCAGCTGGGATAGAGATCCCCCGCTCCCGGGTTTTTGACCGGGAAGCCTCGGAACAGGAATTGATGGATGGAGCGGCCAGCCTAGGCTACCCGCTATTTGTGAAGCCGCTGCGGGCAGGTTCGTCCTTTGGCATCTCCAAGGTGATGAGCGCTGACCAGCTGCAAGGCGCCTGGAAAAACGCCCTAAAGTACGATGAAGCCATGATTTTGGAGGAAGCTATCCCCGGTTTTGAAGTGGGCTGCGCCGTGCTGGGGAACAAAACCTTAACCATCGGTGAGGTGGATGAGGTAGAGCTTTCCCACGGCTTTTTTGATTACACGGAAAAGTACAGCCTGCGGACCTCCGCCATCCATGTGCCTGCCCGCATCACCAAGGAGCAGGCAGCGCTGGTGAAAGCCGCAGCCGTAACTGTTTACCGTGCCCTAGGCTGCTGCGGGTTTGCCCGGGTGGATTTCTTCCTGACCCCCTCCGGCAAGCTCGTCTTTAACGAGGTCAATACAATCCCGGGATTGACGGCCCACAGCCGGTTCCCCAAAATGCTGGAAGCCGCCGGAATCCCCCTGGAGGACGCTGTCACCCAGGCCATCGAGGAGGCGTTAGAGCCATGAGGGAGGTCTTTCTGCCCCAAGAAATGGTCCACACAGGGGACTTGATTTTGGTTAATGCCCAGTTCCCTTTTCTTGAAACCGGCACTGACCGCTTTCTTCTCCCGGCCAGCTTTGGGGGCAACCACGTCTTGCTGGACGGCCGGGTGGCACGCCTGCTGGAAAAGCTCGTCCTGGATTTGGGAGGCGGCGAAGCCTTATGCCCGGTAAGCGGCTGGCGCTCCCGGGAGGAGCAGGAAGCTATCTACACCCGTTCCCTACAGGAGCATGGTCGCCGCTTTACAGAGCAATATGTGGCCCTTCCCGGACACAGCGAACATCAGACAGGTTTAGCCGTTGATTTGGGCCTGCGGAGCGAAACGATAGACTTTCTCCGCCCAGACTTCCCCTACGAGGGAATCTGCCAGAAATTTCGGGAACAAGCAGTCTTTCATGGGTTTATCCTGCGGTACCCCCAGGGGAAAGAGAACGTCACCGGCATTGCCCACGAGCCCTGGCATTTCCGCTATGTGGGGGAACCACACGGGGAGATCATGGCGGCCAAACACCTGGCTCTAGAGGAATACCACCCATTTTTGCAGCAATTTCCCACAGGGAAGCGGTATTACCTTTATCAGGGCAAGGGGCTGAGAGCGTACCTGTCCTATCAACGGGCCAATCCAAGCGGCCCAACGCTTTGGCGCCCACGCCAGGACACGCTGTACTACTCTGTTTCGGGGGACAACCAGGAGGGCTTCCTTTTTACAGAATGGTGCCGGGATAGAGGTGAAATTTTGTGAGCCTATTACCGCCACTCTTGAGGCCTCTTGGCTTTCAGAAAACGAGGGACCCTACCGCACGGGCATGGATTCAGCTGGACCGCGAAGCGCTGGCCCACAATGTCCATCAGCTGGAAAGCCTTCTCCCCCAGGGCTGCCAGCTGATGCCTGCTGTAAAGGCCAACGCCTATGGCCACGGGGCCGCACTGGTGACACGGGAGCTGAACCGTCTGGGCATCCACAACTTTTGTGTGGCCACAGCCCTGGAGGGCGCGGAGCTGCGCCGGCAGGGCATAACCGGGGAAATCCTGGTGCTGGGGTATACCCACCCCACTCACTTTCCTCTACTAAGTCAATACCGGCTTACCCAAGCTGTCCTCGACCCGTCCTACGCGGGGCTTCTGGAAGAATACGGGAAATCCCTGTCCGTTCACCTCAAGCTGGACACCGGGATGCACCGGCTGGGCCAGCGCGCGGAGGAATGGGAAAAGCTGCTTCCCATCTTCCGGTACAAGCATCTGAAAGTGACTGGTGTTTTCACCCATCTGGCCGCCTCAGAGGACCCCTCTCCCCGGGCCAGGGAATTTACCATAGCGCAGGGTAAAGCCTTTTATCAGACGGTGGCTCAGCTGGAAAAGCACGGTTGCTCTTGTGGGAAAACCCACCTGCTGGCCAGCGGAGGCTTGCTTTATTACCCCCAGTTGGGCGGCAGCTATGCCCGGGTAGGGATCGCCCTGTATGGGGTACTGAGTACCCGTGAGGAGCTGGCATCCTGCCCAGTTGCCTTAAAACCGGTGCTGTCCCTCAAAGCCCGGGTGGCGCAGGTAAAGGAGGTCTATCCCGGAGAGACAGTGGGGTACGGACTGGGGTGGGCAGCTCCCCGGCGGCTGCGCATTGCCATCCTCTCCATTGGCTACGCAGACGGAGTGCCCCGGGCACTTTCCAATGGCCGGGGCACGGTGCTGCTTCACCACCGGAAGGCGCCCATTGTGGGGGCGGTCTGCATGGACCAGTTGATGGTAGATATCACGAAAATCCCCCAAACATTCCCCGGAGACATTGCCACCCTTTTGGGAAAGGATGGGGCGGAGAAAATCACGGCCTACGATATGGCCGAGGCAGCGGGCACGATCACCAACGAAATTCTAAGCCGGCTGGGTGCCCGTTTAGAACGTATCCAAACAAAAACAGAGCCCACAAGTACTAGCGCTGCCATATGTACGTTTTACTTTTCCTAATATTACATAATAATTAAGAAAACTCCCAAAGGGATGTCCTTTGGGAGTTTTGGTGCGCCCGACTGGATTCGAACCAGCGGCCTACAGAGTCGGAGTCTGTCACTCTATCCAGCTGAGCTACGAGCGCAAATATTTATGAGAACCGCGGAAGCGGTAGTCACCTTTTTGAAAAATAGTAGTCAAACAGTAGTCAACGGCAGGATTTTTTCTTTCTGCCGATCCCGCAAAGCCCGATAAACACTGGCTTTTTGGGGATGTCTCAACTGAATCGGCCTGAACCGTCGGAGTCTGTCACTCTATCCAGCTGAGCTACGAGCGCAAATATGTATGAGAACCGCGGAAGCGGTTATCACCTTTTGAAAAACAAAAACGCCATCTGCAAGCGGCGTACCCTAGTATACCAGGTTTTGGCCGCGAAGGGAAGGGGATTTTGTCGAACCGGAAAAATTTTTCTCACCTGTCGTTGCGGGACTCCCGCTGCGCTATCACCCAATTCGCGGTTTCACTGGCAGAAACTGTCTGCGACGTGCGCAACAAGGCAATAAGCTTTTTTTCGTCTGGGGTGAGCTCCCCAATCTTGTTGGGGTTGGGAAAGGGCTTCTTGGGGCAGCGCTCTCTGTCCGTAAGGAACAGGGGCCTGTTGGGAGTGTCTTCCTCTTCAAAGAAGAACTCAATGGGCGCCCCGCAGATGCGGGCGATTTTCCCCAAGGTGACAGGGTCAGGGGAAGTCTTGCCGGTTTCGTAGTAGGTGTAGGTGGCGCGGTTTACGTTGAGGGCGTCCGCAATGTTCTGCTGGGAATACCCTGCCTGCAGGCGGGCCTGCCGTAGGCGCTCCGCTAAGAAGCTATTTGTGCCGCCAAAACCTTTCGCCATGGAAATCTACTCTCACTTCTCCTTTTTTCGAAGACGCCTTCCGGCGGCCTTCTCTTCCAGCATGCCCTGTTTTGCGGGAAACAACCGTTCCACACAAAGGACGCTTTCAAAGCGCAATATGTATTATATAATAGCTTCGACAAAAAAGCCAGCGCTTCGACACAATTTGCGCTTTATCGTGAACTATCTTCACGAGAGCGCCCCGCAGCCCTCCCCGTGGAAAATTTCATTTCCCTCATTGACTTTTTCTTTCCGGGGCGTTATAATAAGCAGGCATTCAAAAATTGATTCGCGGGCGTAGTTCAATGGTAGAACATCAGCTTCCCAAGCTGAATACGAGGGTTCGATTCCCTTCGCCCGCTCCAAAACCTCCCAGCTTCGGCCGGGAGGTTTTTTTGTTGGCGAAAACCCCCATTCTACCTGGCTTTTTCATGGGTCCCAAAATCTCTGTCGGTCTCATTTGGCCTGATTTCGGCTAAGGTTTTTGGGGGTGTTTTTTGTTGTTATGTTAACTTAACCCCCCAAAGCTAAGGTTTTTAACCTTAGCTTTGATCATTTCGGCTAAGGTTTTAGGGCCTGGATCAGCTGGCTGAGAACCTCTGGATGCTCCAAAATCTTCTGGAGTAGTTCTTCTGTTTCCTGGGATGCTCCGGTGTTTCCCTCCTTGTGAGCATCTTTTTCCATCTGTTCCGCAATCAGGGCCTGATCCTGGTCATAAGTCTTTGCATACCGGATTACCATGTCCGGCTCGGCCCAGCCTCCTGCTCGCATAACCGCTTTGATATTGCCTTTTGACACCTGCATCATTTTCATTTTTCAAGAGGCTTCCTGTATCCCCCCAAAAAACGGAGAAATTGCATCAAATAGAATTATAACTTGCATTGCGGAAGACGGTCCCGTATAATTGGTAATAGCTGCATGATCCACCCACAGTGTAAACCAAAATATACAGCATGTAACCCGATATTTACTTGACTTTATGTACACTATTCCCATAAAATTGGAGATGAAAGAAATGGAGCTTCCTGAAAAGCTGATCATTTATCGAAAGAAACAAGGCCTGACCCAAGTGCAGTTAGCGGAGAAATTGCAAGTATCCAGACAAGCTGTTTCACGGTGGGAACATGGAACAGCATTGCCTTCCATGGACAGCCTAAGAAGGTTAAGTCAACTGTACGGAGTCCCCCTGGACCTTTTTGTTGACAAGGAAACAGAAGAACTCATTCCTAAAACGGAACCATCTGTTTCAGTTGATCAGGGACAAAATAGTAGCGAAGAAATGAGAGACGATAGGGAGGTGATTCAGAAAAAGAAGGCTTGTTCCTCTATGAAAGGAAATGATTATATGCTCACCTTTCTAGAAAAATGTAAAAAGAAGAAGCGTGCAATAGGTATATCGGCAGTTTCTGCAATCATTATCTGTGCTATGTGTATCGTTATTTATTCATATTTATGTGGTGGGGGAACAGAAAAAAGTATCTCCCAAGACATAATCTCCTACAGCGAATTGGAAGACGCTTCGCGAGATACTTCTTCTGGGGAATCTTTTAGTTTGGATTGGTAAGCTGTAGGCTTCTCATTTTAGAAAACAGCATACTATAATGTAATGAATGAAACAATAGAAATGTTTACTTTTACAGATGAACCCAATTCCCTACAACATAGTTTAAATATGCGGAGAAAAAAGGGAATCCTTTTGCTCTTGATTTTCCTATTTAGTTTAATTATACCTGGTTGCACGCTATATCGTCCTTTAACACTTTCCCAATTACAAGGTTTTAAAAATAGCGTTCTTCGGGCATATCCATTGTCCCAAATTTCATGTAAATACGAATATGGAGCGGGTGTAGTCATTACAGTAAGTCGTTCAGGATTTAGCGAAAAAAGTGCATATATTATTCTGAGCTATTTACAGCCTATCACCAGGGATGAGGATTTTATCCAGGCATTGTTTGAACTATTTGAAAAACAATCGCACGAAGACCCCAACTGGGAAAATGGTCAACGTCCTGAAATTCGTCTCTATTTGGATGTGTGGGGCAGTTCCCGTTACCAATTTGTTACGAGAGCTACCAAAGAAGGGTATAACTCAGGATACGACCCAGATTCCTACACCTGGGATGGTTACACCACCTGGTATGGCACGGAATATGTGGATCACGTGCCCCGGGAAATCACCCCTGAAGAAATTGAAGAGGCCATAGAAAGATATGGTTAAGTGCTAAAAGTAGTGCGCAATGCTTTTAGCCTAACATACTATTCCAAGGAGGATTGTACAATGAAAAAGTCAAGACGGATTCTCATGCTCGTTCTCGCACTGGTGATGGTGTTCACTGTGGTGGCCGTTCCGGCATCAGCTGCAGAGACACTTCCTGCCGACGAACCAGTAACTATCGAACCCCGGGCAGAAGCTTGTTCGTGCGGTGGTAGCTATATTAATGTTACTGAATGGGGTTCCTGGTATTTTACTGGTAGCACACAACCTTGCACACACGGATACCGTTTTGGGGATGACAAAATATACCGTAGAGATGGTATTCGGTATAAGCGTTGCAACAGATGCGGAGAAGGCTGGATGACTGGAACAACATATCAAACCGATACCTATGGTCCTAATGGCGAGTATTGCTTTGGTCATAACTGATCGGACAATCTAGAATTAATGTGCCCGGAGATCACTCTCCGGGTATATCCTTATTCAGAAAGAAATGAGATTAAAGGAGGTCTCACCATGAAAAAGCTCTCCATGCTGCTTGCTTTCTGTCTTTTGAGTGTGAGCCTATGCGGCTGCCAATCCCAGCTAACGTCATCGTCCCAAGGTTCCGAAGTCTCAGCTGTTTCCGCCAGCTCCACCATTCAAGAGGGAGACCCGGTGGCCATCTGTCTGGATGAAAGCCTGGAACAGGACATGGAAGAACTGATCCGCTATCTGGAGGCCTCTGGAAATGAAACCGAATATGAACTTCTGGTGTTGCCCGAAGACACCGAGGATCGGGAACCAGAGCTGACACGTATTCGCACGGAGATCATGGCTGGCGAGGGGCCGGATGCTTTCATTCTATCGACTGCCATTCCCGGTGCGGTTCTGGACCCCAGCACCGGCGAAACTATGGAGTCCCTGTTTCCCAACGTGGAGAAGAGCATGTACTCTCACCTGTTTTTGGACTTGGAGGACATGGTGCAGCAAAGTGAGATTGTGGATTTGGAAAACTGCAACCAGGCGGTGATGGACGTGGGCGTCACCGGGGACGGCCGGTTCCTGCTGCCTTTAACCTACACCTTCTCCGGCATAATGGTGGACAGAAGTGCTTTAGAGGATCCGGATTACACCTTCTCCACCCTGGACCAGTTGCTGCAAAGCGATCAGGAGACGCTGAAAGGGCTGTTCTCCTACAGTACGCTGGGCATGTTCCCCAACTGTCTGGGCCTTTTGGCGGATTATCAGGGCCAAAACCTGCTGGTGACCTCGGAGTCCCTGCAAACCGCCATCGAACAGGGAGAATCTTTTGCCGCCTATCAGGATGAACAGTACTCCGGTTCCACAGCAAGGCTGGGCGGGCTTGCTGCCAGCTGGAGCGACTGGATGAACCTGCCCTACGAGGAGACAGCGTACAACGTGTATCCCATTCCCAACCCGGAGGGGGGTGTCACAGCGGCTGTGACCATGTATGCCGCCATCAACCGAAACGCATCCCATCCCCAAGAGGCCTTCGCTCTTATCGAGCAGCTGTTTCGGGAAGAGCTGGTCACCCAGGCAGGTTATGAGGTGAACGGCTACCATTACTGCACTACCTTCCATTTCGGCAACTCGGGCGGGTACATGGCCGCGCTCCCGGTACAGGATCAGCTTCTCCTGGACTACATCGAGCCCAATACCCAGGAAGCCACCATGGCTTCCCTTCGGGCGGCGGTGGAGCGCATCGACAGCGCCAAGGTATACTCCGACCTGGACCTGGATATCTACGACCTGTACGAGACCTGGCACTTCAGCTACGGCCAGCTGGATACACCCTTGGAAGAGCTGGTGGAACAGACCATCTCCTCCATGGAAATGACCCTGGCGGAGTGAACCTATGAAACGGACGTGGAAGGGTTATCTCCTTGTGGGGCCTTTGCTGGCGGGCTTTCTTCTGTTTTATGTGTTCCCCTTCGGCCAGGTGGTGTGGGATTCCCTGTCCCAGGGCACGGGGAAAAGCCAGTTGTTTGTGGGGCTGGAAAACTATACCCGGATGTTCCAAAACCAGATGTTTCTGGCGGCCTTTGGGAATACCCTGCGGTTTCTGGGGATTGGCCTGCCCGTGCTGCTTCTGCTGGCCTATGCCTTAGCCCTGTTTCTCAAGGGGTGGGCCCAGCGGTTTCAGGTGCTGCGGGCGGTGTTTTTGCTGCCCTATGTGATGCCCGTGGCGGGCACGGTGCTGCTCATCGACCTGCTGTTCTCGGAGACTGGGCTTGTCAACCGGGTGCTTCTGGCTTTGGGCCTGCCCTTGGCGGATTGGCTCCAATCCCCGGCGGCCTTCTGGGTGATGCTCCTTTTGTACCTGTGGAAAAGCACCGGCTACGGGGTGGTGCTGCTGCTCTCCGGTTTGCTGACTATCCCCCGGGAGCACTACCAGGTGGCCCAGGTGGAGGGGGCGTCCCCCCTGCAAACCTTCCGGTATGTGACCGCCCCTCAGATGTGGTACGCTTTGTTTCTGGCCTTTGTATTCTCCCTGATCAACGCCTTCAAGTGCTTCCGGGAGATCTTCCTGGTGGGGGGCGAGCATCCCCATGAGTCAGTGTACATGCTTCAGCACTTTCTCAACAACGCCTTTGCCAATTTAAACTACCAGCGGCTCAGCGTGGCCAGTGTCCTGCTGTTTTTGGTGATTGCCGGGGCGGTGGGCCTGTGCGCCCTGTGGGTGTGGCGGAAGGAGGGGGCTCGTTCATGACAAGACGGCGTTCTCGCCTTGGGCAGGTCCTCTCCGCCGGGGCGGCGGTCCTGCTGCTGGTCATCCTGCTGGGGCCCTTTTTCCAGGTGGTCTATGGAGCGCTGTTTCCCCAGGCGGCAGGCTTTTCCCTGGAACCGGTGTACCAGGTGTTTCTTGCCACCCCGGAATACCTGCTGGTGTTTTGGCGGACCTTGGCCCTCTGCGCTTTGATCGTGGCGGGACAGACGGTGCTTTCCGTCCTGGCGGGACTGGGTTTTGCCAAGGACCATTTTCCCGGAAAGGGGCTGTGCTTTTTCCTGCTGCTGGTGGTCATGGTGCTGCCCGCCTTGTTCGCCCCCCTGGGCACCTTTCTCATGACCCAGAGCTTCCGGGCGGTGCCCGACGAGATTCTGGAAGCCGCCCAGCTGGACGGGGCCAACATGGTCCAGGCGCTGGGGAAAATCCTGGTGCCCATGAGCAAAAACGGCCTGGCCTGCGTGGTTGTCCTCACCTTTCTGGAGACGTGGAACATGGTGGAGCAGCCCATGGCCTATTTGAAAGACACGTCCCAGCATCCCTTGTCGGTGGCTCTGGCCACCACCCAGGCCCGGGATGTGGGGGTGCAGTTGGCCTGCTGTTTGCTGGCCCTGCTGCCGCCTTTGCTGCTGTTTCTGGGCCTGCGGAAGGAATTGCTGGAGGGCATCGCCCTGCAGGAAAATTGGACGGGAGAAAGGGCCCACCGGGGCTTTTGCCGTGCCCTGGCCGTGGCGCTGGTGGTGCTGGTGGAGTGCACGGTGCTCTCCGGGTTTATCTCCCGGGAGATGGCCATCCAGGTGGAGGGTGTACCTCCCCAGACTGACCGGGCGGCGGGGACGAACAGCCTGCCCCTGGACGCCTTCCACCAGGAGGAGGACGGCACCTTCCTCTACCTGCTGGAGGAAAGCGCTGGCCTGACACAGGGCATGGAGCTGCGCCGGGTCCCGGCGGACATCCTGGGGATGGAGGGGGACCGTGCCTTCACCACCGGCCTGGAGGACCGGGGCACCTACGCCCTGTACGGCTCCCGGCCCTTGGAGGACGAAGCCCGGGCGGTGGAGCTTGCCGCCCAGGACCCGGCTCCCGACACCTATCTGCTCTGGGCCCCGGCGGGGGTGGAGCTCTCTTTGAACGCCGCTTCCGCCCCCGTGGACGGGGGAACCGTATACCTGCTGCCCCAGGAGGAAGCCGCCCAGCCCTTTTTGGCCCAGCGGGAGCTGGCAAGCCTGGTCCCGGCAGAGGTTCGGGACCAGTGCCGGCTGTTCAGCTTCCGGGAAATCCAGCAGTTTGCCCAGGCCCTGCCCTGGGTGGGTTTGGCAGTTATCTTGATGGTCGCCCCGTTGGTGTGCTGCGCGGGGCTGTGTCTCTCCCTGGGAAGAAAAAAGACCGTCCCCCTGCTGCTGTGGGCAGGGTTGATGGCGGCCAGCCTGGCGGGGCTGGGAGCGGTTTTGGCAAAGCTGGAGCTGCCCCCCTCGCTGCTGCCGGAGGAAATCCTCCTGGACCTGAGCAGCTGGGCTTCCACCTTTTCCCTTCTGGGGAAAAGCCTGGCAGCGTTCCCGGAAGCCGCCGGGGCGCTGGAAGGGGCGCTGGGGCAGGGGCTTTCCGTTTTTGGAAGCATTGCCGCTTGGGGAGTGGCGGTCCTGGCCGCGGTGCTGGCAGGGAGGCTGTTCCTCCAGCGCAGGAGGGGCCTGCCGCGGAAGGGGCGGCATTTTGAGAGATGGTAATCTGGAAAAGTTCCTTTCGAACTTTATACGAGAAGTCATAGCGAAATGATTGCAAAAGCAGAACGACCCGTTGGACAAGTTTATAGTGATAAGTTCTGTACATTGAACAAATCCTGGGGACATATTTACCATTTTATGAGATCTTGAAATCCAATTGTTGCTTATGTTCCCTCAAAAATGCTCACAAAAAACGGCCGCCTCCTTTTTGAAAAGGGGCAGCCGTTTTTTATTGCTGCCTTCAGGCTAAACAAAACCCCTGGTTTAACCAGGGATAAATAAAAAAGCCTTGGCAAATAAAACCTCCATTGCTAGAATCGAGATGGTTTGGCAACCGCATCACGAAAAAGCAAGGAGGTTTTACGCAAGTGAAAAATGAAGTAAAACATACAGCGCACTCAAGTTACCGATGCGAATATCATTTGGTATTCGCGCCGAAATACCGGCGAAAAGTGATCTATAAGGCGGTGCGCAGAGACATCATAGAGATCATAAAAAAGCTGTGCAAGGAGATGAAAGTGGAAATCATAGAGGGCGAGGCATGTCCGGATCACATTCATCTTCTGGTAAGTATTCCGCCATACATGAGTATATCACAGTTTGTGGGGACACTCAAGAGCAAGAGCGCGTTGATGATATTCGATAGACACGCCAATTTGAAGTATAAGTACGGAAATAGAAACTTCTGGTGCAGAGGATACTTCGTGGACACGGTAGGGAAAAATGCAAGGATGATCCAGGAGTATATTCAAAACCAGTTGGAGGAAGATTTGGCAACCGATCAAATCTCACTCAAGGAATATATGGACCCGTTTACGGGTAGCAAGAGGAAGTAGGCAAAAGAAAACAGCCGCTTTCAGCGGCTGGCTGTAGTAGTGATGCGATGGTAAACCTTCAGTACCCCTTTCAGGGGTCAGCAAGTACTGACCCCTCTGGGGTCTGAGCAAACCACTAGTTTACTAGTGGTTTTGATTGGTATTTTTTAGAACATCGCTATTTCTGTTTTCTGCTGTTCTGTAGAGAGTATTTCTGTCCCATGTTCAGCAGGCGAGCCTTGCGGAGCCCTGCTGTAGGACGCCGCCAGCCAGGCCAAATAGTGGGCCCTGGTCAGCAAAAGGATCTCGCAGAAGGGTCCCATGCCCATACTGATGACCACATGGTTTTCAGGATGTTTTCCAAACCGGGGAACAATCAGGCCCTTTTCATCTGTTTCCCCGGGCCCGCTGTCGGCCACCAGGAGAAAATCCGCCTTGCTGCCCGGCACCAGCTGGAACACCCGGGAAAGGCTTTTTCCATCCGGCCGTGGTTTTCCGGCCCGGTGGAGCTTTTCCGCCGAGGTGCCTCCCATGCACTGATAGAGCGGGGAAGAATCGCCCTTTTGCTTCCTGATCTGAAGCAGCCCGCGAAGCTCTCCCGACTCTGCCTTCCGGCACAGTTCCAGCAGTTCTCCGCAGTCCAGGTAGATCTGGACAAGATTGGTCTGCCGCTGCCCGGCGGGGCGGTTCAGGTCGTAGGTGGCAAAGGTCAGGTGGCATTTGCCGATGGAAAAGGCGTCGTTGAGACTTTCCACAAAGCAGCCTTTCGCGTCCTTCCGGACGATTTGGTGGGCATTGCGCTCTTTATCCATGGGTTATTCTCCCAGCGCATTTAACAGAGACTGGAAAAACTCCTTAGTTTTTTTCAGGTTCTCCTGAAACTGAGGAAGAAACTCTTCATCAGTACGGTAGGCTAAGTACAGGTGTTCGTACACTGCCGGAAACACCAGCATCGCTGTAGCGGCAGGGTTGATTTTCTCCAGCTTCTGGAACGACTCCGAAAAAAGCATGGTAGCTTCGCTCCACTCCAGATAAAAGGGATCTTCTACTGGAATATGAAAACCATCCAGCCACTCCCGCACGGTGTGGGTTTCTGATTCATCCCCGCAAGGCGGCTTGTCAAGGATATAGATAATTCCAGGCAAGGGCTTCCTTGTGTGGAAGTCAAATCTCTGGGCGCGGCCGATGGGGAACATAGCGCACACCGTTGGCTTTGCCTCATGGATACGGCACTTGTTCCGCACCAGGAAGGGGCACCGTTTTGTAGGGCCTTCCGGCAAAAGGCGGACGATGGGTATCCGGGAATCCGGGCCGATGTAGACTTCGCAATAGTGGTTCACCACATCCGCAGGCGATTGCTTCAGAAATTTCGCCATGCGGAACAGGTCCTGGGGGTTTAACAGAATATCCTCCCGATGTTCGCAGCACTTCCCGCACTGCGTGCAGTGAAAGCGAAAGGGCTCATTCGGGCCGATTATCATGTTCCCTAAATTTTCAGCAATGTGAAGCAGACGTTGATCCATTTGTGGGGCCTCCTTTTTGTTGTTCCAGCTTGCGAACAAGCCACGCCATGTTCTCCAAAGCCTGGCTCAGCTCACCGCTGTAGCTGTTCCAATCCTCCCAAAGGGTTTTCAGAAACTGGGAATCGCACAGGCTGGCATCCTCCAAAAGGAAGATCTCGTATTCCTCCCGCTCCACACAATCGTAGGGCAGGCTGAGGATTCCTTCCCGCACAGGCACCAGAAAGATGCCGTTGTGGCAGCCGTCTGAGATGGGATAGGGCCAGCACAATTCCGCGTGGTACCTCTCCTGATAAGGTTCACAGAAGTCCATGAGAGAAGCCTGGGTGGGACCGTGTTCCTCAAAATAGTGGAACAGTTCCTCCTGGGGACGAAGTTCCTCCAAGGGGACTTCCACTCCAGGCAGCCGCAGCGCCAGGGTCCGGCTGGTGCCAACCGTGTGATAATTCAGCAGCCAGAGGCTTTCCGCCGTACAGAATTCCGTTTCCCAATTCCCATGGAGAGCTTGCTGTAACAGAAGCCGGGAAAGCCCCATGCCCAAGGATTTGCTTTCCTCCTCATCGGGATACAGGTTTTCCTGCCACTCGTCCCGGCCGGCACCGGTGGCGCGGAGCAGCCGCTCCACCTCTGTCTGGGTGAAAACCGTGTCGTTGGCCAGGCCCCAGTAGTCCAGGTCCTCTAGAAACACCCGGCAGGAGAGAGGCCGGCCCAGCAGGGATTCCAACTGGTCTTGAATCCGCCGGCTGACTTCCTCCCAGGAGAGTTTTCGGCTGGGATACAGTGGTTCTGTCATGGCAGGGGGACACCTCCCTCATAAGGGGCGTAATAGGCGGTATCTTCCTCGCCCTCTCGGTACACGCCGATATGGACTTCTTTGCCCGGCTCTTTTTCCCGGTTAAACTCCACGAAGCAGATAAGCTCCTCTGGATGACCGTCCCGGTGCAGGTACAGGTTGATGCAGGGATAGTCGTCTTGAGGGTATCCCACGGCTGTAAGGGTGCTGCCGTCCGGCAAGGGCACCCGGATGTGCGGTTGTGCCGTTTGATTCATGCCCATTTGGCCTCCTTCTCTGGAGATACCACCCGCAGGCGGTATACTGTGTTTTGCGTTTCAAAGATGATTTCCCGGCTGGAGAGCTGTTCTACCCACAGCACCGGCGTGGTGCGGCGGCAGCCCGTAGGCTCCCGAATCACGGCGGGTCTTCCCCGCAGGATGGGCTGCAAGGGCCTTCCGGTGAGGTTCACTTCCCGCTTCAGCATGGCAGCGCCTCCTGCTCTGCGGGCCATTCCAGCAGGGATTTCCGCCAGCGGCATCTCTGTTCCCGCCACAAGGCGGTGGTCATGGCAGCCCAGGCGGCCGCCTGAAAATCCGGGAGCGGTTTTCCAGGCCGGCGCAGCCATGTCTCCACAGCCAGCAGGTAACGGAAGATCACCACGTCGTAATACTCCTCCATGGAGAGATGATGCTCTTCCAGAAACCGCAGTACCAGCGGGTGATGCTCTGCCGCCCAGTCCCGTTCCCGGGGTTCCAAGGGGCGCAGCTTCCGGTATTCTGGTTTTTGTTTGGGGAAGGGACGGTGGTGTTTCGACCTCCGCAGATGTTTTTTTCCATTCGCACCCATGGTGCAAGGCCTCCTTTTTATAGAATGGTGGTTTCGTAGATCTATAAAGACGGGGGGCCGCAGGCTCCCCGGAATAAAAGTTGGGGGAGCCAAAAGACTCCAAGGAGCCGAAGGACTCCTTTCTATATAAAAAAGCACACAGAGAAACTCTGTGTGCTCAGCCTGTCGAAAAAGTCCAGCGAAAGCTGGGCTTTTTCTTATGTATGAGTTATAATTAAGTAAGAGAAAAAATAGGTGGTGACAGGTATGCTGGAACGCGGGAAAATGGACCGGGGCGTATTGGAAATTGTAGATACGGAAAGCTTGGTACCAAGCGAACATTTGCTGAGGAAAATAGACGCGGCGGTGGATTTCAACCGGCTGTACGAAATGGTGGAGCCGCTGTACTGTGAGGACAATGGCCGTCCGAGTATCGATCCAGTGGTGCTGTTCAAAATGGTGCTGATTCAGCATCTGTACGGACTGCCGTCGCTGCGGCGAACAGCGGAGGAGGTCTCCCTCAACATTGCGTATCGCTGGTTTCTGGGGTACACCCTACAGGAGGAGACACCCCATTTTTCCACGGTGAGCTATAACTTCCGGCACCGGTTTACCGAGGAAACGGTAGACCGGATATTCCGCTGGATCCTGGAGGAAGTGGCGGAGGCGGGATACCTTTCCCCCAAGGCGGTATTCATAGACGGCACGCACATCAAGGCCAACGCCAACACGAAAAAGCAGGTGAAGGCGCAGGTTCCTGCGG
>OLOQ01001773.1_pt1 | contig 19513 bp, 19 predicted proteins | sample 1673101 | NCBI WGS metagenome assembly OLOQ01 (sample SAMEA3136754, study PRJEB25190) | human gut metagenome | biome: human gut; feature: human-associated habitat; material: faeces | place: Austria | collected 2013 | reverse complement strand
CTCCGCATGGTCTAAGCCATACGGAGGATTAACTGTTTTACGGACACCCGTCTATCCGGCCGCCCTGCGTTTTTATTCTATTCCTTACTTGGTCAGCGCAGCGGTATCCTGCGCGATCATGAGTTCTTCGTTGGTCGGGATGACCCAGACCGTGACCTTGGAGTCGGGGGTGGAGATGATGACCTCTTCGCCGCGGAGCTTGTTCTTTTCCGCGTCGAGCTTGACGCCGAGGTACTCCAGACCGTCGCAGATGGACGCGCGCATGGAGCTGGAGTTCTCGCCGACACCAGCCGTGAAGACGATGCAGTCCACGCCGCCGAGCGCAGCCGCGTAGGCACCGATGTACTTGCGGACTTCATAGGCGAACTTGTCGAGTGCGAGCTGCGCAGCCTCGTTGCCCTTTTCGGCAGCCGCGTCCAGATCACGGAAGTCGGAGGAGATGCCGTCGGACAGGGCCAGCACGCCGGACTTCTTGTTGAGCATGGTCAGGCAGTCGTCGGCAGACATGTTGTACTTGTTCATGATGAACTGCGCGACACAGGTGTCGATATCGCCCGCGCGGGTGCCCATCGGGACACCGGCCAGAGGCGACAGGCCCATGGAGGTATCCTGGCACTTGCCGTCCTTGACCGCGGACAGGGACGAGCCGTTGCCCAGGTGGCAGACGATGACGCGGTGCGCGTTCTCCACGCCGCCCATCAGCTCGATGCAGCGCTTGGAGACGAAGCGGTGGGAGGTGCCGTGGAAGCCGTAGCGGCGCAGATGGTCCTCGGTGTAATACTTGGTGGGGATGGCATAGCGGTAGGCCTTCGGGGGCATGGTCATATGGAACGCGGTGTCGAACACAGCGACCTGGGGCTTGCCCGGCATGGCCTTTTCACAGGCCTCGATGCCCATGAGGTTGGCGGGGTTGTGCAGCGGGCCGAGGGGGATGCAGTCACGGATGGCCTGCTTGCAGGCTTCGTCGATGATGCAGCTTTCGACAAACTTGTCGCCGCCGTGCAGGACGCGGTGGCCCACAGCGTCGATCTCGTCGACGGACTTGATGACGCCGTCAGCCGGGTCGACCAGGATGGCCATGACCGCCTCGATGGCTTCCTTGTGGGTGGGCATGGGGATGTCCTTCTCCACCTTCTTGCCGGTCGCCGGGACCTTATGGGTCAGACGGCCGTCGAGACCGATGCGCTCGCACAGACCCTTGGCCGTGACATTGCCGGTCGCCGGATCCATGAGCTGATACTTGAGGCTGGAGCTGCCAGCGTTGATGACCAGTACATTCATTGTTCCATTCACTCCTGTGTTTCTTTTTTCAGTCATTCGTGGTACTATATTCATAGCTATTGTTCATCATACAACAAAAGCAAAAGGGAAACAAGAGTTTCCCAAGATTTTTTTATCGGAGGGCCGCTTATGCAGACGGTCGGCGTGATCTGTGAATATAACCCCTTCCATCTCGGCCACGCGCGGCAGCTGGCCGCGGTCCGGCAGCAGCTGGGCAGGGATGCGGCCGTCATCTGCCTCATGAGCGGCAATTACGTCCAGCGGGGCGAGCCCGCGGTCTTTGACAAGGGCGTGCGCGCCCGCGCGGCGGTGGACGCGGGGGCGGATCTTGTGCTGGAGCTGCCGGTCACGGCGGCGCTGCAGTCGGCCGAGGGCTTCGCCGCCGGGGGCGTGCGGATCTTATCCGCGCTTGGCTGCGGGTATCTGAGCTTCGGCTGCGAATCGGGCAGCGGCGAGGCGCTTTTCCGCGCGGCGGAAGCGTCGTGCGCGCCGGAATTTGAAGCTTTCCTGCACGAAGCCATGCAGGAGGGTTTGAGCTACGCCGCCGCGCGGCAGCGGGCGCTGGCCGCCCTCGGCGCGGACGGCGAATTACTGACAAGACCCAACGACATCCTGGCCTTTGAATACTGCCGCGCGATCATCCGGCAGGAAAGCGGTCTGCGCCCGCTCGCCGTCCTGCGCCCCGGCGACTATCACGCGGACGAGCCGGATGCGGAACACCCGTCGGCGACCGCCGTGCGGCGGCTGATCCTGACCGGCGGAGACTGGCGGCCGTATGTCCCGGCGGAATGCGCCTGCGAAGGGGCCGTGCCGCACGCGCTTTGCTGGGGCGAGCGCGCGATGCTCGCGCGCCTGCGCGGCATGGAGCAGGCGGACTGGGCGCGCACCGCGCATGGCTCCGAGGGCCTGTGGTCCAAGGTGTGGAAGGCCGTCTTGTCGCAGCCGGACTATGAGAGCATCCTTGCCGCGGCCAAATCGAAGCGCTATCCGCGCACGCGGCTGCAGCGGCTGCTGCTGTGCGCGTATCTCGGCATCAGCGAGGAATCTCTCCGGCAGACGCCGCCCTACGTGCGCGTGCTGGCCTTTGATGAGCGGGGACAGACCGTTTTGCGGCAGGCAAAAAAGAGCGGCGGCTGTATGCTTGTAAATGCCGGGCAGACGCCGCCGGACGCGGCGTATTATGAGCTGGAGCGCCGCGCCGCGGATCTGTATACGCTCTTTTCCCGCCCGGGCGCCCCATGCAGCGCCGGGACAGAACGCGGCACCCGGATCTATCAACGGAAACCTTAAATTTTGCGGTATTTTCCGAACCCCTCTTGACAAATCACGCCTCCTGTGCTACTGTGTTAATCACTTAATACAGCAGCACAGGAGGTGACTTCATGTCCTGGAAATTTCAGGCCGATCAACCCATCTATACGCAGCTCGTCGCGCGCTTGCAGCAGCAGATCGTTTCCGGCGTCTATCCGCCCGGGAGCAAGCTTCCATCGGTGCGCGAGCTTGCAGCCGATGCCGGTGCCAACCCGAATACCGTGCAGCGCGCCTTTGCCGAGCTGGAGCGCGCGGGACTGATCTACACGCAGCGCACCGCCGGCAAGTTCGTCACCGAGGATGCAGCCGCCGTCGCCGCTGCGCGCCGCTCGCTCGCCGAGGCGCAGACCCGGCAGTATCTCGCGGCCATGCGTGCGCTTGGCTGCGGAAAGCAGGAAATTCACAATCTATTCGATCAAATGGAGGAACAGGAACATGCCGATCTTTGAATGCCGCGCGCTGGAAAAGCGCTATGGCGCGGCCATGGCGCTCGACCATATCGATCTCGTGCTCGAACCCGGCCGTATCGTTGGCCTGCTTGGGCCAAACGGCAACGGAAAATCCACCCTGATCAAGCTTGCCATGGGGCTGCTGCAGCCCACCAGCGGAGAAGTGCTGATCGGCGGCCAGGCACCGTCACCGCAGACCAACGCCGTCGTGTCCTATCTGCCGGACCGCATCACGCTCAGCCCCTGGATGAAGACGCGCCAGCTGCTTGATTTCTATGGCGACTTCTTTGCCGATTTTGACCGCGCAGCCGCCGAACGGATGCTCTCGCAGCTCGGCCTGGATCTCAACCAGTCCGTCCGTCAGATGTCCAAGGGCATGAAGGAAAAGGTCCAGCTCGTGCTTACCATGAGCCGCAGAGCGAAGCTCTATCTGCTCGACGAGCCGATCGGCGGCGTCGATCCCGCCACGCGCGATTATATCCTGCATACCATTATTTCAAACTATAACCCCGAGGCTGCCGTCATCATCAGCACACACCTGATCGCCGATGTCGAGCCGGTGCTTGATGATGTCATTTTCCTCGATCATGGACACGTCGCGCTGCACGAGAGCTGCGAGGAGATCCGCGAGACGCGCGGCCAGTCGGTCGACGCCCTGTTCCGGGAGGTATTCAAATGCTGGGAAAACTGATCAAACACGAGTTCCGCGCCACAGGCCGTCTGATGGCGCCGCTGTTCGGCGCGCTCTTGCTGCTGGCTGTCTTTTCCCGCGTCGCAAATCAGATCCTGCAGCAGGTGCCGAATCCCACGCGCGTCCTCTATATTGTCAGCGTCCTGCTTGCCATTGTCTATGTGCTGGCGGGTCTTGGCGTGATGGTCTTCTCCACCGTTCTGATGATCAAGCGCTTCCACCAGAACTTCCTTACCGACGAGGGCTATCTCATGTTCACGCTTCCCGTCAGTGTCCACAGCCTGCTCTGGTCGAAGCTGATTACCGCCGCGCTCTTTTTCCTGTTCACGTTTGCGGCGGAGCTGCTTGCCCTCGCCATCGTGATCTGGCAGGGCGGCGTGTCGGCAGAGCTATATAACAACTTTATATCCGGACTGCGCGAGCTGGGCAGCTATTACACCGGTAACGGCATCGCCATTGCGCTGGAGACCTTTGCGATGCTGTTCGTCAGCCTGCTTGTCACCTGCCTGCTGTTCTACGCGCCCATGTCCATCGGCTACAGCTTTGCCAACCATAAGGGGCTTCTTTCCGTCGTGTTCTATTTTGTCATTCAGGCCGTGCAGCAGATCTTCGGCGTCTTTACGCTTGCAGGCCTTGCAGATGACAGCTCCCTCCTGAACCACCTGCTGCAAAATGTCTTTTCAGGCGGCCGCATGGTCATCGTCAATGGGGTCGTCAGTGAGGCTCCGCACGCCGTCGCCCAGTTTTTCCACGGTGCCATGCTCCTGTCCCTGCTCGCAGATCTTGTCCTCGGCGCGATCCTCTATTTTCTCACCTACTTCATGCTCCGCAAACGCCGGAACCTCCAGTAAGCGGCACAGCCGGCCTGCAGCCCGACGGCTGCAGGCTGTTTTTTGCGTTCCAGAAGAAAAATTGAAAATTATCCTTGCATTCTGGCGCATCCTGTGGTACTATATCTAGGCGTTTGAACCAAGGGAAGGGCAGTCTGCCTTTTTACAGAAATCTGATGAGAGAGGTGAAACTCATGAAGGAAGGTATCCATCCCAAGTACGAACAGACTACTATCAGATGCGCGTGTGGTGCAGTTATTGAGACTGGTTCTACCAAAAAGGACATCAAGGTTGAAATTTGCTCCAAGTGTCACCCGTTCTACACCGGCAAGCAGAAGCTTGTTGACACCGGTGGACGTGTTGACCGTTTCAACAAGAAATACGGCCTGAAGTAAGAAGACAGTCCGCACCGCGTATCGGTGCGGACTTTTTTCATATATGTCGCAATTTGCAAGAAACTGACGGAAGACGATACATGGAAGAACTGAATCAGAAACGAATCGACCGGGCCGTGCTCGTCGGCCTCAACGCGGACTGCTTTCCAAAGGAAGAGACCGCGACGGAGACGACGCTTGATGAGCTCGAAGCCCTGCTCAATACCGCCGGCGGCGAATGCGCCGGCAAGATCCTGCAGAACAAGCACACACCCGACCCCCGCTCGTTCATCGGCGAGGGCAAGGCTGAGGAGGTGCGCCAGCTGGTCTTGTCCACGGGTGCGAACATGGTCATTTTCGATAACGACCTCACGCCCTCGCAGACGCGCACGCTGGAGGATATTTTAAAGACCACCGTGCTCGACCGCAGCGCGCTCATCCTCGACATCTTCGCCCAGCGGGCCAAGACGCGCGAGGGCAAGCTCCAGGTCGAGCTGGCGCAGTATCAGTATTACCTGCCCCGGCTCACCGTCTGGAATGAGGAGATGGGCCGTCTCGGCGGCGGCATCGGCACCAGAGGCCCGGGCGAGACGCAGCTCGAGACCGACAAGCGCTACATCCGCTCGCGCATCCAGAAGCTGCGCGAAAATCTGGAAGACGTGCGCAAGGTCCGCGCCGAGCAGCGCAGAAGACGGCAGAAAAACGATCTGCCCGTCGTCGCCCTCGTGGGCTACACGAACGCGGGCAAATCGACACTGCTCAACCGCCTGACCGGCGCCGACATCCCCGCCAATAACCGCCTGTTCGACACGCTCGACACCACCACGCGGCAGCTGACGGTCTCCGACACCTGTCAGGCGCTGCTGTCGGACACGGTCGGCTTCATCGCCAAGCTGCCGCACCATCTGGTCGAGGCCTTCCGCGCCACGCTCGAGGAGCTGGAATACGCGGATCTTCTCATCCACGTCATCGACAGCGCCGACCCGGAGCGCGACGATCACATCGCGGTCGTCGACCGTCTGATCGCGGAGCTTGCAGCGCCCGGCACGCCGGTATTGGAATGCTACAACAAGTGCGATCTCGTCGCTGACGACGAGATCCCGCGCGGGCAGGACAAGGTCGCCATCTCCGCCGCGAGCGGCTTCGGCCTCGATGCGCTCAAAGAAGCCGTCGAGCAGCTGCTCGGCCGGGGCAAGCACCATGTGAAGCTCCTGCTGCCGTATGCGGTCGGCGGCATGGTCGCCGCGCTGCACGACACGGCGCAGGTCCTGTCCAGCAGCTATACGGAAAACGGGATCGAACTTGACGCCATCGTCGATGAAACCTTGTTCGGCAGATTGCGTCAGTATGTAACAGAGGAAGTCTGATGGAGCAGCTCTGGATCCCCGCGGGGGAGGGAAATTCGGAATATATCGAAAAAAAATCCCGCTTTCTCGGCCTCGTCCTCCCCGTGACGACCGAGGCGGAGGCCCGGGCGCAGCTCGAGGCCGTCAAGAAGCGGAAATATGACGCCCGGCACAACTGCTGGGCCTACGTCCTGCACACCGGCCAGAAGCGCTACAGCGACGACGGCGAGCCGCAGGGCACCGCCGGACAGCCGATCCTGAACGTGCTCGAGCGTGAGGGCGTACAGGATGTGCTGTGTGTCGTGACGCGGTACTTCGGCGGCATCCTGCTCGGCGCGGGCGGGCTCTGCCGGGCCTATACGAAGGCCGCGAAGGACGCGCTGGACGACGCGGTCATCTCCGAGCTCCGCCCGTGGAGCGTGCTGCGGCTCGATTGCCCCTACGCGCTGTTTGAGCGCGTGAAGCTCGAGGCGGACAAGCGCGGCGGGCTGGTCCGGGACGCGGACTACGGCGCGCAGATCGCGCTGACGATCCTCCTGCCGCAGCCGGAGGAAGCCGCGTTCCGGAAGGCCCTGCAGGAGCTTTCCGCCGGGAGCCTCGCGCCGGAAACGACCGGCACGGAGCTGCGCGGCGTGCGCATCCGGTGAACGCCAGATCACAGCTTTTCAAAAAATTCACGCAAACGCCACACGGAATTCAAAATTTCCGTTTATTCTGACATTGTAAGGTGGGACCGATATGACCGTGCGCGAATGGATGGAGCAGGAGGAATATGACGTTCTCTCCCCGCAGGCCCAGAAGGCCGCCGAGACGAAGGGCCGCCCCTCGCCGGAGGAGGACAACGACGTGCGCACCTGCTACCAGCGCGACGCCGACCGCATCCTGCACAGCAAGTCTTTCCGCCGGCTGATGCACAAGACGCAGGTCTTCCTCTCGCCGGAGGGCGACCATTACCGCACCCGCATGACCCACACGCTGGAGGTCGCGCGCATCGCGCGGACGATCTGCCGCGGGCTGCGGCTCAATCAGGATCTGGCGGAGGCCGCGGCCTACGGCCACGACCTGGGCCACACGCCGTTCGGCCACGCGGGCGAAAAGGCGCTTTCCAGCATGATGGAAAAGCCGTTCCGCCACAATGAGCAGTCGCTGCGTGTGGTGGACAAGCTCGAGCGCGGCGGCACGGGGCTGAACCTGACCTACGAGGTCCGCATGGGCATCCTCGGCCACACCGGAGATTTCATCCCCGAGACGCTCGAGGGCCAGATCGTGCGCACGTCCGACCGCATCGCGTATATCAACCACGACATCGACGACGCCATGCGCGCCGGGATCCTGACCGAGGACGACATCCCGCCGGAGATCGCAGAGATCCTCGGCCATTCGCACTCGCAGCGGATCAACACGCTCGTCGAGAATATGATCGACAACACGATCGCCACCGGCACGCTCGGCATGCAGCCGGAGATCGCGCAGGCGATGGACCGGCTGCGCACATTCATGTTCGCCCGGGTCTACACCAATCCCGTCGCCAAGGGCGAGGAGACCAAGGCGAAGGACATGCTCTGCCGTCTCTTTGAATATTACATGCGGCGCCCGGAAAAGCTCCCGGCGGATTTTCTGCCGCAGCTGGACTTTGACGGCATGGAGCGTATCGTCTGCGACTACATCGCCGGTATGACCGACCGCTACGCGGTCTACAAGTATTCCGAGCTCTTCATCCCCACGACGTGGCAGGTGCGGTAAGCACCGGAATATCCCATTTGAACGGAAAGGAGGTTTCTGCCTTGGCATTTCCGCAGCCGTTTCTTGACGCGCTCATCGACCGCAATCCCATCGACGAGGTCGTGGGACAATATGTGAGCCTGACGCGCCGGGGCTCGAACCTCTTCGGCCTCTGCCCGTTCCACTCGGAGAAGACCGCTTCGTTCTCCGTCGCCCCGGACAAGGGCATCTATTACTGCTTCGGCTGCCACGCGGGCGGCGGCGTGGTCAACTTTATCATGCAGATCGAGGGGCTGGACTTCCCCGACGCCGTCCGTTTCCTCGCCAAGCGCGCGGGGATGGAGGTACCGGAGGACGAGGCCTACCACTCGCAGTATCAGAAGCAGGAGCGCCTTTGGGCCCTGTGCAAGGACGCGGCGCGGTTTTTCCGCCAGCAGCTGTTTTCCCCCGTGGGCAAGCCCGCGCAGGCGTACATACAGAAGCGGGCGCTCAGCATGGACACCGTCAAGCGCTTCGGCCTTGGCTTCAGCCCGGACGCATGGGCGACGCTCACGGACACCATGAAGGAAAAGGGCTACCGGCTCGACGAGCTCATCGACGCCGGGCTCTCCATCCGGGGCAAAAACGGCGGCGTGTATGACCGCTTCCGCAACCGCCTCATGTTCCCCATCATCGACATCCGGGGGAACGTCATCGGCTTCGGCGGCCGCGTGATGGACGATTCGACGCCCAAATACCTCAACTCGCCGGAGACGCTCATCTTCAACAAACGCAAAAATCTCTTCGCGCTCAACGTCGCCCGCAAGAGCAAGCAGGGCCGCATCATCCTCACCGAGGGCTATATGGACGCCATCGCCCTGCACCAGTACGGGTTCGACTGCGCCGTGGCCTCGCTCGGCACGTCGCTGACGGAGGAGCACGCGAATATCCTCGCCAAGTACACCAATCAGGTCATCCTGACCTACGACGGCGACGAGGCCGGGCAGAACGCCACGCGCCGCGCCATCCCGATGCTCGAAAAGACCGGCATCCAGGTGCGCGTCCTGCGGATGCAGGGAGCGAAGGACCCGGACGAATTTCTGAAAAAATACGGCGCGCAGCGCTTTGAGGTCCTGCTTGACAGCTGCCAGAACCAGGCCGAATACCGGCTCGACAGTCTCCGGCGCAAATTCGACCTGACGCTCGACGAGCAGCGCGTGGAATTTCTCTCGCAGGCCGCCGCGCTCATCGCCTCGTTCCCGAACGCGGTGCAGCGCGAGATCTACGGCCGCCGCGCGGCTGAGGCCGCCGGCATCACGCCCGAGGCCATGCAGCTGGAGGTCAAAAAGGCCTACCGCAAGTCCCGCGCCATCGAAAAGCGCAAACGCGAGGCGCAGGAGCTCGACATCGCGCGCCAGCGCGCGCCGAAGATCCGCGCCATCCACTACGACAACCTGCGCTCGGCTACGGCCGAAGAAGGGCTCATCTGCATGCTCCTGCGCGAGCCGGAGCTGATTGCGGGCGTGAAGCTCCCGGCGGAGGCGTGCTCGGTCGATCTGTTCGGCCGGGTGCTGACGCAGCTTCGCCAGCGGGTGCAGTCGGGCCGGCCGGTCTCGCTCGCCGCGATGGAGGGAGAATTCACCCCGGAGGAGATGTCGCACCTGTCGTATATCCTGAGCAAGGACACATCTCCGGTCTCGGATGAGGCGCTCGCGGATTATCTGCGCGTGATCCAGGAAGAATATGAGGGCCGGACCCGCGCCCGCTCGGAAGACAGCCTGCGGCTGCTCGCCGAGCAGATGAAATCGACAAAACAGTATGGAGGGTAAGCTATGGGAAAAGAACTGGAACTTCTGCAGAAAATGGAACTGACCACTGAGAACCGGCAAAAGCTCGAGACCCTTATCACCGAGGCGAAAAAGACCGGCAAGGTCTCCTCCAAGCATCTGGTCGAAACGCTCGACGACGTCGACGCCACGCAGGCGCAGACCGAGCAGTTCTATGACATTCTGGAGCAGGCCGGGATCGAGATCGACGTGTCGGACGTGCTGGATCTGATCGGCTCGGCCGACATGGACAACCCCACGCTCAGCGAGATGCAGGCCATCGAGGACGAGGGCCTGCCCGAGGATCTGGAAACGCCCGAGGCCCTGCCCGAGGACGTGGAGACCGCCAAGCTCGACGACCCCGTGCGCATGTATCTCAAGGAGATCGGCCGGATCAAGCTCCTCTCGCCCGAGGAGGAGCAGGAAGTCGCAAGAGCCATGGCCGAGGGCGACGAGAAGACCCGCGAGGCCGCGCGCAAGCGCATGTCCGAGGCGAATCTGCGGCTCGTCGTGTCGATCGCCAAGCGCTATGTCGGCCGCGGGATGCAGCTGCTCGACCTCATCCAGGAGGGCAATCTGGGCCTCATGAAAGCCGTGGAAAAATTCGACTACACGAAGGGCTATAAATTCTCCACCTACGCCACCTGGTGGATCCGCCAGTCGATCACGCGCGCCATCGCCGACCAGGCCCGCACGATCCGCATCCCCGTGCATATGGTGGAGACCATCAACCGGGTGCTGCGCACCTCGCACGCGATGGTGCAGAAGCTCGGCCGCGAGCCGACGACGAAGGAGATCGCCGACGAGCTGCACATCGAGCAGAGCAAGGTCGAAGAGGTCCTGAAGATCGCGCAGGAGCCCGTCTCTCTCGAAACGCCCATCGGCGAGGAGGAAGACAGCCATCTCGGCGACTTCATCCAGGACGACGAGGCCTCTCAGCCGTCGGAGGAGGCCACCTATACCCTGCTGCGCGAGCAGCTCGAGGAAGTCCTGTCCACGCTGACGCCGCGGGAGGAGCAGGTGCTGCGCATGCGCTTTGGTCTGGTCGACGGCAAGCCGCACACGCTCGAGGAGGTCGGCAAGCAGTTCGACGTCACGCGCGAGCGGATCCGCCAGATCGAATCCAAGGCCCTGCGCAAGCTGCGCCATCCGTCGAGAAGCAAAAAGCTCCGCGACTTCCTGAATTGACCCGAAACAGATTATTTACACTTTTCTTCTTGACATCCGGGAAAATATTCGTATCATAGTCTTATGCAAATTGAAACCTTGGAGGAATTCAGGATGTTTGAGAAAATTCAGGCGTATCTGGCCTCGCAGCTGGACATTCCGGCCGATGAGATCACCCGCGACACCACGTTTGAAAGTCTGGGCGTCGATTCTCTGGATACCGTCGAAATGGTCATGGATCTGGAGGAGCAGCTGGGCGTCGATCTCGAGCTTGAGGACAAGATCGCGACCGTCGGCGAGCTCGTCGATTTCGTCGAAAGCAAACTGGACTGAATCGTCATTGTCACGACGAGGTGCGTGGCAAGGCTGCACTACTTGGGGAGATAGCGGTGCCCTGTTACCCGCAATCCGCTACAGCGGGGAGGAATTCCCGACCGAGGGTGTATGCTGTGTCGTCTGACCCGGATAAGCGGTGTTGAAGATCTGGTCTTGCGCAATAGGGCTCTGTGAATCGTGTCAGGTGGGGAACCAAGCAGCACTAAGCGGACCACCCTGTGTGCCGCAAGGTTGCCGTTTCGGAGCTGGCTGTCCGGGTAACGGATGTAGCATCCATTCGAAGAAGGGTGTGCAGTCCTGCCATGCACCTCGTCAGCTTTCCGCATGAAAATACGCGCAGTCGGGATCCCCCGGCTGCGCGTTTGTTTTTTTGTTTATTCCCCGTCGAACAGCGTCCCGGTCTGGCGGCGGGCCTGCTCGATGACGGACGCGGTGATCACGCTGTCGCGGTTGCGCTTCTCCGGCTGTGTGCCGGAGGCGATATAGCCTGCGAACTCGCGCAGCTCGTACATCATGTTGTTGGGCAGCTTCTCGCGGTACGGCAGCTCCACAATCTCACCATTGCGGCGGACGAGCCAGATGCGGCGGATGTGGTTGATGTCGTCAAGGAGGATCGAGCCGTCCTCGCCCATAAAGGTCGTGGGTGACGCCTGTCTGCAGACCTTGGACCAGATGGCCTCGCAGACGAAGCCCGGATAGCGCAGAAGCGCGATGCCGCCGGCCTCAAACCCGCTTTCCAGATGATACGCCTCCGCCGACACGTGCGCCGGCGCGCCGAACATCGACACGAGCGCGTGGATGGGATAGCAGCCCATGTCCAAGATCGCCGCGTTGCAGAGCTTTGGGTCAAAGGCGTTGATGCCCTGCTCCCCGGCGCGCACGCGGTCATAGCGGGAGGAATACTGGGTGAACTCCGCCGTCACGCGGCGGAGCGTCCCGATCTCAGGCAGCGCATCCCGGATGATGGGCAGCGCATCGTCAAAGACCAGCCGCATGGCCTCGAGATAGACCACGCGGTGTTCCTTCGCCGTCTCAATGAGCGTCTCGGTCTGCGCCGCCGTCAGGACGCCCGGCTTTTCCAGCAGCACGTGCTTGCCGTGCCGCAGCAGGCACAGGGCCTGTTCAAAGTGGCAGCGGTTCGGGCTGGCGATGTAGGCCGCGTCGAACGTATCCGCCGCGGCAAAGGCCTCCAGATCGGTATAGACGGCATCCAGATGATACTTCTCCGCAAACGCCCGGCCCGTCTCCGCAGATCTGGAATAGATCGCCGCCGGGCGCAGCTCCGGCACCTGCTCCATCGCCGCCAGCAGCCAGTCGACGACAAAATTCCGCCCGATGATCCCCACGCGAATGGTCATAGTGTTCCCTCCATAGACGCGCATCCGTCCGGCTCTGCCGGGCGGATGCTGTTTTTTTGTTTAACTGATCTTTCCGCCCTCGTGCAGCAGCCGGTCCTTGATGTCCCAGAGCTTCTGCGACAGGTCGACGTAGTACGTGTGCGGGTTGTCGAAGCGCTTGACCTCGTCCCAGAGGGTATCGACCTGCTGGGCGCAGTAGGCCTGGATCTCGCTGAGCGCCGGCAGCTTGTAAACAAGCTCGCCGCCCTGGAAAATGGGCACGAGCAGCTCCTTGGCCGTGAAGTTATAGACCTTCTTGCGCTTCCAGGTCGCCTGCGGGTCAAAGATCTCCAGATCCCGGCTGTCGTCGACCGTCTCGTCATGCACGCAGAGATAGTCGGCGATGGCCTTGCCGGTGTCGTTGCCGAAGAGGCGGTAGACCTTTTTGAAGTGCGGGTTCGTGATCTTGCCGACGTTTTCGCTGATCTTGATCTTGGGGATGATGTTCCCCTGCTCGTCCTCGATGGCCGTCAGCTTGTACACGCCGCCGAAGACCGCCTCGGACTTGGCGGTGATGAGCCGCTCGCCGACGCCGAACATGTCGATCTGCGCACCCTGGTTGAGGATATCCTCGATGATATACTCGTCGAGCGAGTTCGAGCACGAGATCTGGCAGGTCTGCCAGCCGGCCTCGTCGAGCATCTTGCGTGCCTTGCGGGTCAGGTAGGTCATGTCGCCGGAGTCGAGGCGGATGCCGCACTTCGTCAGCCCGCGGGGCTTCAGAACCTCGTTAAAGACCCGGATGGCGTTCGGGATGCCGGACCGGAGCGTGTTATAGGTGTCGACCAGCAGGGTCGGATTGTCGGGATAGGTCTCGCAGTAGGCCTTGAACGCCTCGTATTCCGACGGGAACATCTGCACCCACGAATGGGCCATGGTGCCGCCGGCGGGCACGCCGTAGAGCTGGTCGGTCAGCGTGCAGGCCGTGCCCTTGCAGCCGCCGATATAGGCCGCGCGCGCACCGTCGACCGCAGCGTCGACGCCCTGGGCGCGGCGGGAGCCGAACTCCAGCACCACGCGCCCCTTGGCTGCGCGGACGACGCGGTTGGCCTTGGTGGCGATGAGGCTCTGGTGGTTGAGCGTGAGCAGCAGGAAGGTCTCGACCAGCTGCGCCTGGATAGCGGGGGCGCGAACAGTCATGATCGGCTCGCGCGGGAAGATGGGCGTGCCCTCCGGCACGGCCCAGATATCGCCCGTGAAGCGGAAGTCCCGGAGGTAGCTGAGGAAGCCCTCGTCAAACATGTTCCGGCTGCGCAGATAGGCGATATCGTCCTCGTCGAAGTGCAGCTGCTGGATATATTCGATGGCCTGTTCCAGCCCGGCGGCGATGGCGTAGCCGCCGTTATCCGGCACGCTGCGGAAGAAAATATCAAAATAGGTGATGCGGTCCTGCATGCCCTGGACAAAATAGCCGTTGCCCATGGTGAGCTCATAGAAGTCGCAAAGCATGCTGAGATTGGCGTTTTTGTTGATATCCATGGTGTTCCCCTCGTGTTCCGCCGGACGGCGGGATCAATTTTGATTTCACTGTGTCAGTGCCCGGGCACGCTGCAGCTTGCTGCGCGGCTGCTCGTGAAGATGAAAGCGTTCGGCAAGCGTCTTTGCAAATGCCTGCACGTCCGCTTCCTCGCCCGCCTGCAGCTCGAGCTCAAGCTCGCACAGAAGCTCCTTCTTCCCGCCGCCGGTCAGTTCGCCGAGATCGCCGCAGAGCGTGCAGCTCGTCTTTTCCGAGAGCCGGAGCGGCGCGGTGATGCGGGTGAATTTCGCCCCGCAGACCGGCAGCAGCGCCTCCGCGTCCAGACGGCCGATCGCCTCCGGCGCGCCAAGCTTTGCAAGCGCCGGCAGCGCTTCGTCGAGATATTCGCTCTCCACTTCCCACTCGCCGCGGGTATGGCCCTCGCCGGGCGTCTTCATGGTGACGACGCTTCGCTCGTTTTCCGTGCGCAGGCGGAGCATCCAGCGGTTTTTCTCCAGCAGACCGTCCTCCGTGTCATAGTAGGTCGTCTGCATCCGGATATAGATGAACGGGGCCTGCATCCGGCTGGCGACGGGCTCACTGCAGAGGATGTAGTCAAGCAGCTGCAGATCGCCGACCTCCAGCTTATATTCGGTTTCCTTTCCCAAAACGGGTATCCTCGCTTTCAGGCGGACGCCCGCGGGCATCCGCGCAGGATTTTCTCCATTCTACGTCATTTTGCCCATAAACGCAAGCGACACGCGGATTTTCTTTTCGCGCCGCGCAGGGTTTCCCGCGCCATTTCCCGACCGTTTTCCCGCCGCCCCGGCGGTAAAGTGGACGAAGAAACAAAGGAGGCGGCGCTATGGACATCAGACAGACGGATCCGGGCGGGCTGCGGCAGCGGCTTTCACAGGTGCTTTCCGCGCGGCCGCTGCTGCGGGGGCTGCTGCGCGCGCTGGGCACGGGCGGCTTCTGCTTCGTGCTGGCGGGCGCGGGACTGCTGGACGGGCCTGTGCCGCTGGCGCTCGCGCCGGTATGCGTGCTGCCGTTCGGCCCGGCCGCGATCTGCGCGTATCTCGGCGCGGCGGCGGGCTACGCCGTGTTCTGGGGCCTCAGCGCGGCGCTGGAGCCGGTGGCGGCGGGGTTTTTGCTGCTGGCGGGCAGCTGTCTGCTGGCCGATCTGGTGCCGGACGAGCAGGGCTGGCTCGCCTCGGCCGCGGCGGGCGGGATCTATGCGCTGCTGGGCGTCATCTTCGTCCTGCGCGCGGACGGCGGGCTGCAGGCGGCGCTGCAGCTCATTTTGCGGCTGGTCTTGCTGACGCTGAGCGTCCGCATGCTCTCGTCCGCGCCGGCAAACGCGCGGCTGCGGCCGTATGCGGCCGCCGTGTGTCTGCTCGCGGGGCTCGTGCGGGTGCAGCTGCCGTTCGGGGTGCCGCTGGCCGTGATCCCGGCGGCGGCGATCTGCGTGCTGGCCGCGGCCGGGCCGGAGGCGCTGGCCGTCGGCGCGGCCTGCGGGCTGGTATTGGATCTCGGCAGCGTGCCGAGCCCGCCGCAGACGGCCTGCTTCTGCTTTTCCCTGCTCGCCTGCCGTCTCGCGGCGGGGCGGAAGCTGGCGCGGGCGGCGGTATTTTCGGGGATGTATTTTCTGTGCGTGCTCGTCTGGGGCGGCGAACACGCGGGCTGGACGCTCGGGGTGCTGGCGGGCGCGCTGCTCGCCTGTGTCCTGCCGCCGCTGCCGGAGCATCCGGCAGCCGAAGCCCGGGCCGCCGCCCCGGACGCCCTCGATCAGGCGGCGGACGTGCTGCTCGCGCTCGAGGCGCGGGTGAGTCCGGCGCTCCCGGAGCCGCAGACGGCCCCGGCCCTGATCTTTGACAGCGCGGCAAGCGCCGTCTGCCGCAGCTGCGTGCGGCAGCAGCTGTGCTGGCAGGAGCGCGCGGACGAGACCTACCGCCTGCTCTGCGGCTGCGCGGGGACGATCCTGCGGCAGGGACAGGCCCGCGAGGGCGATCTGCCGCCCGCGTTCTGCAGCGCCTGCATCCGCGCCGAGGCCTTCCGCGAGGCCGTCAACCAGGCGCTGCGCACGCAGCAGGCGGAGCTTCTGGCCTTCCGCCGCAGCGAGGAATCCCGGCAGATCGCCTGTGCGCTGCTGGGCCATCTGGCGCGGTTCGTGGGCGCGGCCGGGCGCCGGCCCAAAGCGCAGGGCGCGCCGCGCTGGCGGCTCTCACTCGGCGTGCGGGCGGTCGGGCTGCGGGGCGATACGCTCTGCGGCGACGCGGGCGCGTGCTTTCAGGTCAGGACGCTGCAGTATGTGCTGCTGTGCGACGGCATGGGCACCGGCGCGGGCGCGAAGGCCGACGCGGAGGAGGCCATTTCCCTGCTCCGCGCGATGATCACCGCCGGCTTCGCCGCGCCGGAGGCGATGGCGCTGCTCAACGAGCTGTATCTGCTGCGCGGCGACGGCTGCTTCTCCACCATCGACCTGCTCGAGCTCGATCTGTGTACGGCGGAGGGCGTGCTCTACAAATGGGGCGCAGCGCCGTCGTATCTCAAAAAGGGCGGGAACGTCAAAAAAATAGGGACAGCCTCACCGCCGCCCGGGCTCGGTGTGGGAGAGGAACACCGGGCCGGAGGCGTCAGACTGTCCTTGCAAAGAGGAGAGCTGCTGGTGCTTACCACCGACGGCGTGCCGGAGGCTGCGTGTGAGCAGTACCTGCGCACCTGCGGAGCGCTGTCTCCGCGGGAGCTTGCCGCCGGGGTCGTCGCATGCGCCAGCGAGTCAGAGCCGGATGACCGGACGGCTGCCGCCGTGCAGCTCGAGCCGGTCTCCCTGCAGCCTCACCATATCACACGGCGGGCGCGGAATGTGTCGAAAGCGGGGGCCAGACCCCACATTTAGGAAATATTTCCCGACGAAACACAAAATACCGGCTCGAATCGAGCCGGTATTTGTGTCTTTCTGTCTGCGGGCGGCAGATCCTCAGGCGAATGTCCCTCTGGCCACGTCGCCGAGACCGCTCAGCACGCCCATCGCGCCCAGCACCGCGATCAGGATGATCGCCAGCACGTAGACGCAGAAATAGCTGCGGGCATAGTTGCGCCGGTTGAGGTTCTGGCTGCCGACGGCGTGGACGATCAGGAAGATCCATCCGACCAGCGGCAGGGAATACAGGATCCCGAGCCCGAAATACGTCCAGGGCGACAGCGGCCGGTAGGCCTCCGGCAGGTGCTGCAGTTCAAAATCGTTCATACGCTTCCTCCTCAGCTTCGTTCCTTGCAGGTCAGCTCCGCCACGTCCAGGCGGAACACCGCGACGTGCTGCGCCTGCTCGTCTGTGAATACGAAGCTTTTTTCCGGTTCATAATGCGCCATGATGGCGGCGAGCGCCTGTTTTTTTTCCTCCATGTCCGTCACCTCGCCGATCCGGCCCGTGCCGATGACGCTTTGGTAGCGGCAGGAATAGCTGCAGCCGCTCGTTCCCTCGACCAGCGCGTAGCTGCAGTCGAGCTCAAAGCCGACCTTCGGCCGCGCCGCGATGCGTGCGGCCTTGCGCCCCTCCTTCGCGCCGTGGAAATAAAACCGGTCCGGCGTGCCGGGGACGAAGGCAAAGCTCAGAGGGACGATGTACGCGCCGTCCGGGTCGGAAAACCCGACGCGGCAGCAGTGGCAGGCGTCCAGGATCTGCAGGATCTTTTCGCGGTCCGTGACCGCGCGTTCCGCTCTTCGCATACGCGTTACCCCAGACGCGTGCCGCCGGTCTGGCGGATGGAGAGCACGTGGCAGCTGCCCGCGCCCAATACGGCCTCCGCCCCGCTGCGGAACTGCCCGAGCATCTCATCCGGCACGAAGGCGAGGATCGTGCCCGCGAAGCCGCCGCCGTGCACGCGGCAGGCACCGCGGCCGTCCAGCAGCTTTTCGCAAAGAGCCTGCGCCAGCGCCATCTGCTGATGGGCAGTGCTGCCGAGGGGAATGATGTTCTGCAGCAGCATCCACGACGAGCGGCCGGAAGCCCGCACGCCCGCGAGGAAGCCCTCAAAGTCTCCGTTTTTCAGCGCCTGTACCTGCTCGAGCACGCGGCGGTTCTCATCAAAGAAATGCATGGCGCGCAGGACGGCGCGGTCGCCGGTCTGTTCGCGGACCTGCTTGAGCTGCGCATAGAACTCCGCTTCGTTGACCTCGCGCAGGACCTCCTTGCCGAAGCAGCGCGCAACGCTGCGCATCTCCTGCGGGATGGCGGCGTATTCGTCGGTCAGATCCGCGTGGTCCGCGCCGGAATCGAGGATGCAGGGCGTATAGCCGCAGTGGGCAAAGTCAAATTCCACACGCTCGACCAGCGGCGTCTGGGGATCGGCAAAGTCGATGAAGACCAGCCCGCCGACGCTCGAGGCCGTCTGGTCCATCAGGCCGCTGGGCTTGCCGAAATAGACGTTCTCCGCGTACTGGCCGATCTGCGCGATCTCGACCGCGGTCAGCTTCCGGTCAAAAAACAGCTCGTTCAAAATCGTGCCGATCAGCACCTCGAACGCCGCCGAGGACGACAGCCCGGAGCCGGGCAGCACCGTGGACCGGACGCTCGCGTCAAAGCCGCGCAGCTCGCAGCCGCGCTGCTGGAAGGCGGCGGCCACGCCGCGCACGATCGCGGCGGTGGTGTTCTTTTCATCTTCGTGGATGGACAGATCGTCCAGCCGGATCTCGACGGGCGCATAGCCCTCCGACGCGACGCGGATGCAGTCGTCGTCCCGCAGCGTCACCTCCGCCGTGGTCTGCATATTGACGGCCGCGGCCAGCACGCAGCCGTGCTGATGGTCGGTATGGTTGCCGCTGATCTCCGTGCGGCCGGGCGCAGAAAAGCGATAGATCGTTTGCATAGCAAGTTCCTCCGTCCCCCGCCCTCCCGGGCAGGTCGTTTTTCCCATTATAGTACATTTCCGCGCCGGCGGCAAGAAGAAACTCCTTTGTCTGCGCCTTCGCACCCAGCCAGGGCTCCCCCCCTTCCAGGGGACGATGTCTCCGACGGCCCTATCTTTTCTCTCGCAAGAGAAAAGATAGGGAAGAAAAGAGTGCTTGGGGACGCGGGGTGCAATCTGCCTCTGAATTCAGGCGGGAACCTATTTTTTTCGTTGGCGTTCCACTCGATAGTCACCTCACGGGCGTCTTGGTACGCGCCGCCTGATATGTCGGAATCAGATTTGTAGCTAGTTACCTTTGAATATTTGCGGCAAATAAAATGTGCAGTCTGGATTTGTCAGACTGCACATTTTTGCGGCAAAGTTTTGCGTTATACGTTGTAGGGGCGGGGCTCTGCTCCGCCCGTGCTTCCGACGAAATCTGCAGCAGCGGGCGGAGCA